>Ga0224527_1001153_pt1 | contig 13971 bp, 5 predicted proteins | sample CBST0metaG_FD_179882 | JGI IMG/M metagenome (GOLD analysis project Ga0224527, IMG submission 179882) | Peat soil microbial communities from Stordalen Mire, Sweden - C.B.S.T0 | ecosystem: Environmental > Terrestrial > Soil > Wetlands > Peat | place: Sweden: Norrbotten County, Stordalen Mire... | reverse complement strand
CATATATATAGTGCTCAAACCGATGGAACCGGTACCTATACAATCGTTGGTCTTCAGGCCGGTGCCTATCAGATTTCTGCCTATCTGGCGGGCTACGTTCCTCAGCACACGTCCGGCAGCGGAACGATCGTCCATGGAGGCGATACTGCGACGATCGGCCTGTCTCTCCAGATTGCCACACCTGGCAGCCTTACAGTAGTAGTGACTGACACGAACGGCGTTGCTATCCCTGGTGCATCCGTTACCGTCACTTCGACGGACGCTGGGACATCGCCTCCAGTGGGAACGACAGACCAAACTGGCACTGCGCTGTTCTCTACTGTTCAGGCCGGGACATACAGCGTTACCGTTACTGCCACCGGCTATACAGCACTTCCAGTCGCAATTACCATTAATTCCGGTCAGTCGCTAACGCTGCCGATTACGATGTCATCGGCACCGACGATAATCAGCGGAACCGTCTTTGTTACGGGCACCAATCCGCAGGTGCCAATCGCTGGTGCGACACTGACATTGACTGATTCTACCGGCACAAAGCCGCTTCTTGCGACCGGAAGTACGACGCCGATTACAACAGTATCTGGTCAAGACGGTTCGTTTAGCTTCACTGTACCGGGCGGGGTTATTACAAGTCCATCTACCGTATATGTGGACGGAAGCGCATCTGGATATTCGCCAAGTCTTCCTCCTGTTCCGATCACGTCAGTAAATGAAATTACGAGTACACTGACATTCGCCGGTATCCAGGTGCCATTGTCTAAAGTTGCATCGTTGAATGTGACCGTGGTCGATGCACAAACAGGGACAGACATCTCGGGAATACAGGTCACTGCGGCAAGCGCCACAGCTACTCTGGGACCATTGACAACACCCGCTAGCGGTATTGTTTCGTTCTCTGGTATTGCGCCAGGCACTTACACGATAACGGCTATCCCGAGCTCGTATTTGTCGGCGGGCTACGTTAGCCCCCCTACTTACACGCCGAGCCAAACGGTGACCGTAGGTGCGGGAGGTACGGTACCTGTCACCGTCACTCTTAATGAAGCGATTGGGACTGTTGCGGGAGCGGTGACCGGCCAGCTTTCGGGTGCTGCTATTAGTGGCGCGACAGTAACTATTACGAATACGTCAACAAGTACAACCGCAGCGACGGCAACGACTAATGCGCAGGGCGGCTATGGGCCGATAAGCCTGCGTGCGGGCAGCTATACAATTACGGTATCTGCTACCAACTACATTACGAGTACACCGGTTGCCTTTACTCTTGCCAATGGGGTAGCCCTAACGGAGAACGTTGCGTTGGCGATTACGACGATACACACGTTCACTGCCGGCCTGCAAATGATATCGGCTCCATATGATTATTCAGGTCAGAGCCTTGCGAGCATCCTGGTTGGTGATTATGACGGCACCGATATGCAGTCGAACGTTGTGGCAACATGGAATCCTTTGACCGGAGCCTATGTGAAAACTCCTACAGCGCCTGCTGACACACTTCATGTAGGTATCGGTTATTGGGCAAGGTTTGGGGCGACCGGAGGTGCTCTCATCTATGCTGGAACAACGGAAACGTCATATCAGATCGTCTTACAGCCCGGCTGGAACATGATTGGTAATCCGTTCACATCATCTATCTCGCTTGGAAATCTGAAGTTTTATGACTCTCGCGGACAGGGTGATCCGAATAATAACAATAGCCCTTATTCGTTCGCTCAGGCGAGCGGGGCGGGAGGATTGAATCTCATATCTCCATATCTGTATACGTACAGTCAATCGACTGAGGCCTATTCCTTGATTGCTTTAGGAGCATCATCAGGAGCGGTTGCCTCGACATTGGATCCTTATCAAGGATACTGGGTAGAGGCATTCACGGCCTGTACATTAATATACTAGCTATGACGCCGCCCGGCATATAGATGCCGGGCGACGAAATATTATTAAAGTTTTTGCCTTCAGGCAAGACAAAGAAGGTATCTTGCCAGAAACTGGCGAAGTTTGAAGCAAAGGCTTTCCGTTCGAATGACAGAAGACGTCATCGAACAAGATTTTTTAAGATCTACTGGATTTAGGAGGACAACCCCCACGTGGAATCGCTGAAACACCATCTGATAGCTCGGCCTCTCAGTTGTATATTATCAATACTGATAGCTCTATTGCCGATCTATCTTCTAATGGGAAGCCCGAAGGCAGCGCATGCTCAGCAGGCGGTACGCCAGCCATTATTGGCAGTTCTGGACTTCTCGAATGACACCGGATACGGCGGCGCTGATGTTGGCCGTACTGCGTCGGACGCACTCGTCAATGAGTTGAGCGCATCGGGGAAATACGAAGTCCTCACCCGCCATGAGGTTGAGCAAGGGCTCTCAAGCCTTGGCTTGACTCCTCCGCTCGATGCAATTGATCTGCAGCGTCTCGGCAAACAGTTACAAGCCGACTCGATTGTTACTGGGGAAGTCCTCGCGATTTCTCGAACTAACGGCGGTCGCGAAGTACATGCAGTTGTCGTAGTACGCATGACTGACGCAAAGGACGGCAATTTAGTTAACGGCAGCCTTTCGCAAGGGACATCAAGCCCACGCGACGGCGCTGTTGCTGACGATGATGCCTTAGTTAACGAGGCGATCGGCAAGGCAATGTTTGCTGCTGTTCATCAGATGAACGGTTACAACCTTCCAATTGCCACTATCATGTCAAACGAAGGCCCGAATACGGTTCTGATCAACAAGGGAAGCCGCGACGGTTTAACTCCTGGTCTGAACATGACGGTCGTTCGTGGCGATCAAACTATTGGCGCAATTAAGGTAACTTCCACCGAAGCAGATGAGTCTGTTGCGGAAGTAACCGATCAAGGCAACGGTATCCGTCCTCAGGATGTCGCCAAGGGTATATTTTCCCTTCCAACTTACTCGGTCAAAGGCAATACGGTTGTCACAGATGCGGACATTAGCAATGGCGCAGCTGTCCGATCAACAAGGAAAAACAGTTTGTCGGGTGTCGGCGGCGTGATCCTCGCGATCCTGGCGGCGGCACTTCTGGTGTCGTTGGTCAACAGAGGATCAAACTCCGATACGCTTGGAGGTGGTACGGTTTCATCCGTTGTCGCTCAAGCCGCTTATGGAGGAAGTTACTCTCTACCATATAATACGGCACCGGTGCTGACCGGGACGCCATCGCAAGCGAGTTACGCCTGTGTTATTAAGTGGTCGACTGGTAACCTTAACCCACGAGATATTTTGAGTTACAATATCTACCGGGACGACTATCAGCCATTCGTCACGGCGATTACTAACACAAATACGAGTTCGACCACCACGACGACTACGACGACAACTCCTACAACCATTGAGGATGGTCCGGTAAACACGGCCGGCCCGGCGGTGAGGACGATTATCGACGATGGTACGACAAAGTCGTTCCCTTTCTACTATGTTATTCACCTGTCGAGCAGCACGAATACATCAAGCAGTTCCAGTTCGAGCAGCAGCAATAACAACAACACGAACAATAACAATACCAACACCAATCCTGGTGGCGGCCTTGTAGTTGGGCAGCTTGAACCGGGCTTTACGACTGCTCCTGGTCCGTCGCTGGGTGTTCCGCATCAGTATGAAGTAACTGCCATCTATCAGGTAACAGTCGCCGGCGCTGCGGAAAATAACAACAATAACAACAGCAGCAGCAGCACTAGCAGCAGCAGCAGCAGTAGCAGTTCATCTTCGAGCAGCAATAACAGCTCTACCGTGTCGTACACAACGGGATACGAAGAGACGTCATTGCTTGGCGGTTCGGCATCTGGACGATCGACACCAATTGTTCCACCCGACCCAACAAACGATCAGGATGACGTTAAGATTAACGGAAGTACTACATATCCTGTGCAGGGTGTAAACCTTTCAAGCGCTGTGTTCACCTCCGTTTCGGTTATTGGCGCGGACACGAATATCCTTGAACTCTCTACAAGTCCCGCTTTCACTAACAAGGTAACGTCGGATGTTATATCATCCGTAGGAAGTGGTCGGCAGACTATCACCTATACCTTTAGTAGGACAGCGAATGTCAACCTGAGAACGATGTTCCCGACGCTATCCGCAGGGCAGGCTGTGTACTATCGCCTGGGTATGAAGAACTCGGTTGATAGCCCAGGGCCCGTTGTTCCGATCAACCTGATCAGTAACCCGACGACCTTCTCGAATGGTTCGTCTTACATCTACTCGATTACCGGAACTTTCACCGGGAGCTAAGTATCTTATAGTCACCCTCCCTGCGGAGGGTGGACTCTTTTACCCAACACTTTTTTGCAAGTTTGCTGGAAGGCATCCTATGATTTATCCGACCGGACTGCTACAATCCGTTCTGCAGCGACGAAGTTCACGTGTTTTGGCAGGCTTTATGTCATTGGCGCTCGTCATTGTAAGTACCCTCCTAATTCCATCGGTAGGGTTCGCTGCTGAGTCTCAGCCTGAACCACCAGTGGTTTTGGTATTTCCGTTTACGAACAATGCCGGCGCTGCGAACGCATCGCTGAGCAATTCAATGGCGGGCAAGGTTCGATCAAAGATCAATTCGCTCGGTTATTACCGATCGACTGGTTTTTCCGTACTGCACCCGTCGATACAGCGTGCACTCAACATTGAAAACACGTTGACATTCGATGAGATCTCCGCTCCGACTCAATCTCCGGATCGGGCACTGAAGATTAACTCTCTTGTCAACGAGCCGCCAAGCTACGATGCTCACTCTTATTATCTGGTTGGAAGTCTTGATTCAGTTAATAGCGATACTTCGACCGGTACTGTGACTGTCACACTAAGCGGGACATTCTATGACGATCTTGGTGCGGTAATTAAGACGGGCACTGTCTCAGGAGTTGCGACAACGGTTACCAATCCGGACGACCCGACTGCGGCCGCTATCGATAATGCCGCTGGTCAGCTCGTAGGCAAGCTTATCGGGCCACGTTTCCTGAAGTCATCATCGTCGAATAAAATTGACACTTCGTCGAAGAAGACCGGACTTGGCAGTATTATCCTCGTTGGTCTTGCTGTAGCGCTTGCTCTTGTGATTATCAACAATCGAGGGCATTCGCACTCATCGTCCGGCAGCAGCTCGAGTGGATCTACCGGCAGCACCGGCAGCACTGGGAGTACTGGGAGTACTGGCAGCACCGGCGGGACAGGCGGTGGGACAACCACCACGAGTCCTGGTTCGCCTCCTGCACCTCCGATCTAGTCTCTTGAGAGTCATCCACCGCGAGGTGGATGGCTCGTTTAAGTTTTGCTCCTGAGGGAGCCTATTCCAATGCTTGTTCGCCGATACCTTTATTTTTGTCTGTCAGCTATAGCTTTTATCCTCATTACGTCTGTAGCGCACGCGCAGCAAGCGACAGTTTTACTCAATGCTTCTCCGAGCGTAATTATGGCCGATGGCCGGAGCTCGACCACGATTACCGCAACAATTTCTGGGTTGAACGCTGGACAGGTAAGCGATGGAACGATTGTAAGATTCGCCACAACAGCCGGAGTTTTGGGCGCAGCCACTGTTGCTTCTGCCGGCGGTATTGCACGTGTTACCTTAACATCCAGCCCAGTTCCAGGATATGCGACTGTCTCCGCGACGTTCATCAGCAGCAACGGAAGCGGAAGCGGACAGTATCAAGTAGAATTCACCAGCGACAAAGACATGGCGAATACTGATCAGGGTGAGGCGGACTGGATCCGGGTAGCAAGCAATGACTATCTGGAATACAGCGTGGACAGCAAGATTATTGACGCATCGGCCAAGAATCATGGTGTCAAATTCAGCTATCGCGGTTTAACGATCCAGTCAGATGCGCTTCAGGTGGATCTCTCATCCGGTACAGTTCGCGGCCGGAACGTTGTACTGCAGCGCGGGCGGCGTCAGCTGCCGATGCGTCTGCTTGCCTTCAATATAATTACCGGTACAGGGCAGGGGTTGTCGGACAGCCTTGCGGGGGCAAGTACTGTTGCGATGGTAGGGATTAAGGGGGCAGATCTTTCAGTTACCCCGCTCCAGAAAAATGATTTCAATAGCAACGCACTTGAGTTCGTTGATATTTCCGACAGCCGTGTAGTGGTTACTGCAACAGCGGTAGCGGTTAGAATGAACGATAAAATTCAACTTAAGCGGGCGGCCGTGTATGTTGATGACAAACATATCGTGTCGATGCCGTATCAAATTATGCCACTTACCACTACGGAGATATTTGGGCAGCAAATAGTAGGCTATGGCTCTGACGGGCTGTTTTTGGACGTTCCATACTACGCCGCTGTATCGCCCAAATCTACTGGTGCATTCTATCTCAGAAGTACATCGGCTGCGCAGCAAGATGGTACATATTATAGCGGCCGCCAGGGACTTGCTCTAGATTACGTTAACAACTATGGCAGTCTCGATGGTAGATCGACCGGCAATTTCAATATTATGGGCCTGTCCCGTGGCGACTGGGGAACATCATGGACACACAGTCAGCAATTCAGCAGTACTCTCAGGGGCTATTTCTATGCAGACATGCCTGAACATAACAGTCTGTTTGCCTCATCAAACCTCACTCAACAGATGCATGGGTTCTCATTAAATCTGACTACTACGCAAACTAACTCACCTGTAGTTTCAGGGTATTCGTCCAACCAGCAGAGTTTGCAGAGCTATTTGCAGACCGATGCTCATCGATTGAATGGGACATCGCAGCACGGTCTTTTTTATTCTGAAACATTATCGGAAAACACGAGCTTGACGCGAACTTTTGTTCCAGATGCGGCTACTAAAGAAAATCGCATCACAACGACCAGCGAGGGTATGAACTTTTTTACGTCTCCATTTAAAATGAGCAATCGTTCACAGCTCACCGACTCAGTAAATTTTTCCCAGGCGGAAGAAAACCAAACAGGAACAAGCGGAGTGACAGCCAACGCGGTCACGAATTTGACGACGAGATTCACCAGCACTACTTCGAGTGTCTTTTCTTACCAGTTTTCTCACGATCCAGTAAGCCAGAATCTGCTTAGCGCCCCGCTGCTGCCAGGCGCGGTTCGCCCTGTCACAGACCAGAGCACGTATAGCCTGTCATTTAATATGTCACCTAAGAATAACCACTGGAATACTATTTTAGCTTCGACATATAGTGATCCTCTAGGCAACTCGAGTATAAGTGGAACGTTTAATTATTATCCAGCAACTGCCTGGCAGCTCTCCGCTAATGAGGCATACAGCAAATATTCCGGTATTGAATACAGTGATCTCGAACTCTCAATTGGAAGGCGTTTTGGGTCAAGAGAATTCATGGTGTACTGGAGCAGTATCGACAAGCGATTTAGAGCAAATATTGCGAGTGCGCAGTTCTAAATTCGCAGGAACTTCGCTTAGCCCATTTTGATTAAAAAAGTGTATGGAACAAACACAGGCGCCTGACACTCAGCCGAACGGGCAACCAGCCGTTGAGCCATTTTCCCTTCAGCCTTATGAAATACAGGCGCAAAACCTATTCATCAGGCACCCAGGAAATCCTCTTCTGACACCGGCGGATATGCCGATACCCTGTAAGGCGGTATGTAATCCGGCTGCGATTGTCATCAATGACGAGGTGTTGCTGCTGCTGAGGGTGATTGACAATGACGACAGGTCGTACCTTTATGTGGCGCGGTCGGCTGACGGGATCACCGGATGGAGAATTGAACCAGAGCCGCTGCTATCGCCGAAGGTTGATGCTCAGTGGTATGACAATATCGGTTGTGAAGATCCGCGTATAACATACCTTGAAGACCGAAGAGAATATGCAATTACTTACGTCGGAGCATCCCGGTATGGAGCCTGTGTCTGCTTGGCAGTAACGACAGACTTTGTAAGCGCACAGCGAATGGGTGTAATTATCCATCCCTATAACAAGGATGCGGCGATTATGCCAGGCAAATTCGATGGGCAGTATCGCCTGCTCCACCGGCCTACCGCGGGTCCGCTTGAAGCGATCTGGATGTCATCAAGCAGCGATCTTCTTCATTGGGGCGAACCGAAATGCGTGCTTGAGGAATCAGATAAGCCGGGGTGGGATGATGGCAAGGTTGGTACCGGACCGACTCCGATAGAGGTGACGCATGGCTGGCTATTAATCTTTCACGGGGTCCAAACTATCGAAAACGGCTGGATTTATCGAATGGGCATGATGCTGCTTGATAAGGATGAACCCAGTAAAGTAGTTGCTCGCTGGCCGTACTGGCTAATGGAACCATCTCAACCCTACGAACTCAGCGCGGCAAACCGTGCGATTATCTTTCCGACAGGGGCATTCATGCGGAATGAGATCCTGCACATTTACTATGGTGCGGGCGATACGGTCGTAGCCCTTGCAACTATCGGAGGTGCCGGAATGGCGGAATTCCGGGATGAGCTCACTTCTGAAAAATTAAGGCATAGCTAATAGAACCGAAAAATATTAGGGAACATTTTTTGCGAAAATGCGTATAAAGATTAAAGCCCCCAGCAGTATCGGGGGCTTTATTCTATTCCGTTTGTAGGCAGTTTATGCTATTCTTTGAACAAAACTTTCTGCAATCGGATCCTACATATGCTTTGCTTCTTTCGTAATGTTCTTCTGGTTTTATTCCTCGCTACTGTGACGTTGATTAGAGCCTCCGCTGATTTATCGCAGTCTGCATCTGTCTCCCTGGCTGAGCTTGCTGCTACTGGTGCGTACACCCGGGGGCTGCCGGAACAGGTAAGGCCTGCCGCGAGAGCGCCACTGATATATTTTCTGCGAAGCGGGCCAAAAGATACGATTCGCTGCCTCTATGAGACCAATTTAGCCACCGGCATTACACGAAAGCTGCTTTCGCCGAGAGATCTTGGGGCATCGGGCGCGGGTTTGACTTCGTTCCAGTTGTCTGATGACAGCAAGGAGATACTCGTTCCCTACTACGGAAAAGTATTCTTAATAAAGATCGCTGATCGGCATTTACTGGCGTTTTCAGGGGACGGTTATGTTCAAGCGTGCCTCTCGCCGGACGGTACTAGTATTGCGGCAGTGAAGAACAGCGATATCCTGGTCATAGATGTGGCTAGCGGCCATGTTAAATTTCTGACAAGGGGAGGAAGCGCCACTCTTACACGCGGACTTTCGGATTACGTCGACCTTCATGATTTTGGCCGTCTGCGCAGCTTTTGGTGGTCTCCCGATTCTCGTTCTATTGCCTACGCGGAAACCGATAGCAGCTCAGTTATACAGTCTGGACAAAAAGATAATTTTTACCCGGGACTGTCTCAAACCGGTGTTTCTTGTCCGATTGCCGGAGGCATCAATCCCCTTGTTCGCCTGGGTGTCGTTCCTGCAAGCGGCGGCAAAACGGTCTGGTGCGGATACAGCAGCAAAACGTTTCCATATTTAATAAGGGTCGATTGGCAGCAGCATGCGCCGCTAAGCGCTGTAATACTATCGCGTGACCAGAAGGTCGAAGAACTTCTAAGCGTAACGCCTATCAGCGGGGCAGTGCATGTACTATTGAAAGAAACCGATCCTGCATGGGTGAGTACTGCCACTGATAACAGACATGAAAATTCAATGTGTACACCGTATTGGCTTTCGGATGGCAGCGGCTTTTTATGGCTTACCGAAGGACGGGGCGATTGGCAAATTGAAATTCGCGACTGGGCCGGCAGCGTAATACGCCAAATAACGCCGCCAGGGCTGCATGTGCGTGGAATCGATGACTTAAATGAAGCGCAAGGCATCCTGACGTTTGAGGCATCGCCGGACGCGCGGGAGTGCCAGCTCTACCGTACTAATTTTAGAGGCGGAGTGTGTTCCCCGATCAGCCACAGCATCGGAGAACACAGCGCAGTTTTTTCGGCGGACCATAAAACATATTCGGATTCATTTTCGATTAATGACGGTGAACAAGGAGCAGATATCTATTCCGCTGTCACCGGCTTTCGTTTGGCTCGGCTTCCGTCGCTGGCCGAAATGCCTCCTGCACTTCCCAATATCAGATATTTCAAAGTGGGAAGCCAGCAAGGATTTGATGCGGTAGTTATTCTCCCCACCGTTTTCAAAAAAAACGCGCATTATCCGGTGCTCCTGGTAATCAATCCTGTACTCGGAGAAAATGCAGTTACCGCCGCCTTGCGTACGTATTGTGATTTGAGCTGGTACGCCGACCAAGGCTATATTGTTGTCTCTGTAGACACTGCAGGAACGCCGGACCGCGGCCGAAATAATGAAGACGCAGTCAAAGGTGACCTTATCGATTTGCCGCTTGAGGAGCAGGCTGCTGCCTTGTCGGACCTCTCGAAGAAAGTGCCGGAAATGGATATGACCAGGGTGGGGGTTCTTGGCGATGGTGTTGGAGGATCTGTAGCTATTGCAGCCGCCATACGACATCCATCGCTATTCGCCTGCAGTATCGCAATTTCGCCTCTCGTCGATTGGAATACAGTCGAGGTTGGATTAGCTGAGCGGTATTTGGACATGCCGAAGAACGATTCGGCTGGATACAATTCGAGCAGCGTTATCCGTTACGCGGGGGCCGCTCAGCGGCCGCTGCTGCTGCTGCAGGATGCATCGGCAGGACCGCTCGAATTTGAATCTTCGCTAAGGCTTGCCACCGAAATATATCGGAGCGGTGATCCCGTGGATTTTGTACCCATCGGCCTCGGTTCGAAGAAACTCGATAAAGCCAATGGTGTAATTGCGCTGCATACAGCAATACTGAGATTTGTAAGCGAAGAGCTAAAGTAGTGCAACAATCGGGACGGCAAACTCCTTCTGTTTTTTTTTGATGTTGTTGGGTGAGCTTTAGGACACTGCTCTCGTTCCTGTTTGGTGGCATCCTATGTACATAATGTTGTTTCATCAAACAATAAAAAAAATCCCCTTGCCATAAAGGCAAGAGGACAAAAGACATCCTGAGTGCGTATCAGCTGGCGACTACCGCCGCGTCGGCACCGATGAAGCCGACCAGGCCGGCCGCGTAATCTGATGCTGAAATTCGACCGAGCATTGTTTCGCAGATCTTAAGCTTATCTGCGATTTGCTGCTGTGAAGCTTTGTCAACCAATGCAGTGGAATCTAGTAATCCTGTGAGATAGACAAAATGCCGTCTCCAAAGTACTTCATCCACCTTCTTTTGTGTCTGCAGTCGTGCTTCATACCATTCAGATTTGAGAAGTTCGTCCGGGCTGAACAGATCGCGGAATTTTGGATCCGACGCTGTAGTGCCTTCCCATTCGCCGTCTCTCATAATATGCAGCAAAGCACGGAGAGGCGGGCAGGCAAGTTCAATACTCTTATCGGCGAAGTAGTTTTCGGCAATTCGCTTCTGTGTTCCCACAATATTGTCGATGCCGTCAGCAAACGATGCAATATCCTGTAGCTCAGGACGCAGCATCGATTCTTCAAATATGGCATTTGGATTATCAAATACCCGTCCAAAGAATGCGCTGACAAACTGGGCGGTGATGCGGTAACCAAGTCTGCTTGCTAAAACAGTCTTGCCTTCATGTTCGAAGTCCTGGCACTGCTCAATATAGTTGTTAGAGAGCAAATACTCAATTTCACGCTCATGCGCATCCATTCTGGCCCACACCTCGGGAATGACGACACTGATATCATGATCTACGCGCAAATTCGGACCGACATATCCTGCCGCAGTGATGAAGCAGTTCGTCCCGGTCAAAATATGCGAAACCAAAGCATTGTTCAGGTCGATAATTGGAGGCAGAGCATTGAATGGCCCCTTGGTCAAGGCGCCTTCCGAACCGGCACCTGTGGTAGAGGGGGACTTGCCGGTCAGGCTGCTGATGTTCTCCATGAACAATTCAGGAGTTTCCTGGAAATGAACCGGGCCGTAGACTGCTAAAGACCGTATTCCCGGCTCCGGCGGATTAAGCCGTCGGCCCGGCAGAACTGCATTCACCGGATTGTAAAGCGGCTCGTCCACGCCAAGCTTACGATAAAGCCTCGTGCCTATTTGGGAGATGTAAGTAGCGCGAGGATTCGCGACATCAGGACGCATCTGCAAATATCGCGGGTTCTTGGAAGGCTTTCCACCGACAAGGCGGGGATGGGCTGATGATACAAAATAACCGCTGCCGGAAGCCGAACGCCGGACGACATCCTGCATTGGTTTTGTGAATGCATCGAATGTCACCGGGGCGGCCAGAATTTCCTGCGCATCCTTTGGAGTCAGCGGCTCAAAGTTTGAGAAGAAAGTATCTTCTCTGCTGAAGTCTTCCTCTGTTTGTTTGTCGAAGCCACGGATGATCGCATCGTCAGGACGCTGAAATAAGCGGTTTTCCGGATTCGTCTTGGAAATCATCTTGTATGATGTATGACCAGAGTATCGGGGATTTAGCTTATGGAGCAAGGCATTAGGAACTACCGCCGATACAGTTATATCGTCCTCGAGCTGAACCTTTGCCGCCGGAACATAATCACTTCGCAGTGAGAATATTCTCCAATGCGAGTCTGGAGTAAAGCCGACCCGCACATAGTACGTTGTAAGCTTTTCGTCGTTATACTTGAGTTCGTTGCCTTGATGACCATTGACTACATCGACACTGAACCCTTTACGCCAATCATCACCCATTTCAGGCCGATAATAGCGCTTGACGGCGTAAACCAACTGGCGAATAGAATGCGGAATCTGGCTGAGCCATTCGTTATATTCGTCGGAGTAAAGCGTCTTTGACGGAGTCAGAAGCTTAATGACTGAGCCCAGAGAACGTTCTGTACTCAATATTGTTCGACTGTCTGTTTGGGCATGATTGCGGAAACGGCCGGCAAAGTCCTTGTTCAGTATTTCCGAAACCTTCTCGAAGTCTTTCTCAAAGTCGGCGACAAAAAACGGGCCGTACATGATCTGGTCGGAAATAGGTTTGGAGATTTCGGACTTTCCACCGCCGGACACTGTACTTGGCTTGTGGCAAAATGTGCCTTCTGCCTGGGTACCAATGAGGCGCCAGTCGCCTGAACCTTCTTCGTGCTGAAGTTTTACCTTGTATCCGGAAGGCACAACATAAGTTTGGCGAGGGTCGATGTCCAATGAGAAAATGCCCGACTCGATCGGCCATTCTACCTTCTGCTTGTAAAGATCAATGTTTACATCTTCTGGAACATAAACAATGTCCTTGAACTTACGGTCAATTGCATATCGTTCCGGATAGACATCAACCTGTCCTTCCAGTTCCGTTGTCATGTCTTCGAACTTATGTCGTACCCATGGCAGATGCGTGCTGACATTAAAGAATTTACCAAGGTCATATTCGGGATAGACTAATGCGCCGCCCGAGTGTTCCTCTTCAGCATAGCCAAGCAAGTTAGCGGCAAAGCTGATCTGAGTCTTAACTTCCTTTTTACAATAGCCATAGTAGTTGTCGGCGATTATGGTGACAATTACGCCATCTTTATTGCGGGCGCAGAGCTTAAATGCTTGACCTCCGTTATAGAGGTCTTCCTCTGTCTGCCAGAACATTCCGTCCCGGCGCTGCCTGACGGTGGCATCATCGTAATGCGGAAGACCCAGATCTTTCTTTTTTAGCGCTGTGAGATGAGGTGCAAGAATGATATAACCTGTGTGTCCTGTCCAGCCCTCGATATCACGACCAGCATCATTAACAGGCAGATGTGGATCGCCCGCATTCCCAAAAATTCGCTCGATAAAATCCAGATTGCTGATAAGGTTGCCTGGAACGACGAACTGAATTTCCATCCGTTTTTCCGCAAGGACGTCCTTTACTTCAGGGACAACCAATGGGCGGATCGTCAAGGTGTAGAGCGATCGGAAAGGCTGGTCGCCGGAAACGAACGGCGTTGTCAGCAGGTCTGCGGGCGGAGTTAATGCGTTTTGAAGAATCCTGGCAAAGACAAGCTTAGGTACAGCGATTTTATCTTCAGGTATCGGCAAGCCGCCGCGGGCAATGTGGAAAACGCCCTTAGTCGTTCGTCGGTCATTCTTCGGATTATGA
>Ga0224527_1001150_pt1 | contig 14000 bp, 11 predicted proteins | sample CBST0metaG_FD_179882 | JGI IMG/M metagenome (GOLD analysis project Ga0224527, IMG submission 179882) | Peat soil microbial communities from Stordalen Mire, Sweden - C.B.S.T0 | ecosystem: Environmental > Terrestrial > Soil > Wetlands > Peat | place: Sweden: Norrbotten County, Stordalen Mire... | reverse complement strand
ATCTCGCCCTCAGAGCGCAGCTTTCCGTCCAGCAATTGGAAGAATGCTTCCTGGCTGATTTGCGCAAAATCCGGGAGTTGGGATGTGATCCGCAACTCGGCCATCTGCGCATACGGAATCTTTTCCTGCATCTGACGCCACTTGCCGAAGAAGTTCTTAATCTTTTCGTCCGCTATTTTGTTGTGGCCGGTGACATCGAGATATAGCAGAGCTTCCGGCTTGGCGGCGGCAAGTATCTTCCATGCGCCAGAGTTCAGTGCTGCTTCCCTGGACACAAGCTTCTTCGATAGTTCCTTCGCATCATCATCGAGCCGCTTCCATGCTGCTACAAACTCGCGGTGAGGAATCAGTTTCTGAATCGCGGCGAGGTCGGCGTCGCCAAGCTTGAACGTCAGAAAGTGCATGATGGCCGGAGCAGCATCGACCGCAATATTGAACTCGGCCATGGTCGCGCGCGTCTTCAGCAGATGCGCCAGCTCCGGAACATCAGCTTTGGCCACCGTCCACTTGGGGTAGAGAATCTTGAGCCAGCCCTCGGCTTCAAGAGCTTTCATCACCGCAAGCGGGTCTTCCTCGTGGGCGATCTGCTCCAGTTCGTATCCTATGGCGCGATGGCCGAGGAACTGGATGTATTCACCTTCCACGGCGGAGTTGTAGCGTGCACGCGTGCGCTCTTCCATTTCCCATCCGAAGCGGGTGGCAAAGCGGCTGGCGCGAATTAGACGCGACGGCTCCTCAAGGAATGCGTAGCTGTGCAGGATGCGGATCAACTTGGCTTCAATGTCGGCAGCGCCGTTGAACGGATCGAGCAAGAGCCCACGCGAGCCCTCATTGAGAGAGAGCGCCATGGCGTTGAACGTGAAGTCGCGACGGCGAAGATCTTCATTGATGGTGGCAGGGGTGACCAAGGGCGGCTTGCCGGGCTTGTCAAAGACCTCCGCTCGCGCCATGCCGATCTCCGCCGCTACGCCTTGAATAATGGCGTGAATGACGAAGAAATTCTGGTCGACCATGTCGACGATCCCGCCAGACTTTTCAATGTCCTGCTGGAACTTGAGGGGATTGCCCTGAACGGTGAAATCCAGATCGCGAATGGGGAATCCGGTGAGAATGTCCCGAATGGCCCCGCCCGTTAAATAGACGTTCATGCCGTGGTCGCGTGCAAGTGCTTGCACTGCGTTCACCGTCCGCATCTGATCGGGCGATAACCGGCTCTCCATCGTATAAATGTAATCGGCCATGGTTTTTAGGGCATTGGAATCAGAAACTTACCTACAACTTCCTAGAAACTGGTTGAAGCAGGTACGGGCTCCGTTTGCCGGCACAAACTGTGGATAACTCTTTTGCAGCTAGCCACTTACAGGGATATGCAACACTCCTGCTACAAGCTCCAGACAATAACACACAGACAAGGCGCTTGGCTACTCAGAAACCCTGAGTGAACCTTAATTGTTAGTGAGAAGGACACTGGTACTCGTTCGCGGTTAACTGACTCATTACCCTTACGGAATTAGTTGCAAGTGCGAGCCCAGGGAGTGCGACAATCAGTAAACGCTGCGAGTAGTGGGTCGCCTGACGAGAGCGCAGCTAATGGGGTACACGATGGCCTCGACGCACAAGAAAGTGATTGTCCGGAAGATGGATCGCGACAGCGTGAACGGATATGTTGCGGCCGAAGACTTTCTTGTTGGGAACAAAGTGGAGTTGCTGAACACGGCCGGAAACGTCGTGCTGGTCGATTTGGCCGAGATCAAAGGCGTGTACTACGTCAGGGATTTTGCTGATTCCAACTCTCTGCAACGCAAGACATTTACCACGCGCCCGAGGGTGGAAGGGTTATGGGTGAGGCTCCGCTTCCGCGATGGCGAAACCTTAGAAGGGCTCATGCCCAATGACCTCACCCATGTTCGGGCAGAGGGCTTCTTTGTGAACCCGCCGGACACTCGGGGAAATGTTCAGAGAATTTTCGCGCCGCGCTCGGCGGTTTCAGAGCTGACGGTGCTGGCGGTAATCGGTTCGGGGGCAAAGCGTCGCAGGCAAGCGGACGCGGCGCTTCAGACTCCCCTGCTATTCAACGAGATTCCTGCCGAGTAGAGGACCGTGGTCATGCGTTGTGGAAAATCTACCTCACCTTCTTCTAGCGTCTAAACTATTGCTCCTGTAGGCTTATCTCGACATGAAACTTTCTGAGATTGCCCATATTCTGGGTGCATCGCTGGAGAACGCATCTCCGGAGACGGATGTCTGCGGCGTGGCTGGCATTGAAGAGGCAGGTCCGCAGCAGATCACATTCATCTCGAATCCAAAATATGCCTCGATGGCAAAGACAACGAAGGCTGCGGCCATTCTGGTAAAGCAGGACTTCCCTGCTGACGGATGCGCGGTGCTGCGCCATGGCAATCCATACCTGGCCTTTGCGCGGGCGCTGGAGATCTTCTATCAACCCCCGAAGTACGCTCCGGGAATTCATCCCACGGCTGTGATCGACGCGACTGCGAAGGTTGGAGCGAACGCGCACATCGGTCCCTATGTGGTGATCGACGCGGGAGCCGAGATTGGTGCAGATGCTGTGCTATTGGCGCATGTCGTGATCTATCGGGGAGTGAAGATCGGCGACCGTTTGTTTGCGCACTCTCATGCCCAGGTTCGCGAGTTTTGCGAGTTGGGCGATGACGTGATTCTGCAGAACGGCGCGGTGATTGGAGCGGATGGCTTTGGCTTTGCGCGCGATGGCGCGAAGGGCTGGCACAAGATTGTGCAGTCCGGCATTACGAAGTTGGGCGACCGGGTAGAGGTACAAGCGAACTCTTGCGTGGACCGTGCCAGCATTGGCGAGACCGTAGTGGGAATGGACACGAAGATCGACAACCTGACTCAGATAGGACACGGCTGCTCGGTAGGTGATCATACGATGTTGTGCTCGCAAGTCGGACTGGGAGGATCATCGCAAGTTGGAAGCAACGTAATACTGGCCGGGCAGGTGGGCGTGGCTGGGCACCTGAAGATCGGCGATGGGGCAATTGCCACGGCGCAAACCGGGATTCCCGGGGATGTTGCAGCAGGAGCGACGGTGAGCGGATACCCTGCGATTGAGAATCGACAATGGCTGCGTGCGGTGGCCGTGTTCCACAAATTGCCAGAGATGGCAAAAGCATTGCGCAGACTCGGCAAGTATCCGGAATAGTACAGAGGCGAACGTGAGTCACGCATTGTGCATCCATATATAGGTAGGCATGGAGAACCGGATGGATGAGAGCAAGCAATTCGAAATGGTCGAGGGCGGCAGGCTCGATGATCAAAAGCCGATCAGCGTTCTGCTGCTGGACGACCGCGAAGAGAATCTGCTGGTGCGCTCGACCATCCTGCGGCAGAAGGGTTACAGCGTTGTAACCGCTGCCTCGATTGAAGAAGCCGAAAGCAAGCTGAGCGATATCGACATTGCAGTGCTGGACTATCACCTGGGCGCGGGAAAGTTTGGCACTGAGGTAGCACATACCTTGCGCGCGAAGCGTCCCGAGGTGCCGATTATCATCCTATCCGCTACGCTGGAGCGCAAGTTCGGGGGCATTGCGGATATGCATTTGCTGAAGGGCAGCAGTTCGGTGGATGACCTGGTGCAAGCGTTGCGAAGCTTTGAAGCCAAACGGCGTGGCCGTCCGGTTGTGGTTGATTCTCGCGACTTCTACTACTCACGAATCATCATGGCCATGGGTGACGACATGGTGATCGAGATATTGGATCGCGATGGCACCTGGCAGTATGTGAACGATTACTTTGCCGCACTTAGCCAACAGCGCAGAGCGTGGTACACCGGACGCAACATCTTCGATCAGTATCCCGAGATGCGCGAGGAATGGACCGAGATCATTCGCACGGTGGCCGATACTCGTGAGACTTACATTGATCGCCGCAATCACCATGCGATCTCACACCTACCGGCGGAGTCGCAGCATTGGCAGTGGAACATACTCATGTTTCCGATCAAGCTGCACGATGGGCGAGATGGCGTCGTGCTGAGTGCCCGGCTGATTGAAAGAAGGTAGGGTGCTCGTCGTTAGGCTAGATCCAGGGCTCCGGCACAACCCTCTTATACACAGCGCAGAAAGGCACCATGAAAACCATCGCACATTTGTTTGCTGCTCTCCTAATGACTGCCGTTGCACTTGTTGCTTCAGGGTGCAATTACACCAAGCCCGTTATGTACATCAATCTGTCCAACAACTCAGGACATTCAATTCGCAACGTTGAGATGAAGTATCCGACCGGAACCTTCGGATTGCCGGAACTGCGCAACGATCAGACGCATCGGCGCATGACTCCCATTGGGACTCCCTGCAAGTTCGGCATCAAGTTTGAAGATGAGTCGGGAAGAAAACAGACTTCAGAATATGACCTCGGCGCAAAGTGTCCTACCGAGATTGCTTTCGAGGTTGGCGATGGCATGAAGGTCAGCGAGAAGCTGGTTCGTCCATAGCAAGGTCTTGATACTGTGGCGGCAGCGCGCTGTGGATCGCAGTGCGGACGGCGGAGAGCAACTCCTCTTTGCTCGCAAACTGGCGGGGGTCGAAGGGCGCATGAAAGTGCACGACGAGTTCTCCGGGATGAAGCGAGAAGCTACCCTTGGGCCATGCCTCATGACTGCCCACAATCGTGATGGGCACCACGGGAACGCCAGCTTCCATTGCTAGATGGAATGGACCTCCTTTGAACGGTAGCAGGTGGCCATCGCGCGAGCGGGTTCCCTCGGGGAAAATCAGCATACCCAACCCTGATTGCATTACCCTTACCGCGGTACGAACGCTCTCAATCGCTGATCTGCGCTGCGAGCGGTTGATGGCGACGAACCCCGCAGCTCGCATGGCGCGTCCGAAGATGGGGATGTTGAAGAGCTCCTGCTTGGTGATGATGGAAATGCGGCGGCCAAGCTGCGAGGTGATAACTGGGGGGTCGAGATTCGAAGTGTGATTGGCGATGAAGAGATAGGCTTGGCCTTCCTGCAATCTCTCATATCCCACGCGGCGCACATGTATTCCCGCCAAGCGGTATCCACTGCGCGCACCCCACAGCGACAGCCTCCAAAGAAGGTCCACTCGCCCGGTGATGTAGAGCACCGGGAACCCAACCACCGCCGCCGGGATGGAAAGTACAATCCAGCAGAAGATACAGAAAAGGAGACGAATCACTGCTTGGGTTTCTCCTCTCGCTGCGCAGCACCGTGCTCTGCTTCACCCAGCAGGAATGCAGCGCGGCGCTGACGAATTGCCGGTGTCAAACCCGGTAGATCCTCAAATTGATATTCATCAATTTTTCGCGATGTGAGTGGAAGGTCGAGTTCGCGCGTGACACCACTGGCAGAGCTGACCTTGAGATGAAGGCTGGTGCGCGGGTCATGCTTCTGCACGAGTTGGTTGAAGTCTCCGTTAATCGCTTTGCCGTCGGCTTCAAGAATCATTTCGCCGGGTTGGAGATGCTGACGCGCTGCGGCTGAGTTCTCATCGACGCGAGCAATCATGGAAGGCTTACCAGGAGAACGCGATGTGAAGATTCCAGCATAGGCTTGCTCAGTCTGACGATGAGCCAAGGTCAGGCCGACATAGGCGAATGACCGGTCATAAGGCAGCTCGTCTGTGCCTGAAATGTAGCGCGCGAAGAAGTCGCGGAAATCGTTGCCGGTAAGAACCTCAAGGGCGAGGCGGACGCCTTCGGAGTCGTCAAAGTAAGTTCCCTGCTTCGCGTAGCGCTGATTCATGTACTGCATGAGGTCTCGCAGGCAGCGGTGCCCATTAGTGATGCGACGCATTTCGAGATCAATTAGAAAGCCGAGAAGCTCTCCCTTGGGGTAGTAGGAGATGCTGCGGTCCGGGCGATGATATGCAGGGTAGGTGTCGAACCACGTATCCAGACTGGACTCCTCGACCGATTGTGTCAGTCGGGCGCTGCGGCCCTGCAACCCTGCTGCGACCGATGCTAAGTGCGAGAGGAAGTGCTTTTCGTCGGAGAGACCGGCGCGGGACAGAATGATGTCGGCAGCAGTGCTGGTTACTCCTTCGCTGAACCAGAGAGCACGGGAGTACTGCTCGTGCGTGTAGTCGATGGGCTCAAGCGATTGCGGACGGATACGTTTGACGTTCCAGAGATGGAAGAACTCGTGAGCCGAAACCCCTGCCGCAGAGAGTGTGTCCTGCTTCATCTGGTCGGTACCTACTTCAATCGCGGTGGAGTAGGTGTGCTCCATGCCTCCGCTTCCGGAGCCGCGCACCACAAGGTAGAGAAAGGTGTAATCGTCAAAGGGACGATCCTGCATCCAGTCCACGCCAGCGGCAGTGATACGACGGAGCATGTACTGCATAGCCTGTAAATCGACATCGGGAGAATCCACGACGACGTGATAGGTTGCGCCGTCCTGTACGAAAGTGGTTTCGTTGAGACGTCCAAAGAGGACGGGCGTGTCTACCAGGCGATCATAGTTGTCTGTGGTGGCAGAGGGTTCTCTGGCGAGTTGCTCTGCCGCGCGGAAGCCAAAGATCCCACCATCGTGGAGCTTCCACGTGGGCGGAACGTCGAGCAGGCGAACCGACACTGCGGCAGCGCGCTGGTCTGGACGGTAGACCAGAAGCTGTGCCCAATTGAAGAAGCCGTGCTGGGCATCCAGGTTGGCACTGAAGGGCCCGGGATCGTTGGCCACAACGTCATAGCTGAAAGTGACGCAAGGATGATTGCCGGAGGATTCGAGGCTCCAGGTGGTCTTGTCAATCTTCTCCGTGGCTGCGTCGCGCGTGTCGCAGCGATCACAGAGCCATTCGGGAACTCCCTCGTACGCTTTGACGTGATTCACATTCACGGCGAAGTCACGAACCTGATAGAGCGCGTTCCAGACAGGCATTTGAAACTGCGGAGAGGGCTGGCGCGTCACCGCGTCAACGTGCACAACATGCTCAGCCGCACGCTTCAGCGAGACTCCATAGGCAATACCATTCGCGGGACACCAGAAAGGCGTCTCTTGCGCCGTCACATTTGCGGCGAGAAGTATGACAGCTATGACCAACAGCCAACGATTCAGTCGAACCATGTTCACCTTGCACGAGTTTGAAGCGCCGCTGGGAGTTTCTCATAGATTCCGCCGAAGCCTCCATTGGAGAGAATTGCAACCACGTCTCCAGGGGCAAGTTGCGGCAACAGGCCAGCGATAATTGCGTCCACGTCCGCGAACTGAGTAGCCGGGACGCCGCGAGAGACAAGTTCCTGCACCACTTCATCCACATCCAGCCGCTCTTCGGGCCTGAGTGCGTCGGTGGTCTTGAAGAAGACGCTGGCGATGGCAACCCGGTCGGCGAGCGCCAGGCTCTGGACGAGTTCATGCTGAAAGACATTGCGTCGCAGAGTATTGGAACGCGGCTCCAGAACGGCCCAGAGACGGCGTCCTGCGTAGCGCTTGCGAAGTGCGGTGAGGGTGGCGGCGATGGCCGTGGGGTGATGCGCGAAATCATCGATGACGGTAATGCCGTTTATCTCGGCGCGCACCTCGAGGCGGCGCTTGACGGAGAGAAACTCGCGGAGAGCATGTGCGATTTCTTCGGCAGTAATGCCGCAGGCATTCGCCATGGCGGCGGCGGCCGTGGCGTTCAGCACGTTGTACTCGCCAGCGAGAGCGAAGTCGAAATCTGCGAAATGAACGCCGTCGCGATGTACGGTCCATCGCGTGCTGTCGGGCAGGTACTGTATCTCCGAAATGCGCCAGAAGGATGAAGGGTCGAAGCCGTAGCGCTCCACCGGGCAGAAGGCGCGCTCCACGCACTCAGTCACGTTAGGGCTTCCGTCCCAGGCGATGATGCGGCCACGACGGGGAACGAGGTTGACGAGCCGCCTGAATGCGAACTTGACGGCCTCCAGATCTCGGTAGATGTCCGCATGATCGAACTCTACGGAGGTGAGGATCGCCACATCCGGAAAATAATGCAGGAACTTTGGACCCTTGTCGAAGAAGGCTGTGTCGTACTCGTCTCCTTCGATGATGAAGTCTTTGCCATCGGTAACGGCGAAGCTGGAGCCAAAATTCTCCGCTATGCCGCCGATGAGAAAGGAGGGGTGGCGTCCAGCGGATTCGAAGATCCAAGCGGCCATGCTGGTGGTCGTGGTCTTGCCGTGGGTTCCAGCGATGACCAGAGAGTTATGTCCCCGAATGAACTCCTGGTGAAGCACTTCAGGCATGGAGACGAACGGGATGCGCTGATCGAGCAGGTACTCAAGCTCAATATTGCCGCGCGAGATCGCATTGCCAACCACGACGACATCCGGCGTGGGCACGAGGTTCTGCTCGCTGAAGGGCTGGAGTACGGGAATGCCGAGCGACTCCAAAAAGGTGGACATGGGCGGATAGGCGGCTGCGTCCGAACCGCGCACGTCTAGTCCGCGAGTCTTCAGCATGCCGGCCAGCGAGGCCATGGCCGTGCCGCAGATTCCAATCAGATGAACTGTACGAGCCTTGATCAAAGCGAACCACCCTCACATTTTGAAACGGTCACAGGTTTGAATCTACCAGGGTAGCGGGTTCTACTTGAAGGCGGACCCCGGAAGCTGAACTCGATAGCTGGGCGGGAACGCCGAAAGGTAAAGTTAAGTTCCCAGATTGCACGTGTCCAGAGGGCACGCCGAAAACGACTGGCACACCTATACCGCCGAGGATGCGCAGAATCATTTGCGGAAGAATTTCTTCTCCTGCTGTTGGAAGGCATCCGCTCATTGCGCCGAAGATAATACCGCGAACGTCTTTGAACTTCCCTGCCAACAGCAGATGCATCAGCATGCGGTCAATGCGGAAGGGCTTCTCGCTCACATCTTCAAGAAAGAGAATCTTGCCTTCGCTCTGCATCTCCCATGGCGTGCCGAGTGAGGTGACCACTATCGAGAGGCAGCCTCCGATGAGCGGACCGTGCGCTTCACCCGCCACGAGGGATTGCACGCCGGAGCCTGCAGCGAAGCTGAAGTCCAAGGGTTCACCGGCGAGCGCGGCGCGGAAAGAGACGGCGTCTGCCCGCCCGGCGGAAAAATCGCTGGCGACCATGGGCCCGTGAAACGAGACCAGCCCGATGCGATCAAGCGCCAGCAGCATGGAAGTGTTGTCACTATAGCCCACGAACGACTTGGGCGAGGCTTTGAGAGCCTCGAAGTCGATGAGCGGGAGCAGGTAGTTCGATCCGTATCCCCCACGCGAGCAGACGACTGTACCGATGTCCTCCCGCTGCCAGAGTTCGGTCAGGGCTGCAGCGCGTGCTTTGGCCGTTCCGGCGAAGTCGCCATCCGGCACGGTGGAAGCCGCCTCTGCTCCCCATCCCGTGAGCTGATTCAGTGCAGAGCATCCGGCTACAAGGTCCGACGGGTCAGCGCTGCTGGCCAGGCTGACCACACCCACCTTGCTACGCTGCCCCAGGGCTCGCGGACGCACACCGGAATGAGTTGCTGACTGCATCTTTCGATGGTAAACGAAAACCGGCTATAGGAAGAATTCTCCGTTGCAGATAAGGCTCGCAGAGCCCTCAAGCATGAGCGACGTGCCGGGCTTCCACTCGACGCGCTGGACGCCTCCTGGGGCGACTACTACAAGCTTCTGCGAGGCATTGCGTACGGAGATGGAGGCTGCGGCCGAGGCTGAGGTTCCCGTGCCGGACGACATCGTCTCACCTGCACCGCGCTCGTAGATGCGAATCATGATGTCTGGCGCTCGCTTGAATTGCACCCACTCCACGTTGATGCCCTCGGGAAAGAGGTCGGCGCGCGCCTGAATCCGTTGAGACTCTTTCTGCCAATCCTTGGGGAACTCCGTAACGAATACGACGAAATGCGGATTGCCCATGGAAACAGGCACTCCGCTGTAGCGCGCGTTGCCGAGGTCGACCTCGAACGGCTCGCCGACAACGGGTACGCCCATATCGGTTAGGAAATCGAAGCTATTGCCTTTGCGCCCGGTGAGCTGGCAACGTTTCGACCCGGCGTCGGTGGCGATAAGAAGATCTTCGGCTGCTCCGTTCGCCACCAGGTGCGCGGCAACACAGCGTGTTCCGTTGCCGGAGAGCTCCGCGAAGGAGCCATCGGCGTTGATCAGTTCGATGCGGGCAGCGTGGCCGGGTATGTCGCTGATCCACTCGACGCCATCGGCGCCAACTCCATTGTGGCGGTCACAGAGATTACGAGTTAGCGCAGGCGCGTAGACGCCCTGGAACTCCTTACGCACGATGAGAAAGTCGTTGCCATAGGCGCTGGCCTTGACGAAGGGAACACGGGTAACGGATGGCAAAGCTTACTCCTGTTTACTGGAACTGAATGAAACGATCTTGTGCGAGTCAAACTCGCCGCTGAGCTTCTGTCGCAATTGATCGTGGACGGCCTGCCGGGCCTCCAAGGTGAACTCGATTTGAGAACTTTGGTCGCGGCGCGAGAGCCGCACGTCCATCAGCCGGGTATGTCTTCCCTGCTCGATGCCGGTGAGAATGGCATACAGATCGGTGGCGTTGTCCGATGCCGCCTGATAAGCAGTGGAATAGGATTTCATAAAAACATGCTGTTCTAGGATGCCAAGAATCAGCAGGCCAAAGATTACCAGAACGGTGGCAATGGACGCAGGGAACATTAGTCCAGTTCCGGCGCACATGCCAATGGCCGCAACCACGAAGATGGTGGCGGCCGTGGTGACGCCCTGCACGCTTGCGCCGGAGTGTAGGATAACTCCCGCGCCAATGAAACCAATGCCGGTAACTATCTGGGCCGCAATCCGAGTATCTTCCGATCCTCCTCCGGACATCAGCCCGGAGATGATCGTGAAGAGCGCCGCACCAAAGCAGATAAACATGTTGGTACGGAGTCCGGCGGGGCGATGCTTGAGCTGCCGCTCCACACCGATCGCACCACCGAGGAGCGCCGCTACGACCAGGCGCTGCGTTGCCATGCCGACGGTAGTTGCGGTTGAGGCGTGAAGTGTTCTGTCGAAGAATGGAAACAGCTCGTGCATTCTGCCTCCGTGGCGGAATTCCCGATGGATTGTACCACTCACAAACTGAGCGAAAGCAAAAGGCCACGGCGCTAACCGTGGCCTCGTGGTCAAACTTTGAAGCTACTGGCGAGGACCTCTGGGACCGCGCGGTGGTCCACCACTGCCGCTACGACGGCGACGGCGACGAGGATCACCTGCTCCCGCTCCGGCACCAGCCGGACGAGCATCCGTATGGCTGGGTGGCTCATTAGGAGTGTCCACACGGTTGAAGTTGGAGTCATCGTCATCTTCGTCTCCGTCTTCAAAACCGCCCTCGATGGTGACAGCCGAACCTTCGAGCGACCGCGGTGCAGCCTGCGGTGCGCGTGGCGATTCTGGAGGAGGTGCTACTACACCGCCTTCAGCCTCGATCTTGGCTCGCTGCTCCTTGAGGATAGCCTTGCGGGAGAGCTTGATGCGATTGCCTTCAACGGAGAGGACCTTGACCAGAACCTGATCGCCTTCCTTCAACTCGTCCTTGATGTCCTTGATGCGGTGCTCAGCAACTTCGCTGATGTGCAGAAGACCGTCGGTACCAGGGATGATTTCGACGAACGCGCCGAACTCTGCAAGACGTGTGACGGTGCCAAGGTAGGTTCTGCCAATTTCTGGCACAGCCGTTATGTCACCGATCATCTGCAGAGCTTTTTCAGCGGCGGCTGAATCGCTGGATGCGACACGAACCTGACCGTTGTCCTCAACATCAATCTTGACTCCGGTGGCTTCCACGATGCCGCGAATCACTTTGCCGCCCGGTCCGATCAGCTCACGAATCTTGTCGGTCGGAATCATGACGGTGTAGAAACGCGGTGCGTGCGTGCTGACGTTTTCACGTCCAGAGGTGATCGAATCGCTCATCCGGTCAAGGATGAAGATACGGCCACGCTTGGCCTGTGCCAGCGCTTCACGCATGATCTGCGGCGTGATGCCGCCAATCTTGATGTCCATCTGAAGAGCGGTGATTCCGTCCCTCGTTCCGGCCACCTTGAAATCCATGTCGCCGTAGTGATCTTCGGCTCCGGCAATGTCGGTCAGAATGGCGTAATCCTCGCCTTCCTTCACCAAACCCATGGCAACTCCAGCCACAGGGGCCTTCAACGGCACGCCTGCATCCATCAGGCTGAGCGATCCGCCGCAGATGGAGGCCATCGACGACGAGCCGTTGGACTCCATGATGTCGCTGACGACGCGCATTGCATACGGGAAGTCATCCATGTCAGGCAGAACCGCGGTCAACGCGCGCTCGGCAAGAGCGCCGTGGCCGATCTCGCGTCGGCCTGCGCCACGCAGGAAGCCAACCTCTCCGACCGAGAAGGGCGGGAAGTTGTAATGCAGCATGAAGCGCTTCTTGGTTTCTCCCTCGAAGCGTTCTAGGCGCTGCATATCATCGCTGGTGCCGAGCGTGGTGGTGACCAGAGCCTGGGTTTCGCCGCGGGTAAAGACGGCGGAGCCGTGGGTGCGGGGCAACACGCCGACTTCGCTCCAGATCTCACGGATCTGATCGAAGGCACGGCCATCGGGACGACGCTTGTTCTTCGTGACTTCCTCGCGGAAGACCAGCTCGCGCAGCATGTCGAAGTACTTACCGGCCTTGACCTTCTCCTCCGGTTTGTCTTCGGGAGCATCGGCCTTAACGCTGTCTTTCAGGGCCTTGATCTTCGCGTAGCTGTCGATTTTGGTGTACTTCTCAGTGTTCACCGCATCGGCCAGCGCTTCGCCAACCTTGGCGCGAAGAGCGTTGAGGTAGTCCTGATCGATTACGGGAGCTTCAAACTTGCGCTTGGGCTTGCCGACCTTCTGTGCGAACTCGCTGATGACAGCGCAAATCTTCTTGATTTCGCCGTGGCCGAATTCAATGGCATCCACGACGCGTTCTTCGTCCACTTCGTTGGCGCCAGCTTCGATCATCACGATGCCTTCGGAAGTTCCGACGACCATGATGTTCAGCTTGCTCTCGTGCTGCTCTGCGTAAGTGGGGTTGATGACAAATTCGTCGTTGACCAGGCCAACGCGCACTGCGCCAATCGGGCCAGCAAATGGAATGTCAGAAATCGTAAGCGCCACGGATGCGCCATTGATTCCGGCGACGTCGGGGTCATTGTCTTTGTCTGCCGAAAGGACAAAGGCGATAACCTGGGTCTCGTTGCGGAAGCCATCTGGGAAGAGCGGACGAATCGGGCGATCAATCTGACGGCTGGTCAGAGTTTCGCGCTCGCTCATGCGGCCTTCGCGCTTAATGAAGCCACCGGGGATGCGTCCACCGGCGTACGTGTACTCACGGTAATCAACGGTGAGCGGGAAGAAATCGATGCCAAGGCGGGGTTCCGCATTGGCGCAGGCGGTTGCGAGAACAACGGTTTCGCCAATGCGAACAACCGTGGATCCATGGGCCTGCTTGGCCCAGTGACCGGTCTCAAATGAAATGGTTTTACCGCCGAAGAGAGTTACGCTTGTTTCTTGTTTCATCAATACCCTTTCGCCAGGGGGGCGCGTCCACGATAGGAGCACTCCACCACAGTAAGCGCGAGCAGTACGCGACAAACCGCAGTTAAGAATGCGAACAGGTACAGTTCCAGCCGCAACGAGTTTCGCTGGCACTCCCAAGCAGCATAGCCACATGGCGCTGCGACAGTTGGGAGTACGCTGGCGTAACCCTGCTAGGAGCAACGCCAGCGGAATACACGGGAGCCTGACACAATGCCTGGCTCCGGCGGAGGTTTACTTGCGGATACCAACCTTCAAAATCACAGCCTTGTAGCGCTCGGTGTCGTTCTTCTTCAGATAATCGAGCAAGCTACGACGCTTGCTGACCATCATGAGAAGACCGCGACGCGACGCGTGGTCCTTCTTATGCGTACGGAAGTGCTCGGTCAACTGGCCGATGCGCTCGCTGAGAAGGGCAATTTGTACTTCAGGGCTGCCGGTGTCGGAGGTATGTCTTTTGTACTTCTCGATAATGTTTGTTTTCTGCTCGAGT
>Ga0224527_1001148_pt1 | contig 14028 bp, 11 predicted proteins | sample CBST0metaG_FD_179882 | JGI IMG/M metagenome (GOLD analysis project Ga0224527, IMG submission 179882) | Peat soil microbial communities from Stordalen Mire, Sweden - C.B.S.T0 | ecosystem: Environmental > Terrestrial > Soil > Wetlands > Peat | place: Sweden: Norrbotten County, Stordalen Mire... | reverse complement strand
CAGAGGATATTCGCGAGTACATTCTACATGGCGGTTACCGGGCTGCGAGGAAGGCATTGGTTGAGATGTCGCCCGAGGAGATTTGCAAGAAGATCTCTGAATCCGGATTGCGCGGGCGCGGCGGCGTCGGCTTTCCGACCGGTCGCAAGTGGGATGCTGCGAGAGTGCAGAATTCGACCAAGAAGTATGTTATCTGCAATGGCGACGAAGGCGATCCGGGCGCGTTTATGAATCGCTCTGTCATGGAGGGCAACCCGCATAGTGTGATCGAAGGTCTGATGATCGCGGCACGGGCGATCGGCGCCAGCGAGACTCTGGTCTATGTCCGCGCCGAGTATCCGCTTGCCGTGGAGCGCATGCGCCGCGCTGTGGCGGATGCAGAACGCGAAGGAATCCTGGGGAAGAACATCTTTGGAACAGGCATCTCGATGAAATGCGAAGTAATGGAAGGCGCCGGCGCCTTTGTCTGCGGCGAAGAGACGGCCATGATCGCGTCCATCGAGGGTCAGCGCGGAATGCCCAGGCCCAAGCCGCCCTTCCCTGCGCAGCGCGGACTGTGGGGCAAGCCGACGATTATCAACAATGTTGAGACGCTCGCGCATGTTTCTCGCATTCTCAACGTAGGGCCCGAGATTTTCCGCAGTATAGGGACAAAGGACTCGCCCGGCACCAAGACCTTCGCTCTCACCGGACACGTGGCCAACACCGGGTTGGTAGAAGTTCCCTTTGGCACCACGCTACGCGAAATTGTCTACAACATCGGCGGCGGAATCACCGACGATGCCGGAAAGGTTTGGAAGAACGGTTTCAAGGCCGTACAGATTGGCGGTCCTTCGGGAGGATGTCTAACTGAGGATCATCTCGATCTGCCTCTTGCCTATGAGTCGCTTCGCTCGGTAGGCGCAATGGTCGGCTCCGGTGGGCTGGTAGCTATGAATCAAGGAACGTGCATGGTCAGCATCGCACGCTTCTTCATGGAGTTTACGCAGCGCGAATCCTGCGGCAAGTGCGTGTTGTGCAGGGAAGGAACAAGACAACTGCTTGCCTTGCTGGACGACGTGATTGAAGGGCGAGCCGATGCCGGGACGCTGGACCTGTTACAGAGGCTGGGACGCGCCGTGCAGGTTGGGTCGCTGTGCGGCCTTGGCAAGACTGCGCCTAACCCGGTGCTCTCGACCATGCGCTACTTTCGCAAGGAGTACGAAGAGCACGTATTCGAGAAGCGATGCAGAACCGGCAGGTGCAAGGCGCTGCTGAGTCCGGAGATCAATCAGGTGAAGTGTAAAGGCTGCGGAGTGTGCATCAAGGCTTGCCCAACGCACGCCATCACGGGAGAAAAGAAGCAGCCGCATCACATCAATCCAGAACTTTGCATCAAGTGTGGCGCTTGCGCCACAGCCTGCAAACTACATGCTGTCGAGGGGATATAGCAAGATGAACAAGGTCACGCAGCCAACTTTGACGATCGATGGGAAAACAGTAGCGATCGAAGGAGAGCGCAACCTGCTCGAACTCGTTCGCAAGGCCAACATCGATTTGCCCACGTTTTGTTATCACTCCGAACTTAGCGTATACGGTGCATGCCGCCTGTGTTTGGTGGAAGTGGAAGGGCGAGGAATCATGGGCGCCTGCTCTACGCCCGCGGAACCAGGCCTGAAGGTTCTGACTACGACCCCTGAGATCCGGGAGATCCGGCGGATCGCGGTGGAACTGCTATTGGCAAATCACGATCAAAGCTGCCCTACATGCTCGCGCAGCGCCAACTGCCAGTTGCAGAGCCTGGCGCAGCGGTTGGGCGTCAAGAGAATACGCTTTAAATCGGTATACCAACCCGTTGAGCTGGACGAGTCCTCACCCTCTCTGGTTCGCGATCCGAACAAGTGCGTGCTCTGCGGCGACTGCGTGCGCATGTGCTGGGAGATTCAGGGTATCGGCGCCATCGACTTCACACACCGCGGGCACGAGGTCAGTGTGCAACCGGCCTTCGGCAAACAACTCGGCGAAGTTGAATGCGTGAACTGCGGACAATGCGCCAGCGTCTGCCCAACCGGTGCGCTGACTGTGAAGTCAGAAGTGGACCAGGTTTGGGATTTGCTTGCCGAACCCAAGAAGTCAGTGGCCGTGCAGATTGCGCCGGCTGTACGCGTGGGACTTGGCGAGTGCTTTGGCCTGAAGCCGGGAGAGATCACGACAGGTCGAGTTGTTGCGGCCTTGAAACAACTCGGCTTTAACCAGATATACGACACGTCGTTCGCCGCCGACCTCACGGTGCTCGAAGAAGGCACAGAGTTTCTGGAGCGTAAGAGCAAAGGCGGTCAACTGCCGATGTTTACCTCCTGCTGCCCCGGCTGGGTAAAGTACGCGGAGCAGTATTTCCCTGAATTGCTCCCTAATCTGTCCACCTGCCGCTCACCGCAGCAAATGTTTGGATCGCTCTTGAAGGCGATGCTGCCCCAACAACTCAAAATCGAGCGGAAGGACTTGAAAGTAGTTGCTATCATGCCATGCACTGCGAAGAAGTTTGAGGCGCAGCGCCCGGAGATGGGCGTGGATGGAGACCCGGACGTGGATCATGTGCTGACCACGCAGGAATTGGCCCAGATGATCAAGTCCGCCGGCATCATCTTCGACAAGTTGCAGCCTGAATCATTTGATATGCCCTTCGGCTTTTATACCGGCGCCGGAGTGATCTTTGGTAACTCCGGCGGAGTTATGGAGGCCGTACTGCGTTATGCCGTGGAAAAAGCCACGGGAGAGAAGTTGGACCACGTTGAATTCCAGGAGGTGCGCGGCGATTCAGGATTGCGCGAGGCAACCATCGCAGTAAACGGCTCGGAACTTAAGCTTGCCGTTGTTCATGGATTGAGGAACGCGCGAGTTGTCGCGGAACAGGTAAGGGCAGGCAAATGTGATTACGACCTGATTGAAGTGATGGCATGCCCAGGCGGCTGTATAGGCGGCGCCGGGCAGCCTGTTACGAGCGAGCCAAACTGGCGTGCGTTGCGCGCGAAGGGCCTTTATCAGGCAGACAAGATGCTGCAACTTCATAAGTCACAGGACAACGTGTTTATTACTGAATGCTATGCGAAGTTTCTGGGTGAGGTCGGTGGGCACAAAGCACATCATCTCTTGCATACCACCTATCAAAGCCGTCGCCGGATCACGGATGAATCTCTGCCATTAATGCAGTCAATAAGCGATGACAAGGTAAAAGTGAGTGTGTGCCTTGGAACAAACTGCTACTTGAAAGGCTCGCAGAAGGTGTTGAACGCGGTATTGCGCCATGCGGAAGAGGCCGGGCTAGAAAACCGGCTTGACGTGCGTGCGGGCTTTTGTTTTGAAAAATGCGAGAGTGGTCCAACCGTAATGATCGACGGCCAGCACGTTCATCACTGCACGGCTGCAAAAGCAGTTGAAGTAATTAACAGCCGAATTGAAACCGACAACCCGGACCACTTAGCAGGCGTTGACCCCGCACACATCCGCACCGATTAAGCGATAAGACAGGAGAATGTGATGATAACGCAAGAACGAGCAGATTTCATTAACGACCGGGAGATAGAGGGGATACTGGAGTCACGGCTGTCCCCTGAGCCGGCGCAAGTTCGCGAACTTCTAGCGAAAGCACGTGAGTTGTGCGGGCTTTCAATGAACGAAGTTGCCCGCCTGTCATTTGTCGAGAGTCCTGAGCTACTAGCTGAAATCTATTCAACCGCGAAGGGAATCAAGGAAGAAATCTACGGATCGCGGCTGGTTCTGTTCGCGCCCCTTTACATCTCCAACCGTTGTGCAAACGAGTGCACCTACTGCGCATTCCGCGCGACCAACACAACTCTCAAGCGCCGCACGCTGACGCAAGAGGAGATTGCGGAAGAGACCCGGATTCTGATTCGCCAGGGACACAAACGGGTACTGGTTGTCTCAGGGGAAGCACTGCCTCCTCAGGGTTTTCAATACATTCTTGATTCAATCGCCTCCGTTTACGCCACACGGGTGGGGCCCGGTGAGATACGACGCGTCAATGTGAATCTTGCCCCACAATCAGTTGAACGCTTTCGGCAGCTCAAAGAAGCGGGTATTGGAACCTTCCAGCTATTCCAGGAAACCTACCATCGCCCCACCTATGCTGAAGTCCACCTGAAAGGCTCCAAGCGTGATTACGATTGGCGCGCGACGTCGTTCGACAGGGCCATGGATGCGGGTATTGACGATGTGGGCATGGGCGTCTTGTTCGGGCTCTACGACTGGCGGTTTGAGATACTCGCAATGATGCAGCACTTTCGGCATCTGGAGCAGAAGTTCGGCGTAGGGCCCCATACCATCAGCTTCCCGCGCATAGAACCGGCGGTGGGATCCGAAATTGCTTCCCAGCCTCCACATGCTGTCAGCGACGCTGACTTCCTGAAAATGATCGCCATCATGCGCCTGGCTGTTCCCTATACCGGAATGATCATGTCTACCCGCGAAACGGCAGAGGCGCGCCGCGCAACGTTGGCGGTTGGCATTTCTCAAATTTCGGCAGGCAGCCGCACTGATCCAGGCGGTTATAAAGACGGCGAAGGAGACCCCAACGGCAGCCAATTTCAACTGGGCGATCATCGTACTGTCGAAGAGGTTGTCAGCGACGTTGTTTCACTCGGCTATTTGCCTTCCTTCTGTACCGCATGCTATCGAACCGGGCGGACAGGGCAAGACTTCATGGATCTCGCCAAACCGGGAGAGATCAAGTACCATTGCTATCCCAATGCGCTTTCCACCTTTCAGGAATACCTTTCCGACTATGCCGGCCCTCAAGCAAAGGCCGCTGGCGAAAAGCTCATCTCAATTGAACTACAACACATGGATGGAATACAGACAGCTTGCGCGCTGCCAATGCTGAACAAGGTTCGCCGCGGCGAACGCGACGTTTTTGTGTAAAGCAGAAAAGGGAGAAAACACCATGTTACGGGCAACTTCGAAAGGTTTTCGGCTTCATATCGGATTCTTCGGGCGCCGCAACGTCGGCAAATCAAGCTTGCTGAATGCCATTACGCAGCAGAAGGTTTCCATTGTATCGGAGGTGGCGGGCACAACCACAGATCCGGTTGAGAAGCCAATGGAACTGCTTCCCATCGGACCGGTCCTATTTGTCGATACTGCCGGAGTGGACGATGTTGGAGTACTTGGTGCGCAGCGCATCGAGAAGACGCGTCAGGCAATTAGACGTTCCGATGTCGGCGTACTGGTTACTGAAGCTGGCGTGTGGAGCGAACTCGAGGAACAGCTCCTGGATGAACTACACTCGCATGGAATTCCTGTGCTCGTGGTCTTGAACAAAGCGGATTTAGGCCACCCAGATCCGGAGCAGTTGATCCGCTTCGAGCAGGGTGGGATCCCATATGTTGAACTTGTCGCGACTACCGGGGAGGGTGTGGGTGCATTTCGAGCAAAGCTATGGCAAATTGCGCCGGCAGAATCTGTCGAGTCACAGGTGCTTCTGCGCGATCTGGTTGGGCCCGATGAAACGGCGGTGCTGGTTATGCCGTTTGACAAGGAAGCGCCCAAAGGGCGCATCAAACAGCTACAGGCGCAATCCATTCGCGATCTTCTCGATGCCGACGCTTCCTGTGTTGTTGTGAAAGATGGGGGATTGAAGAAGGCGCTGGGAAATCTGAAGACTCCGCCTAGGATTGTTGTCACCGACGCCCAGGTATTCGATAAGGTAGCCCGTGTGACGCCGGATTCCATTCCGCTGACAGCATTCTCGATTCTGCTGTCGCGCTTAAAGGGCGATCTTGTTGAGCAAACCCGAGCGGCCCTTGCCGTGGATTCACTACGACCGGGTGACAAGGTATTGGTAGCAGAATCCTGCACCCATCACCCGGTAGAAGAAGATATCGGCCGCGTGAAGATTCCGCGGTGGCTGCAGCAGTATGTTGGCGGATCTCTCGAATTCACCACCGTAAAAGGGCGTGACTTTCCTAAGGACCTCTCGCCCTACAAGCTCGTGATTCATTGTGGAGCTTGCATGTGGAATCGGCAGGAGATGCTGAGTCGCATTCGCGAGTGTCATCGACAAGGCGTGCCGATCACAAACTACGGCCTCGTGATTGCGTATGCCCTGGGTATTCTTGAACGTGCGCTGGAGCCATTCCCTGAGGCGCTAGCTGTGTATAAGCAGGCGCGGTTGGAGCAGATGGATGTGTCTGCGGTGAGTTGCCTACCTGACCTCAACGTGAGCAGCGTGAGCGTGGTCAACTGACCTTGTGTGAACTGTCCAAACTTGAGATCCTTGAATGGCTTCGGGAGAAGCGGCCTTCTCGGCTTCAGATGTTGTACGAACAGGCCGACTCCGTGCGGAAGAGGCACGTTGGCGATGCCGTGCATCTTCGCGGCCTGATCGAGATCTCAAGCTACTGTAGACGGCAGTGCATGTATTGCGGGCTGCGGCAGGGAAATCGTAACCTGCCGCGGTATCGCATGGCAACGAGCGAGATCCACGCATGTGCTCGCGAGGCAGAAAAGCTTGGATATGGCACTGTTGTCATGCAAGCCGGCGAAGACGATTGTCTCACCGCTGAGCGGATTGCTGAAATCGTCAGGTGGATCAAGTGTGAGACTGCATTGGCGGTAACGCTTAGCTTGGGCGAGCGGAGCGCAGACGAATTGCGGCTGTGGCGCGCAGCCGGGGCAGACCGTTACCTGCTCCGTTTTGAGACCTCTGACAAGACGCTGTTTAGGCTGATTCACCCCCATCGTTTCTCCAGTGGGCCTGACCGCATGAAGCTGTTGAGACAGATAAAGAGCTTCGCTTACGAGGCAGGCGGTGGAGTCATGGTTGGTATTCCCGGTCAATCGTTTGAGAGTCTGGCGGAAGACGTTCTTGCTTTTCACGCGCTGGATCTGGACATGATTGGGATAGGCCCCTATATTGCGCACTCCGCAACGCCCTTGGGTTCTGGATCACTCCGCCCGGCAATCGACCCATCCGAGCAGGTTCCGAGCAGCGAAGAGATGGTCTACAAAATGATTGCTCTGACCCGTATTGCTTGTTCGACCGCGAACATTCCGAGTACAACGGCGCTGGCCACCATTAACAGAGCGAATGGTCGCAAACGCGGTCTGTCTGTCGGGGCAAATGTGGTCATGCCGAATCTTACGCCAGTGAAGTACCGCAGCCTCTATCAAATTTATCCCGACAAGGCATGTATCGAAGAGAGCGCTTCCGATTGCAATCAATGCCTGCGTGAGCAGATTCATTCCCTTGGCCGATTTCCAGGCCGAGGGCCAGGCGGAAGAGGGGCGAGACAGAACCAGAATGAGGCTCCTGAGCGCGAAATGCTAAATGTGCCTTCGCAATTTGTACAGCTACAGGTATAGAGAGGTGCCCCGTGACTTCGGATGATTGGGTTGATGAAATCGTGGTTTGTCTGGGGAGTTCCTGTTTTGCACGAGGGAACTCTGAGAATCTCGCCATTATTAATCAGTATGTACAGAGTCAGGGATTGAATACCTCAGTTCGCGTGACGGGCAGGCTTTGCCAGGATGAATGCATGCAAGGCCCGAATCTCAGCATCGGCGAAGAAATCCATCGCGGCGTTACAACGGCAAAAATGCACGAACTCCTGCAGCGGCTTGGCAGAAGATCTCGGAGTGGGCATGAAACAATATAGCTTCATCAAGACTGGAAAGCACGAATGTCAGGATTGCAATAAATGTATTCGCGAATGCCCGCTCAAGGCGATTCGTGTGCAAGATAATTGTGCGCAGGTGGTGCCTGAGCTCTGTATTTTGTGCGGTGCTTGCGCGCTGGCTTGCCCCAGCAATGCGAAACAAGTGTGTGACGATTTACCAACCGTCATAGCCCTGTTGAACTGCAAGCGTGCGGTAATCGCTTCACTTGCCCCTTCATTTGTGGCCCAATTTCCTGGCGTGCGAACCGGACAGTTGATTCGCGCTCTCAAGAAGCTGGGATTCTTTGCAGTGTCGGAAACTGCACTAGGTGCCCAGCAGGTCTCTGCCAATGTTATCTCTCTGATGCACAGTGAGCCCAGACAGTTAAGGATATCCTCTTCATGTCCAGCGGTTGTAGATTTCATCCGTAAGTATCATCCGGAATGCCTGCCGAATGTCGTCGGTGTACTCTCTCCTTTGCTCGCGCACTGCAAGATGTTGCGAGCGCACTATGGAGGCGACATTGCGGTCGTCTCGATCGGGCCTTGCATCGCAGAGAAGAAGGAGGCAGAAGAGCATCCAGAGCTTCTCGATGTGGCGCTTACGTTCGAAGATCTAACTTGTTGGCTAATGCAAAAGCATCTTATTCTCGAAGAGATTGTCGATACGCCGGATGATTGCTTTGTGCCCGAGGAAGCGCAGGAGGGAGCGCTCTTCGCCATTGAGGGTGGAATGGCAGCTGGCCTGATGGGTAGCTACGCAACTGAGAATATGAAGTATATTTCTATTTCTGGAATGCAAAATGTTGAACAGGCGTTAAACGATATCTCAAGTTGGACGCCTGAGCAGAACATCTTTCTAGAGATGAACGCATGTGCTGGATCTTGCATCAATGGCCCAAAAGCATTGCGTACTACGTCGGTGGCACGCCGCCGATACGACGTAGTTCAATACGCGAAACAAGCAACTGAGCTTCCGCGCTCGCCTTCCGTTTCAATCGCCCAGCATTATGAGGCTTCTCCAGTGGCTCGCAGTGAGTATAGCGACCTGCAACTAAGGGATGTATTGCGCACCGTGGGAAAGTACTCGGCCGAGGATGAACTAAATTGCGGTGGCTGCGGGTATGACTCTTGTCGTGATTTCGCTCGCGCCTTGATCGCTCGCAACGCAGAGCGCATGATGTGCGCTACCTATACGCGCAAATTGGCGCAGAAGAAGGCCAACGCACTCCTCCAGAAAATGCCGTCTGCAGTTGTCATCGTGGACGAAGATCTGAGGATCATTGAATGCAATCTAAATTTCCTTCACTTGTTCTCCACAGATGTAGAACATCCCAAGGAACTTGAGGGCAGTGCGATAGCCGCCGTGATACCATTCTCCCATCTATTTAGCCGTGTGCTTGAATCGGGCGAAGATATCGTTGGCCATGACATCCGCTACCAGCGAAATATCTTGAACACTACTGTCTTCACAATCGAACCTCATTCGGTGATGTGCGGCATATTTCAGGACATCACGAAGCCCATTTTCCAGAAAGAGCAGATCATTGGACGGGCCCGCGAGGTCATTCAGAAGAACCTGAAAACCGTGCAGCAGATTGCATATCTTCTCGGAGAAAATGCAGCAGATTCGGAAATTATCCTCAATTCCATTGTGCAGTCGTTCAGCCCGGAGGAGGTCACTGACGATGATCCTGGAGTGAAGCAGTGATTAGTGCTGAGAGTTTTATTGAGGTAGATTCGTGCCATAAGGCTAAGCACGGCCAATTTATCTCCGGGGATGTCTTTCTTTCAGAGAAAGTGAAGCAGGAGGGCCGGATTGTTTCTGTTCTTTCCGACGGCCTGGGCAGCGGCGTGAAAGCTAGTGTACTGGCGACTATGACTGCGACGATGGCCTTGAAGTTCACGGCCAGCGCGATGGATATTCGTGGTTCGGCTGAAATCATCATGGACACTCTTCCTATCTGCAGCGTGCGGAAAATCAGCTATTCGACATTCACTGTCGTCGATATGGCCAGTACAGGCGAGACTCGTATTATCGAGCACGGTAATCCGCCTTTCCTGCTCATCCGACCTCAGGGCGAGTTGATTGTTACAAAAACGCAGGTACGTCCGGCGCGCTGGCAGGACCGTGTCATCAACTTTTCCAGCTTTAATGTTCAGCGCGAAGATCGCATCGTCTTTTTTTCCGATGGAGTCACACAGGCCGGCATGGGTGAGTTTCGCACACCTCTGGGATGGGGGTTGCAGAAGGTAGATAGATTCATTCGCGAGAAGATTGACAGGTATCCCTATATCTCTGCCCGCGAGTTGTCTCGTCTTTTGGTAGCTCGAGCAGAGGAAGTTGACGGCCTCAGTGCAAAAGACGACATCACATGCGGTGTGGTCTATTTCAGGAGTCCTCGCAAGTTACTGGTGATGACCGGAGCGCCTTTCAATCGCGCTCATGACCATGATCTTGCAAAGATGGCCGAACACACTTCTGGTCGCAAGGTTATCTGCGGCGGAACGACGGCAAACATCATTTCAAGGCTCTTAAAACGCGAAATTCAAATTGATATGCACCAGCATTTCAATTCGAAAGTTCCACCGTCTGCCCGGATGGAAGGCTTTGATCTGGTAACGGAAGGAACTCTTACTTTGGGTGAAGTTCTTCGCCTTCTTGAGGAGGAATGTGCTCCTGAGGATATGAGGTCCAATGCTGCCGTGCGGCTTGCGAACATGCTACTTGATAGCGATATTGTAAAGTTCGCCGTCGGCACCAGAATCAATGAGGCGCACCAGGACCCCAACATCCCTGTTGAACTTGACCTCCGGCGCAATATCGTAAAGCGGATTGGTCAATTACTTGAGACCAAACATATGAAGCGAGTTCACATCCAGTACCTCTGAGAAATGAAGGTGCTCGTCAGGACGGCGAACTGTTGAGCTGAGTCTTGTATGAGTGCACCAATTCAGCTTTGAATTCTGACAAACGTGAGGTGCTGAATAGCATTCAGAAGCTGAGTGTGTCGTAAGCGTGTGGTCTTCCCCACTGGCGCAGTGAACGTGCCAGGTTGAAGATGGGTTCATGGAACGGGAAGACAAGGCCAAGCCAAGTCGCAGGAAGAGATTGCGGCGGACGGTTGCGGAAAAGCGTCGGGTTGTGGAGTTGTCCCTTGAGCCGGGGATGAGTGTGGCATCAGTTGCGCAGGCAGAAGGTATCAACGCGAACCAGATATTCACCTGGCGTCGGGAGTACCTTGACGGTCAGTTGGTTGAGCGTGAAGAGACGGCCACCTCGTTGCTCCCAGTGGTCATGGCTTCGGACAACCTTGAAGCTCATGCTGAGTTGGTCGCCGCGGTCCCTCCTGTACTCTCCATACCAGTCGGCTCCATTCGTATTGATCTTCTGGGACGCGCATCGATCACCGTTGAGCACGGCGCTGACAGTGCTTTGCTGCGCACTATTCTGGAGAGTCTGCGCCGGTGATTGAACTGCAAGCAGGCACGAAGATATGGATCGCCGCCGGCGTGACGGATATGCGCCGTGGATTTCAAGGGCTCAGCGCACAAGTACAGACGGTGTTGCAGCAGCAACCTTTCTCAGGCCATGTATTCGTGTTTCGCGGACGGCGCGGCGACACGATCAAGGTCTTGTGGTTCGACGGCGATGGTCTGTGCCTGTTCATCAAGCGACTTGAGCGCGGCCGGTTCATCTGGCCGAAGGCGCGTAGCGGAACGATTTCTCTGAGCCGCGCCCAACTCTCGATGCTGCTGGAAGGCATCGATTGGAGAAGGCCGGAGAGAACCTGGACGCCGCAGATTGCAGTCTAGGAAACGAGCGTTAATACCCTGTATCCATGCGCCTTTTGTGGATATTCATAGCGCGCATTTATGGCATACTTTTGTCATGGTTTCCAGTGCTCTTCCTGACCTCGATCAGCTCGACATCGAAGCCCTGAAGGTATTGATTCTTGCGCAGCATGAGAGCCTCGATTCGCACTTCGAACAGATCGAACATTTGAAGCTGGTCGTCGAGAAGCTTCGCCGCATGGTCTTCGGCAGCAAGAGCGAGAAGGTCACCATTCAGGCAGAGCAGTTCGAGTTGCGACTGGAAGAAGCGGAGACGGAACAAGCATCCGCTGAAGAGAAGGCCGAAGAACCCGCAGCAGAGACCAAGCCTCGCAGTAAACCTCGACCTTCACGCAAGCCGCTGCCCGCGCATCTTCCCCGCCAAGTCATTCAGCATAATCCGGCACAGGATTGCTGCCCAGATTGCGGCGGCCAGTTGCGCCTTTTCGGCGAAGACATAGCCGAGATTCTGGAGTATATCCCAGCCAACTTCAAGGTCATTCGCCATGTACGCCCCAAGTTCGCCTGCAACAAGTGTGAGCACGTTGTGCAAGCGCCCGCGCCTTCCCGCACCATCGAGCGTGGACTCGCAGGACCGGGGCTGATCGCGCATGTGTTGGTGTCGAAGTATGCGGACCATTGCCCATTGTTTCGCCAGTCAGAGATCTATGCTCGCGAAGGTGTCGATCTGGATCGTTCCACTCTGGCTGGCTGGGTGGGCGCTTCCAGCGAGTTGCTCGCGCCACTGGTCGAGGCTCTGCGCAAGCATGTTCTGGCGGCAAGCAAGATTCATGCCGACGATACACCGGTTCCGGTGCTCGCTCCTGGTAACGGCAAGACCAAGACCGGCCGCCTGTGGACATACGTGCGCGATGAACGGGCAGCGGGCAAGGACACCGCGCCAGCCGTGTGGTTTGCCTACTCGTCGGATCGCAAGGGCGAACATCCCCGCCAACATCTGAAGAACTTCAAGGGTGCGCTGCAGGCCGATGCCTACGCTGGATTTCATCATCTCTACGACAGCGGCAACGTCTATGAGGTTGCCTGTTGGGCCCATGCCAGACGCAAGTTCCACGACATTCATGTGGCCCATGCGTCGCCCATCACCACCGAAGCCATTGCGCGTATCGGCGCTCTTTATGGCATCGAAGAAGAGGTTCGCGGCAAGTCCATCGAACTACGCTGCGCGGTTCGTCAGACCCGCGCCAGGCCTTTACTCGACGAGTTGCGAAGTTGGATGGAAAGATCTCTCCGCTCACTGTCAACCAAAAGCGAGACGGCGGGCGCGATTCGCTATGCGCTCTCGCATTGGCGGGCGCTCACTCGCTACGTCGATGATGGGCTACTGGAGATCGACAACTCGGCGGCAGAACGTGCGCTTCGCGCCGTTGCATTGGGCCGAAAGAATTACCTGTTTGCCGGCTCCAACTCCGGTGGCGTGCGAGCCGCCGCCATCTACTCGCTGGTTGGATCAGCCAAGTTGAACGGGCTGGACCCGGAACGCTACCTTCGCCAAGTCCTGACCCGTATCGCCGAACACCCGGTCAACCGGATCGATGAACTGCTTCCCTGGAATCTCGCCGCCGAAGCCCCGGCTCAACACTCTTAAGCGATTCCTGAAGTGTCCACTTAAAAATAAGTGGACACTTCCGGGCAGACTTCAGATCCCAAGTGAAGTTCCCATCCCCGGGTCAACATGCCCAGACTACAAGCTTACCCCTCGGCGATATCCTGGAGTATCTTTCGAAGTGGCGGCCACCAAGGAGGAAAACCCTGCAAGATGGAATCGGAAGTTAACCGCCGCGTTTTCTGCCAGCGCGCCTACGCTATGAAGAAGCATCGCGCAACGCGCCTCCATTACGACCTCAGATTGGAATGGAACGGAGTGTTGTTGAGTTGGGCTCTTCCGGAAGGGCCCGGCTCTCGCGCCGGTGTGCTTCGTGAAGCTATCGAGATGGAAGATCACAGAGTGGCAAACCTGCTGTTTGAAGGTGTGCATGAGACGGGCCCCATCATGCTGTGGGATCGCGGAACCTGGGAACCGCACCCGGAATTCGAAGATATCGAAAGCTGTCTGCGCAAGGGCATCTTGCGATTTACACTCTACGGGGAAAAACTGAAAGGCAGCTGGATGCTCGCCAAGACGAACAGAAATGCGCCACGACCTGTCTGGACACTCACGAAGCTAGCCGATTCGTTTGCCGAAAGCACCACCGACAACAGCATCCTGGAAGAGCAGCCCAACAGCATCAGCTCGGGAAGAACCATGGAAGAGATCGTTCGCGATTGGACAAGACCCAAGAACAAATACTCGCAGCAGACGAAGCTCTTCGAAGAGAAATAAGCTTCATGAAGCCTCCAGCCCCTTGGCAAATCCGACCGTCACACGTCAATATGGGCAGACCACACGCTTACACAGTTCCTGCTGCGCGGAGCAGAGAAGGTGCGTTCGGAATGGGCGCTGGTCTGCGCCACGCACAATGTGCTCAAGCTGTACCGAGCATGTATGGCATGAAATGAGGCTGAATCAAGGGCTACTCAA
>Ga0224527_1001146_pt1 | contig 14038 bp, 9 predicted proteins | sample CBST0metaG_FD_179882 | JGI IMG/M metagenome (GOLD analysis project Ga0224527, IMG submission 179882) | Peat soil microbial communities from Stordalen Mire, Sweden - C.B.S.T0 | ecosystem: Environmental > Terrestrial > Soil > Wetlands > Peat | place: Sweden: Norrbotten County, Stordalen Mire... | reverse complement strand
AGCCGGATCACGACCGAGTATCGCGACCGAATGTATGGCTTGCTGGGACTCTATGCTCGGCCGTATGACGTGCGAGAACCCGTGGTTTGCGTCGATGAGAAGAGCAAGCAACTGATCCGCCAGACCCGCGCGCCGATCGCGGTCGAGCCGGGCAAGTGCGCTTATGAGGACTACGAATACCGGCGCAACGGAACGCGCAATCTCTTTGTAGCCATCGAACCCAAAGGCCAACGGCGCTCCGTCGCGGTCACCGCCCGTCGCACCAAAGTGGACTTTGTGGCCTTCGTCCAGCACCTTGTGGGGACGGTGTATGCGACGGCGCTCATGATTCACATCGTGTTGGACAACCTCAACACTCATTTCCGGCAGACCTTCGTGGATGTGTTGGGTGCTCCAGCGGCAGCATTGCTGCTGGAGCGCGTCGAGTTTCACTACACCCCAAAGCACGCCAGTTGGTTGAACATGGCCGAAATCGAAATCGGAATCATGGATCGGCAATGCACCGGACGGCGCATCGGCACCGCGGAGTTGCTTGAGGCAGAAGTTGGACAGTGGCAACAACAGCGCAACGCCGCGCGACGAGGGATCGAATGGAAATTCACCCGCCAGGACGCAGATCGCAAACTGTGCCGACACTATGTTCCGTAATTAACATGTCTTGATACTAGTTGTTCCGGTCAACGAAAATCACAATTCCCGACCGGTAGTTTTGATTGTCGCCCGTCAGTCATAGCATATCTATCTTTCTCAAAGGTCTCAAGTCCATGGCTTTCGACAGGCAGATGCAAACTTGGTGAGCGTTCATCCGCGCGTTGGAGCTGTTGCGTCCATTCAATAGTTGATTCGCGGCAACGACGAATTGGTATCGAGCTGCGCTACACTACTCTCACCTACCCGAGGCATCGCTAGCGCCTCGGCCTCTTGGAGGATCCCATGCAACGCTCGCGCCTTGCTGTCATTGCCATAGCAATTGCCTTAACAGCTTCTCTTGCAGTGGATGCCGAGCATTCCAATGATGAGCAACCATCTAGCAATGACTTTCATAGTGGCATGGAGTTGGGGACTCCGAGCAGTCCCTTTTGGCTAGCTCCCCCCGTAGGGAGCGTGAACTCGCTTGGAGAGTTGACGATGCCTGTGAGTGGACTTGGGAGGGTGCGGTTATTAGCTCCTTCAATTCGAAGCGAGGGTGGCGATCTGAGATGTACCCTGACAAAGTGGAATGAAAACGGAACAGAGTTGATGGTCACATACGCGCAGGAAGCGAAGACCGTGCATGTGACAATGCGAGTGGAATCGACAGAAACCGGAATTAGGATCCATCTGGATGCGGATCAGCCCGCGATTTCTTCCGTCGACATGGGAAGTTGGGCGATGAGCCTGAATGCAAGCGGAATTGCCGTTCCATACTACTCTGGGGACATCTGGTACTCGAAGGATTTAGCTGAATACCTGAATGGCTGGTGGGACTGGCATACGACGCATTCAACGAAACTGACTGGCACAGAAGCGATTTACCAACCCAAGACAGACGGATCGTTGAACAACTTGCACGAGCAGTTGGAAGTCGTGTTGTCTGCGACTGTGGATGCCGTGTTTCCTGAGCCAGAAAATCTACCCTCGCCGTACATGGCAACACTATCCGGACGGACAGTGCTGGATATCTGGGATACCAACTTTCCGGCTATTGAACATGGGCTGTTCGAGCTCGGTGATTACGGAATCGAGGATTGTGTAGCAATCATTCACAACTGGCAGCACTACGGGTACGACAATGCCCTGCCCTCGCATTATCCAGCCAATCCCAAGCTAGGTGGAGACGCCGGTTTGCGAGCCGCAATTGCTCAGGGCAAGGCCAATGGATGCCTGGTTGCACTTCATGAGAACTATGTGGATTACTATCCGAACTTCCCCACATTCGATGCTGCAGCTGTGGCTTTGAATGGCGATGGCAGCAGAATGCTGGCTTGGCTCAACAAGGGGACGGGCATTCAGTCCTTTGCGACCAAACCCAACTGGATGTTGCGAAATGCGAGGGCGCAGTCCCCGGTAATTCATGCCCTCTACGGGACAACGGCTGGATTCGTGGACGTGAACTCGTCTGTTGTACCCTCTTGGCATGGCGACATGGACGCGAGGTCCCCTCAAGCAGGAATGCTGAGCGCTTTCGTTCAGAACAGCCAAGCTCTTTGGGCCTATGAGCGGACCACGCACGGCGGGCCAGTGCTTGGCGAAGGCACGAATCACTGGTACTACAGCGGCTTGCTGGATGGCGTGGAAGCGCAGCTAGGAGCCGGCAGTGTCCGATCAAATATGGGCGAGATAGTTCCCTTGTTCGTGGACTTCGATCTGCTGCGGATTCATCCGCTGCAAGTCAACCACGGGATGGGTTATTACAGCCGTTGGACCACAGACAAGAATGGACTCCAGACAACGGCTCAAGCGGACGCATATAGAATGCAGGAGATTGCCTTTGGTCATGCACCATTCCTAAGCACGGGGGCGTGGAACAGCGTTCCCCGCGCGCTTGTGGAAAGTAATTTAGTCGAACCCGTAGCCACAGCCTACGGCACAGCGAGAGTTAGATCGATCCACTATCGGCGCAACGGGGAATGGGAGACCCCGTCCACCGCAGCGCAATCCACACAGTTCACACAGGTGAAGGTCGCCTACGACAATGGCTTAACGTTGGTGGCCAACGCGAGCGCAGAGCCATTGACTTGGGAAGGGCTCAGCATTCCTCAATACGGTTGGGCGGCCACGAGCGCTGACCTCTTGGCCTATACGGCGCTATGCGGGAGAACGATCTGCGATTTTGTCCAGACGCCAACATCCCTCTTTGCCAATGCCCGCAATCAACTCGATCAGGAAGCCTACTCGGGATTCGCTGCGCCGTCGGTCGACTCAGTCAAACAAGTCAGTGCGAACAGTTTCTCGATCTGCTACCGATGGCGGGTTCTTCGATCTCCGGGAGCGCAGCACGATTTGAGGGCGTTCGTGCATTTCGTTGATGACCACCAAGTCTCAAGTCCAAAAGCTGGCATACTCTTCCAGGGCGATTTCTACCCAGTTCCAGCTACCTCTCGCTGGCAGGCGGGGCAGACGGTAGTTAACGGCCCCATCTCGGTTACAGTACCCCCTTCGGTACGCGACGGAACATATTCGATCCGTATCGGACTCTATGATCCCATAACAGGCAAACGCCTCCCCCTCTCTGGGATCAGCGATGGCAACAACCGCTATATCGTAGGTTCCTTGATCATCAATGGGGCACGAACTCAGGTTACTTCCAAGGCTCCAACCACAACTGGAGGCGATCCTCGAGTGAATACACTGGGCACGTTGGTCAACTTCGGCCCAGTGCAGACCGACGGCATGATTTCCATGAAGCGAGTAGATGGCCAGTGGATCCTGCGTCCCTATCCACGCAGCCGCAACTTCACAGTTCTCCTCAACTCAAAGGTATTTCCCGCGCCCACCGTCGTGGAAGCCGTCGGAACGACAATCTCGACGTCTGCCCCGGTCGTCAAGGGTGTATATTGGCAGGTCTTGCTCAACGGCTCGAAGTCCTACACCTGGCCACATCAATAATCACAAGTCGATAGTCTTGCCCATATTCCCGAGAACTCCATCTTTCAAACCCTTGAGGCTGTACCATAGTTTCTTTAATCCTTCCTGCTCAAACATGACGATGGTCATCACCAAATACAACTGCCCAATTAGGTTGCGAAAGTAAATGGAAGGGAACGATCTCCCATGCCTGATGGTAATCCACACTCGATTTCTCATGAAATAGTAAACTCGCTCAGCCTTGTGATTCTGTAGCGTAATATGAAGACCTCCCGGGAGTTTTCGAGTCGTTGGGAAGCCTGGCCCATGAAATAATCGCGCATTCGATGACTGGACGATTATCAAACCTTGACTTCTCAAGCGCAGGCTATATTCATAGTCAAGAAGATCTATAAATAATTGTTCCTCAAAGCCTCCGAATCTCTTGAAAATTGCTATTGGAATCAACGCACCGGACGTCATCGTGGACACCAAAATTCCCTTCTTCAAAAGTCGCGGGCTCATCGGCATTATCCCCCCAGTTTGGCGGCTCACGTAGAGCGGGGCAACTATGCCAACGTCCTCACGTCTAGGATGCTCTCGATATGTCTTCAGAATATCCTCTACAAAGGAATCAGTTACCGTACTGTCTTGATCGAAAAGGACGACCATCTCGAAATCATTATCTTGAGCCCAGTGCATGCCAATGTTTAACGCCGCCGGCAATCCAAGGTTCCTTCCGTTCCTTAAAATAACGATTTCAGGATAGCTGCTAATTATGCCAAGCGGATCTTGCGCGCCATCAGGACTCCCATTATCCACGATTACGAGGCTACTTACTTGCGGCCGTATTCTTAGAAGATTGTCAATGTCACTTGGCCGCGGATTGAATGTCACGATCACAGCGCATACCTCACCGGCATTCATTCTCGTTCCTCCATCAAGATGCTCCCTCTCCTGTGATCCAGACTAACGGCCGGGGATGGCTACGCTGACCTGCGTAAGCGGCGAGCCAACTGCTTTGGCAGGTCCGTCACGTAATAAAGAGTTGCAGTAAGCTTTTGCGGAGACACGGCTCGCCGAATCCAAGGGTATACACAAATATAAAGAAAACAAAGAGACACAAGCCTTGCAGATAGTTTTCCATAACGGACCAGAGTCTTCAAAAGAGAAACTATTTCACCAGAGGTCGCATGTTGCTGAACAGCGCTGTTAACGCACAAGACTACAATGTAGAATCCGAAGGCCTTCCGAGTCAGCCTATGCCGGTTCTTCATGACCCATTCATAACAAAAATTCCAGTTTCTTATCCCCGTAAGCCTGGTCCGCGCTCCAACATCATCGTTATTGAAAATCGCAAGTGGGTCGTTGAGGCAGAGGAAATTACGGGCAGGGTGCTCGAACGCGCGAAGCAACCAGTCCAAATCATTGAGGGCCTTCTGCCCTGGTGTAAATGGTACTTCCAGAAGAAGTTCCCGTCGTATAACCCATGTTGAGGTCTGAGGGCAACTCTCCAAGCCACCAAATGGAGATACATTGCACCAAAGATATTCGCTAATGTGCTGTCCCTGGACTGGGAATACTCGAGGACGAACTAGGTCGCGCCCCTCTGCACGATCAAGATAGCGGCTAAAGATGATTTCGATAGGTCGATCGCACCCGGCGAGGGCCCTAAGTTGAGTTTCATTCTTGGCCGGCAACCACTCGTCATCGTCATCGAGCAGTGCCACCCAGTCTCCTGATGCTGCTCGAGCCCCGATGTTCCTCGCTTCACTCGCGCCAACGTTATTCTCCAACGAGACGATCCGGAGCACCGTTCCCTCGAAACACTTCAGGGCATCTGTGGTTACTTGATCTGGTCCATCAATTACTACAATGCATTCGTAAACCGGCCACGTCTGTGCGAGAACACTGCGAACTGCCCTGCTTACCAAATCCGGCCGGTTCCTGGTTGGAATTACCGCGCTAACTCGCTGACGCTCATCACTCATGTCTTCCCGATTCCCCTGTAAGCGCTAAACTACATTCCGAAATCCAGCGGGCACTCGAAACCCATTTCGATCATTTAGACTACCTTGCCCATTTTCCCCCTCAACCCGTCGACCAGTCCGCGGAGGAACATCCGCATCTTTCGGCCGGGTGACTCTTCGAACACAAGAACCTTTAGAGGAATTACAAGCATACCGCGTAGTGATGGATAAATCAATTGCGGCCAACGACATCCATAGTTACGAAGCATCCACACCTTGTTCCGCATCCAATAATAGCGAGACTCCGGTCGGTAGTTGTGAGTAACAACTTCTTTCCAGAGCAAGCGATGGGAGGTGGGTCTTCCGGATCGATGCAGAAGGACGGCAGTCTTGCTCTCGGCGATCGAGAATCCTTGCTGCCTTATGCGCAGGCTAAAATCATCGTCGACGCAATAGATGAAAAGTTCCTCCCTGAAAAACCCGCACTCCTCGAACACTTTCGTTGGAAACACGCTGCCAGACGTTATCGTGACGAATGGGCCTCCGTCTTTGTCCAGAGGAGTCACGCGTTCCACGCCAGTTTCTGGGTCGCGATACCGTGGAATGATCTGCATAATGTTACGCTGCTCACGAAGAAGCTTGAAGTCTCGAATCATCTGGGTGATGAACCCATCCGTTACGGCACTATCCTGATCGAACAGCGCTATCCATTCAAACCCATTCGACTTCGCCCACCGCACGCCAATATTTAATGCCGCAGCAATGCCGAGATTCTCACCGTTCTCGATGAGTTCATAACACTCTATGAGACAACTAGCCTGCAATCGCTCGAGTTCCGCCGTACTTGAACCATTGTCCACGACCACGAGGCCCTCCACTTGTAATCGCAGGGCGGACAGGTTTTCAAGATCCTGGTGTTGCGGGTGGAAGGTGACGACTACCGCACATACCCCATTCATCAGCAATGGCTGCTCTCCACGGTTCACAGTTCAACGACCTTGCCCATTCGCCCTCGAAAGGCATCGACAGTCCCACGGATCGTATTCACAAGTTTGCTTACTGAGTGCTCTTCAACAGCGCAGGCCGCAAGTGAATTCTTTATGATGTCTTTGAAGGTTCTATAACACCAGCGCGGATTCTGCCTCCAATACCTGCGGATGAGAACGAGGCGATTCCGAGTTATGTAATAGCGTCTCGCGGTACTGTGATGCGTCGCATTGAAACTGAGACCCAGGAACTTGTATTCTTGAACCGCGCCGACTGAGACTCGAAGCACGGCTTGTGTACTCTGCGCCAAGGTATATCCCCGTGATCGAGCACGAAGGCAGTATTCATGGTCTACGCAGTCAATAATCAGGTCCTCTTCAAAAAAACCACATATATCAAATATCCTAGTTGGCATTAAACTACCGGACGTGATCGCGACGAGCGGTCCGCCGTCCGGTAAAGTCTCGAATAGTCTTGCGCGTCCCGTGCTCTTTTCGATTTGGGAAGGAGTAACAATTGCTAGCCTGTCACGATGGGGAAAGTCGCAATACGTTGCGAGCATATTGTGGATGAAGCCGCTTGTGATGGTGCTGTCCTGATCGAAGAGGACAATGAAGGGATAACGCTGGGACTTCGCCCAAGCCACGCCAATGTTCAACGCCGCTGCTATACCCAGGTTCTCTCCATTTTCGATAAGAGTAAAATGAAGATCACCGCTTGCTTCTCTAAACCGATCAAGCGCTTCTGCGGAAGATCCATTATCGACCACAACCAGGTCCTGCACCTGCGGCCGTACCTTCGCCAAGTTCGCAAGAGCTTCAGCATTTGGGCGAAACGTGATAATTACCGCGCATACGCCGTTCATTCCTGCAGGCTTCGACATTCCATTCATGCTGCCGCCTCAATTGAAGAAATCTGCATCGATAGCCACCAAAGGAGCAGCGCATTGAGCAAAGCCAGCAACCCATCAGATGCCACACTGGACCACGCGGCGCCAATCCACCCATAAGCAGGAATCCACCATAGATTCAGAAGAAAATTGATAACGGCCACTGCCAACTGAGCTACGGTTCGCACTCTCTGATGACCCGATCCGGTGAGAGCGCCTCCCGTAAAGCGGTGAATTCCCCGAAGCAAGGGGAGCCAGCAAAGCCATCGCAAAGCAACCAGGACGCCGGAGAAGTCCCGTCCGGCAATGTGCGGAACTATTGGCGCGATCAACAAGGTACAGCCCGCGATCACAAGGCCGAGCAGGGCCGCTACTAGCACGGACTTGGTTGCCAGCTTAACGACTGCCCGCAAGCTCTCGTGACTGAGGCGAAACATGCGCGGGAGAACGGCAGAATCCAGAGCTGCGATTGGGGCTGTCGAGAAGTCCACGATTCGATATGCCAGCGAATAGAAGCCGTTTTCTCTATTCAGGCCATAGTGGCTCAGCATGGTCTTGTCCACATCGTTGTAGATCGACTGAGTGCTTCCGGCAAAGGAAAAGCCCAGACCCTCCCAGATCCTGCTGAACAGTAGCTTAATGTCGAACGAAGTTGCGCCTATCTCCCAGCGAACCCAAAGCAGGGCCAGAATCCCTGCACAACCTGAAGCGCCGAGCACTCCGACAGACCACTCGGCGGCGGATGCATGATGAAGCGTTGCCAACATCACCAGCAGGATAAGGAATCGAGCGCAATTTGAAAGAAAGATGAGCGCCGCGGTAGAACCCATTTTTTCAAAGGTCTGGAAAACGGCGCTTGCGAGGCTGGCAATTTGGCCAAACAGGCAGTTTGCAAGCGTAAGCACCACAAAGATCATCCCACTGCGGATATGGGTGAGGGCTGGGCCTGCGAAGAAGAATGCTACTGCGATGACTGCGGTCACCACTGAAGTGACGATCAGGGTGTTTCCCCAATAAACGGGAGCCTTGGTGTGGTCCGCGCACACATAGCGCATGAACAACATGTTCGCGCCCAGTGAACTGTATGGGGTGATAATATTTACGAGCGCAAAGGCGCCGGCGAATATGCCGTACTCGGTTACTCCCAGCAGCCTTGCGAGCAAGATAAAGCTGGCAGCCTGCAGGAAGAAGTTCGCTCCTTGTCCAAGCATCATCCAGAAGGCGTTGCGTGCCAGACGGTGCCCGACAAAGGCTCGCAGATCCATTGTTATTTTTCGCCCCTGCTTCCGCCGTCCATCGAGCAAACGCGCCACTAATCGACTCCTTCCATCATGCTCGCAACCTTTTTACATACAACTGCAATGAGAAGGACCGACACCGTCCACGAAAGGGCGTTTTCGCGCAACATCCACAAGGCGCTGCGCGCGACCGATTGCGTCTCTCCATTTCCAATTGTACCCAGTAATTGGCACTTAGGAGACCCGCTCGCCTGAGGTGACGCCCAAATCTTCCCGTAACGTCATTCTGGAATCATTAATCAAGGGACTACCTCGATCCGCCAAGAGCCTCCTGGCAAACAGGAACTCGTAAACAGTTAAGACAGCGCCACCTAGCAGAATATGCGTAGCTCGATAATCCAAGAGGAGGTTAGATCCTAGCCAGAACAGTATCCAAAAGGCGAGCCAAAGGTACATCACAACGGATACAGCCTTACCCTTCCGGAACCCGTTCCAAAGATAAGAAGCCAGCACTCCAGCCATAAACAGATACCACAGAGACCACCAGCCTATATCGGTATAGAGATATCCAAATGCGCCCGACCAAATGAACGCGGGGTTTAAGCCTGCGCCGGCAGTGGATGTAAATTCAGATAGCCAAAGGTCCTGTTTCGCAGGCCATTTGAGGCTACTATGGACACCTAGGAGGCTACTGAGCCAGTTGTCCGACTGCAGATAGGTCACTAGATAGGCTCCCCGACCCCCATAGGCATAGTGCATGGTCCCGGTGAGGATAGCTGCTAATCGGTTATAAGACGTTATCGTATAACCAATGATAGCGAACATGAGCAGCTTGAGCCCCGACGCGCCACGTAAGAAGGAGAGGAGCGAAAACATTGCTGTAACGACAATAAAGGAACCGCCGCCTACTCCTACTATCGAGCTCACTTTTGCATTTGCGGCGCCTGCTTTCCGATACAAGTAGATCAGAAGTAATCCGGCCAGAAGAGGCATCAGGCTTGATCTATTCACCTGGGCTACACATGTGACAACATCGAGGAGCAGTGCAATCATAAAAATCACCCGATATGCAACTTTGGCCCCCCCACGAATTCGGAACTGGCTCACTCGATATTCTGCCCACCATAGCACGGAAGTCAGAAAGAGAGGGGACATTGACCATCGGCCTTCTACCGTGAGGCCCCCACTCATCCCAGCCTCTTTGATGACATTTCCTTGTTGCGATGCAAGCAACGCGATGAAGTTAAGTTTGCCGCCAAGTAGGATTAGATAGATGGCACAAAATGCCGCCGCCACAAGAATCGGCATTATCAAAAAAATTGCGGGTTTCCCGGTCGAGATTTTTTGCTCTGGAACCTGCCTACCCGTCAGCCCCATATATCGACTGACTCGCACCCCAAAGAGAAATGCTGCAACGCAGCTCGTAAAGAAGGCAAAAGTCAGTGGGTCCAAGAACATTAAATCCGGTTCGCGGATGTAACTTGTGTAAACATCCGGCGGAAAAACCCATCCAAACAGAAAGACCGCGTACGAGAACAAAGCCAGCCCATAAGGCGAAACGATGTTGCGGATTGTCAGCCGCCGAAAATATCCAAGCATGCATCAGCCCCGTTGACTGCGGATTAGAATCGGTAAATCGAAGCCGAGGCGGCAGCAGCCAAGATGCCGTTGATGCTCAGTGCCATATTCTTCATATAGCTGAAGGGAACATAGACGACGTCATCTGCCTGCATTGCTATATCCGGACGTTTCCCTTTCTGCATACTGCTTAGGGGCAGGGCGATATCGACATAAGATCCACTTTCCATTTTTCGTATCAGTCGGGCCTTGGATGGTACTGCGTTGGCAGGGGTTCCCCCGGCGAGGGCTACTGCTTGAAGAACTGTGAGCTGAGAATTGTTAGTGGCGGCTGGATAGCCGCCAGGGTGGCCAACATCACCGAGGAGATAGACGATGCTCACCTTGGGCACGACCACAGTATCGCCGGGGTACACTAGGGGCTGGTCCTTGAGCGCCAGCTGCGAGTTGTTCGACACAAAATATGAGGCCCGCTCCGTCGTTTCGACGTGATTCACCGTGATCTCGCGATCGGCAGCGTCCGTCAACCCTCCAGCAAGCGCGAGGACTTCCAGAATGGTGCGGGGGGTGGCAGTCTCGTAGCTGCCCGGGAAGCGCACCTGCCCTATCACGCTGACATTCTTTGTGGCAAAGTGTTCGACCATCACACTGACATGCGGGTTAAGCACGTAGTCGCCGGCGACCAGTGTCTTTTCAATAGCAACGGCGGCCGCATCGGGCGACAAACCTAGGAGGCGCACCTTTCCACCCAGAATAAGCGACGCGTCTCCAGAGTCGGTTACCCGGACATGCTGCTCCAAATCAGCCGATTCAAGCACAGAGATGTGCAGCATATCCCCTGGGCCAATGGTCAGGCTTTCCTTTTGAGCACTGCAAACTGCAAGAGAGAGAAAGAAGATCGGAATTAGCGTTAGAACCTTCACTTTTGGCCCCCTTCCGCATAGTAGGCGGTGTTCTTGTCTCCGTAGTAGCCGTAGAAGCCGTAGTAGCCCGCCGAATGAAGCGACACTCCGTTGAGAACGACTCCTATGCTGGGAACCCGCTTGTCCTTCGCGTGCTTAAGAAGGATTTCATAAGCGCGCAGCAGCGCCACCCTGGTGGTCCTGCCGGCTCGCGCGACCAAAACCGTCGCCTCGGCCAGGGAACTCAGAGAACGCGCATCTGCGATGGGAAGTATCGGTGGGGAATCGATTACGATAAAGTCGAATTGAGCTTGCCATTCTTGCAGGAGGTTCTCCATGCGCGCCGAGTCAATTAACTCGGCGGGAAATGGCGGCACAGGTCCGGCCGGCATAATGTACAGATTAGGGCTCGCCGAAGGCACCGGTGCAATTGGGCTTTCTTGATTTGCCAGGAGCGTGCTCAGTCCGCCTACGCCTCCCAGATTCAACCTTTGTTGCAGGACTGGGCGTCGTAAATCCGCCTCAACCAAGAGGACGCGCTTATTCTGCTGCGCGAGAGATGCTGCCAGATTGAGAGCAATAATTGACTTGCCTTCGTCAGGGCTGCCGCTCGTGACCAATATAATATGCGGCGGGGACTCAATACGCGAGATCAAAATTGCCGACCGGAGCGCGCGGATAGCCTCAGTGAACATCGAGTTTGGCTCCTTCGACACCATCGGCGTGTAGGAGACGCCGACTTTCTTGGCCTCGGGCAGGATCGCTAACAGTGGAATGCCCAACTCCTCAAACTCCTCGACTCCTTGAAGCTTGTTGTCAACAGAATCAGCGAGTAGGGCACCCGCAGCGCCAAAGAAGGTGCCTAGTCCCAAACCGAGAGCCAGATACAGTGGGATATTTGGCTTGCTAGGTTTCGCAGGCGGCGATGCTTTTGCGACGATTGTCAGATTTGACGAGTGCAAGCCCTCAAGAACACCGGCTTCCTTCAGCCGTTTTAACAAGTCTTGGTAGAGATTCTGGCTCTGGTCCGCCTCTTTGGAGAGAATCGCATAGGCAATGGTCTTATCGTTCTGGTTCTCCGCGGAATGTCTTGCTGTGTCATAGGTGCCCCGGGCCCCGTTTTCCGCCCTCAGTGCTACTTCATAATCATTTTTCGCACGAGCCGTCATGCGATCGACTTCGTCCTGCAGCATCTGCTGCACCCGCTTTAGTGCTGCGCGCTCTTCAATCAATTTCGGATAGGCAGATCCAAAGGCAGCCGCATCCTGCCCGACCTGCGCTTGCAAGGTGGCTTCTTGTGCCCTCAGTGTTTGAATGAGACTGAGCGAATTCTGGACACCCTGACTTGTTCCGCTCCCCATCGTCGTTCCGCTCAGCTGTGAAATCAACTCGGCATTTCCGGTTTTCACAACCTGATAGACCGCACCTTTCAAGACACGATTTTCTTGAGCTGCAGACAGCTGCATCGTCGTTTGTTGCAGGGTTTCCAAAGCGGGACTATAGACAAGTGGCTTGCCCTGAAGATCCGCTCCTCCAACCCCAAACAGGCCAGTGTCCTTCTGCATTCCAACGACTTTTGCCTGGAGATCCTCGCTCTGCCTACGGAGGTCGCCCAGTTGCCCCTCGAGCCAACTCGAAGTCTCATTTGTCGCCTGAAATTTTGTCTGAAATGTAAAATTGATCAGCTGCTGAATAAGATGATTTGTCACCTCTGCTGCGACTTTGGGATCTGGGTTGCTGTATTCGACATCAAGCAGACGAGTCCCAGCTACAACCTTCACTTTCAGGTTATTGTTGAAGGTCTTTAGGGCGCGCGCCCTGCGTACCGGAGACTGCTCAATGCTCGCATTCTCAGGATCCTTCGGCCCTGCTGGACTTATCAAAGTAAGAACAGGCCCAAGTAAGCTGAACTTTGGTTGAAAATCTTTGTTCCGCTCGAGGTCAAGTTCCTTGATCACCTTCAGCTCAACCTCATCTGACTGTAAGATGCTGGATTGAGTTTGAAGGTCAAGGTTGACCGACATCGAATCCGAAGCCCCTCCCGAAGCAGAGCCCATCATGCTTTCGAGATCTAATCCGTCCGAACTCGACTTCTGCAGTTCAATCTTACTCGAGGCTGTATATCTTCGCGTCGTGAAGATACATGCGCATATAGAAAGTAGGAAAATGCCTCCCGCCGTCAAAAGCACAGTTCGCCTTCTTCTATCAAAGATCTTGAGCAGATCTCGCATCGTTGGGTCATGTTCTTGAGCAGATGGCAACTATTCTCTCCCGTACGCATCGGTTGTCAGATTCGTGAGTATTGCCAATTTTACCATATTGCGCTCTTTTACCAGGCAATGACGCAGGCCGTCAACAGGTCACTCCATATCAGAACTGATGACGCATCATGATCTTCCCTCAACCAGGAGCTGCCAGAGGAATACGTCATCCCGGGCAAGCTGAAGGCGTCAAGCTTGCCCGAAACTCCCCGGCAGGATGGGGCGGCGCATCAGACTTTCGTAACCTCAGACCTGCGAATGGCTCCTCTTGAGGAGCAGACGTGCCCGGCCATTCCGTAATGAGCGGGATTCTGATGAGAAGTTTGCTGGGCAACCTCGTGGCGAACGGTACGCTATTAGCGCGCTTCTGAGCGATAAGTCGTGCCGCGTCAAGTTGGTTATTATGGTTGGCATATGGGTCAGCCGGTCATTTCGGTGGACACCAAAAAGAAGGAATTGGTTGGCCCGTTCAAGAATGGCGGGCATGAATGGCATCCTGTCGGGGAACCTGAGCAGGTCCTTGTCCATGACTTTATGGACAAGGATTTGGGTAAGGCAATTCCCTACGGAGTTTATGACCTGAGTCAGAACGAAGGTTGGGTCAGTGTTGGCATCGATCACGATACGGCGCGGTTTGCCGCGCAGGCCATTCAACGTTGGTGGAAGA
>Ga0224527_1001145_pt1 | contig 14041 bp, 18 predicted proteins | sample CBST0metaG_FD_179882 | JGI IMG/M metagenome (GOLD analysis project Ga0224527, IMG submission 179882) | Peat soil microbial communities from Stordalen Mire, Sweden - C.B.S.T0 | ecosystem: Environmental > Terrestrial > Soil > Wetlands > Peat | place: Sweden: Norrbotten County, Stordalen Mire... | reverse complement strand
ATAGTGGATTGTACCTGACCATGCAGGTACCCGAAGGTACAATGTGAACGTGAATGATTTACCGAAGAAGATAGCCGGTTTTATAGAAGATGGTGCGAGCGGATCATTTTTGGCTCTCGCTTTGGAGCTTTTTGAATATCAATATACGCATAATTTGCCGTATCGCAGATTGTGTCAAACAACCGGAATCACGCCGGAATCGATAGTTGATTGGGAGGATATCCCAGCCGTCCCCGCGCAAGCGTTCCGTCTCTTTGACTTGAGCTGTCGTCCTGTTTCCGAATGTCCAACTGTGTTCTACTCTTCGGGGACGACGTCTGATAGGGCCAGCCGTCATTGGATGGATGCCGAAGCGCTTTCTCTTTATCACACTAGTCTTAGGTTCAATTTCGATAGTCAATTTCCGAATGTTGAGCGGCTTTGGGCGGTTATGCCAAACAGTATTGAATCCCCGCATTCATCCTTGAGTAACATGCTTGCTGCGTTAAGCGCTGAGCAATTTGCCGGCGCTGACCTCACTGTCTTTAGTGCACAATTGACGGAGGCAGCCAGGCAATCCATTCCAATAACGCTATTTGGAACTGCCTTCGGACTTATGGAGCTATTGTCTCTCAGTAAAATTATGCTGCCACAAGGCAGCAAGGTCATTGAAACCGGAGGCTTTAAGGGCCGATTTCAAGAGATTGAACGTCCTGATTTTTACGATCAGCTGGGCAGTGGATTTCGGGTCGGAGACTTGGAATGCTATGCAGAATACGGGATGTGCGAGCTGGCATCCCAGTTTTACTCGCGTGGAGTCAACGGCTATCTGCATGGGCCGCATTGGATAAAAACGCGATGCATCGATCCCATTACCAATCAGGACTGTCTTCCAGGCCGGCCAGGGCTGCTGCGACACTACGATTTAGCCAATTTGAACAGCGTTATTGCAATACAGACGCAGGATAGGGCAATAGCCGTGGCGGATGGAAGCTTTCGATTGTTAGGGCGAGCATCCGATGCGGATTTGCGCGGATGTTCGCTAACTGCGGAAGAACTGTGGTCGACGTGACTGTCGTACAGGAAAGAGTGGTCGCTGCGTTATCGCTGCTTGCGATGACCTGGCTCGCTGAGCGACTGGAACCGGACGGCGAAGCAGAGATTTTTCCCAATGAAATGGTGTGGCATAGTCTAACACCAATGTTGGAGTCTTTTGCGGCCGAGAGCTTATGGCAGCTTATAGACTCCGAGCAGGTTCGCGGCTGCAGAGGCCCTGCTGTAATTGGACATATTATTGCTTCGAACACTCCGCTACTCCCAATAACTTCGGTTGTTCGGGCGCTGCTTGTGGGGGGATCCTCAATAGTCAAACTGCCCAGCCAAACTTCAAATGGATGGTTCACGCTTTTTTGCGCTTATCTCAATCGCGTTGACCCGGAAATCGCTCGGGCGGTTAGGTCTGAACGATGGCCGCGAAGCGACGCAGCCAAGAACTCTTGGTTTTATGAATCTGTGAATTTAGTTATTGCCTATGGTGACGATCAATCACTAGTTGAGATCAAGCGGGCAGCCCTTGCTCCCGTCGTTGCCTATGGCCACAGAATTTCCGCTGCCGTAATAACTTCCGATGCAGACGAGAGCAACGCTTATGATGGACTGGCGAGCGACATATTGATGTACGACCAGGGCGGGTGCCTTTCTCCGCATACGGTGTTTGTTGAAGGTAACCTAGATCGGGCGCGACATGCGGCGGTACAGTTGTCAGCCGCTCTTAAGAAGAGCAGTTTGCCACTAGTTAACAACACTAGCGAAAGAATGGCTAAAGTCAGAGAGTATCGGTCGCTGATCAGCATGGATGCTTCCGCTCTCATTATTGATCAGCAGACCACACAGTATACTGTCGTACTTCACGAGAGTGAACATCTGCACGTGTCTCCGGCCCATTGCATTGTTTATGTTGTGCCGGGTTCGAAAGAGGGTATTATCGAAGAGATAACCAACGCTAAGCTGCTAATACAAGGAATAGCCCTCGCCTCCGAGAATATCCATAGTCGGGACGAATGGAAAAGATGTTTTCTATCCGCCGGAATCGAGCACGTATGCCGCTTCGGAATTTTGCAGCAGCCTACCATACATTGGCGTGAAAATAACCAGGATGTGCTAAGCTGTTTAATTCTGTAAGACTCTAATAGCGATGCTTTTGAATAAACACTGTGGTATCTATTAAGATATTGCATTACTGTAAGGGGAATGATCAATGAAAGCGGCAGAACTCATTGTTGAAGAGCTAAATACCGAGAAGGGAACAGTTCTCGAAGTACGCGGTGAGCTTGACCTGACTACGGTTTCCATGTTGCGGGAACCGCTCTTGTCTCAGGTTTCCAGTAGCTCAAAGGACGTAATCGTTGATGTTACGCATGTCGATTTTATCGACAGTGCTGGGCTGGCTCTGTTGGTTGAAGCAAGAAAACGTCTTGTAGCAGAAAACCGATTGCTTTATATCGTTCTTACCAAAGGGCAACAGCCCGAACGTGTTCTTCATCTTGTCAGATTTGATACAATTATGAAACTGATCTATCATATTAATGAGATTGAACAGGGAGCAGCCTGATGTCCAATAACGTTGCGGAACAGTCCCTCAGTGACACGAAGTCGACCGTTCCGTCGGAAGCGACGCCTATATCGTCATCGCGGATGAACGCAGGGTTTATCGCGCCAATTCTCGGGCGTAAGGCTCTGAGAGACGTCAACGGTTATTTCAACTTTTCGCTGATCAAACAAGGTGAAACAATCACTAAATCCCATGTCGACCGGGCGCAAAGTTTAGGACGACTGTATGAGTTGATCGCCTGTACTGAAATCCTGTAGTCAAACACCATGTCTAATCGTCAATCAAATGTACCCTCTGCACCGCTCGCTGCACTTCTCCTATTAACGGGAGCGGCGACTGGAGCATTACTTACCTGGGCTATGACTGACGGGGGACGTGAAAAGTTGGCATCTCTGAGTACAAATGGCATTGTTCCAGAGGATATGCTTAACAAAGCAGCTGACGTACTTCGCAATACTCGTGATCGGATTATCGAAGGAATAGACAGCCACTGATTTACTCGGATAAAACAGTGCGTTAATAAAAAAAAGCAGCTTCGTAGTGAAGCTGCTAAACCTTTGCGCACTAATTACACACTATGTGCAATTATAATAGCTTCTGCTATTTCTCGCATGCTTTTGCGCGTATTCATGCTTTGAACCTGTATACGTCGGAAAGCTTCTTGTTCTTTCAAACCATACTGATCCATCAAAATTCCCTTTGCTCGATCAACAGCTTTTCGGGTCTCCAGCTTGTTTTCTAGATCCGTTACTTCGCTTTCAAGCTCCATAAATTCCGCGTATCGGGAAATCGCGATATCAATGGCCGGCATTAAATCCGCTTCTTTAAACGGCTTAACCAGATATGCAAAGACGCCGGCATCTTTCGCTCGATCAATTAAGTCCTTCTGGGAATACGCAGTCAACAGCAGTACAGGCGCAATTCCTTCGGTCGTAATAACCTTTGCGGCATCAATGCCGTCAACTTCGGGCATTTTGATGTCCAAAATAACAATGTTGGGCTTAAGCGATCGTGCTAAGTCGATAGCTTTGCCACCGTCACCCGCCTCACCGACAACCTGATGCCCCATGTTTTCAAGGGTTTTCTTAAGGTCCAATCGGATGATGGGTTCGTCATCCGCAATAACTAATTTCAAAGAGTCCATATATTTTATACTTTTGCCCCTCTCCAACGGTCAGGCGAATAGGAAAGCATCGTGCTAACCAAGTCGCATGCATCTTGTACCGTAGGCAGGAACCGGGGGAATTTCTGCTATAATTCGTCGGTAAACAAGTCTTTATGATGTAATCGTACGAGCACTTGCAGACTATTATAACATATTTCGCCGCGCAACAGTATTTTGCAGTGACGCATTCATTGACATCCGGCATTTTTACTGCCGTAATTCGTGTGTACTTCTGCAGGCGAAACGCTGTCACAGTAAAGATCAAGGTAATTTCGCTTGGAAAAATTTGCTTTCATTATTCATCCGATCAGCGCTTGTAAGGATGTCTCTCGATACAAGAAGTATAGCTATGCAAAGTATCTGCCCGAGCGATTAGTAGAATCGTTTATTAAGGGCAAGGACCCAATGGTTGCTTCGCATATCACAGGCATTAAGAGCATTACAGGTGTAGAAGCAGAGGGTTGGTTTATTGTTTGTCCGTTGACCCCCCGGCAGCTTCTTACGCTGCCAATTGATTTTGTCTATAAGCGCCTTATACAATGCGGACATCTGGCAGAAGGTCTTGGCGCCAAAATCATTGGCCTGGGCGCTTTTACTTCCGTTGTCGGGGACGGCGGAATTACTGTGGCCAAGAGCCTGGACATCGCGGTTACTACCGGGAATTCGTACACGGTCGCCACAGCAATCGAGGCAACGATTGACGGAGCTCGGAGGATGGAAATAGATATGTCAAGTGCTCGTGTAGCCATTGTTGGTGCGACTGGTTCGATCGGGCGCACGTGCGCGCACATTTTGGGATCTAAGGCCAGTTCAATGGCACTCATAGGCCGGGACATCGACCGTCTTAATGTCGTTAAAGATGAGCTGAACGCCGATACCAAGCGCAAAACCACCTGTTACTCTTCAGTGTCACAAGGCTTGGAAGAAGCGGATATAATTGTAACGGTAACTTCCGCAGTTGACGTAGTTATCCAGCCAAAAGATTTAAAGATTGGCTGCGTGGTCTGCGATGTCGCCCGCCCGCGTGATGTCTCTGACCGAGTGGCAAAAGAGAGAGATGACGTTCTCGTTGTCGAAGGCGGAGTTGTCGCGGTACCCGGAGATGTTAATTTTAACTTCAATTTTGGTTTCCCGGAGCGCATGGCATATGCATGCATGTCAGAAACCATGATGCTCGCATTGGAAGGCCAATATGAGTCGTTTACATTGGGCAAAACCGTATCTGTAGAGCAGGTCAACCATACCACAGCCCTCGCTGCCAAGCATGGTTTTCATCTTGCGGGATATCGTTCGTTTGAGAAGGCTGTCACGGAAGAAAAGATCTCGGAGATATTGCGGAATGCCCAGAGAAAGCGACAAAAGCCGCGAAACCCTGAAGGGCATTTAAACCCAAAGCCGGTCGGTTAGTTAGTTTTGGGCAGCCGTCTGTCTTTTCTTGGGTCGTATGTAGACGTACGCCGTCATAGCAAGGAATTCCGCTGCCGCCAGCGAGAACTTCCAGATATGCAGTACTGACGAGTGGCTGACATTACCTTCGATAATTCCCGCCAGAATTAGAAGAGGAATGGTGGCCACCATCATTTTGACCGCATCTTTTCCATATACAACTAAGGCATCCTTGCGAGAATATTCTCCTGGACTAATTAATCCCCAGCCAACAAGCATGCCGGCACCGCCGGCGATAAAAATTGCGCTGAGCTCGCAAACTCCATGAGGAAGGATGCCTGCCCAAAAAGTAGTTAGGTATCCTGTAGGCTGTACTTCCGCAATGAGAGCGCCCATAATTGCGCCATTTTGATACATTAAGTATATTGGCAGGATGGTCGTTATACCTGTTGCGAATGCTCCGACGGCGACAGAAATATTGTGCGACATCAAATATGAGGAGAACAGGCCTCCTTCGGCCAGTGGGATATCCCCATGGTCGGCGAAACCCTGTTTCCAGGCATCGGCGGAGTCCTGAAATTCGGGTGGAATAAACAGTGTGCTGTTGGCAGGATTTGAACGGACAACGAAATAGGCAAAGAGCATTCCCACAACTGTAATAAGAAATGCAACACCGATAAACGCCATTCGCCGACGTAGAACATCAGGCAATTCTGTGCCGAAGAAATGTGCGATTGTCGCCCAGGGGCTTACTCCACTTTCGTCGATATACAGAACGCCATGAGCATCTCCAACTAGCTCATTCAGATAGTTTATCAGTTCTGGCGTGGCATGCTGTGTTCGAAGGTAAGCAAGGTCGGCGCAAGTGCGTCGGTAGACAGTACCGACGCGCTGCAAATCGGCCGGGGGAAGGTTTCTGAGGCTCCCGTCGCCTTGTTTGCCGCGCTCCAAGATGTCCGTGAGATCTTTCCACTGTGCCTGCTTGTAGCTGATGAATGTACGTTCGTCAAACATAATGAATCTACCAGTCCTGGCGAAATAGGAATTGCCGCAGGTCTGCAGCACCAACATAAAAATCTACGTCTCGGTAATAAATATTCAAACGGAAAATGCCAGTAAGTATACTAACATAGATCTATAATTTGGTAAAGTATACCAGGATAGGGAATCCATACAAAATTATGTCACGTACCGTTCTAATACAGACTCCCGAAAATGTTGAACTTGAATATGAACTTGCTGGGGTCGGTACAAGGTTTACTGCAGCATTTCTCGACACCATCTTCTTTTTTCTCTTAGTTGCCGGTGCCTGGATAATCTATGCGTTATTTGGTCTGCTCGTTATGTTAATGGGTATTAACGTAGTTTCCGGAGTATATGCCTATATCGGAATGCTGGCGATGTCGTTTACTGCCGGCGGCATTATTCTCTTGTGGATAGCATATTATGTTTTCTTTGAGACACGATGGAACGGGGTTTCTCCTGGAAAGCGAGTAATGGCGCTTAGAGTTATCAACGAACATGGATATCCCGTCACATCGTTTGCCGTTCTCTTGCGCAACCTGCTGCGCCCCATCGACTTCCTTCCAGGTCTTTATGCGGCTGGACTGATCTCGATGTTCATTAATGGGAGCTATCAACGCTTGGGAGACCTCGTCGGCGGCACTATCGTAGTAAAGCAGCGGGCCCCTGATCGCAGCCGATCCTTGGAAAACCTGTTGCGGGCGGCACGTATTACGCCGGAGCATCTGGACAAAGATGCGCTCACACTGGTTATGCGTGATGCAGGCTTGCTTTCGCCGGATGAATATCTTGCTGTGAAGCATTTTACTGAACGGCGAAGGAACCTCGATTGGAACTCCCAGCAGATCTCCGCGATGAAGCTTGCCGTGCCCCTAATGAATCGTCTATCTATAATCCCACCGTCCGGCGTATCCAGTGTAAACTACGCGGACTTTCTTGAATACTTATCGGTCGCCTACGAGCTCAATCGCCGTCCAAAATAATGTTGTCACAGCCTCGTATTAACACGGGCAGGGGATATGAACAAAAAAAGATAGGAAGCGGGGCGGGTTTTTGGAGGTCATGAGGTAACATAGCAACGTTCCGAGCGCAGGCAGCCTAAATATGCTTATGCTAATCGCCGAGAATAAAGTTACGCCGATGTGGCTCAGGGGTAGAGCAGCTCTTTCGTAAAGAGCGGGTCGGGGGTTCGAATCCCTCCATCGGCTTTTGATATTCCGTCATTCAGGCCTGGACTGCTGGAATCGTTGGACAAAAATGTCAAACATTAGTCAATTATACGACCAGACCATAAAGCAGCTTCCTTAAGAGGATCGCGCAGAGTTAATGTCGTTAATCCTTGAAGACCTCGCGCCTGAACCAGCCAACGAAATCCATGACGCAGAGCATTTGGTGAAACTTCTGAATGAGGGCATGGCCAGTTCGATTCACGCGGTAACGGATGAGGCCTGGTTGTCTATTCGCAATGAAGTTGTTGCGCGACACTCCTCAACAAGAAGTCATTGATTAACCGTAATGCGCCAGATTTTTGAGACAGATCTGGCGTTAAGCAATATTGTGGAAATAGCATCCTATATTGCTGAAAACGGAAACATTGAGGCCGCGGGCAGAATCATAGCGGCAACCTGTTTCACGATTTCGCAACTATCTGATCTTCTACCAGATCGTCGATACTCAATTAATAAAGCGAACAGCCGAGCCACTCCACAAGACAGTAGGTACGATCAAAGATACGTTCACCGAAGCCAATCGTTGTTCAGATTCCATGCAAATACGCATATATGCGGCTAAATACATGATATAACCTGAGGTGCAAGATTGATTTTCAATATCGTGGAAGGAGTGACTACTTACTACATTACCTGTGACGATTTGACGATCATCTTTATATTTGATTCCTTGTTCTTCAAACTTTCTCTCATTAATAGCAAGGCCATAGCCTTCCTTCCGTGAACTTTGAGCGGTTCTCGCTTGGTATCGTCCCAATCAGATTATTTAGATGGCTACTCGCTTAGTATCGGATTTATATTTTATATCATTGGGCCGTAAAGGATAGGAGGCACTACCAAGACATACACGCAATCTGTATATTTGAGCCCATGTCGATCACTGCAAGCTAAATTTACGTCTGTCGGATCCGCTAAATGACGGCGTGACGTGTCCTGTTCACTCCGTAACGGATGAGACATGGTTTTCTGTCCAAAGTAAAATTCTTAAGCATCACTCTGTACGGAAGCATACAGGCCAAGAATGTCCAACATTGACAGAAGTGGCTACAAATAGTATATTTGTATGGTGATTCCGTTATAGAAAGACAATTTATGAACGTCCATTTAACCCCTGAGTTGGAACAATTGGTTCACAACAAAGTTGGCACGGGCCGCTATAGCTCTGCCAGCGAGGTTGTGCGTGAAGCCCTTCGCCTTATGGATGAACGTGACCAGTTTAAGGCATTTCAAAAAGAAGACTACCGCAAGAAAATTGCCGACGGACTTGCGTCAGCACGAGCGGGGCGACTGGAAGACGGAGAAGCAGTTTTTGACGCCCTTGAAGCTCAGTTAGAAGCAATGGTCGGTGTTCCTGAGTGAATCGATATGTAGTAACAGATGAAGCAAAGGCCGACCTTTACGACATTCAATTATACTTAGCAAAAGAGGGTGGTTTATCCGTTGCAAAATATGTAATGCGAGGGCTTCGCGATGCCATGAACTTCCTCAACACTACACCACAGGCAGGTCATGTTCGCGAAGATCTGACGGATGACACTCTAAAATTTTGGTCGGTTTTCTCTTATTTAATTGTCTATGATCCCTCTCAAAGGCCAATACATATCATTCGTGTGCTCCATGGTAGTCGTGATGTTGAGTTCATTCTTGATCAGCCTGACAATCATTAGCTCTACATCCAAAAAACAGCTTCAGTTGCTGATGATTTCGGCAAACATCAGGGTAAGACCGCTTTGTCCGTGCGCGTAAAGACGCTTTAAATGAGTGTAAAAAGAGCAGCCCTTCCGTAAAGAGCGGGTCGGGGATTTTGTTCAAAGAAATTGCGCTATAATACGAGTAGCAAATCTGAGGAAGGGTGAATACTATGAGGCAAATTCAGCTCACGGAACAAGCTTACGATCAGGCTAAAATACGTGCAGATCAGGCAGGATTTCCGAGCGTCGACGAATATCTTTCCAGCATGCTCGTTGATGCTGGCTATGAAATGACTGAAATACCGAACCTTGATTATCTGTTCACCTCGGAGAGGCTGGCAATTATAGACAAATCTATCGAGGATGTGAAAGCTGGCGCAAAGACATACTCGATGGAAGAAGTTAGGGAACACTTGGCGCAAACACGTTCCAATTGGATGCGCGAGAACGAAGTGTGAGGGTTGTTGTTTCCCCCCAAGCAAGGGCCGACCTGGATGACATCTGGCGATGGAACGCCAAAGACAAGGGTGTTGATCATGCAGATAGCTATCTGGCTTATTTATCCGAGCAGATTTCCAGTCTCGACAAGAAGCACGCGAGTGGAAAGAAGATTGATAGTCGCAATCTCCGCTATTTACTTGTTCAACGGCGTGCAGGTGGACACGGACATATTGTGATCTACTCACTTATCAGTAACGAAATTATTGTGTTTCACGTGTTCCATACTGCTCAGAACTGGCAAATGGAACTTTCGGACGAAGATTAGTCCATACCCCGATAGGTGACTTGGAACACAGTCATAATTCAGCTCGACTCGTCAGCGTTGCCTTTCATATGCGGCGCTAAGGAATAAATGAGAGCCGCTGGTAGCGGTGGACGACATTGCCATAGTGGTACAAGGCGTATGATTGGAGTCTTAACTATATTAGTCTCCATGGAATAGATGTCAATGACACGTGTTACGCCAATGCTATTAACCTGTGCGAAGTGGTGAGCTTTTGTTGAAATAATCGCACGGGCCAAGCCAACCGCATATAAAGTGCCCCTGCTGTTCTGTTGGATTGATGCGCATCGTGCATTGCAGTTACTTATTTTTTGTCGAGTTAGATGATGCCATTTGCCTCAAGAACCGCAGTAGGACTGTTACCTATCCACATTATTGCAGTAACATTACTGTCAGCGACTGTAGACTAGTCAGTCCAACAAACGGATTCAAGATTGGAACCGAAACCTTCGGCGATTTCGACAATATTATCTTTCAGAATTCCGTGGTCGAGGCTGGTGATCCAAAAGATCCTCTCGGTAAGGAGCTGGCTTCATTAACCGCTTCGAGTTTTTATGGTGACGCCTTGGGCCCAGAAGCCGGTATTGCTGTTGAGTCGGCTGATGGCTCACATATCCATGGCATTATGATCCGTAACATCGTCATGCACAATGTTCACGTAAGCTATATTGGAGCGGGATATACCTCTTAACCTGGATTACTGCCGGCGGCCCGAATACAACCGGTGTAATTGTGAAGCCGACTGGATCGAAAAGTGATGCTATGGTCTTCACGCTCGCCAGCGGGGCGCCTTCTGGATCAGTGACTGTTCTGAGGCCGTAATTACAGCGACTCACTGATACTCCTGTATTCGCGGCAGGACACCAATTAGGGCCAGAAGCGCTATCGCGATGCACATAATTGGGGCTAGCCAGGTGAATTGGGGAAGCCGCTGGTCTGCGGTTTTGACGGCTTTATCGAATTGGTTCTGATTGATTGTTATTACCGATCCGAGGTTGGTGTCGAACTGGCTGAACGCCCAGTCGGATTGATTAACATTGCTGCCGTCGCAGAGTGTGACTGCATCATTGTGCTTGCCGACATTCTGTAATTGTCGAATTTGACCGTCGATAGCGACATATGTTCCAAGTGACCGCATCGTACTCACAACCGCATCTTTTTCGCCAGGAAATGTTATGTTGCGCATTTCATTCGCAAGATAGCCTTTAAAATCGGCAGGTACTACTGTCTGCCAATCAGTGGAGTCAGGGGCTTGCTGGGCGAGATCCGCCGTGCTGTTAAATGTCTCGTTCGGCCCGAACGAAGCAACGAGACCGATATTTGTAAAGAAACTGTTTGCGTTTTCGCTAGCGTGGGACGGATCAAGCAGCCATTTGCTTTCAGCAGCGTTAGCGTCATATGCAACCGCGCGAGCATGCCAGAGCGGGTATATGGAGTCGAAACTGTCTTCCTTTGCGACTTTTAGCAAATTTACCTGCTCACTATACGCGGACGCGGTATAGAAGAGGAAACCGAGCGCGAACAGAGTTGCCAAGACGAGTAGGGGATTTATCAAGCGCCGCATTCGCTTAACTAAAAAGAGTTGTAAGGCAACAAGGCAGCCCACAAGCAAGAGGCCCGATAGCCAGAGGATCGCTGTGATCTTCGCAGCGTTACCCTTGAGATTCAAATACGCGCTATTCAATACATCATTATTGGCTTTGTCCAAGGCATCGGCAGCGGGAAGTATGTCTGAGTGCATTTCCGCAGTGGCCGCATAATAAGATGGAAGCACCTCTGGGTCGCCGCCGCGCTTATGGAAGACCCTCGCAGCCGCTACATCCGCCTCATAAACGCCAAGCCCCTCTTCGATCCTGCAAATGGGTGTTTTTTCAGCATCACCATAGGTAATATTCTCGGCTGCACCGACCAGCCCATCGGTCACGTTCTTGCGATCCGATTCATAGGCTGCGAGCGCCTGCTGGTTTTGACCGGGATGTGCAATTAACTCGTTCGCAACTTCAGCATCCATGTCAGCAAGATAAGTCTTTATTGTTTCGGCAAGGATAACGCTGGGTGCTGCATCATGGCCCACTGTCTTCATGGCATAACGAAACTGAGAAATTCCTGTTGTTATGGCAAGAAACAAGACAAGTGAAGCAATGCATGTTAACGTTAACAGTCCAACTATTAGCACGGGAGTCGGCCGCGACAGGCCTCGGTTCGGAGTTATTGATGTAGTGTCCACACCAAGCTGTGAAAGCGTCTTCAGATCCAGATCTGATTGCGGGTTGGTCCCTGTGTTACCAGTCATCAATTAGGGTCTCCTGCCGTGGATTACTATTTTCGTCCAGGTGCCAATCGTAATTTGATCGCCATTGGCCACCGGTGTGCGAACTCCAGGCAGAATGTTGGCGCCATTAAGCTGCGTGCCGTTTGTGGAACTCAAATCGAGAAGCAAAAGCTTCCCGTTTTCTTCCCTGAGCAGCTTGGCATGCCGGTGTGAGACTCCCGGGTCGTTAACGTTAATTTCAGGATGGATGTCCAGTCTGTCGCTTCGTCTTCCAATCAAATTGTCGGCAAGGTCAAGTGGAAAGGTCCTATCGGGATCAGTAGGAAGTGGTATATCAGGATCGGGATCTGTATAGAGCGTAGGATCAATCGAGAGCAAGGCGTCCCAACCGATGAACTCGTTATTTGAGACTTGCACGTCGACAGTCGTGCTAGCTGGTGGATCAGTTACAACGGGTTCGATTGCCGCAGGTGCTGCAACGGCCGGAGGTGACTGAATTGGAGCCGCGACAGTGACTGCCGGCGTACTCCACGATTGATGGGTCGAAAAGTTATAACGGCAAACCTCACAAAACAACGCCGACGGACTGGTTCGCTTTGTGCCGCAATCAGGGCAAACATCGTTTCCGCTCGACGGAGCGGACCCGTTTTCGGCAGGAGCGGCCAGTGTGACTGCCGGCACAGTCGCATCAATTTTCGCACCACATTCGGAGCAGTAGTCAGGGTCCGTAGAATTATGGCCCTTTGGGCAAACAACATCCATAGATAATATCTTTCTCAGCTTGTGTAAGCAGAATTAGCTGTACAGTGTCAGGATCGGTTAACCCGCGAAGTTCTTGTCGAACCGAGGTCCAGATCCATTTCATCGGCCTTGTTAACGGTTTTCTTGAGGCGTACCGTTCCTTCTTCAGCGCTGACAATGTCTACCACTTTACTAAGGCGCCGCGTAGTATCCTCATTACCGGAGTCCTGCGCCAGTTTGGCGGCTTTTCCCAACAGTCTGGTCGCAACCTCATCCTGACCGTTCGCCCGGGCCTCTAGGCCCATCTGTATCGCATCTGCGAGTTCCTCTTGGCCTGTATAATGGGCGACGTGATTGTCGATCCGGGCAGAAAGCGCTTCGTCTGGGGTCCATGCGGCTAGAACTCGGGCCTCTGCAGGCTTGAATTCTATCAGTTGTCCATCAGATGAATAGACAATGCTCGGGCGGCACGCGAGCATCTCCTCGCCTTCATCTCCAGGTGATGCCAGCTCTATCGCGACATAATAATCACGCGACTCATTGCCCCAAGCGCCAGTTGGATATTCGCCGGTCTGTATATCGACCTGGACTCTTCGGTCCGAAAGCTGTACTATTTCAGGACTCATCTGCTTGACCGACACCACTTTTGCCGATTTAGGAGCCCATAGACGCAGACGTACGTCGTTAACTGTTCTCGACAGGTTGTCCTTCATCGTCGCTTTAAAGTCTGCCTGTATACCCGCAGGGTCAGGAATGATTTTCGCTGTTCCCAGCAGACGTGACGCAATGTTCTGCAGTTCCTTAACACGCCAGTTCGTGCCGACACCGCGGCATTCGCACTGAAAGACTCCAGAACATTCCGTCAGCTCTTGCTCAGTTCTCGCTGTGTCGGTATAATCGTTTTCGCCATCTGTCAAAAAAATTGCCTGATGCATCGCATTTGGCGCCAGAACGAACTGCGATCGCGCCATCTCCAAACCCGACGACATTAACGTCCCTCCGCCGGCTTCGAGCCGCTGTACAACGGCATCCGCATTCGCCTTGTTCAACGGTGTAGCCTGCACCAGCGGACAGATAAGGTGCGCCTTACTCGAAAACGCTACGACAAAAAACGATTGACGCTCGTTCAGCAATTGGATCGCCTGCCGGATTGCATATCT
>Ga0224527_1001142_pt1 | contig 14079 bp, 10 predicted proteins | sample CBST0metaG_FD_179882 | JGI IMG/M metagenome (GOLD analysis project Ga0224527, IMG submission 179882) | Peat soil microbial communities from Stordalen Mire, Sweden - C.B.S.T0 | ecosystem: Environmental > Terrestrial > Soil > Wetlands > Peat | place: Sweden: Norrbotten County, Stordalen Mire... | reverse complement strand
CGGAATTCCACTGGGCCGCGAGGGACCATCGGTTCAGGTGGGAGCTGGAATCGCCTCCGTCCTCGGCCGCTGGCTGGGCTTGCGTCCAGAGAAGGTAAAGGCGCTTATACCTGTCGGCGCGGCCGCCGCCATTGCAGCAGCGTTCAACACTCCGATGGCGGCTGTGCTTTTTGCGCTAGAAGAGGTGGTCGGGGATCTCCACGCCCCTGTTCTTGGATCTGTTGTGCTGGCCTCTGCCACCTCGTGGGCTGTACTTCGTCTGCTTCTCGGCAACAACCCGTTGTTTCACGTGCCGCAGTACGAACTGGTACATCCTCTAGAGTTCGGCATTTACGCAGTACTGGGCGTTGTTGGCGGCTTTCTTTCGGTAGCATTCACCAAGCTCTTGTTGGGGATGCGCAAGCGCTTCCTTCTACTGCCCAGAAGCACTCGCTGGTGGCACCCGGTGGTTGGTGGCGTGTTGGTTGGTTTGATGGGTTGGTTTGTGCCGCAGGTTCTGGGCGTGGGATACAGCTATGTAGGGTTAGCTCTTGACGGGACGATGGCATTGAAGCTGATGGTCCTCTTGGTTGTTCTAAAACTCTTTGCCATTACCACCAGCTACGCCTCCGGCAACGCTGGCGGAATCTTCGGCCCCGCCCTCTTTTTGGGCGCGATGCTCGGAGGTGCTATCGGTACAGTAGCCCATCACTTGTTACCCACCTATACCGCAGCGCCGGGTGCATACGCGCTGGTGGGCATGGGGGCGCTATTCGCCGGAATCGTCCGCGCGCCCATGACCTCTGTGCTGATGATCTTTGAGATGACCCGTGATTATGCAGTCATCGTGCCGCTGATGATCGCGAATTTGGCGAGTCTCTTCATCTCTACGCGATTCCAAAAAGAGCCAATTTATGAGGCGCTCGCGCAGCAGGACGGTATTCATCTGCCGAGCCACAAAACACGTGAGGAACTCGGTCGGCACACGGTGAAGCAGGTCATGCGGAGTGCTCCTGAGATTTTGCCGTCGCAGCTAAGCATCCGGTCCGCATCGGAACGAATACGCTCGAGCGAATTTCGCTCTTGGATTGTGGAAGACGAAGGAAGCGTCGTCGGTGTTCTGAGTAGAGCTAGCCTGGAAAGAGCTCTCGCCGATGGAAAGGCGGAAGAGAATCTGATGAGTCTCTTTGATACGCTTGATTTTCCCCATGTGCACGCAGACCATCCTCTGCATCTGGCGCTGGAGCGCATGAGCAAATTCCATATAGACATTTTGCCGGTTGTTAACCGGGCGGACATCCACAGGCTTGAAGGGATCGTAACTCTTCGAGATGTGTTGGATTCGTACGGCGTGGACTCCACTGGTTCAGCTTAGACAAGCAGGACGCAGTTGGTTACGTCCGGCAATATGGCTAGTTGCGCTGCAGATGACCGAACGCTGATCGATGAGCTAACCAGACGAGGTGTGCGTGAAACGAAATATGTTCCGGCCTGCACGCCAGGAGCTGTGAGGTCCGGCATCGCAGTTAGAGCGGGATCAGCCTCAATAACTAACTGAAGGCAAGAACAAAGGGAGTTTGAAAATGGAAATCAATAGAGTTGGCACTCAGCCTTCCGCCAAAGGACCATCGGATTGGTTCAGCGGTACAGTGCGGATAGACTCGCCGTTTCACGGGACTGGCGCGTCGCGGATTGGCGGAGCGATCGTGACATTTGAGCCCGGTGCTCGCACCGCTTGGCACACGCATCCGCTAGGTCAAATGCTGATCGTCACCGCTGGCTGCGGCTGGGTGCAGCGTGAGGGAGGACCAGTCGAGGAGATTCGTCCTGGCGACGTCGTTTGGTTTGAGCCTGGCGAGAAGCACTGGCACGGCGCAGCGCTACAAACTGCGATGACTCACGTCGCCATCGCGGAGGCACTCGATGGAAAAGTCGTGGACTGGATGGAGAAGGTGAGCGACGCGCAGTACCACGCCGTGCCGAGAACGGGCGAGTGAGGACAGCAGCAATGGCGCCAAATGAAAGGAAGAAACATGAGCAACGTCGTAGTCGCTATCGGAGCTGGATCGATTGGTCAGGCGCTCGCACGGCGAGTCAGCGCGGGCAAGCGCGTCCTGCTGGCTGACTTACGCCGAAGCGGCGGCCGAGGTGCTGAGCAATGCCGGATTCGAGGTGAGCGTCGCGACTATCGACGTGTCGTCGCGTGAAGCAGTACACGCGCTAGCCGAGAAGGCCACGATCATCGGCGATGTCACCAGTCTTATTCATGCTGCTGGTGTTCCGCAAGCTTCGCCAGCTACGATTCTCAAGTCGATCTCTAAGGCACCGCGTTGGTGCTGGAGGAATTCGGCAACGTCATCGCTCAAGGCGGCGGAGTTGTCATCGCCTCGCAGTCGGTGCGGGTCGCTCTACGCACCCCGGGCACAATCACTAGTTGTCATAATCTTCATCGAGAGCGCGCAGAAATGCAGCCAACGCGGCAATGTCGTTTTCGTCAAGAGAGACTCTGCCAAGCTCGGCATCTCCATTGCGAAGGTTGCCGGCTCGCGAGAGTCCCGACATTTGCAGGTAATAGTGGAGTACATCTGGCACAGTTGCCATGCGCCCGGTGTGAAGATATGGCCAGGAGTGTCCCAGGTCGCGCAGCGTCGGAGTCTTGAACAGGGCAATCGCTTTCGGCAACTGTACGTTGGGATCGCAGGGCCGCGTATCGCACAGCAGGTGCATCATTTGGCCTTGCACGTCGGGAAAATCCGGGTTGGCGAAGACATTCCACATTCCAAGATCGGTGGCTGAAGGGTTGCTCATAGTTGGCAGTGAGCGAAAGACTCCCTTAGCGTGGGGATGGCTCGGAGTTGAGGGGAGATACTCATCCGGGCGGCGAATGCGTTCCTCATACGACGGCACAAGAAGTTGCGCAAAACTTCCCGCGCCGTGCAAAGAGTCATACTCCTCCTGAGCCGCTCCTGTGTTGTGAAAACGCACGTCAGTAAAGTCCGGCGCGGGATGGCAGGCAGAGCAGTTACCTGCGTGAGATACGGCATATGAATTCTCCTGTGCGCGATCAGACAGAGGAGGGGAGATCTGTTGAGGCGATGAGGGGCCGCGCTGCAGAAAGATTTTGAGGCCCGCGAGTTCCTGTTCGCCAAATTCGGCGACATGCGGATGAAATCTCAACCAGCGTTCATAGGGCAGTACAAACCTGGGGTTCTGCAACTGATTCAACTTATCCAACAGTCGTTGCGAGTACTGCGTGTCGGTTTCGCCCTGATCAGGCATCAAAGGAAGATTATTCTTGGCGAGAAACATGTCATACGCTGAGCCGGTGTGGACGCCCGCTGGAGTGTGTTCAAACTGAAGCGACTTCAAGAAGACACTGATAAGACGACCAATCTCATCAAGTATCTGCTGGTCAGACGAAGCCGCCACATCGATCCGGAACTCTTTCGCGATGCGGAACTTTTCCGGCAGGTCGCTGGCGGTCCCCCGCATGAGTTTCGCGTAAGATCCCCCGTACAGTTGGCCAAGATCATCCCGCCCGTCGTCGTCTCGAATCACCTTCGCGATGTGACGGACAGCTTCATCATGTTCCGATGACAGCCAACCGAAAGTGCGTCCTGTCATCACGCTCTTGGTTATGGCCTCGACGCTTGCAAACTCGCCGTCAGCATGAAGCAGGACTTCGGTGCGGCGGGGAGTAAAATCGTCTACCATATTCCGCGAGTTCCTCACGGTTACGGAGCGTCCGTCCTCGCGGTATGGAACCCGGCTGCGCTGCGAGAAATCGCAGTAGGTGCGATTCTCTCCGCCGATGAACAACGTGAACTCATCCACAAAGTGACATGAGCGGCAGTTGATCGTCTTCCCAGCGAAAGGCGACGGGTAAGCCACGCCCGCACGTGGATTCTGGAAGTGGGCAACCGCCGGATCGCCCTGCACTAGCAAACGATTCACGTCGCCATTCGAGTGCGCGGCAAAGTATTGCGCAAAGCGGGTCTCCAGAAAAAGGCGCTCGCCGAGCGAGGACTCTGGCGTGATGGTTGTTCCTCGCTTACTGAACTTTTGCGCCGGACTTAATACAGGCGCAGATGTTTGCGACTGGGAGAAGCAAGGCACGGTCAATTCAGAGACAAGGCTGGCGAAGAGAGATGTAAACAGGATTACGCGAAAAATCTTATATGGAGACATCATCTAAGGCTCTCCCACTTACGTTTTCGACGGGTTACTCCGCTTGCTGTATTTGGATGCAGAGCTGAAGAAACACGTTTGCGATTAGATTCTTTCAGAGTGGGCCACGGAAGTTCCTGAGAAGGCATCGCAATAGGAATGAAAGCGGCGTTCCTGTCCTGAATGCATGGAGGCGAAACCCGATAGTTCTATTACTAATTCTTTAAAGGATGGATGGAAGGAATGCAAAATTATGAGAAGTCTAACCTCGTGGTCCGCCTTGTTCCTATGTGCCACATTGATTGCTTTATCGGCTTCCTGCGGAAGCGGTAATACATCTTCGAAAACACCGACAGCCTCACCCAATGTCGCGATCACGGCCAATCCAACCTTGGTTACACAGGGGAACTCCTCAACGCTAACCGTCACAGCCACCAATGCGACACAAGTTGTGATCTCCGACAGTACCGACAGCACCACCTACACGCTGGCCGCAACTGGAGGTACGCAGAAGGTAACGCCCACGGCCGCGACGACGTATACGGCAACCGCCACGGGAGCGGGCGGCACAGCCACCGCGAAAACTACAATTACCGTGACATCGCCGAACGCGAACAGCCCCACAGTCACAATTACAGCCAGTCCTTCTACGATCTCTGCGGGAAGTTCCGCAACTCTTACCGTGGTCGCCACCAATGCAACCCAGGTACTGATCGCTGACAATCTCGATAGTAAGACATACACGCTGGCTGCCACCGGCGGCACGCAGGTGCTGACCCCCTCAGCCACGACCATCTACACCGCAACTGCGAACGGGGCGGGTGGCACGGCGACGGCTCAAACCACCATTACCGTGACCACTGCTGGAACTGGCATAACTTCTGTTGGCCACATCATTATCATGATGCAGGAAAACCGCAGTTTTGATCACTACTTCGGACATCTCAACGAATATCGCACCGCGCAAGGGTTGCCAGCTAACGTCGATGATCTGAGCAATGCAGGCAATGTTTCGCTACCCAGTTGGGACAACTCCGGAAATATCGCGCCCTACCACTTGCTGACTCAATGCGTGGGCGACCTTACCCCCTCATGGCAGGAGTCTCACAATATGGTCAACCTCACGAGCCCTAATGAGGGTAAATGGGGAACTCCGCCGCCGATGAATGGCTTTGCCGCAATGGAGGGAGGATATGCTCAGCACAACCCAACTCTGGGCGGTTTCGATGTGGCAGGAAAGAGGGCAATGGGCTACTACACTGCGGCCGACTTGCCGTTCTATTATTGGGCCGCAACGACCTTTGCAACCTCGGACCGCTGGTTCAGTCCAGCGCTCACGCGCACGCAACCGAACCGAATGTATCTTCTCGCCGCCACTTCAAACGGGTATGCGTTCCCCGGCGGTAGCGGAGATGAAACGCATCCAGTCCTCGTGATGGATTCAGTGAAGAGCATCTTTCAGTTGCTGCAGGAAAACAGCGTCACTTGGAGGGTCTATGTAACGGACAACTATGCGAAAGGACTGACGGGGATGGATACCTATGAGAATTACTTTCCATGGGCATTCGGCTACTCCGATCACTTTGCTGACGCCAATACATTCGCCTCCGATGCCGCAAACGGAACACTTCCGCAGGTGGCTATGATCGAGGGGGGCTACACCGAATCGTTTGCCGATGAACATCCGCAGAACCCAATCGACAAAGGCGCCCAGTATACCGAGTCGATGGTCCAAGCCCTGATGAACAGTCCCTCGTGGTCAAGCTCTGTATTCTTTCTCACCTATGACGAAGGTGGAGGATTCTATGATCACGTTCCGCCAGTTTCCATGCCAAGCCCAGATGGAAAGAAGCCGTATCTCGCGACTGGCGATCCAACCGGTGACTTCGACACCACCGGCTTCCGAATACCGTTGATGGTGATCTCGCCATTTACAAAGCCGGGGTATGTTTCGCATAACAATGCCGATTTCACGGCATTGCTGAAATTCATCGAAACACGCTTCAATCTTCCGGCTCTGACCAAGCGCGATGCGGCGCAGATCGATATGACAGAATTCTTTGACTGGAGTTCACCGAGCCTGTCATCCACAAATCCGCCGAAGCAACCATCACTGCCCTGTTACTACGATCACCTCCCCTAACTTGAGGTTGCGTTATCGGGTCCGATGAGTGTTCATCGGACCTTTTCAATTGTGTCCGCATGGGCGGAACCTGCGCAGCTGCCGACAGCGTCATACTGCCGGAATTGTCAGACTTCGGATGCTTCCCCGTCATGCACGTCGGTATATTTGAATCATTCGGCGATCTACCAACATCCTAGTGATGTATGTCACGGTGCGAAGTGACGAACTGAAAAGGATGGGTCCCACTCATGAAGAGAATGCTTGCACTCAGCCTATGCCTCCTAATTCCAAGACTTGATAAACGAGTTGAGCAGGTTCGCTCCGATCTTGCGAACTGCCCTGGGGGAGTCGGAATCGTAATTGAGCCGTTTTAGCAAACGTTACCGCGCCAGGAGCGAAGGTAGGCGCGTGGCGTGATGCTTTACAACTCTCTGGTTGTGGTGCGGTTTATAGACCGACAGAGCCGGGGGAACCTCCTCTGGATTAGGTTCGGCTTCAGGGTAAAGCGTTGAACTCGGAGCCCCAATCAGTGCCTAACTGGTGGGTGATTAAAAGGGCGTTTTTCTCCTGTGGCGCGGCTCAATGCCGTGTCCACGAAGGTCCCGGTTGGTGACCGATGACCGAATAGATTGCATACGCGAAGCGCACAATGCAGGCTACAAACACGGGCAAGCGGCTTTGGGATAGTGCGGTTCCACCAACGAACACAACTCGCTCCAAGGAACGACCTGTTCCATCTCTTCCAGAAATGCCGCACGCCGCGTCTTCTTACTGTACCGCCCAAGCCCAGTTGTCATTGCCAGTGTCCGCTGTGTCATTGTCTTCAGAGCCTCTCAACTCAATCTACATAAAGACACTGTGGAAAGCAGAACACTTAATCAGAGAATTCCTAGACGCAGACTGCTTTGCTAACGGCGCGGCTCAGCGCAGGCAGTACTTCCCTGAGGTCTCCCACGATGGAGTAGTCCGACGTCTCGTTCATGGGAGCGTTTTCGTCTTTGTTGATGCTGACCACCACCTTGGCATCGCGGACACCATAAACATGCTGAGGCTGCCCAGAAATACCGACCGCAATATAGAGGTCCGGCTTAATTATCTGTCCGGAGATTCCGATGTAACGCTCTTCAGGCATCCAGTTGAGGAATTCTGCAATTGGCCGAGAGCATGCCAACTCGGCTCCCAGTGCCTTAGCCAATTCTTCTGCCAGGGCCAGGTTGGCCTTTTCGGCAAAGCCACGTCCGACCCCAACCACTCGCTTGGCCGCACTCAGATTGACTCGGCTACCCGCTGTCAGATGACGTCCGGTCACCTTAACTTTTCCCGCAGTGCCAGCTAGCATTTCGACACTTCCACTGCGCGCAGGACCAGTGGAATAGGATTCATACGCACCCGCACTTACGGTGATGATTACGGTAGGCGCATTGGTGCTCACGACTTTGTTCGCCAAGCCTCCCATGACCATGCGATCAGCAGTAACGCGGCCTTCCACTACACGAATGTTCTTGCCCTCGGAGATACAAGGACAATCTAAAATTGCTGCCAACAAAGCGGCAAGGCTGCGCCCGCGTTTGGTTGCACCAACCCAGATCAGACTGGGCAGATCGATAGCGGCTTTCTCCGCCAACGCATATGTGTAGTCCTCCCACATCGCGCCTGGCTGCAGAGGAAGCGCAAATGCGCTGTCGGCTCCGTGTGCGACCACGCTGGCGGCTGAAGTATTGTCCCCACCCACGAATGCGACGACAGTGCCTCGTTGCAGTTCCCGCGCGCCGCGAAGCAGCTCAGCGGCGAGCGATGCCGTTTCCGCGATAATCCATTGTGTGCTCATGCTTTTTCCATTCTGCTTGATGTAGTTAAAGTACGCCGTCACTGGTGAGTTGCTGTTTAAGCTTGATGACCGCGTCAACAATGCTGACGCCGCCTGCCGTGAGCTGAATCTTCTTGCGAGCCACTTCTGGTGCCAGTACGCTTTCAGTTCTCAGCTGCGAACTGCGATCCTCAGTGACATCGAGTTCGGCCAGCGCTATTGCTGTACTCGGCTTCTTCTTTGCCCCGAGAATCTGCTTCAGGCTGGGAATGGGCGGATCATTGATATCTGGCACAACGGAGATGACGGTGGCCTCCGCAACTTCCACGTCCTCGGCACCATCATCGAGCTTCCGGCTAAGTTTGATTTGATCTCCGGATAGCTCAATACTTTGAACGTAGGTCACCGAAGCGTAGCCAAGCAACGCTGCAAGTCGCGCACTCGTTTGCTGCGCGTACTCATCGTCAGAAGCTTCGCTACAAATCACAAGGTCAGCTCCCCCAAGTTTATCGATCATGCCGGCAAGGACCTTGGAGGTTGTACGGCTGTCCGCGCCTTGCATGATTGGGTCATTGAGAAAATGGACCGCATCCAGTCCGCGCGACAGCACGTTCTTGCTGGATTCCTCAGTATCCACGCCAGCAGTAATGCCGATCAGTTCACACCCGGTCGAGGCCTTGATGCGCACGCCAGCTTCAATTGCGTTACGATCAAACTCGTTCAATATCCACTTTGCCTTTTCCACGTCCAGCTTCCGAGTGATCTTATCCACGCGAATGTCTGCCCCGTCGAGCACCCACTTATAACAAACGATTACCCGCTTCATAGCTTTGTCCTTAGTATGTAAATCAAGGCGATCAGCACTCCCGTGTGGCAGTGCTGATCCTTGATGGCCCAGGTGCTAGATGAGGTGTGTTAGGTAATACACACCAATCACAAAGAACACCGCGACACTCTTGATGATTGTGCAGGCAAAGATGTGCTTATAAGCCTGCCTGTGTGTCAGACCAGTGATGGCGAGCATCGTGATAACCGCACCATTGTGGGGGAGGCTGTCCATGCCGCCCGATGCCATGGAGGCAACCCGGTGGACTACTTCAAGCGGAATCCCTGCAGAATTAGCAGCCGAGATAAATGTACCCGACATGGCGCCGAGGGCTATGCTAAGCCCCCCAGAAGCCGAACCAACGATGCCAGCCAGCAGTTGCACTGAAACAGCCTCACTCAGCAGTGGATTGGGAATCGCGGTCTTCAAATGCTGCGATAACAGCAGAAAGCCAGGAAGTACGGCAATAATCGAGCCGTAGCCATACTCCGAAGCCGTGTTCGTAATAGCCAGAAGACATCCAGACACCGCATGTTTGGAGCCCTCTGTGAACCGCGGAATCACCTGCTTCCATGCAAACACGAAGACCGTTATGATTCCGAAGATCAGAGCTAGTTCGACTGCCCATAATCCCGTCGTTCCCTGCACATCGATCAAGATCGGTGCTTTCATGCCGGGAAGAGCCAGCCCGAAACTCGTACCGAAGATTCTTGTCATTCGCATGGTGAAGACATAATTGAGAACCCACACAACAACGAGCGGCAGGGTGGCGATCCAGGCATTAGGAAGATGACTGTCGATATAAGGTTCTGGTTCATTCACCAACTTCCAGCCGCTGTCATATGGTTCATTGGCAGCGATGGCCTTGCGGCGCTGCCATTCGAAGTACGCGAGGCCAAGCACCAAGATGAAGACGCTTCCGATTATGCCAAGCCATGGAGCAGCATACGAATTGGTCTTAAAGAAGGAGGTAGGAATGATGTTTTGGATCTGTGGAGTTCCGGGCATGGCGTCCATGGTGAAGGTTACGCCGCCGAACCAGATCACACCAGGAATGAAGCGTTTGGGGATCTGGCCCATACGAAACATTTCGGACGCAAAGGGATAGATTGCAAACACAATGACGAATGCGGAAACGCCGCCGTAAGAGAGGATGGCGGTCACCATTACAATTGCAAGAACAACGTTCTTGGGGCCAACTAGCTTGAACAGCGCGGCACAAAGAGACTTGGCAAATCCCGACAGCTCGATGACTTTTCCGAAGATAGCGCCCAACATAAATATTGGGAAATACATTTTAAAGAAGAACGACGCCTTGTCCATGAATAGATGGGTATAGGCTGGAAACGTTGCGATCGGCTGAAAGAGCAAGACAGCCGTAAGTGCAACGATTGGGGCAAACAAAATGACACTGTATCCGCGATAAGCAACGAAGATCAACGCGGCCAGACATAAAAGGACAACTATGATGCCCATGGTGGCTCCTCAAGAAGCAGGATTGGAATTTGTTTATTACGCGTGCTCAGCTATGGGAATGACCTCCTTAGGAAAGAACGCTTCCTGAAATGATCATCTTCATTACTTCGTTTGTTCCTTCATATATTTCGGTTATCTTTGCATCGCGCATGAAACGCTCAACTGGAGAGCCCTTCATGTATCCGACTCCGCCGTGTAATTGCACCGCCTTGGTCGTAACGTCCATCGCGGTTCTTGCCGCAACAAGCTTCGCCAATGCAGCTTCTTTGCTGATGCGGACGCCTTGATCGTTCATGGATGCGGCACGATAAGTAAGCAACCTCGCGGCTTCGATCTGCGCTTCCATGTCGGCAATCATCCACTGGACTCCCTGGTTAGCGGCGATGGGTTTGCCGAACTGCTGGCGTTCCTTGATGTATGTGACCGTCGCATCAAGCGCGCCCTGGGCAATGCCGACAGCCTGCGCTGCCATTCCGATGCGGCCACTATCGAGCACCTTCATTGCGTACTTGAAGCCGTCGCCCTCGGTTCCGAGCATGTCCTCAACCGGAATCGCCATGTCTTGGTATGAGATTTCGCAGGTCACAGAGCCACGAATTCCCATCTTGTCTTCGTGCTGCCCGATGGTGAATCCCGGCGTGTCGCGATCCACGATAAAGCCGGTGATTCCCTTTAGCTTCTTTTCCGGCTGCGTCATCACGTAGATGCAAAACGTACCACCCACCGCGCCGTTGGTGATGAACACCTTGGAGCCATTCAAAACGAAGTTATTACCTTCCCGCACCCCACGGCTTCGCTGGGCTGCGGCGTCCGTTCCAGCTCCCGGCTCGGTCAGGCAGAAGCATGCGAGCTTCTTTCCGGAAGCCATGTCTGGAATGTACTTCTTCTTCTGCTCCTCTGTTCCAAACAGCAGAATGTTCTTGATTCCAGTAATGTGTACGGAAAGGATCGCGCTATGCGATGCGCACACGCGAGCCAGTTCTTCACAGGCCAATGCATACGACACCGTGTCGCCACCTGCTCCTCCGTACTCTTCGGGAATAGATATCCCGAAGAGATCGAGAGCTTTCATCTTCTCGACGGTTTCGGCAGGGAAACGCTGGTCCCTGTCGATTTCAGCTGCAATTGGCTTTATTTCCTTTTCCGCAAATTCTCGTACCATATCGCGAATGAGTGCTTGTTCTTCCGTTAACGTAAAGTCCATGATTCGTCTCCGCCTTGGTTAAAGAACGTCTTCAATGTTGCGAGCCGCGATTGCAATTGCCTCTCCGAGGATTACAACTTCGCCGTTCTGGTTGGTGCATGTGGTTTCCATCCGAACGCGGAACTTCTCCATCTTCTCCACTACCGTGCATTGAGCCCGAATGGTGTCGCCGATTTTGACCGGACGCTTGAAGTTGCAACTCTGCGAAACGTAGAGTGCACCTTTACCGGGTATGTACATGCCGACCAGTGTTGAGAACAGAGAGGCGGAGAGCATCCCCTGGGCAATCCGCCCCCCCATCTTCTTTCCCAGCGAACTTGTTGTGGCATAGACTTCATCTACGTGAATCGGATTGAAGTCTGCCGTGATAGCTGAAAAGCTGTGTATGTCGGATTCCGTGATTGTCTTTGCGAAACCTGCCGTGTCTCCAACTTGAATCTCGTCGTAAGTTTTGCCGCGCATAAACCCCTTTCAGTGTCCGAGTTGCAGTCTTGCGGTGATAGCGCTCGAACGAAGCATTAGTGTGCAGCGTGGAGAGCATTCTCCGAGTCCTCTTCGAAGGTCAGCGCCATTGGCTCGTTGCGAAACAGGCGCGGATCCATTTGCTTGAGGTCGCTCGCAATCGCAGGCTTGAATTCCATCTTGCCCAGAATGTCCCGCTCAAGATCGACTCCAGGAGCGATTTCGGTGAGGGTCAGTCCTTCTGGCGTCACCTTGAAGACGGCTCTCTCTGTGATGTAGAGAACCTCCTGCCCGGTCTCATACGCGTATTCACCACTGAAGGTGACCTGTTCGAGCTGGCGGACAAACTTTATGCCGTTGCCGTCCTCGACAATCTTCAGTTTTCCGTCCGCGATTTCTACGCGCTGCTTGCCGGCCACAAAGGTTCCGCAGAAGCACACCTTTTTCGCGTTCTGCGAGATGTTGATGAATCCGCCGGGACCCACAACTCGTCCGCCGAACTTCGAGACGTTGACATTTCCTTTGGGATCGATCTGCGCCGCACCCAGACACGACAAGTCGATTCCGCCTCCGTCATAGAGGTCGAAGATGTCAGGTTGCTTATAGATTGCGGCAGCATCCACCGCGCCGCCGATTCCAATGCCGCCGAGCGGAATGCCTCCCAACACACCGGATTCGATGGACAGGGTAATGCGGTCCACAAACCCTTCTTCTGCTGCGATTGCGGCCACGCCATCAGGAATACCAATTCCGAGATTGACCAGCATGCCGGGTTTCAGCTCAAGTGCTCCACGCCGTGCGATGATCTTGCGATCGTTCAACGCCATTGGCGCCACATTCGCGATCGGAACACGGATTTCTCCCGACCATTCGGGATGGTACTCATCTGAGAGATAGGACTGGAACGTGAGCTTCTTGCTGCCGACCACAATGTAGTCAATTAAGGAAGAGTGAACCTTGACGTCATGTGGCTTGAGGGTATTTCGCGAGACCAGTTCTTCCACCTGCGCGATCACGATGCCGCCGCTGTTGTGAGTAGCGGCCGCCATTTCGAGCTGATCGGAAACCGCAGCCTCGCGATGCAGCGTCATGTTGCCGTCTTCGTCGGCGGCCGTACCGCGGATAAAGCAGATGTTGATTGGAAATGACGGAAAAAACAGCTGGTCTTTCCCGTCAACGTTGATCAACTTCACCACGTCACCCGACGTCTTGGCCAACTCGTTTGCCTTGGCTCCCTCCAGCCGCGGATCAACGAAGGTTTTCAGCCCAACATGTGTTATTACACCAATCTTTTTTCCGGCAATGGCGCGAAGCAGGTGAGAAGCGACACCTTGCGGGATCATGTAAGTGGCGATCTTGTTCTCTACCGTCAACTTGTTAAGTGCAGGTTCCAGTCCGATGTGGGCGCAGATCAACTTGCTGAGCAGGCCCTCGCACCCAAGCCGGTTTCCGCCGCGTTCCTTGCCATCGCCTACTGCAGCGCAGTGGTACAACGTCAGGCCACGTGGTGCCTGGGTATCGAGAAAACGCTGACGCAGAGCTTCCAGAAGTTCTTCCGGCACTCCGAATCCAACGAACCCTCCGATTGCGAGAGTATCTGTGTCTTTTACCAGTTCCGCAGCAGCTTTCGCCGAGATAACTTTTCCGGACATATGTATGAATCCCCCATCCTTTATGTATGAGTGATACGCAGTGATTCCGCACGCGCCGGCCACTGAAGCTGCCCGAGCCCCGCGCGCACCTGTAGGTACCGGATCTGGCGTTCGCGGCGCGTTGCCCGCCCACTGGCGCCGAACCGGTCTGTCTATTACTTGCCTTGGAAAACCGCTGGACGCTTGTTGAGGAAGGCGCTGGTGCCTTCGTTCTTGTCCTCGGTGGCGCAGCAGACGCCGAAGATCGCCGCTTCAAAATCGAGCGCTTCTTCCAGCGGCATCTCCGTGCCCTTGTTGACCACTTCCAGACACATGGCGGTGATGAGGGAGCTGGCAGAGACGATTTTGGCGGCGATTGCCTCAGCGCGCGGCAGCAACTCT
>Ga0224527_1001141_pt1 | contig 14093 bp, 12 predicted proteins | sample CBST0metaG_FD_179882 | JGI IMG/M metagenome (GOLD analysis project Ga0224527, IMG submission 179882) | Peat soil microbial communities from Stordalen Mire, Sweden - C.B.S.T0 | ecosystem: Environmental > Terrestrial > Soil > Wetlands > Peat | place: Sweden: Norrbotten County, Stordalen Mire... | reverse complement strand
ACTTAGTTCACACTAAGCAACTTTGTTTGTACTCGAAACGAGTACCGCACATCTGGCTTAATTTAATCTTACTTACATTGTTTAGTTTTCAAAGAACACCCAACCACTCTTGTATAAGTGTTGGCCCGCTTGTAGCGGCGAAGATTAGTTTAACACTTTCTTTCGTCCATGTCAACTTTTATTTTTCTTATGCGTTACCGCTATTGGCAACTCACTTATAGTAACATATCATAAAGAGTTATGTCAACCTTTTTATTAGAAATGTGATGCCCAAGCTTCATTCAACTATGAATATACAGCTTCACTATACTTCCTAACAATATAATGGACACCAAAAGGGCTACTTACAATGATATTAGTAACAAATAGAGTTACATACCAAAGCTGTAGCATTTGTAATGCCATTATTATTTAATCTATTATATAGGACATAAAGACCTTCTTCATATAAAACTAGCAATATGCCGCAATATATTTTTCACTTAACTCATCTAACACCCGTTGCATTTCTGCAATACTTTCCTCAGCCAAATTATATTTAGCCAAATCTGAACCATGTACCACAGATGATAATTTGCGAATGCGAGACAACAACTCTACTTTTTCCATTTTGTAATATACACCTCTATTTTTAAAATCACAAATCCTATCTTACCAACGAAAGGTGAGATTGTAAATAGAAATTTTTACTTACAATTTAAGGCCACTTAGCAACATGGCAGGCGCTTGCCCCATTTACATTCCACTATGGTCAGATTTCAGCGCATAATATTCATTATGGTTAAATATGCTTTACTGGATATTTGCTACGATATATCGGAGTTTACAATACACCATGTGTTACGGTCAGATATAGGTGACGGTACTTATCTAGCTAACTTGACGTAGTTTCAATACACCATGTGTTACGGTCAGATTAGATAAACATGGCATTGAGTTACTTTTTGTTACTGGGTTTCAATACACCATGTGTTACGGTCAGATCTGGTCATGCTATGCAAGTAAAAAATATCTGCACGGGTTTCAATACACCATGTGTTACGGTCAGATCCAGTCTCCCCTGTCATGATCGCATGTGTTACGGTCAGATAAGTCAGAAATAGGGGCCGCTATTGGACTTTATAGTTTCAATACACCATGTGTTACGGTCAGATTCGGTCTCGATAAACAATGTCGATTCACCAGTATCAGTTTCAATACACCATGTGTTACGGTCAGATATCATAATTACACATCCTTATCTATGTTTAAATCCAGTTTCAATACACCATGTGTTACGGTCAGATTTGGAAATCATTCTCTCAATAAAATCAATCGTAACCGTTTCAATACACCATGTGTTACGGTCAGATTAATACCAACTTCATTCGCTTTTTAAGGGATAGACATGTTTCAATACACCATGTGTTACGGTCAGATCAAACTTAATGCATTCATGACTCAACACCTAACCTTGTTTCAATACACCATGTGTTACGGTCAGATTTTTGGAAAGATTCTATTGACTTATCGAGTAACTTGTTTCAATACACCATGTGTTACGGTCAGATCTTGTCGCGCTTGGACTTACATACGCCCTCATTCAGTTTCAATACACCATGTGTTACGGTCAGATGACAGAGATAATAATCGTAAAAACTTGAATTAGGTGTTTCAATACACCATGTGTTACGGTCAGATAATACCTAGCCCTCCTGACCGAGGGTAAACTTGCCTAAGTTTCAATACACCATGTGTTACGGTCAGATATAGGTCGTTGTTCATGGAGTTGCTCCTTTCATTAGGTTTCAATACACCATGTGTTACGGTCAGATCGGAGAATATGGGCATATGTTGGCGATTGGAAAAGAGTTTCAATACACCATGTGTTACGGTCAGATGTACGCAGTTTGTGTAAGGAAAAAGACCTTGATTTGTTTCAATACACCATGTGTTACGGTCAGATAGGATGTCAAAGCAACGGTTGATTATAGCATTAACACGTTTCAATACACCATGTGTTACGGTCAGATCAAGTCAGCTAATTTTTGTAGGTCGGTTATTTTTGGGTTTCAATACACCATGTGTTACGGTCAGATTACCTAGCCCTCCTGACCGAGGGTAAACTTGCCTAAGTTTCAATACACCATGTGTTACGGTCAGATTGTGGTGAGTATGAGGTGAAAGTGGCTAGGAATGTGTTTCAATACACCATGTGTTACGGTCAGATTGTTATTGCTACAGCTACACCATGTGTTACGGTCAGATACGATACAGCGTACCAATAAAACTGAAAATAAGGTGTTTCAATACACCATGTGTTACGGTCAGATACAGATACAGAAGTCAGTACACTCGAAAAGGCGGCGTTTCAATACACCATGTGTTACGGTCAGATTCTGCATTAGCCCTTCAATTTGCTTTTCTTGCTCGGGTTTCAATACACCATGTGTTACGGTCAGATGCTATTAAGATTATCTATACTACCTAACAGTTCCTCAGTTTCAATACACCATGTGTTACGGTCAGATGTATCCATTTTGTCGCACATCAGGCAAGCATTAGTTGTTTCAATACACCATGTGTTACGGTCAGATGAGGACGATGCAGACAATATTATAGATGCAAGAGATGTTTCAATACACCATGTGTTACGGTCAGATCCAAAAGAGCAAAACCGTTTTACTGATCAAATTAAGTTTCAATACACCATGTGTTACGGTCAGATGATGGTTTTTTAGGGATTGCGCTGTTTGTATTTTGTGTTTCAATACACCATGTGTTACGGTCAGATAATGCGTAAGCAAGCAGGTACCTTTAATGTAATGTTGTTTCAATACACCATGTGTTACGGTCAGATGAGTGCCGGACCTGCAAAACCATACTAACAACTGAGTTTCAATACACCATGTGTTACGGTCAGATGGGGCAGATATTATGTGTGAATTAAGCGAATTAACGTTTCAATACACCATGTGTTACGGTCAGATTTATGGGAAACTATATCCAAAGCAATTTATCAACTAAGTTTCAATACACCATGTGTTACGGTCAGATATGTCCTCAAAAACTTGTTGGATTTGTGCTGCCGTAGTTTCAATACACCATGTGTTACGGTCAGATGGGCGCTGCATATGTCATAAAACGCCTCCTTTAACTGTTTCAATACACCATGTGTTACGGTCAGATGCAAAAGGTATCACGGCCCCGTCTACTCCAATTTCAGTTTCAATACACCATGTGTTACGGTCAGATCATAATACTCGGTCACTCTTTCGATAGTTTGCTCTAGTTTCAATACACCATGTGTTACGGTCAGATAATTGCGTATGACACAGTTGACACAGTGGTAACCATGTTTCAATACACCATGTGTTACGGTCAGATTTTTAGTGCAAGGTACCCTTTCAGGTGTCACGTTAATGTTTCAATACACCATGTGTTACGGTCAGATGCCTGAGAGTGAGCATGAACGCAGGATGAAGCTGTAGTTTCAATACACCATGTGTTACGGTCAGATAAACATGACAGTACATGAGATCACCTCGTTTATTGAGTTTCAATACACCATGTGTTACGGTCAGATTGGTACATTTAGGCCATACGGCATTGATTTTATTAGTTTCAATACACCATGTGTTACGGTCAGATGACTAGCTAAACCAGATAAAAACGTATTAATAGTTGTTTCAATACACCATGTGTTACGGTCAGATCAATCACAAGCTATTGGTCTGCCCTTACGATCTGTGTTTCAATACACCATGTGTTACGGTCAGATACTAGTACGGTTGCAGCATAAGAAAGGAGGGCAAGTAGTTTCAATACACCATGTGTTACGGTCAGATAAGATACAAGGCGCTAACGTTGTCTGCCCTGCATCAGTTTCAATACACCATGTGTTACGGTCAGATATAGCGGGTACTGCCTTTCTGAGTCAATAATACTGTTTCAATACACCATGTGTTACGGTCAGATACTAGCAAAATCAAGCTTTTGAGAAACAATAATAGCTGTATTGTACTACAAGTATAAGGATTCCGCAATATTTTCCCAACCTCAACAAACTTTAACTTTCCACTAAAAAAAAACTGTCTCAAGCCTTTATTCTACAAGGCTTGAGACAGTTTTTATTTCTTGTGTCGGTTGGGAGAATAACTACAATAGCATTGCTTCTTGATTATGGAGACGGACCCCAATAACTTCTTCGTCAAATGCATAGTCGCCAGTCATTTTAAACATGGCGACAAAATCCACCTCTTTATCAATTACTTTTTGCAGATCACTACGCAGTTTAATTAAATTTGATGGTGTAATTTCACCACGAAAAACTGATTTTTGGAAGGGAACTAAATATCTCTTGCAAATTTTGAATACTTTACCTACTCGTTTTTCACCAATATCATAAACAAGAATCATATAACTATAATTTTTTGCCATAATATTTCTACCTCCGCTCTTTGTCCATAAAAGGTATGAAAGGCGTTCCTTCTACAATATGTTTTTTCAACTTATAAGCATCATACTTAATCGCCGTCAGATAACTCATTTTTCGTTTCATTTTGCCATGATCAAATACCTGTTGTAGCCTTTCTTCAAGAGCAGTGATGAATACATCCCGCCCAAGAGCATTCAGTATACAGTAATTATACTTTTTATCAAAATGTTTACTCACTTGGATTCTACGGTTATTAACGACTTCGAAGATCGTGCGGAATACGACTAATGGTTTAAAAGGTTCTGATAAATCCAAACTTAACGAAAAGCGGCGATCACTAGGTTCATGTAGAAAGCTGATCGTTTGATCCAAGTGAGTATGATATATTTGCGAAACCGTTTTTGAGTACAAAATCGTATTACCAAAGCTGATGAGAGCATTTAATGGATTATCTGGCGGCCTTTTCACTCTGCGATTCATAGCAAAATCCTCTGGTAAAATCGTTATGAAAGTTTCATAAAAGCGTCGCCAAATTTCCCCTTCTACACTTAGCAGGCTAGGAACTCTATTAATGTTAAGTAAAATTTGTGGAACATCTTTTTTTAACCAATCCAAATAAGGTTTAATATCCTTATTACCATGTTTGAAATAATGATATAAAACCTCATGGATATTGGCAGCAATCGCCCCAACAATAGCTACCGCAATAGGTACACGATTGTCTAAACAAACCTTTGCCTGTAGCAATGTTACTTTGCCACTCACCCGCGCCTCTTTGGGATAGAACGTCCCACGAAAATTCCCATAATAATCAAAGAAATGTACCGTTATGTTTGCCATCGACAAAAATGAAAACAGTTTGCTATTTAGTGAGATTTCATTTAACAAATATAACTCTTTTAATCCGTTAATTGGAATGTGTGTAAGTCCTTTCTCATTGCGAAAAGTTAGTGCATTATCTTCTCTACTTAGTGTCCCAGGGGTACGAATATACCGAGTAGATGGTGCTGATTTTGACAAAGTTACTCACTCCTTTCAAATATAGCAATAAACGTAGTAAGCACAACGATCACACTTTTTTACATAAACGGCCTCATCTGGCTTGTCTCCTATCAAGTACTGTGCAATTTCTTCCAATAAGGTCATCAATTTTTCTTCAGCTAGTCTGTCCAGTTCCAATTCAACGGTTTTACTACTTTGCTTGTTACGCTCCAGAAATTCTAATTTTCCTTTACGCTCAATACCTTTTTGTTTAAGCACGTAAAGATAATACAAAGTCTGCCACGTTGTTGCTTCAACATCCGCATCTGATTTTTTTAATTCCACCACATAATCATCCGTCAACTTATCAACTTTGATGCCTTCAATTTGAATTTCTGTATTGTTATGCCCCTCGCTACTAAGCTCATGAAGAATTCGACCAATACGTACATCTTCACTATCATCCTCAAAATTCATCTTATGAGCAAATAACCAACACTGCCTTCTGCAATGAATATAATAATTAACAATTGTACCTGTCATTCTCATAACAATACAGAGTCCTCCTCACCTCTGTAAATTTGACTGTTGAATTTTTTTGCACCTGTATTTTTATCTAATTCCATAAAACGTTCGCCATCAGGTACGTAATATAAATCCCCCAGTGACTCCGTATAATAGTTTGGTCTATCTAATTTTGATTTATTTTGCACACCATAATTATATGTAAAATATGACATCTTTTGTTTTAATGCAGAAAGTTTAACGATACGTTCGGCGTATTCTAATTTCTTGTCCGATAATAACTCCTTAAATGCCTGCCAAACCTGGGAACCTTGCAATTCTATTGCTTTTCCGTTTTCAGTGTAGATTAAATTATAATCCACAAACAATGTATAGTGCTTTTCTGTAATCAATTGCATTTGCTCTTCCACTTCCTTAAATTGTAATTGTTTCAGCACAGAAGTAAAGCCTGCCCAATTAGCCTTATTAGCCTTATTGCGTTCTTCATTGATTCGCTCCATAACCATTTGATAAAAGCTACTAAAGTTTTTATCCTGTAATATTCGTTGATACACTCCTGATCGCAAGTCATCCTCAGTGCGCAAATCACCACGGTAAATCATTGTTGTCCTAACCATATAAAAAAAGTAAGCATGGCAATCCTTACGTAAACATGAACGGTTGATTCGTCCTAAAAATTGTTCTTCACTATCAAGTATAGAAATATCTTTAAAGCCAATATCCATATCGATATCCACTCCAGCTTCGATTACTTGAGTAGCAACAACAATCACGTTGTCCAGATAAAAATCCCCCTTTTCATCTTTACCAAGCTGTTCTAACGTCCGTTTACGCAATAAGTTACTATCATCCCCTGTCAATTCAAATGAGGGTATTATTAGATTTAGGGAACGCAAGCGCTGATAGAAGCTGCGAGCAGTAGCTTTTGTAATAAATTCAATAAATAGTCGCGTTGACTTCCCTTGCTCTTGTCTTGCCCCCAGCACCTCTTGCACTTTTTCTAGCAAAACGTCTTCATCAATACTCTTTTTTGTCTGAAGCAATTCAAAATGCAATTGTACTCGATCACGAAAGAGTGGATTTTTAAAATATACATCGCGATTAACAACCAAGGAACAAGTTTCCCTCACTCCGGTTTCGACCAAAAAATCTAACTTGGGCAGCGTGGCTGACATAATGATAATTTTCATATTCAATAATTCGGCGAAATTTTGCAAGAAATGAATAATCTCTTTCCAAATACTGTTTTTATAACTCTGAATTTCATCTAAAACAATAACACTATTACATAAATGGGTAAAAGCTAAATTGGATTCTCGACCTACGCCAAATAAATAATTAAAAAAATTAACATGAGAGGTCAGCGTCACTGGATATTGTAGCATCTGCCTTTGTAGTAACTCTGTTTTATAATCAATATCTGGTTCGCTATCACTTTTACCGTTTACTTGGTCACACTCTGCCGCTAATTCTTTTTTCGTCACAATCGGCGTCACAGAATTAACTACTGCGATACGATATTGCTCCTGCATATCAGCGGGGAAAATTTTATCTAAAGTTTGCTTGGTCTGCTCAATCAGCGCATTGAAGGGAAAAATATAGATCAACTTATTCATCCCCAGTCCACTATTTAGTAATTTCAAGGCTAAATTGATTGACATACATGTTTTTCCAGATCCAGTAGGTGCTTCTAAATAATAAAGATGCTGTTCTAAGTTTAGCAGTAATTGTTTTTCCGTCTCATCAAATAGGGCGGAACGTAGTTTATTAATCGGCTCAATCTGATCTGATTTAGGGTTATCCCGAAAATTTTGTACTCCACGATAGATTGCTGTGTTTTGAAAAGTATCAATGATGGGTTGTAGTTTATTTTGAGGACCGAAATATCTAAACTGTACTCCTTCACCAGTTTCAAACTTATTGGTTGCATAAAAATCCGTAGCCACTAATGTAGAATATAATAATTTCGCTAATATATAGAACGGAAATGGTGAGTGCTTATCTCCTGAACGTTCATTGCGACCGATATACAAATTTACTATGATATCTTTGCAGACAGTATTTTTCTTAGCATCTTGCTCCAAGAGCCTATCTTTATGCCGATAATAGTAAAGATAACTAGGATATTTACCAATTTCTTTTTGTAAGGTATCTAATTTCTTTTCAAAAACTGCTTTTTCACCATCCATTTCTTCTAGATTACCCAAATAAGTATGATGGCGAGAAATCACATAAGCAAATACATACAATACTTGCTTCATAAATTGCCTTATCGGCCGATTGAGTTTATAATTTTCATGAAAACGAATAGTGTCCAGTTCTTGTAGCTGAATATCAATATACAACAGGGCAGATAATAATGCATGATTGGAATCTGCAGGCAATAACAATTTTTCCAAATTTTTATTTTTCATTTTTTTACTTTGAAAGGCTGGATTAATTTTCCCAATATCATGCAGATAAATTGCTTGCTGGAACCACTTTTTTATTAGCTGTTGCGCAGCAACACAAAGAAGCTCATCATCCACAGTCAATTTTTTTATAATTCTAGCGATTGCCACTGACAAGCCATTATAGTCATATAATTTTCCAGCAAACTCAAGGACCCAATTGGAATGTTGAACTAAAGTCTCATCGCCTCCATCTTTTCCATTCGTCGCAGTATGTGCCAACAACACATTTTCGCTTCCCTCAATTAGATACTCCTGTAAATCTAGCATAATCATTCCTCCTTGTACTAAAAAAAATATCTGGGATGCTCATAATGCACCCCAGACTAAATACTACACAAAATAGAGTATGCGATTACCATCACAATATAGATTACGATGTCCTTCTTCACTAATTAAGTCCTGATCAATTTCATGATTAGAAATTACAAGAGGCTCAAAAATATACCCGTTGTTGTCTGCATTGAGACCAACAGGCATAAGTTCTTTGAAAAAGCTCTTCATTTGCCCAGGTTTAATCATCCCTGCATCATCGTAACCAATATGATCACTATGATGTAAGGAATCAATGAATCTAGGTTCCTCCGCCACTATAAGTTCCACAATTTCAGGCGATAAAATAGTTGCTGGATGATCATTTTTACCCAAATAAGGAAGATATACACTTTGCGAGTGAAGCATATATTCCGCAAGTTTTTCAAAAACTGCTTTTTCTAATCCCTCATCATCTGCCACATAAATGGTCCAATGTGGCTTTTCTAGCCATTGTTCACGCACATTTAATGTCCCGCCATCTTGATTAGCATAACCAACCGTATTGTTGAAAATTTGAGTTTTTTTCGAAAAATATCCCCGATCACCATGGGGAATAATGCTTACACGTGCTTGCTGAAATACCTCATAGAATGCAGGGAATACCCTTATTTTTTCCGCCTTTTTGCGATTTCTCACCAGCGGATAATTTTCATCATATTGCTGCATATATCCACCTAATCCCAGCACAGCACCGAGTACCCCAAACAGAGCTATTTTATGGATATGACTATAGGTAAAATAAGTGTGGATATTAACATCTGGTTTTTTAAAAAATGCCGTCTCGCCTTTTAATTCAAATCGTAACGCACGCATAACGTACCCCCTTACACTAAGCTCAAAGTGCTGCTCGATTGATAATATTATATTTTTGCAATCCATCTGCTTCAAAACGAACTTCTGCTGCATAATGATTCACATATAGTTCAATCCGTTCAATCTGCTCCTGAACGCCTGCCACAATGGGTGCAATGGCTGTCAGATCATAAATGATCTTGTCATTTTCCTTGAATACTTGAACATAAGGATCTAGATTAGGCAAATACGTGAGTGCCTTTTCTTTGAAGACAATAAATAAGCTAAAAGCATTCTCACAACCAGCCTTACTATTGGTATTCAGAGAGGTAGCTCCGATTAAAGCACCGTCTTTAAAAGCAGCATATGCTTCCTGCGTATAACCTTGAAAATCATCCATGCCAGGTAACCCAATATAACCATCATAATGATTTGGATTTACTGTGAAGGGATAAATATAGTGGGCTTCATTGACCGTAGTTTTTTTACCTATTGAAGTGGCATCGTTATCTTGACTTTTTGCATTGGAATTACGAAATGGTGACAGTATATCCTGCACTTCAACATTACTATCACCATACTTATTTGCCCCTTGCCCAACTTGAACCACACCTGTCAAACCTAGATTTTGCCCTTCGACAGCAAATGTTGCCCCAAAATTCATTACATCAATACAAGCAAATAGTTTTTTTAGAACGGCTACCGAATCTTTTGATACCACTTCACCAAATAACTCCTGATATCGCTCCTGCAAATCTCGTGGTTGCATTTTTTCGCCATCTTTGCTCTTACTCAATTTGTAAGAACGAATATACAACACTTTTTCTCCTTGTTCCATCCATAATCGTTTGATACTGTATTTTAAGGCTTTATCACTACCAAAAATATTCCCATCACTCGTTGTTTTTGGTAATCCTGTAAAATCAGCATTCCAATTTGCCATTCTGCTCACGATACCGATTAAACCAATTACACGTTGATTCATTTTTGTCATTTGATTACACTTCCTTAACTTTTTTTTCAAACATCAAATTATCTGCAAAAATTCCTGCTAGCAACAGTTCACGGGCACTGCTTTCATTTCCTTGCTCTGGTACATAGCCCATTACCATAGCGAAAGCATTATTAAATTTTCGATAGTTTGAGGAAATTCCGTGTTTATAGAGCATATAAGTATCTTCTAAGCGCTTCTTTAACTGTTGTCCATTTTTGGCTCGTAAGAAGGGCTCAAATATTTCACCTGTTTTTTTCTCTGCTTTAGATTGTTGTGTTAAATAATAAGCCAATTGCCCAGCTATAAAATAAAATTCTTCATCACTTGAACACACCACAAGATCTTCACCTAACAATTTTTCACGCAAGGAAGTTATGATGTTCTTAATACGATCTGCCATGATATTGCCTCCTTCTTCATTTAATACAAATTCAATAGATAACCTTAAATTAAAAGCATCCGCTAGATCTGCCGAGCGCGATGTCTCCACATGAATTAATTGTTCCTCTAGCAAACGCAAAGTCACTTTTTCAAAGATACTCCGTAATGATAGGGTGGTTCCCTTATACAGCCAATCATGGAATGCTTGTCTACTTTGCAAGAATAAAGCAACCATTATAGCTGTAAATTCCTTATTTTTTACATCGGGCGGTTCATTATGCACAAACTCATTATTCATCCGTCCACGAAAAAATTTGTTACTTATTGTTTTTTGCAAATCCTCGCCAGTAGTTATTGTCCCGTAAGTTTTCAAGTTACCATCACGATCTTTAAGTTCTAAAAAATTGCCCCATACCACATCAAATGATGTCGTTGGTGGAAAAGGTACATTTTCAAAACCATGCACTTCGTTATATTTGCCATCCATATAGACATGAAAGGTACCTTCTCGTGGTATTTTCCCCTTGGGTGGCACAAAGCCTGATTCGTAGCCAATGCGATTGGTTGCATATTTAGGTTGCGCCGTCGCAAGCCACTCTGTTGCTTCCTTTACTAACATTGCTTGCTGTAATAGCACTCGGTCTGGCGCTTGAACACGCATTGTTTTATGCTCCATAAACGGTTTTTTACTATTCATGGTCATATCGAAGCTAGGTAGACCAATCAACTCTTCATCGGTGATACGATTATAGTCATTGCTGTTATAAATTTTGGGTATGGTATACAGTACATACTCAAAAGCATAACTTTGTCTGCAAGACGTTGAATTTGCTACTTCCTGTGAACTGATCACAAAGAAAAGCTTTACATAGTTTTTAAAAGGAAGCTCACCAATAAAGGTAATCAATTCTTTAATATTGTTACGATACCACTCAATAATTTTTTTGATTCTTTCATCGCGTTCTGCATGAGCCAAATACTCTAACGCTCCTGCATATTCGGAACTTTGAAAAAATTGTAGACCATCTAGTTCTTCCAACTCTGATTGCTTTGTCTTTTCTAACTTTGAATTTTTTTCACTCGTATTTTTAACCTTCGGCAGTACAGGCACCAATTCTAACCATTTTTTTCTCACCTGCTCAACATCTGTTGCTGATAAGTAGCGTTCAATATTTTCCAGCATTGTGTATTTGTTGCCTTGCTTCTCGCCTAGAAAAACTTCCCTTTTTACAAATAATGAAAAAGGGTTATTGCTATGTATCTGTTTTTTACCATCAACTGGTTTATTCATATCGATTAATGAGCTAAAATAATCCCGCTCCTTAAACCAATCCAGAAGTTCCTTAGTAAGGATCGCATCTTCTTTGGCACTAACAATCAAGTGATTCTTATCAAATATCTCCTTCTGGTTTTCCCAACTCTGACCTACATCTAAACGGATGTAGATTCCATCCTTCAACTTATAGTTATCTTGCACAATAGAAGGATACTGACGCAATGCTTTTTCAAATCCAACCGCTAAATCTTTGATCAAAAAGCTCATCTCCTTGCACTATTTAATGCATTTCGCCAAACAAAACCCCGCACCAATTGAAGATCCTTTTTCTCCAAGTCCTGAACCAAGTACAACATTTGCCATTTTTTGCGAATACTCATCTTCGTTAATAAATAGTCGGAGTTTATTCCCCAGTAATTTGCGATTTTTATATGAAATAGCAATCGGTTTTTTGTTTTCAATCACAAGACCTTGGATAAACTCTTGAAAGCTCTGCTGTTGATCATCAGGATAAAGGTCTTTAAACTTCTTTTCGGCATTACTATGGAGCCGCTTTATTAATTGCTCAATGCTATTTTCATGAACCCATGGCTTATGATTAATCGTTACAATAACTGGTGTGATGCTGATCATCTCTGTAATATGGGAAAGCGTTACGCTCCCTTGCTCACATGCCACAAGTTGAAAATATTCATCTTCACGGCATTTTTTTACGCAACTATTCATACGGTTTAATGTGTCTGCCCTTGCACTACGAACCCTGATAATGTAAGCTCGTCCCTTTTGATAAACACCATCTTTTTCAATGGGATATAAATTACTAAATATAAAATGTTTAAAATTTGTATCATAATGAGATGCTTTTAAAACTGGATCGGCTAATTGGGCGCGATGTAGCCAGCTCCCGATATGCTCCTGCATTTCCAAATGGTGTGTAGATTGTTTAACCAGTACCGTTATCTTAAATTCATAAAACAATGTCTTTCACCTCATTTTATCATATTTTTACAATTATTTTATTTATTCTATTAATTTTAGAATAATTCCTCTAATGTAAAAAGCTTTCTACAGTCGTTAACAAACTCAGCCTATATATATTTTACTCCTGCATATATTATTTCATTATTATTAGTATTTTACTCTAATAATACACACAAAAAAAAACAACCATTTATAGATGGTTGTTTTAGTTCAATACATTTAAAAATACACCTAGTGTTATGGTTAAATTTTGCTTACCCTACTTTCCCTAAAAAACTAATAATAAATTTCAATACACTCTATGTTACGGTTAATTTTAACTTCCACTAAAATTATTATCTCCATAAAAATACAATTTAATCCTACTATGACCACAATAACTAACCTCTTGAATATTACAAGTTAAGGTTATTACGATTCAAATTCAAAAACAAACATTAATAACCCATGCCCCAGTAAATTATCTTTCTTTTTTCCTAACCAATACCTCTTTACCATCAAAGGCGCTACCCCGTTCAATGACCTGATGAATGCCGCATTGAATCAGTTCCAGACGGTAGTTTTTTATAAATGCTTTACTAACTACCCATTAGGACGCGGCCGAACACGATTGGTCGGCATGGCTTCTAGGGGATTGTCTGGCCAATGATGCTTAGGATAGCGCCCCATCAAGTCTTTTTTTACTGCAAAATACGTATTCTGCCAAAAACTTGCTAAATCCTTAGTCACCTGCACTGGACGCTGGGCTGGCGATAACAGCTGCAGGGTCAGTGGCACCTTTCCTTGCCCAATTAGGGGAGTTTGCTGCAAACCAAACATTTCTTGTAAGCGTACAGCCAGTACGGGATTGTCTGATTGGCTATAATCAATTCCAATACGCTGACCACTAGGAACCAGGATATGAGTTGGTGCCCATTCATCAAGCTGTTGACGTTGCTGCCAAGTCAATAGGGACTCTAAAGCACCCACTAGCTGTAGACG
>Ga0224527_1001138_pt1 | contig 14100 bp, 18 predicted proteins | sample CBST0metaG_FD_179882 | JGI IMG/M metagenome (GOLD analysis project Ga0224527, IMG submission 179882) | Peat soil microbial communities from Stordalen Mire, Sweden - C.B.S.T0 | ecosystem: Environmental > Terrestrial > Soil > Wetlands > Peat | place: Sweden: Norrbotten County, Stordalen Mire... | reverse complement strand
GTTGGCTTATCCGGTCTGATTTCGTCACGCAGCTTCAACAGATGAAGGACATTCAGGATCGCGCACGGACGCTCTTTCGCAGCGGCGTGGCGATCAGCGATCCCCACGCGCCGATGGAGTATTCCTCATTCTCAAAGAAGCTGATTGGGCGGGTACTGCTCAACAGCGAAGATGAGCGCACAGGCGCTCTGCAAACCATCTTTGAGACCACCGAAGGCAAGATCGAGATGATCCGCCACGATGCCACGCTCAGGGCGGCATGGGCGCGCGGCGACCTCGAACCCGGAAATGTGGTGACAATCGACAGCCTGAGAAGCGATCCAGACAAGCTCTACGCCTCCACGACTGGCAAGGACAAAGACATTCTTCGCGATGGAAAGGCGCTTGATTCGATTGTGCGCCGAATGCGGGCCATGAATCTCTCGGTCGGCGAGTCAGACAAGGGATGGATGGGTGAGTTCAACAAAACGCTCCGTTCGAGGATGATGGACCGGACCCGAGGCCGGGGTGTCGCCGAGTGGTAAGGGCTGTTTGCGTAAATCTAGGAGTCTGCGGAAGCTGATCCTGAATGGGGCACCGGCTTAGAAGACCGGCGCTGTAAAACTTTACTTGCGTAGGGGGTATTGATGAGTAACTGACGAATTTCCGACCGACCAACCAACCGAGACGTGAAAGTTGGCCTCCATGGATTTTGATGAGCGCGTTGCTAGCGCAATTTGGGAGTCATTTCAGAAATCTCTAATTGATCTTAGGGCTACAATCTCAATATGTTCAAACGATGGCGATACAAGAAAGCACGAAAGAAGCGTATCGAAGAGCTACGTCAGCGTGTTGACAAGGTGTTGGACTGGAATTCTGTTACGGAAGAGACCGAAATCACCGACGAATATATGGAAGACGAAAAGCGGAAATTAGCTCTTATCCGTCTTGACCATAACGAGATGGAGCATCTTCAACAAGAGGACTTGAAACAGAAGCTCTTTAGGTCGCCAATTGAAGTGCCGGATGAGCACTGGAGTCCTTGCGGACGGGATGAACACCGTACTCTGACCTTCAAAGGCGAAGCCTGGGCGCGAAGTGAACTGAAGAAAATGTGGAGGCAGGATGTGGAGTTCTGGTTTAAACTGGTTGTGCCTATTCTGGCTCTGATACTTTCGGTTATTGCGCTTGTGCATAAGAGTCGTTGACATGATTTTGCGTTTTTCTATGCTGACTATGTAACCGGGAAGTACCAAAGCTTCTAAGCGGTTTGCTGAAGACATCTCACGGTCGTTGAATTTCAAAGCCAAAGCGATCATGAATGCCGAGCAGCAAACGAAGCTCGGCATTCATGATTGCGGGGTTTGATGGCTACGGTCGCGGTAAGCCGAAGGGATTGGTGGAGTGACCCACGCACAATTGGCAGGACTCGCGTCGGCCATCCTCGGCGCCATTGGTACGGTGGTCTTGTTCTTCAACAGCTACGCGCTTCAGCCGTTTCAGGGCGGCATTTTCGGAAGCGATGCCCTGACCGCCTCGAATAACGCTATCAGGACCGCCAACGCAAAGCGTATAGTGCGCCAGCGGATCGGCCTCGCATTTCTCTGTGTGAGCTTCGCTATTCAGGCTGTCACTGTCTTTCTCTGACGGCGGCCGAATGGCCCGGTTCTAAAACCCGTGGCAGAATCGACCTTAGTGACCGATCCGATAAAGCATCACTTTTCGCCCGTCTTCTACTTGCGCGGTTGGTGCGACAGCACCACCGGCCAGTTGACCGCGTATTCGCGCCCGTACAAGGACGTGATCGCCAAACCCGTCCATCCGGCGGCGACGGGGTATGAACTGTTCCTTTATACGATGGAGGGGCTGCCCGACGATCAGAAGCAGACGATCGAAAAGGACTATATGGCCCCGAAGGTGGACAACCCCGCAGCGAAAGCGCTCCGGGTGCTGCTGGGCACCGACACCAACGCGCTAACCGAGGCGCTGCGGGGAGCCTGGACACGATTCATGATCGCGAGTCTGCTTCGTCGGCCGGCGGCGGTCGCCGAGATCGGCGAGACCTTCAAGAGCACGCTCCGACAGAACCTGTTAGCGGACTCGTCGTACGAGTCGGACAAGCAAGAGGGTGATCCGCCGACCCGCTTCGAGTGGATGCAGAAGTACCATCCGCACGTGATCAACGATGCCGCGAAGGAGATGGTCGTCAGGGCGGTCGAGAACGACGGCGTCGGCAACATCATCATCAACATGCAGTGGTCGACGCTCGACATGTCGGCGAGCCGACACGAGTTGCTGACCGGTGACATGCCGCATCTGCGGTACTACGGTCTAAAAGACCCCCGATGCACGATCCTGTTTCCGTTGACGCCGACGAAATTGTTCATCGCCACGCACGATCGAAAAGCTGAATGCAACATCAATCGTCGGGACAAGACGGAGGTCGTGATATCGGTCAATGATGAGGTAGCCAGGATCGCGGAGCGTTTCGTCTACGGGAGAACCGCAAGTCATCTTCAGTTCGTAGCCAACCGGTTCGGGCGGACACCGTCTCGTTTGCTCGGATCGAATTCATAGGGCTATGGCGTAGACATAATGCCCACAGCAAAAGGAAATTTGACCGATGAAAAGGACGAGACGATGCTGTATTCATGGATAATCCTTTCAACTAGCAGGCAAGGACGCCGTTCAAAAGTGCGGAAGATTAGAAATTTGAACTAGGCAAGTTTACACTTCGTACAAACCAACCTTTAGACCGCGTATGCACACTCGGACAAAAAGCATCTAGCCCATATCTTATACATGAAACAAGAGATACATAAATTTGGAGTGATTTTTCCCTTCGGTTTACACAAAATCCCCGGTTCACTTGTCCAGTGTTTTTGCCGATGATCCTCAAGGTTCACAGTTTTGTTTGATAGACCGGCTAACAACCGCTCGGGAGGACAATTCACGGACTGTTGAAACCTGAGTTCTGATTTTGCAAATATCGATAATGAAATGTACACTCCATAACCAGGAGGCATTCCATGAAGAACGGCAAAATCGCTCCTCCAGGTTACGTTCTCCCCAACCGCCCACGTTGGCAGGGCGGTTTGAACCTTCGATCAGTCTTCGGGGCGGCAGTTGCATTCACTACGACCGCCAGCGCTGCGACCGAGTGGCTTACGCTCTGCTCGGCTACTTGGGTTTGCTTCTATAGCCGCCGTTACCTGCCGCTCTCCGCAGTTGCCGCACTCGCGGCTTTGGCACTACCCCCGCTGAGTCTTGTCACCGTCGCCCATCCGCTCATCGCGGCGGGCCACTGGTTTCCAGGAACTCGCTGGTTCGGTTTATGGCTGGCCATCATATTGATAGCGGCGTACAGGCGATTCGGAACCTCCATGACGCTTGTCGTTCTCATCGCGGCATCCATAGCAACCCACGCTCGATTCCATCGCCCTTTTCCCGACCCGTATATTCTCGCCGTCGATACTCACTTCGGCGGGCAGTCACCTCAAAACGACGTTTCCCCCCGGTTTGAAATGCAGGAACAGACCATCCAGCAAATTGCGCTGGCCCATCCAGACACATTGCTCGTTTTCCCAGAGTCCATCATTCCAAACTGGAATGGGATGCACGAGGCGCGCTGGGCTTCGGCCGCCAGGTCGAGCACAGGATGCTGTCGCAGTCGAGCGTCGTGAGACCCGAAAACAAGCACGGTCTGGACGCTTCCAGCGTCGTCTTCAGCGAAAACATCTGAACGTATCTGCGACCGATGGTGAGATGATCGCTATGCCATTCCACCGGACTTTTTACGATCTGCCGGTCCACTCCGTCATCGGCGGACAAATTGTCTTTGGCTGCCCACTTTTCGAGATTGAACAGGTAGCTGAAAAACTGATAGACTGCGTTCTTTTCAAGTAGCCGCAATCCGAGTGAACCGGCGAGATGGCCTTCAAGCAGCGTGGCCGTCTTTTCGAGATCAACCAGCATCCGCGTCGTGTCGGCTGTATGTTCCTTGGGCTTGCGTGTGAAGGCCGCCGCCTTCGGCGGTTCGAGTGTCAGGCACCAGTGCAGATCGATGCGTCGAAAGCCCGCCGTCTTTTCAAGGAAAGTCAAGCGGTCGTCAACGAAGACCTGCGTGACTGCATTTGCGTAGTGCTCTTTCCGGGCTAGATCGAAGCCGGACATGACACGCGTGTACTGATAGAGGCACGATCCCTCGGGCAGCCCGCGTAGCGCTCCTTCAATCGAACGCATCTCGGCTTCAAGTTCCCGATCCGTCATGCCTTCTTCGTCAACTCCGGCGAGCGAGAACAGGCATCCGTATCCGCCGCTCTTCAACGTAAAGATGCGGTCATTGACGAAGCGTGCAATCGGAACAATGCTGCACGCTGCTCCGGCCTTGGCGAACCACGGCGTGTATTTCAATTGCTCAGTGTTTACGCGTGTCATAGTAGGACCTCTGGCTCAGACCCAAGCCCCAAAGCTCGAACATCTTGGGATGTTTGCGGACGATCAGCCATGCACTTACGGCGAGCGACGGGAAGGCGATCATCGCTACCATGCGAAACCCAACGAGGAAAACCGTTACGCAGACGAATACGATCGCCATCCATGCTGTGAGGTCGAGGCCCAGTTTGGCCCTCGGTCGATTCAGCGCTTGGTTGATTGCTAACGGTTCTCCTCGCTTGGTCATGACCGCCCCCTACTGCATTGTTTGGCCGGTCAAACTGCCTATCCAACCGGCTCCCCAGCCCAGCACTCCGGCACCGAACAGCGCGCCGAAGAGGCCCGGAATCGCATCCGCGAAGCGTCCGCTCATCATCCGGATTCCGGCGAAGATCAGGCCGCCAAAACAGATGACGGCGCCCGCGTAGATGGCGAAAGTTTTGAAGGTTGTCATCAGCGTTTGCGCCCCGGAGAAGTCCATCGTCCCCTGGGCGTGGGCGACGCTCGTGAGCGAGAGCGCAAGAAGGGTTGGAGCCATAGCGCGGATGGCATCGATGAGCTTTCGTTTGAGGTTGTGGTTTCGGAAGCATGAACGAAGTGACATAAGCATTCTCCTGGTGGCGTGTATCGATCGCCATGAGGGGAAGCTAATGCCGTTTCGCAGACTCGTCCAAGATTTCTTATCGATTTCGCCATACATTTTGTCTATGGCGGATGGGTGCGGTTTCAGCCAAGCAGTTCTAATTGCTCTGGCGGGCTCGCCTTCAGCGGATGCTTCCTTCTTCTCAAATCTGACGAACTCTCCAGGAAGAATCGTTCGACGAATGGGATCGCGACATGATCGGTGTGCTTCAGACGGACGAACGCCGTATCTGCCGTCCAATTGACACCTGCAATTGGTCGCGTGATCAGGCCAGGATCAAGAGGCCATAGCTGATCGATCAGGGCCAGACCGTAGCGCTCTTTCACCATCCATTGAATCTCTGAGGGAGTGCGGGCAGAACATGCTAGATGGATCGAGATTCCTATCTCCGCGAACATCTCAACAAAGCGTAAATGCGCGGATGGATGCAGTTCGGGGTCACGGAATACTGTGATGCGCTGCGCAACTTCATGAATATCGAGTTGCGCACGATCAGCGAGGAGATCGTCCGAGCGCATACAAACCACTAATGGCGACTGAGCGATCTGCTGAACGCAATAGATACTCGAATCGATTGGCAACGGCAGAATGGCGCAGTCGAGCATTCGGGCATCGAGGCGTTGCAAGCAAAGTAGTGGATCTCCGCTCATTAGTCGAATTGCACAATCGGTAAATATCCCTTCGTAGTTTTCTCGAAATTTCTCCAGTAGCTTTGCGTTGACAAAAGAGGAGAAGCCGAGCCGCAGAGGAGGCACTTCTTTGCGTTGAACAGCTCGGGCCATTGCCAGTGTTTGGTCCCACTCTCGCAGAGTGTTCTCCGCGTATGCTGCAATGATTCGGCCTGCAGCGGTCAACTGGAGACCATTCTGCAAACGGTCGAAGATTGGAAGCTCGATGTTATCTTCGAGCTTCCCGATCTGGTGGCTGAGTGACGATTGCGCGACAAAGACCTGTTCGGACGCACGGGTAAAGTTCAAAGTCTCTGCGGATGCTTTGATATATCGAAGAAGACGGAATGTAAGGGAATCTGACAATGGCTTTGTCGCTCCGCTTGCTTTCGTCGATTCCACAAGCCCCGCGAACCCATTGGCTGTGGAAAACCCGTGCTGAATCCTATACTTTGGTAAGAAATCAAAGATGTCAATTAGGCTCCATCAGGTAACCGGATTCCTTGAGGTAACCGCCAGTCTCAACGATGGTGCCATAGATAAAAACTGGGGCGAAATCGATAAAAAATATTGGACTGATACTTGCGGAGACCTCACGCTCGAAGTTGATCGATTGCATGAGGTGCCCAATGGAAAATCCGTCCGAGATCATTCATCCCTTCGATAGACCCGAACCGATTCGAAGCCGAGCATCGAACGCCGAAGGCCAACGCTCTCTTCAGCGGCTTCGCAAACCTCCAAGGAGTGTTGCGGAAGCTGAGCCGCTTCTCACGGCTGAGGATGTCGCTAGACGCCTCAATGTCAGCACCGATTGGGTTTGGGACCATTCTTCCAGGAAGAAACCTTTGTTGCCCGTCATTCGCATGGGCGATGGAGCGCTGCGCTACCGGGCCAGTGGCATTGAAGCATTCATCGACGAGCGAGAGCGACTAAGTGCCATGCGTCGGCGCGCATGAGGCGGGCGGACATGCGGTCATTTGCAAGCTCCTTTATCGGCTGATGGATGAGCGCGTTTGATGCGTTCTCAATGTGGCTCCGGGACCCTATCTTACGGCCAAAACTCCGGTAAAATATAGGTAGGCCCCATCCTTTCCCGCCACAGAAACTGAGGAACGAATGGGTACATCGCACCAAAGGGGATTTGTAACACCTCGTGGAAAACAGTGGTATGGGTACTACCGCAAGGTAGTGAATGACCCGACCACTGACGAGCAAAAGACCGTTCGCGTTCCGGTCATTCTCGGGCTGAAATCGAAGATGTCCAAATTCGAGGCTCGCGAAGCGCTGCAACGTGAAATCACAAAACAGATCGGGGAGCCGGGCTCCCCTACCAGAATCATGAACGATGGCTCTGTCACCTTCGCCTGGTTCGTCGAGAATCGTTTTCTCCCGTTGAAAGAAGCTGCCTGGAAAGAAGAGACAGCGAAGACGAAAAAGATTCTCATTCAGCGTGACCTCATCGACCCGCTCGGTGAGATCCCGTTGGTCAACTTCGACAAGTTCAGCTTGCAGCTCCATCTCAACATGCTGGCCATAACCCGGTCCAAGGATAGAGTGCTGCAAATGCGCGCATACGTTCGGGACATCTTCGCCGAGGCAGTCGATCAGGACTTCCTCGCCAAAGATCCTGCGCGCAAAGTGAAAGTGCCCGCGCAACTGCGCGAGACCGACACAACAACGCTCACCTGGGATCAGCTCGGCCTCGCTCTCATGGAACTGGCTCTGCGGGATCGCATCCTGCTGGAGTTGGATATGACGAACGCTCTCCGTCCAAGTGAGCTGCTGGCGTTCCGTTGGAAGTGCTTCGACTACGATGCCTGCACGTTGAAGATCACGGAGACCGTCTACAAGGGCAAGATTCGTCCTTGGGGAAAGACCAAAAAGAGTCTCACGGTCATCCACATTCCGCGGAAGCTCGCGGACGATCTGGAGGCATGGCGGTTGGAGTGTGAGGAACGGGCTAGAGAGGCCGCGTCGAAAGACAAGACGAAGTTGCCGCATCTGTCTCCGGATGACTTCATCTTCGCCAACGAAGTTGGAGGGTTCCTCGACACTGACAACTTTCGGAAGCGGGTGCTTCACAAGCTGGCCCGCGATCTAAAACTGCCGAAGCTGACGTTTCAGGTCATCCGGCGCACGATTGCGACTCTGGCTCAGAAGAAGGGCACCGTCAAAGACGTGCAGGGCGTGATGCGTCACTCACGGGCGGCGACGACGACAGATGTCTACATGCAGGAGATTCCCGAGAGCGTGCAGGCGACGGTCAACTCCATCAATAGGGAGTTGAGAAAGTCGTCGGATAAAAATCACCGGAAGACGGTGAAGCCGTTACCGGATGCGGTGGCTTTTGGAGGGAAGGTACTCAAGCGCGGCGCTGTGTCCGTGAAGGTGTTTGAAAATTTGACACCAAATGACACCAAACGCTCTGGGAAGGAGGTTTTTCTATCTCCGTAAGCTATTGATTTGTAAGGGGTTTATTGGTGGACCTGATCGGGATCGAACCGATGACCTCTTCCATGCCATGAAGTGTCCAGAAACGTAAATTGTTGACGGTGCAGTGGTTATAAACCGGCACAACCGGCAAAAACGGCCCTCTGGGCGGTATTTGCGACAAAAATGCGACAAGCTTTTTCAACGACGGGTCAATGGGCTGGCTGTGTGGGACCGGCCCCAATTGCACTTCTTGGAGTGATAAATATTAGCCCCTCAGAGAAGCTCACAAGGCAAGCCTCAGATGCTAGTTCGTAAATCTTCAGATGAGTGCGTTCAAGACGCAATACGCGCAAAATAATCGCGCACTACTTGACGCGATGGCTAATTAGCCGGACCAATCATTCCCCGTTTTCGGGGATGATTGGAGATTCGAATCCCACCTCTGTTTTGATCAACGCTTGAATTGGCAGCCCAGGGCAATAGCAGAACGCCGTGAATCCCAATGCCCCCGAGTAGCTCTGCGGGCCAGCGTCTTCAAATAACGTCGAAATTGGAATCAGTCCGCGAGACGGGTCGAAAATCTGGTCCGGGCAGTTTTTGTCCCAGACAACTGAGTGATCTGGCTTCGAACCGTCATAAAACGCAAGAATCAGGCGCAATCTTTGTGAACCCTCGACGGCTTTCTTAAACCGTTCCTCACTTTCGATCATGGTGTCGAGGTCTCTTAGATTGACGGCAGTCTTCAGCGCGAGCTGTGCGGATGCCCACCAGCCCTTACTGTTGAGGAACGCCGTCTCACGCAAACTATAGGCACATGCCGATTCTAGATTTGAGGGGGGCGGCGCCAACCTTATACATGCTTCCTCATAAGAAACCGAAACAATCATCGCGACGCAGGCGATGCCGCACGTATCGCCGTGCTCCTGGAGTACCAATTTGATTCCGTCAGGGATCGGTGTTTCAATGCTCTTCTGCATAGAAATTAGCTTAGTCTACGAGAGGTCTGCATAGCGCGGCGTCGTGCGGAGCCGAAACTCACCTTCCCAAGCTTCAAATTAGGTGGTCATAAACCCTTAAGCAAAGCCCGAAGAGAACCATGGTGATACTGTCGCGCAATATTGCCAAGCTCTGCAACAATGTCACTCTGCAGTTCCCCCTTTCGGGCATTCCAGACATCATTCGCGGCGTATGAATACCCGGGCGCCGTACCAATGTAGTTTGCAAGCCTATCCAGATTGGTGGCCGCAATCGGGAAGAGCGCAGCAGGGAAACTGCTGTATGAGAATGCGGTCAAAATATCCAGTGTGATGTGAAGATCGGTAGCATACTCCTGAAAAGCGCCGCGCTTGCCGGATCTTCTCTTGGTTTCTTTAAAACACGATTCGAGAAACGACTCGAATTCTGCCACGAGTGTCACGCTGAACTCGGATAGCGCTTGCAGAATGCTTCGCCGCCAAGGATCATCATCGATGAACCGCGTGATCACATCCGGCTCCGCCATTGCAAACAATTTGGCGATCTTCTTCAGAGTATTGCGCCTCTTGTCTTCTTTGACTTGGAGTTTCTTCGCCATACTGCAGTATTCTCTGAAAAAATCGGCCAGTTCCTTTGACTCTATGATTAGGATTCCATCCTTGGATCGCCGAGGCTCCAAAGCAGGACTCGCCTCTCGGACAACCTGTATAACTTCATGCGGATAGTCTCTGGCCTCCTTTTCATACACATACTTCGACCAGTCCAAAGCCGTCAGGACATTTACGTCCCCTAATCCATAGCCGAGTAAACACGTTGTTGATTCTTTGATCGTAAGGGCCAGTCGAATTTGCCTGTACTCAGTTGGGCGAAAGAGCGTTACATAGTCTTCTTGAGTGATTATGAGTTCTTGCGGTTCAGTTCGCGATCCATGTAGGTGGACTATGGGGATGAGCCCTTTCGGACATGAGAAGGCGTCACTTGGCGTCAACGACGCTGATTTGCCAGACAGCAGGCATTCAAGCACCTGATCATAGTTCGTGGTGACAATCCAAGACGGGGCTAACGCTTCCAAGTAGCCGGCGAACTCGCTGCGTGCGGGCTCCACAGGGAACCAAGCAGTTGCAGCACAGAGAGCTTGCTTCAGAACCTTTACTGATTCCTGATATGTAATCCCCTGCGTTGTCGCGTGTTCACCGCACAGACTCGAAGCGATGTCCGGATATGACGCACCTTCTTTTATCAGCGGCGTGAGATCCACCTTCATCTTCTTAGCAGCAGCGTGGAGCAATGCCCCCCAAGAGAGAGCTGGGCTTCCATCGTCTTCATTCAGAACAGCCATCGAGAAGCCGGCTCCCACAAACAACCCTAAATTGCCGTAATTGGACGATCTAAAAAGGAACTCAAACACTTCATCTCGCGACGGATTCTCTGGCAGCGTCGTTGTCATGGGTTTCCTCGATAACACCATTCAGCGTAACTGATCTATACAGGTGACAGGTTGTTTATCCTCGCTCGCGGCCGTCTATTCGATCAATAAACTTTTCATCAGCCCGTGTGCTCGTTCCAGTTCGTCCGCCACTTCTCGTCGACTGTCGCGCTCAAGCGGCCTATCAGCCACGAGGAATTCTTCGTACACCAATAGCCCCGGCGAAACATCTGCGCGGAAGTAATCGCGTAGGATTTCCATTACCCGCTTGCCGAGGTCGGGATCGAGATTGAACTGGTGTTGAAATGCTTTTCTGAATGCGGCTAGGTCCAACTGAGCCGAGACAATCGCCACGATGTCGGCCGCATGAGTTCGTGCTTCTTCTCGATCATGTCGTGCTTCTGCCGGACCCCGGATGTTGCGATAACGGTCATCAAGCGCCAAGAGTTTCAGCATGACCAGCGCATGTGGCTTCGTCACCCGGAGCGCCGCCGTGAATTCTGAGCCGTCTGGCAGCCTACCCGCGAGTTGATGCAATTCTGATTCGGCGATGGCAATCGCTCCGCCAGTGCACGCGCGAGCGTGAATGCCATTTTGTATTTCGACGCGAAAATCCTTCTGGCGTTTGAATTCGTCCGGTGCCATAAACTCAATTCGCATCGTCTCTCGGCTATTCGGAATCGGCTTCTCAAACTGAAAATTGCGAGAACCTTTGACGACCTGATAGCCCAGTTGTTGCAATCGGGGACTCAGTTGCAGTGGCTCGCCACGAAGTTTCACCACATCCAGAACAAAATCAATGTCCTTGGTCGCGCGTGCTCGCTCCACCATGAATTTCATCGCCTGCGCGCCGGCAACTACGAAGTCGCCAGATGCTGGCCCCAGCGCATGTAGTAGCTCCAGCACATACGTTCTCTGAGGTTCCGGGATCACACGTTCCTCCATTGCCGCTGAATAACATTATCGAGCAGGTATTCCGCCTGCTTCAGATCACGCCCTCCGCGGGCGTAGAGGTCCAAATAGGCTTGCACCGGAGAGACGACCAACGCTCTTTCGAGCATGTTCGAGTACATGAACACGCCTGCATCATAGGGCGTGATCACCCTTATGGGGGGAGGACCGCTGCTTGCCTGCGATTTCAGATCACGCAGACCTATCGCGTCCGCAGTACCGCTGGCCGCGAAGACATCCACAATATCGATGTCAATAAACGGAGCATCCTTAGTAGCCGCAATCGCTCCGGTGAACGCATATACCCCCTGAAGCAGAGGGCTGATTCCGTCTGCGATCTTCGTCAAGTCACTGCCAAAAGGGTTGCCGGTTTGAAATGAACTCCGCAACCGCCAGCGGTATCGTTCCTTGTACTTATCCGCCCATTGTTGAAGAAGGCGGGCTGGTTCGGGTACGACTATGGCAGTTCCTCGCCGACGAACCCCGAGTTGTTCTTCTAGACCCGCGATTGCTTTGGATACAGATCCTTGACTGATTGTGAAATCGACTTCCGTCCCCGGAAATCGTTCCCGGAACTGCGTGCTCTCTTTTTCAAGCTCCCTTGCAATTTCACTGATGCTCCATGGCCGAGGCTGCTGGAGAAGGACTCGCAGTACACGGGAGAAACGTCCAGAAAAGACGTTGGCGGTACGCGCGCTTTGAGAGGGTACTGCAAATTCGGCGCTCGCGCGCATACCGCTCCGCTGCAGCGTGAACTTGCCAGGAACGTTGATAAAGACATTCCCCGTCAAATCCAGAAAATCGATTCCATTTTCAATGCAGAACGTCTGTGCCTGGGACGACAACTGCGGCGCAATCACTGCAACAGCGACATCCGTGCCCAACGACTTGAGCCTTCGTATCCAGGGGCCGATTTCTTCGAGTACGCGCGGTGAGAATGTGGGCTTAACTTCTCCCAGTACATGAATCTGATTGGGGCCAGAAAGAAGGTCAAAGCTGATGTCGAATGGCTGCTCAGATTGTTCCTGGACATTGGTTATCGACACACCGGGCAGCGCCTTCACGGGAACCTGGTTGCGCAGTGCATCAGCGATCGTGTTCTCCATTGTGGGCGTGCCTACCATAGCGACAGTTTCTCAATTAGGAATGCAGCTGTAAAGGAAATAATTCCTGTATGGCTTTATTCTTATTCGAGAATAAATGCTAAATTTATATGTATGTATATGAAACCAAATAATATAATGAAAATCAAGAGAGCAATGGAACAATTGGGGGGCTAAGAGAAATTTGCGCTACAGATCATTTTCCAGAAAAGTCTACAAATAGATCGCCCGGCTTGACGGAGAGCGCCTTCGCCAGCTTGACGATATTTTCCAGGGCTACATTCCGTTCTCCGCGTTCAACCCCGCCAACGTAATTCCGGTGCAGCCCGGCCCGCTCGGCCAGTTCTTCCTGGGAATAGCCCCGCTCTTCGCGGAATTGCCGCAACCTGGAGCCAAATCGAGACTTAACGGAACGTGGGGCCACATCCCCATGCTCGAAGCTTGACCACGATGAGTCTACACATTATGAGTGTGATATTGTTCGGAAAGAGATTGTCCGGATTTGGCTTATCCGCTTCACTTGCTCTGGGTAACGGCCCTGTGGATCTGAGAAAAATTCATCAAAATTGATCTGACAACCGGATAGGACGGATGCGATTCTAATAATTAAGGCTGGGGAGACGAATTCATGCCAGAAGATTACGTTGACTGCCCGGAGATGGCGGGCAAAACGATCCAACTGCTCCGTATCCATCGAAACGCAGGTGACGGACCCAGTGTCCAGATCGAACTGACGGATGGGACCAGCTTCACCTGCTATGTCTCGGTCCGGCCGAATGTGGAGGCCTCCTTATATAAGGGTGGCGTCGGGACGCCGGAAACCATCCGCGCCTACGAATTGTAGAAAAATCTACCGTCTGCAAGCCTCCGTTATGTCAAAAACGCATAACGGACTTCATAAAAATCATTGGACGCGGCACCGATTCCGCCATAACTTTGCGCCATAGCTGACATGCAAGTCAGCGGAGGTGCAAAGTGAATCGATTCCGCCGTCTCCTCCGATTCGATACCGCTCGCAATCGGCCGCCTATTCTGTTCGCCAATCGGCAAACGGATCACACTCTCAAAACCACTCTTCTCTCGGCCATCCGCGCGATGGCTCCGACCCTTCTTGTACTCTCTCTCACGAGCGTGGCCCACGCCCAGGGGACGATGGACTTCTCCGGGGCGACCACGCTGATGTCTACCTTCCGCACGTTCGCCATCTATGCGGGCGCGGTCATCTGTTTTGGCGGACTCATTTTCGCCGGAATCCGCATGATGTCGGGAAGGTTCCAGGACGCCATTCCTGGACTCTTTGGCGCGTTGTTCGGCGCGGGAGTTCTCGGATGGGGTGCTGGTTGGATTGGCTCGCTCACCGGGCAGACGATGCAGTAGGTGACGGCCATGACCAAGCGAGGAGAACCGTTACCAATCAACCAAGCGCTGAATCGACCGAGGGCCAAACTGGGCCTCGACCTCACAGCATGGATGGCGATCGTATTCGTC
>Ga0224527_1001134_pt1 | contig 14138 bp, 10 predicted proteins | sample CBST0metaG_FD_179882 | JGI IMG/M metagenome (GOLD analysis project Ga0224527, IMG submission 179882) | Peat soil microbial communities from Stordalen Mire, Sweden - C.B.S.T0 | ecosystem: Environmental > Terrestrial > Soil > Wetlands > Peat | place: Sweden: Norrbotten County, Stordalen Mire... | reverse complement strand
TGGGTGCGGCTGCGGAGTCTCGGCGGCGAGTGGTTGCGGCTGCCCTCGCGGGGTACGGCGCGATCAATGTTTCCGCGCTGCTGGCGGCCATTGAGTTTGGAATCCAGCCGATCCTGTTTCACGATGCAACAGGAGCGCCTCTGTATGCTCCTTACTCGCTGGGCGTTGCGATTCCGGCGATGATGGCGGGTCACCTGACCATTGCGGGCGTAGCCGAGGCCGTGATGAGCGCGGGGCTGTTCAGCTATTTGCGACGCAATGAGCCAGCGCTGGTTGGCATTGCCGCACAGGCACGTTTGGAAAGCGCGCCACGCAGATTATGGGGCGCGCTGGCCGTGGTGCTGCTGCTGACTCCGCTGGGAATTCTGGCGAGCGGAGCGGCCTGGGGCGAGTGGACGGCGAAGGATTTTGCGAGTTCGGCAGGGAGGGCGCAGATTGCTGCGGCCAGCGGAAATGCGGCGGCTCCCGTGGCGGCTCCGAGTGGATTGGCGCGGCTTGCGAATCTATGGACGGCACCGCTGCCGGAGTATGCTCCACACTTTGTGAAGAGCGCGGCGTTTGGATATATGCTCTCCGCGATGTTCGGCGTTGGGTTGATTCTGGCTGTCGCTTGGCTGGCTGGGCGATGGTTTGAACGAGCGAGGAACGAACAGTGAGTTCCAGCGTGATCTCGAAGACGGTTAGGGGATTCACGAGGGCGCTGGGGCGCACGCTGATCTCGGAGCAATCTGCCCATGAGCGAGGGTTGTTGCAGGCGTTGGACCCGCGAGTGAAGCTTGTCGGATTGCTGGCGCTGGTGACTTCGGCGGCGCTGGCACGAAGGCTTCCGGTGATGGCCGCGCTGTTTGCGTTAGCAGTGGTGCTGGCGTTGGCATCACGGCTGAGCGTTTGGTCGATGGCGAAGCGCGTGTGGCTGGTGGCATTTGCGTTTACGGCAATGATCGCGTTTCCCGCGCTGTTCTTGACGCCGGGAGTTGCTGTGTACCGGCTGGTCGGGCTGACGGTTACCTTGCAGGGAGCGCACAGCGCTTTGCTGCTGATTGCTCGCGTGGAAGCCGCTGTGACGTTGAGTACCTTGCTGGTCCTCACCACTCCGTGGATGCATTTGCTGAAGGCGTTGCGCACGTTGATGGTTCCGGTCGAGGTGATTGCGCTGCTAGCGATGACTCATCGCTATGTGGTGTTACTGACGGAGACAGCGAACGCGATGTTCGAGAGTCGGCAGAGTCGCATGGTTGGAAGGCTGAGCGGACATGAACAGCGTCGGCTGATGGTGAATACGGGCGGCGTGCTGATGAGTAAGACTCTGGAGCTAGGAAACGAAGTCTTCTACGCGATGCAGGCGAGGGGCTTCCGCGGCGAGGTGCGGCTGCTTACCGATTTCCGGCTGCGCGGATGGGATTATGTGGCGATGATGGGGTTCGCGGCTGCGGTGGTGATTTCGGTTATCGCTGGGCGTTAGAGCAGGGGCAAAAGCTCTTGGAGTTCTCTGATTCCCAGGTTGACGCCCCAAAAGACGGGGCGCGAACCTGGGGCACCCTTGGGTTCGTTAGGACAGCGGTTCGGTAAGACAAAGGGAGAACGCGTGCCGGAAGTGGCGACTAGCGAGGCGACAAGCGCACAGGTGTTGGAGTTTGAGGCGGAGGCGGTGCGCTTTGAATACGAGCGCGTGGCGGCCTTGCAGGGACTCAGCTTGCAGGTGCGCTCGGGTGAGAGGATCGCTCTGCTTGGCGCGAATGGCAGCGGCAAGAGTACTCTGCTGCGGCTGATGGATGCACTCCACTTTGCATCGGCGGGCACGTTGCGTTTTCGCGGCGAGGCGCTGACCGAGACGGCGATGGAAGACGACACGTTCGCTCTGCGTTTTCGTCGGCAGGTTGGGATTGTGTTTCAGAATCCGGACGTTCAGCTTTTCAATCCCACAGTGTTTGACGAAGTTGCGTTTGGTCCTCTGCAGATGGGCTGGCCGCGTGAGGAAGTGCTGGAGCGGGTGCATGCGACGCTCGACTGGATTGGTGCGGAACATTTGAAGGATCGTGCGCCTTACCGGCTTTCTGGCGGCGAGAAAAAGCGCGTGGCGATTGCTTCAGTGGTTGTGCTGGATCCGAATGTACTTCTGCTGGACGAGCCGACTTCGGCACTCGATCCGCGCAGTCAGAGCCAGGTGATTGAGTTGCTGGAGAGCTGGAATGACGGGCGGAAGACGATCATTACAGCGACTCATCAGCTAGAGATATTGGGCGAGATTTCCGAACGCGCGGTGGTGCTGCAGAACGGCGTGGTTGTGGCTGACGCTGCGCCCTCTGAAATACTGGCGAACACCGAACTGCTGGAGCGCGCAAACCTGATTCACTCGCACAGGCATTTGCATGGCGGTGTGCAGCACAAGCATCCGTCGCCATATTTGCGGCACGAACACGGAAAGCACTAGGCGCGCGCGAGATCAGCTTCCCACGGAAATCAAAGACAAGAACAAACCCCTGGTAGATGACGGGCACTGGCCCCCACATTCGCCGAAAGATGGCGAATATGGGCCACCAGACTTTTCTGTTTCTATCTAGAAGCTGTATCCCAACTCGCCGGAGAAGGTTCTGGGAGATAGGAAGTGGGTTCCGCTGAAGGTGGAGAGGAAATTGTAGAGCGCGACTTTGTTGGTGAGATTGCTGACAGTGAAGCGGGCGGAGACCTTGTGCTTATCCGACCGGAAGAGATTGTCGTCGCCCATAGCCAGGTCAAAAAGGTTGCGGGGAGCGATACGCGGTGGGTTCTTGTCATCGTTCTCCGTGCCGGGGGCGGGAATGCGGACCCGGGTCGCGCCCTGGGGCACTCCGGCTGGGCAGGCGCTAATCGGAGAGTTGAGCGTGGCAAAAGTCGATCCGCAGTAGAGACCTATGGCTGCTTGCTGATCGGCAGTGAGAGCAAGCGCTGCGGCGTAGGTGGGGACATTACCGGCCACCATGCCACTTTCGTAGTTCCAGCCTGCACCGATCCACGGCAACTTCTTGCCAAACTGATATTGCACGTGCGAGCTCTGCTGGAACGCCTGATCGTGGTCTATGCGGAAGGCTCCGGTGGCGAGCGGCGAGTTGAAGAGGATGCCTCCAACCTCGGGGGCAAAGAAACGCGAACGGGTATGTCCCATGACGGAGTAGGCTGACCAGCCATGGAGATCGGGCATGGTAACGCGAACGGAAACGCCGTCAATCTTGGACTTCTGCCATTGGATGGGGAAGGCCAGCGGAGTGTTGAAGAGAACATCAAAATCGTAGTCGCCGTTGGTGAACTTCCATGAATAGTTGGCGTCCACGACGAGGTACTTGCCGACTGCCTGCTGGAATCCAGTCTCATACTGTTGGCGGTGCGCGGCGGTGATCGGCTTCTGGCCTAGCGCTCCGGCGTTGGAGGCCAGGCCGCCGGAACCCGTCGAACTGGAAAGCACAAGGTTCTCGTTATAGGGCGTTAGGAACAGCCGTCCGTAGGAGCCGCGCAGGACGGTCCCGGTTTTGGGTATTAGATAGCTGGTTCCGATGCGGGGCTGAACGGCGTGGTCGCTACTGATGCCGTTGTAAACATCGGCACGCACACCGGCAGAGACGGTGAAGTTCTGAAGCTTTATCGCGTCCTGGGCGTAGAGAGATTCTTCCTTGATGTCTGCGCGTCCTCGGAAGGTAAAGGGCTGGTGGCCAGTGGTGAGGTCGTACTGCTCCAGGCCGGGATTGGCAACTATAAGCGACGGATCTGTGATGCCGAGTTGGAAATACTCGGAGAGGAACGTGTGCTGCCATTGGGCTCCGGCTTTGAAGGTGTGGCGACCTTTGCTGAGGGAAATATCTGACTTGATTCCTGTGCTGGTCAGGCGGCGCTGCTGGCTGAGCGTTGCGGGCTGATCATCCAGCACATTGGCGCTTGGAAAGTAGCCGACGCGATCCTGACGCACCCATGCATTGGCCGCGAGCAGGGTGTTGGGGCTGAACTGATGGGTGTAGCCGGGAGCAACGTTGAAGCTGCGAACCTGCTGACGCTGATCCTGTCCGGCGGACTGCTCGTCATAGGTATTGGGCTGCTGGAACCATGAGCGCGCGAGCGAAAGATTGAGGTGCAGCGAATCGGTGGCCGAGAGCTGGTGGTCGAGGCGGTCGAAGATGTTTTCGGCGTTGCCGTGGGCGTGGAAAGGACGGTACTCGGGCGTGTCCAGGAAGCGTCCGGAGTTGGCTCCATCGATGGCGCCGAAGTTGCCCCAATTGGCATTGCCCGCACTGAGGTTGACGGAAGTGGAGGACGTGCCGAACGAGCCGTAGTCGCCGGAGATGCCGCCGTGAACTCCGTTGATGCCGAGGCCGCTCTTGGTGGTGGTGCGAACAACTAGGCTGGCCTTGTCTCCGAACTCGGCTGGAGCGACGCCGCTGATGGCTTCCATGGAGTCAATGGTGCTGGTGGCGATCTGGTTGGAGAAGGTGCGGCTCTGCTGATCGTTGACTGGCTGATTGTCGATGACGAACGACGTGTCAGAGTGCTCGCCGAGGGGATGGAAGCTGCCGTTGGAATCGGAGACTACGCCGGGTGAGGACTGCTCGATGACCGAGCTGATGCCTTCCGTTGCGCTCTTGGGCATGCGCTCGATGAGGTTGCTGTCGATGTCTACGTGGTTAGTGGTTTCAGTTTCGAGCAGTTCGGTGCTTCCGCCCTCCACGTTCACAACCGTCTGCGAGGCTGCAATGTTGAGGGTGAGCTTCAAGTTCTGCGCTACGGAAGAGGTCACGTCGAGCGCGGACTCGGTGCTGGCAAAACCTGGGGCCGTCACGATCAGCTTGTAGTGATTGAACGGGACGGTGCGGAAGACAAAGAGTCCCGAGGCGTCTGTCTTGGCGGAGGCCGTGTAGGTGGTGACTCGATTGGTAAGCTGCACGGTTGCGCCGGGGACGACGGCTCCACTGGGGTCGGAAACCGAGCCTTGGATCGTTCCGGTGGCACCCAGGTTCTGCGGCTCCACTCCGGCAAAGGCAGTGGCAAGAAACAGGGTAAATATAGCTAAGAAAGGGGCGACAATCGCCTTCATTCGGTGATCTCCATGCTGCTGCAGGGCCGCCCGTCTTATGACGGGGAGGCACGAGCCCGAAGGCTCTCTCGTATGGTTTCATCCAGCACTGTGGAGTTTTAGCCACAGGCCAGAGATACAGATTCCAGCTTGTTAGAGATTGACCGAAATGGGAGGGGCGCGCGGAATGCGTTGCCAGCGGGCTGGGGCGCGGGGAGCCGAAGCGGCCTCTGCGTGCGGGCCGTCCCCTTGCAACAGGAGACGCTCTCCAGCGAGTGACGGTGCGGGGACATGCAAGGCGTTGGCGACGCGGCAAAGCGAACAGACATCATCGGGATGGGCGGCTTCGTCGCGGATCAGGCTGTGGCTGGTGGAAGTGCCCAGCAGTCCTGAAGTGCGGTGGACGTGGATCGCCGGATGCACCAGGAGGTGCAGCATGATAAGGAGCGCCAAGCCGGATTTCCATCGCCCCAGACGAACCATAGAGTAAGTATGCGATGAATACGCAGCAAAAGTAAACTCGCGGAGTTCCAAGTCGTGCCGAGCCAGCGGCAGGTATTCACAGTCCTGTAACAATCCCATAATGGCAGTTTGCGGCTGGAACGCAGTACACTTGATCGGCATGCCTCCCCGTTCGCTCGTTAACCCGGAGTTCTACCTGAATCGAAGCCTTTCGTGGCTCGCCTTCAACCGTCGCGTGCTGGAAGAGGCGCAGGATGAAAGCAATCCTCTGCTGGAGCGCGTAAAGTTCCTGGCAATTACGGCCAGCAATCTGGATGAGTTTTTTGAGATCAGGATTGCGGGGTTGCTGCAACATCTGGAGGAGGGCCAGGTTGATCCCGGCCCTGACGGCCTTACTCCTATGGATGAGCAGGAGCTGGTGGCCGAGGCTACTCACAAATTTGTTGCCGAGCAATACAATTGCTGGAACCTGAAGCTGTTGCCAGCATTGGCAGAGCACCGCATCAAGGTGCATTCCCTGGCTGATCTGGATGAAGAGCAGCGCGAGGTGGTTGACGACTATTGCCGCAATGAACTGGATGCGTTGCTGACTCCAGTGACGGTCGATCCGGCGCATCCATTTCCGCGCGTGATTCATAAGGCCCTGTGCCAGGCGCTGCTGCTGCGGCGCATGAGGCGCTCGGCGGCCAACGTTAGCTACATGGGAGTGGTCACAGTTCCGCGCTCGCTGCCCAGGCTGGTGAGGCTGCCGGATGAAAAGGGCGACTCGTTTATTGCACTGGCCGATCTGGTGGGATTGCACGCGGGGCGCATGTATCGCGGATATGAGATTTTGAGTGAAGGCGCGTTTCGGATTACGCGCAACAGCAATCTCTACTTGCAGGAAGAAGAGTCGCGTTCGGTGCTGGAATCGGTTCGCACGGAGTTGCACAACCGTCGCAAGGGTGACGCGGTGCGGTTGGAGATTGAGTCCGACGCGAGCGCAGAGATTGTTTCGCGATTGCAGACCGTGTTTGAGTTGCAGGATTGGCAGGTGTACCGCACGCCGGGTCCGGTGAATCTTTCGCGGCTGATGCACTTGTATAACGCGGTGAACCGTCCTGACCTGAAGTTCAAGCCTTTTCAGCCGCGCGAGTGGTCTTTGCCCAAGGGCACACGAGACGTCTGGGCGGCGCTGCGGCAGCGCGACGTGTTGCTACACCATCCTTTTGACAGCTACGACAGCGTGGTCTCGTTTATTGAGGCGGCGGCGCAGGACCCGGCCGTGCTTTCCATTAAGCAGACACTCTACCGCACCAACGATAATTCGCCGATTGTGGAAGCCTTGGTGCAGGCTGCGGCGACCAAGGAAGTTACGGTGGTGGTGGAAGTGAAGGCGCGTTTCGACGAAGCCTCCAACATCAAGTGGGCGCGCGAACTTGAGGATGCTGGCGTGCAGGTCTTCCACGGACTTGTGGGGCTCAAAACGCATTGCAAGCTGACGCTGATTGCACGCAAGGACTCCGATGGAGTGATGCGACGCTATTGTCATCTCGGCACGGGAAACTACAATCCGACGACGGCGGCCTTCTACACGGACCTGAGCCTGCTGACGGCGAACACAGAGATGACGATGGCCGTACACAATGTTTTCAACTTTCTGACGGCCTACTCGGAGCAGCCGAACTACAACCCGCTGCTGGTGGCTCCTGTGGATTTGGCGGAGCGGGTGGCGAACCTGATTGCGCGCGAAGCCGACCATGCGCGGGCGGGAAAACCGGCCCGCATTATTGCGAAGGTGAACTCGCTGCTGGACAAGAACGTGGTGCAGGAGTTGTACCGCGCATCGCAGGCGGGCGTGCAGGTGGACCTGATCGTGCGCGGCATCTGTTCGCTGAACCCCGGCATTCGTGGCCTTAGCGACCGCATCAAGGTGCGCAGCATTGTTGGCCGCTTCCTGGAGCACAGCCGCATTTACTACTTCCAGAACAGCGGCGATGAGGAGATCTACCTGGGCAGCGCGGACTGGATGCCTCGCAACTTGCACGAGCGCGTGGAGGTGGTGTTTCCGCTGCGGGATGCACTGCTGCGCGACAGGGTGAGGAACGAGATTTTGGCGGCATATCTGGCGGACAACGTGAAATCGCGCATCTTACAACGTGGTGGCGGATACGTTCGCGAGGAACCCAAAAGCAAGGCAGCGCCGTTCAGTTCACAGGACTTCCTGATCGATGTGGCTGAAGGCAAGCGCGATGCACTGGCAATTCCCGTGACGCCGCCGCGTCCGCCGGTGCGCCGCCGACCCGCGAAATCGCGTACTGCGGTGAAAGCACGTGCGAAGGTAACATAGAAAAATGATCGTCTACTTTTTGCGCCACGCTAATGCCGGACAAAAGCGACTGAGTCCGGTGCAGGATGAAAAACGCCCACTGGACAAAGAAGGCATTGAGCAGTGCCGGTACATTGGCAGACTGCTGAACTCGCTTGATACTCATGTGGACCTAATTCTCTCCAGCCCATTGAAGCGCGCCACGCAGACGGCCGCGATGGTGGGAAACGAGATTGACTATGAGCAGCGGATTGAACGCTCTCCGGCGTTGCAGCCTGCGGCGGACTACGAGCGATTCCGCCAGCTTCTGAACCAGATCAGGGATCTGGAAGCTGTCATGGTGGTGGGACACAATCCCAACATGAGCAAGTTCCTCTCCCTGATGATTACCGGCGGACTGAGCGAGCGTGCCATTGAAATGAAGAAGGGCAGCGTGGCGCGAGTAGAAATGGGACCCAAGCGCGCCGTGCTTAACTGGCTGGTCACTCCACGGCTGGTGAAAAGCGCCTACACCTCTACGCAAGAGAGTTCCCTGCCGAAGACCTCCAAGAAATAGCCCTGCTCCCTTTCCAACGCCCACAGCTCAAGCTCTGCTCCGGTGGGGCGAGTGACCAGAGTGAGCCGCACCTTGCGAGGCTCGACCTTGGCACGCACACTGAGCACCGCGCCACGTCTTCCCTGCTCACTGGCGCGAGCCAGACGCAACAGGAGAACAAGTCGCGGCAGCAGAAGCCGGTCAGCAGGGCTCAGCACACGAACCGCAGGACTGGCTGGAGTGATCTTCGACTTGCCAAGATAACGTGCAATGGCTGCAATTATCCTGCGCTGTTCCAGCGAGAAGCCCAGCAACTCCGAATGAGCAAGGATGTAGAAAGCGTGGCGGCGGCGTCCAGCGCGGCTGATGAACGAGCCAACCTCATGCAGCATGGCGGCGGCGTGCAACAGGCTGGCGTACTCCGGCGGCAGATGATGCACGGGCGCAAGCAACTTGAAGAGCCTCTGGGCGTGCTCGGCAACGCGGGTGGAAAACCGCAGGTCAATGCCATAGTGGGAGGCAAGGCTCAGGATTGAGTTCTGACGCTCGCTCTCCAACTGTTTGCGGAGGCCGATGTCTTCACCGTCGGCTGCCATCTGGGCAAGAATGCCATCGCGCAGTCCGAAGGGAAGATAGCGAAAGCTGGTGAGATCGAGTTCGGTGAAGAGCTCGGCAAAGACATGGGCTCCGGCAATGATGATCTCGGCCCGGCGGGGTCCGATTCCTTTGAGTTGGCGGCGCTGGTCAACACTCAAGCCGGAGAGCTTGTTCGTCAGTCGCAAAAGCGCGGCACGCGGCACGGTGGAGGTGTTGTTCTGCTGCCCGGCGGCCCAGAGTTCACTGAGAGCGGCGGGTGTGCCGGAGGTGGCGACGGTCAGGTTAATCTTGTGCTCGGTGAGCACACGCCGCAACCGTCCGATCTCCTCGCGGATGTAACTGTCCATCTGATCCAACTCGGTTTCAGTGGGAGGATCGTGCTGGAGGAACTCGCGCGTGAGACGAACAGCACCAAGAGGCAGACTGTACACGTGCTCGATCTGGCCTTTGAAGGAGACGATGAGTTCGCAGCTTCCGCCGCCGAGATCGATGAGCAGCACGCGCCCGGCGCCGATGCGCGAGTTGGCCATCACTCCGAGGTGGATGAGTCGACCTTCTTCCACGCCGCTGACGACTTCGACGCGCCAGCCGATCGCGGCCTGCACCCATTGCACGAAAGCCGCGCCGTTGCTGGCATCACGCAGAGCACTGGTGGCGACCACGCGCACCGCCGTTGCGCCGTGAGCCTGCACTGCCTTCTGAAAGCGCCGCAGCACACGCAAGGTGAGTTCCATGGCTGCTGGGTCAAGAACTCCGGCGCGAAAGACACTTTCGCCAAGCCGCACCACTTCGCGGTCTTCATGCAACACCTGGAGACGCCTACGGACGACGCGGGCAATCTTCAACCTTACCGAGTTTGCGCCTATGTCCACGGCGGCCAATGTCAGCATTCTTCTAACCTGCCTTGCGAATCAATCTTTGAGATGTGTTGGCGCGTGGAACGGAAGCTACGGGTTTTGCGGAAGCCATCCACTCCCGCACACGTTCAGCCGTGCGGCGCGCTTTGCGGAACTCACGGGTGGTGCGCGCCTCAAGCGCGGCGAATGCCGATTCGGAGGAGGCGGAGCCTAGTTCGCGGCCGGCGAGATCGAGCAGCGTCGCCCAATCATGCCAGCTTCCGATGGAGTCCTGCACCTGCTTGAGACGTGCGGCCATCTCGGCAGCATCGGCAAAGGCTGAGAGCGGCTCCAGCGAATAGCGCAGCTTCTTGGTGTCGATTCGAAGGCGATGCAGCGGTTCACCGGCTTCGGGAATTTTCTCCGTCCATTGCAGGAACTGACGGCGCGCCTCGGCGGTGGCAAGCTGTGCGGCCCGAGCGTTTGGCGTTTCTGCAGGAGCGTGCTTTACCACCTTCGGCAATCGGGACCCCACCAACGGCGCTGCATCAGCAGTGAGCTTCAGCAGAGAGTCTTGGTGTCGCGCTCGCTTGGAGTTCAGGATGCGCCGCAGATCTTCACGCACGCTCGCCGCCGGGCCGGTGAACAGCGCGGAGTTGAGCAGTTCGAGATGCACGTCGATATCGCGCACCTTGCCAGCTTTCTTGCGGAGGGATCGTAGAGGCTTGGCGATTTTCGCAGGACAGCGGCCGAGCCGCACCTCGACGCGTCGGACGCTGGTGCGCAGTTTGTGAACGTCGTCCGGGCTGGCTTCGTCTGTCATTTTATCAAGCAGAGCCAACAGCCGAATGCTCAATTCGGCGGTGCTCCCCTGGGTGGGATTCGTAGTTCCAGACGTGCTTGCAAGCCTTACCGTCACGGCGCAACTTTACGCCATTCGGTGATGTTGCGGCAACCTTGCGGCTAGCGGGAGCCCACGGGTTCTGCTTCGAGCCCTGCGGACGCTTTCTGCACGTCAACACCATGCATGCGGAGAAAATCTTCTGCACCCCGCTTTGTGAAGTACCGCGCCAGTAACTGCGGATTCGCCTCACGAAGGTCCACCAGCAGGAGACCATCGAGCACATTGGAGAATTTTGCGTCCACATTGAATCCCAGGAACTTACCACCCAGCTTCATATAGTGCCGCACGAGCACGGGGACACCTTTTCCGTCGCTCTCAAACATGCTGACCCAGTCGGAAATATCGTCGAGGGAGAAGACGCGGGAGAACATCTCCGGCTCCTCCATTCCCTCCGAGGAAGCACGCGGCGGGTTCTTGGGTTTCAGCAGCTTCAGCAACTCGGCACTCACGGTGTGTGCGCTGAGGTAGCTGGTGAGCACCTCACGCGAGGCCATCGAGTAATCGGCGCTGATGCTGACTGCTCCGAAGAGAATGGGGGTCTCGGGATGGCGAACGATGTAGCTGCCAATGCCCTTCCAGAGAACGAGAAGGGGCGCGTACTGGCGCTGATAATCCAGGGCAATGAAGGAGCGTCCGAGTTCGAGCGCGGGACCCACCTTGGCAAAAAACTTGGGCTGGAAGCGGAAGAGCGTAGCCGTGTAGAGGCCGCGCATTCCATAACGATGCAGAACGTTCTGCACATTGCAGATGCGGTATGCCCCGGCAATCTCCTGGCGTGCGTCGTTCCACAACACGAGGTGGGTGTAGTAGGCGTCAAAGCGATCCAGGTCGCGCGCCTTTCCAGTACCCTCTCCAGAGGCGCGGAAGGTGATCTCGCGCAGTCTGCCAATCTCACGCACGACGCGCGGAGCCTGGCGCGAACTGAGAGCATAGACGCGCATCTTTCCGGCGGTTTCCAGAAGGGCGTCGGCAGGAAGCGACTGCAACTCGCGCAGCAGGACCGAGGGTTCCTCGGCTGGGGCTACGGAGTGACGGGGCTGCCATTTGGCTGGAAAGAAACGAACACGCGGCGAACTGATACGATCCCGCAGTGAAAGCAAGGAGCTGTTCCAGCGCAGCAGGTCGATGGCCTTGTCGTCGTCCTTGATGGCCTTGAGGGTTGCTCCCTCAACCGGGGCGCCGATGCGAATCTCCATGCGGCGACCGCGCTTGTTGATCAACTCATGCGGAAGAAAGAAGGTGCGGAGTCGCGGATTGATCATGCCCGCCAAGTGGAAGCCGACACTATTGGTTCCAGAGATGAAGGCCGGAATGCTTTTCGCTCCGGTCATGCGCGCGATGCGTGCCATGTTGCGGTTCCACTGAGGGTCGAGAACACGGCGGTGATGCCGACTCCAGGAGGCGACTTCTCCGGCGGGAAAAACGATGAGCATGTGTCCTTCGCGCACCCAGTCCAAGGCCTCGCGAATACCCCGGCGATTGGCAAGCTCGTGGCCTTCGCCCATCATGTTGTCCACCAGAATGCAGTTCTGCGAGAGCTTTTCCATGCACCCGAGGAGCTGGTTCGCCAGCAGCTTCACGTCCGGGCGCAGGCGCAGCATCAACGAAGCCATCAGGATGCCGTCCAACATGCCAAAGGGGTGATTGGCGAAAACTATGGCAGGACCTTCCAGCGGAACGTGCTTTAGATCCGACTCGCGCACCGAATACTCCACGTCCATCTCGCGCAGGATTCCGTCAAAGACGTTTCCTTCGGGACGATTGAGTGCTCCGGAGTAGATGTGGTCCAGGCGGCGGATGGGAAGAAAGGGACGCGCCCAGGGAATCTGTCTCCCAAGCTTTGCGAACGGCGCTGAGGGGTCTTCTGTCATAGTGTTGCGAAACATCATGGTGACATCTTTGCCCACAAGTGCTTGCTGGGCGATGAAACCAGTGTAAATGTTTGGTGAAAGAGACGCAGTAAGGGAAACTCCCCGACCGGTCCCTTATTCACACTAGTCCGCTACCAAAGTTGATGGTGCCTTTCTCTCCGGAAATGATCTTTCTCGGCTCGAAATGGTCACCACGGCCAGAACTGTAGCCCGACTGGGCGTTGAATGCAATGACGCTTGCGGGCAGTTCACGGGCAGTTCGCAAATGCTTCCGGCTGGGATAACAATTCAGCTACCTGCACCATATTTCATGCAAGTTTCACATGGGCTTGATCACGGCGTAACCCTGATACCCCATCCTATGCATGTATGGAGCAGGCAATGGACACGCTGATTCTCTCCGACGTGCACTTGGGTAGCGAGGTGAGCCGGGCGCGCGAAGCCACGGAGTTGCTGACAGATGCGCACTTCCGTCGATTAGTGCTACTGGGAGACATCTTCAGCGACCTCAACTTCCGCCGCCTGACGAGCGACCATTGGAAGTTCCTGTCACGCATCCGCAAGCTCTCCAATCCAAAACGCAAGGTGGAAGTGGTCTGGGTGGAGGGCAACCACGATCAGGGCCTGTCCCAGATGATGTCCCACCTGGTGGGCGTGCCGGTGTACCAGCGTTATGTGTGGGAGTACGAAGGCAAGCGCCATGTTGCGGTACATGGACACCAGTTCGACCATTTCTGCCGACATAACGAGTTCCTCAGCCGCTTCGGTGAGCGCCTCCTCTACCAACTGCAAAAGATGGAAGGCAGCCGCAAGCGGATTTCGCGGATGATCGACCGGGTAAACACGCGCTGGCTAAGGATGGAATCGCGCGTGGCCGAAGGTGCGCTGCTCTACGCCCGCGCCGGACGGGTGGACCGCATCTTCTGTGGACATACCCATGTGGCCACGCACATGAACCGTCACGGAGTGGACTACTACAACAGTGGGAGCTGGGTCGACTCCAACCCTACCTACCTGAGCATCGACGAAGAAGGGGTTCGGATTCGTGAGTACGAAGGAACAAAGTACGAATACGACCCACAAGCCGAGCCTATAGGCGAACTGCTGCCCTTCGGCGACCTGCTGGACCCGGTGGCCGCCACCGGGTATGAGAGCGTGCGCTGCAGCTGAGCTCTTTGCCAGAAGCCCTACTCTGGCGGCTTCTCCCATCTCTCCAAGGTCTCCCGCCGAATTCCGTTGTCTGCGATGATCTGCCGATAGAGTTCGGCGCTGGGACGGGCGGTGCGCTGCTGGGTGGCTTCGTCGAGCGCGTAGAGCCCGAAGCGCAGGTGCCAGCCCTCACTCCATTCGAAGTTATCCACCAGGCTCCAGTGAAAATATCCGCGCACGTCGTACCCCTGCTGCCACATGTGGCGCAGCTCGCGCAGGGAGTTCACCAGCAGCCATGGACGAATGCGATCTGTACGGTCAGGCACGCCGTTTTCCATAACATACATCGGCACGCCGAGTGCGTCGTAGGCTTTGACGGCCGCTGAGACCACACCGGGAAACGCTTCTCCATAAGGAGCGGCAACGCCGTGGTCTCCCTGC
>Ga0224527_1001132_pt1 | contig 14178 bp, 10 predicted proteins | sample CBST0metaG_FD_179882 | JGI IMG/M metagenome (GOLD analysis project Ga0224527, IMG submission 179882) | Peat soil microbial communities from Stordalen Mire, Sweden - C.B.S.T0 | ecosystem: Environmental > Terrestrial > Soil > Wetlands > Peat | place: Sweden: Norrbotten County, Stordalen Mire... | reverse complement strand
GCCATATTCAGTATACGTGAACGGTAGCTGGCAGCGTAACGGCGGCACCAGCGCTGCCGCACCTTTGTGGGCAGCCTTCGCGGCGTTAATTGACCAGAAAGTGGACTCACGCATCCCTTACCTGAATGAGGCGCTGTATCGTCTCGGAGAAGATCCAAATACATACGCTCGGGACTTTAACGATATCACGACGTACAGCAACCCCCAGGACAGCAACTTTATCTATCCTGTGACTACATTTAACGGACAAAAATATAATGATGCTATTGGATGGGGCTCGTTTAACGGCGCCAACTTGCTAAGCGACTATTCCGACGCTCAATATAATCCATATATGCCGGCCGGGATTACAGTAGGCCCGGATGGCACAACATATTTCTTGTGGAACGGGTATGGTCACAATGGCTGCGTCGCGATTATGTCCATTAACGCCGCGGGCGCTGTTGTCGGTAATCCAACATTCGGCCCCGTCGCAGGCTGGGACGCGACAAGCATGGCTGTTGGCTCAGACAATATGTTGCGCGTACTTTCGGATTATAACGGCTCATCGACAATGGAATACTGGTCAGTTTCCGGCGATATTATGACATATCATTTCGGGGCCACCTTAACAGGTTTCAAACCGATGACGATATCGGCGACTGAGAATGGCAATTCCGAATTGGTATGGTGGAATACCACCACTAACGGCGTACAGTGCTGGTCGTTAACGGGTAACAGTTACACCCCATTCCTTAACTATTCAACTGCACCTATATCCAACCCAGCATTGGTTACAGGCGCTGCGGATTCGAATGGCAATACTTACATACTGTGGGCCCAGCCAGAGTCAACAAGCGGTGGTCAATTTGCGATCTACACATTTAATTCCAGCGGCACATTAATAGCGGCCCCCGCGCCTTGGACAATGAGCCCAGGATGGAGCGTACAGTCTTTTGCCGTCGGCCTAGACAACGTGGCTCGTGTGCTTCTGACCAATGCTAATGATCAGCTTATGTACTGGACATATTCTGGCGGTAGCGTTTGGGAAAGCGAAGTGTTTCCAGCTCCCGGCGAAGGATTCCTTGCGAGCGGGATCGCAGGCGCAACGAATGGCACCACGTACATACTGGGACAGTCAGCGTCGTATGACGCTGCGGCTTATTGGTACGGTACTGGAAATTCTCTTGTAGCAAGTCCGGCTTCGAATGCCTACGTCGGTTACTAAGTATGCACATCGAAGCTAGCGAGCGCCAGAGATTTTTTTGTGCTCGCTAGCTTCAGGATTATTTGTGGCATGTTTACGGATGCGGCGATGCCAGTATTAGTTGAGCGCTTTGAGAACGGAAATGCAGAACTGGCCTCCATATGCCCAGGCGCATTTAATGTGGCTACTTGCCTGGGCTTGGCCGCCGTCTTCTTTAATGCTGCTGCGATACTGGTGGCTCCCGCGCCTCTGGGCGCGCGCTGGCAACGTTACGGCAGGCTGCCATTGCGTGTGGAGCAGATCTTGTCCTAACCTGCGAGCGGTCTTCGTCGAAGGTCGCGTTTAAATGCCGGGAATACGCTCCATGACAACGTAAACGGATTTTGGAGGTAATTGAGCCATGATTCCGTGATTCCCACGTATCCACCACATTAAACAGCCCTGCCGTGGCACCCACCTAAAGTGATGTTTAAACGTTAGCGGGGTAAAATCACTGATGCTTCGACCATTTTCCTTCTGCTTATTTTCATTCCTTGCGGCCGTCTCCCTGTTCAACATCACCCCGGCAATGGCTGGTTCCGTCACAATTTGTATCGATCCCGGGCATCCGTCTGAATCTGGGCGTGGTACATCCGGGCGGCATTTGACTGAGATGCAGGCGGCTTGGAATGTTGCGCAGGAACTGAAGAAGGATTTACTGGCGAAGGGATTTCAAGTTGTGCTTACCAAAAACAGTGAGCAGGAATTCGTCACTAATAAACGGCGCGCGGAAATAGCGAACGATAGTCATGCGGCGCTGCTGCTTCGGCTGCATTGCGATGCGGATGCCGGAACCGGATTCGCGAGCTATGCTCCCGATCGGCAGGGTAAGGTCGGCGGCGTAACGGGGCCGTCAGATATTGTGATTGAAAGCAGTCAGAAGGCTCTCAAACTATTCCATAGCGCGGCAATAAGCTCGTTGGATGGTTTGTTAAAGGATCGGGGTATGCATCCCGATACCAAGACGCGCATCGGCGGTATCCAGGGCGCATTGACCGGGTCAATCTATTCGAAGGTGCCGGTAGTTCTTGTAGAAATGTGCGTTCTGACTAACCCTCATGACGAGGCTGTCATAGCGTCAAAAAGCGGGGTGCAGAAAATTGCGGCCGCCATGGCTGACGGAGTACTCGCTGTTGTCGAGCCTCCGTCAGCCCCGGCCCACTAGTTACGCCGCTTTTGCATACTCATCTGCCGGCTGGTTCATTCCCTCAACGAGGACATGCAGAGTTTCTTCTGCTACATCGTAAGGAACCTGACAGGTGCCTGCTGCATCGTGGCCGCCGCCGCCAAATCGTCGCATAAGAGCGCCGATTCTGGAGCCGGCTGTCCGATTGACTATGCTATGGCCGCAGGCAAACACACAGTTTTGCTTCTGCAGGCCGTCGACAATCCAGATTGATGTATGCTGCTCAGGAAAAAGCGCATAGATCAGAAAACGGTTTCCAGAAAAAATAGGATCAACTGAACGTAGATCCGTAACCACAACACCATCTAGTACTGTCGAATGTTCCACAACCATCTTCTGATAGAGGTCATTCTGCTCAAAATAGCGCGTCACTCGCTCCTGAACATCAGGAAGACGAAGAATTTGTTCGATTCGCATATATGTGCAGGCGTCGATCAATTCGTACATTAATTGGTAATTGCTGATGCGATAGTCCTTGAACCTGCCAAGGCCGGTTCGGGCATCCATAATAAACGACATAAGCGGCCAGCCCTTCGGCTGGAGAATCTCATCTTTGGTGAATTGGGCAGAGTCCGCTTTGTCGACTTCAGCCATCATTGCGTCGATACGGCCGAATGTCAACGCGCCGCCATAGTAGTCATATACTACACGTGCCGCACTAGGCGCAAGCCGGCAGGAACCATTGTACTCAATGTGTCCGACAACTCTGTCCAGCTCAGAAGCATGGTGATCAAACCACAAACCACAGCCCGGTACATAGGGGACATTCGTTAGAACATCGTCCTTTGTCACCTCAAAAGAACCATCTTGCAGGTCCTTCGGGTGTACGAACTGTATTGAATCGATTTGCTCAACCTGCTTTAGCAACACCGCGCATACAAGGCCATCAAAATCGGAGCGGGTAACTAGTCTCACTTCAACCTCCAGATACTTCCAGCGACGCATAATTTGTTGCGTCCAATAGTAAGACTAATATCGGTTTAACACAGGAAAAACAACAGGAGAAACACTACCTAGTTTTACTTAAATCCATTAAGTTGAGCGTAACATAATTGGTAAGATTTAAGAAACAGGTAGTTTTGCCGAGGCTATCCTTCTTTTAAATTAAGCCTCAAGAAGCAGGGAAATAAGATCCGTTCCTTCATCAATTCTGGTTTTGGCGTCTTCCAGCGCGATCTCATTGAACGGAATATTGGACGATCTTTCAGACTTGCGCGAATCAAACAACAAAAACGGGACTGGGCCTTCCTTATGTGTCCTAAGGCTTACCGGGGTCGCATGATCCGGCAGGATCACCATCCGGAGATGGTCTACCTTTTGCATACCCTGTAGAATTGTTGGAATGACATAGCGATCGATGTTTTCTATGGATCCAACTTTGTGATCAATATTGCCTTCATGCCCGGACTCGTCGGGAGCTTCAATATGCAGATAGACAAAATCAGCGCCGTCGGCCAGAGCCTTCACAGCATATTCAGCCTTGCCTCGATAATTAGTGTCAATATAACCGGTAGCGCCTGGAACCTCAATGACCTTCATGCCGGCTGCACGACCAAGGCCACGAACCACATCAACTGCGGTGATAACCACGCCCTGCTTTTGTCGAAGTCTGAAGAAATCGGGGATATTTGGCGCAAATCCCTGTCCCCAAAGCCAGATCATATTGCCAGGCTGTTTGCCCTGATCCCGCCGTCTCTGGTTGACCGGATGCCCGTCAAGAAGATCCAGCGAGTCGAACATCAGCTCACGCAGTTCCTCTTCCCCGTCCCCAATCGGCAAATAGTCAGTAATCGCCTGGTCCTGTATATCGTGAGGAGGAACAGTCTTAAGATTAACACTGCCGTTAGTCCATGACATAATATGGCGATACGAAACTCCTGGGTAGAACTTAAACCGTCTGCTGCCAAGCTTTTTGTCAAGCACCTGTATGAGCTCGGTCGCTTCTTCAGTGGAAATGTGACCACTTGAATAGTCAAGCAGAGTTACACCATCGCAAGCGACTAATGAGCAGCGATAGGCAACATCCTTGGGGCTCAGTGGAATTCCCATCGCCACTGCTTCGATCGGCCCGCGCCCTGTATAGTAGGTTCGCGGATCGTAACCCAAAATCGACATATTGGCGACATCACTGCCGGGATACATTCCCTGCGGAACTGTAAGTACTGTACCCACAAGTGAATCTTGTGCCAATTTATCCATGTTCGGCGTTTTTGCCGCCTGCCAAGGTGTCATCCCGTCAAGCTCAGGCACAGGCAAGTCCGACATACCATCGGGCACTAGACAGATATACTTCATAAATCGACCCCAGTTATTCTTCGATAAGCCTCACGGTACTTTGCAGTAGTGTTGGCGACAACATCTTCCGGCAAGTCTGGTCCTGGGGCAGTTTTATTCCAATCAAGGGTTTCCAGATAGTCGCGTACAAACTGCTTGTCAAACGATGCCTGCGGTTTTCCAGGACTATAAAGCTCGCGATCCCAGAAGCGTGACGAATCCGGGGTCAATACTTCGTCAATCAGGATTAATTCGCCGTCCAGATAACCAAATTCAAATTTTGTATCGGCAATAATAATTTGGCGAGCCCAGGCATACTGCGCCGCAAAGCCATAAAGCTTTAGGGTTGTATCCCGCATCTTGGTCGCGGTTTCAGCGCCGACAGTTTCGACAATTGCCGCAAACGACACGTTTTCATCATGTCCGGTATAAGCCTTAGCCGCCGGAGTAAAGACGGTTTCCGGAAATCGGTCGCTGTCGCGGAGGCCGACGGGAAGGGCGACATCGTGCAGGGTAATAGTGCCGCCATGCGCAAAATATGATTTGTACTCTTTCAGCAGCGAGCCCGAAAGATATCCACGTGCGACACATTCGACTGGGAGCGCACGCGCCTTCTTCACCAGCATCGATCGGCCGTCCAGCGCAGCGGAAAGCTCCGCCGAGACAGTACCGCCTGCAGCAATAATCGCCTGGTCAATAACAGTTTGGTCTACACTGAGATAATGGCTGGCGATAATATGTCCGGTGTGCTCGAACCAGAATCGGGACAGCTGTGTCAACACCCTGCCCTTTTGTGGGATTCCAGTGGGAAGAATAACATCAAAAGCAGAAAGCCGGTCGGTCGCGACCACCAGCAAAGTGTCTTCGAGATCGAAGACTTCACGAACCTTACCGGAAATGAATTTCTTTATCCCCGGAATATCGATATTAAGTATTACCTGATTAATTTTAGTTCAACCTTTCGGCGTCAGGCCGGCAAATTCCGCCGCGCCATTGAGGGTAGCGGCTATTTTTTCGGATGCTTAAAAGTCCAAAGACGGTTAGCGAAAAAGTTCCAGAATACCCCGACAAACGTTGCGACTGCCGCCGCCTCGTTGAGTAGTAAAGGTCCAAACTGTCTCTTGGCTTTTCCAGCAAGGAAGTCATAAGCAATTTGGGACAAGTGCGCATGCTGTGCACTTTGATGAGCAACAATAAGTACGACAATCGATGTATTCAGCAGCCAGCCAACGATGTTCACAAGAACAAATCGCACCGATTGCGTCGCCGCAGAATTCACACGAGACTCACGAAAGGTCCATCGTCGATGCCAAATAAAAGCGTTCAAGACCGAAAGAAAAAACGCAATTGATACCGATGGTATGAGAGGTAAGTGTACTTTCAAATACAGAAGATTGAATGCTCCGAAGTAGATGAGAGAATTTCCAAAACCGACAATGCAAAACTTGACAAACTGACGTGTGCTCGGTTTTTGATGGATTGGCAATGGCATTGCATCGACTGCCGAAGTAGTTATGGGTGTTGTTTGTGACATAAGACAGATTAAAACGAATAAGGCGTGCCTACTGGGCTCGCCGCTGTCACATTATACCTTCATGGCAGCGCGTAGACTGCAAAAAGGCCCCGTCGTTTGACGGGGCCCTGTGTGCGTGCGTTTGAGCAGGAGATAATTAAGATTTGGTAACGAGGGGTAAGTGGTCAGATAGCTTTGATAGAAGACTGTCGTTAACTTTAACATGTTCTTCCAGCCCGTTCCCAGGCCGCCCAATCCCAAAGTATGCAAAACCATATCGGCGGACCTGATGAGGATCGTAAAGATTACGTCCGTCAAACAGGATCTTCGTCTTAACCGTTTTTGCAATTCTCTCGAAGTTAAGCAGCTTGAATTCGTTCCATTCGGTGACAACTGCCACTGCATCAGCACCGGTTGTTGCCTCATAGGCGTTCTTCACATATGTTAGTTCAGGAAGAATGGCCTTGGCGTTCTCCATGGCTACCGGATCAAACGCTCGGACAGTTGCTCCTTCGGCAATAAGCGCTCGCGCCACATCTACCGCTTTTGAATCGCGAAGGTCGTCCGTGTTGCCTTTGAATGCCAATCCAAGTAAAGCAACCGTCTTGCCTTCAAAGCCGCCCAGTACTGTCCGCATACGATCGACGAATCTTAGATGCTGCCGTTCGTTAGTGCGTACCGCCGATTCCAGAAGATCAAAGTTGTAGCCAAGGCTTTCCGATGTGTGAATAAGCGAACGAGTATCCTTCGGAAAACAAGAACCGCCATAGCCGATTCCCGCATTAAGGAATGCCGGCCCGATTCTATTGTCCAATCCCATTCCCTTGGCCACCAATGTCACATCCGCGCCGGCCTCTTCGCAGATATTCGCGATAGCATTGGCAAATGTGATTTTGACCGCCAGGAACGCATTGGATGCATACTTGATCATCTCCGCAGAAGCAACATCGGTAACAATCATCGGGCGCTCAAGCGGAGCGTAAAGTTCAAGAAGCTTCAATGCGACAACTCGGTTGGGAGCGCCGATAACGATTCGATCAGGATGAAGCGTGTCGCTAATGGCCGAACCTTCGCGCAGGAACTCAGGATTGGAGACTACATCGAAATCCACTGTTCGTCGGCGGTTGTCTTCAATCACTCTGCGGACAAAGTCGCCGGTGCCGACTGGTACAGTCGACTTGTTGACAACAACTTTGTAACGGTTAAGCGATTTAGCGATCCCCTTAGCCGCCGATTCAACATAAGATAGGTCGGTAGAACCATCTTCACGGGGAGGAGTTCCTACCGCGATGAAGATGACTTCGGCATCGGCTACCGCAGATTCAAGGTCAGTGGTAAATCGAAGACGGTCTTCGGAAACATTCCTGGACACCATTTCTTCGAGGCCAGGCTCATAAATGGGCATAATGCCGTTCTTGAGATTCTCGATCTTATCTTCAAGTTTGTCGACACAAACAACATCATTACCGAGTTCCGCGAACACAACACCAGTAACAAGTCCAACATATCCCGTACCTATAACGCAGAGGTTCATCTATAACTCCATTACTCCAGAGTGACGTAACGACCGAAGCCGTCAGAGGGTTAACTAACAATCGAATACGGCCCTCACAGTCGCCTGCATCACGCCGATATTGTATATAAAAAATGTTATGCACAGTACGTGCCAAGTCGGCTTTAGTTCGCCATTTTCAGGGTTTTACGCGCAGAAACAAGCTCTTTTGGGAGGCTAAACGATACATTTTCGCTTCGCACAATAATTTCCTCCACTTCAGATGCTCCCCTTCCCTTGAGATTATCAAGGACCATTTGCACCTGTTCTTCAGGGGCGGATGCCCCGCTTGTGACACCGACGGTTTCCGCTCCGACAAACATTTCATCGGTGAGTTCCGCGGCGCTCCCAATTAAATATGCCCTGGTTCCAAGCGAATCTGCTACCCGGCAGAGCGAACGAGTATTACTGCTAGTGGTCGATCCGATCACCAAAACAACATCACTGCGTGGAGCAATCGCCTTGATCGCATCCTGCCTGTTTTGTGTGGCATAGCAAATATCCCCCGTTGGAGGATCCACAAGGTTCGCAAAACGACTTTTCAAGATTTCAACGATGTGGGAGGTTTCATCGATAGATAACGTCGTCTGTGTCAGATAAATAAGTTTTTCTCCCAGAGGAGCAGGCACAGATTGCGCTTCTTCAATATTAGTCACGAGCTGCAATCGGCCGGGCGCTTCGCCAAGTGTGCCTTCGGTTTCAACATGGCCATGGTGACCGATATAAAAAATACCAAATCCGCGCTTATGAAATTTATGCACCTCAAGATGGATTTTCGTCACAAGAGGACAGGTGGCATCAATCACACGAAGCGACCGCTGCCGCGCATGCTCGCGCACAGCCGGGGAAACACCATGGGCGGAAAAAACAAGAACAGCCCCTTCAGGCACCTCATCAAGGTTGTCGGTAAAGACAGCCCCAAGCTGACGTAAATGAGCGACAACAAATTCGTTGTGGACGATTTCATGGCGAACATAGATCGGAGCGCCGTAAATCTCCAGCACCTGCTCCACAACCTCAATCGCCCGATCAACCCCCGCACAAAACCCCCGTGGACGCGCCATCAAGACCTTCATTCCCAAATTATACCAGCCCCATCATTTTTACCGGGTGAAGACAGAAACCTAACTTTCCCGCAAGCGGGCCCCATTCGTGGGCAGGGTTATCGCATCTAATTAATCCGCTGCTCTGAACGCCAGAGCTCCCCCTTTGATCCCTCAGGATCTCCCGTCGTGCAGGCCCGCTCAATGAATTGGCGGCTATAGGCCCGTTCGGGCAATTGTCGCGGCGACAAAAAGAACAGTGAACGGCGAAGGCAGGATCTTCCGTCGCTTCGACGGTTGCCGTCTGTGGCCTTAAGCCGCCAATTCATTGAGCGGAATCCGCATGAGGACAGTGGACGAAGCGGGCGAGGGGCTGAATTACGTTTACTAAAGAATATTTAAGATGCGATAGTCCTGATTCGTGGGGGAGTAAGGTCGTCAATTAAATCAAAGAGGAGTTCCGTGAGCGTTCGGTGAAGCATTATTATGTTTGGGTAATGTTACAACTAAGGAGAAACATATGCCTCTCAATTCTTATGTGACACTCGGCCATTCCGGCCTGCGGGTAAGTCCGTTCTGCCTCGGCGCTATGACATTTGGTGACGATATGGGATGGGGTTCCAGCGTCCCCGACTCTGAAGCGATCCTGACACGGTATCTTGCCGATGGAGGCAACTTCATCGACACGGCCAACATTTACACAAAGGGCCACTCCGAAAGAATTATCGGAGATTTCTTCGCGGAGCGAAAAGGAGAGCGAGATCGCGTGGTTATCGCGACAAAATTCTTCTGCAATCTTTTCGCCGGAGATCCGAACGGCGGCGGGGCAAGCAGAAAGTCTATTGTCGCCCAATGCAACGAGTCCTTGCGACGTCTGCGAACCGACTACATCGACCTTTACTATCTGCACAACTGGGACAGGTTCACGCCTGTTGAAGAAACAATGAGCGCGCTCAACGATCTGGTGACAGCAGGAAAACTGCGCTACATCGGCTTCTCCGATGCACCCGCATGGAAAGTAGCTCAGGCACAGATAATCGCAGGCTTCCGAGGCTGGGCCCCGCTAATCGGCCTGCAAGTCCACCTAACTCCCGAAGAAACAGCCAGGCTGAACGGCGAATATTATTTCGGCGACGCGGCTTGGGAATACATAAAGACATATACCGGCGTAGACCTAAAGACAGTTTTGGAAAATATTGCAAAAGAGAACGTCAACAAATGGCAGACATCTGTACTTTAATAGGTGACTGTTTGGATGTTTTGGATGAGCAGCCATCTGACTCCATTGACCTTATATATCTTGATCCTCCTTTCTTTACACAAAGAGAACATATTCTTTCGCCGCGCACCGGCGAAAGCACATTTAGATTCAGCGATTGGTGGACCTCAAGCGATGAATATGCGTCGTTTTTGCATGCAAGGTTAGTGAAGTTACATCGCATTCTCTCACCCACGGGCACTATATTTTTCCATTGCGACAAGAAGGCAGTTCATATAGCCAGGTGCGTCATGGACCAAGTATTCGGTCCAGAAATGTTTCAATCGGAAATTGTTTGGTGCTACAAGCGATGGTCTAATTCCCGAAAGGGCCTACTTCCGGGTCATCAGAATATACTCTTTTACTCGAAATCAGCCTCATTCAAGTTCAATCAAATTTATACAGATTATTCTGAATCCACGAACATTGACCAAATAGTTCAAAGACGCGCGAGGGATGAAAGAAATAAGTCAGTCTACGCTAGGGACGAAGACGGCGAAGTAATCTCTAACGGGTCAAAGAAAGGCGTGCCTCTAAGTGATGTATGGAATATTCCGTACCTAAACCCAAAAGCCAAGGAGCGAGTTGGCTATCCGACTCAGAAGCCGATCTTGTTGCTGGAGCAAATCATCCTATTGTCTACGGAACCTGGTGATTTGGTTCTTGACCCATTTTGTGGCAGCGGCACCACTCTTGTCGCGGCGAAGCTTTTGTCTCGTAACGCTATCGGAGTAGATGTATCAGGTGAAGCAATCGCTCTGACACAAAAGCGTCTCGGGCTAATGATAAAGACTGAATCAGCCCTGCTTAATAAGGGACGAGAGCAATACTGCAGGGAAGATCATGAGATACTTCGCCACCTAGACGGTCTGGACTGTTTTGTGGTCCAACGTAACAAGGGCATCGACGCCATATTGAAGCATGAGGTAAACGGACTACCAGTCTTTATCAGGATACAGCGTCCTGGAGAGACTGCGGATGCAGCAGCCAACGCCTTGGCAATAGCGGCAGTAAATAAAGGACATGGCCTGCTTTTAGTGATACTTACAGAGCTTTCAGACTGCCGTCCGAGCCTTATGCGCAATCTAAATGTTCAATTTGTATCCAGCACATCATTAGCAGTCGAACAAATAGTTAACAGCTCTAATTCGAATGATTGTTTGGCACCTGATTACCGACCGACCCGGTCAGACCATACGCATCGAGCAACAAAAGAGAAGGATCTAGCGTTTGACAATCTATTCGCGGTCGATCCATAAGTTTCAGTAGATATTCTGATCTGATCCGATCTGATCACTGATTTCCGACGACAAATGATCACGTTCGGCCCATGCTTGCGACGCGGGATAAATGAAATAGCGGCACAGTATCCTCCATACGTTGGTAAGGAGGGTGTTATGCCCAGGGAGCGTTTATCCATGCGCAAAGTTAGGGAAGTTCTTCGACTCAGATATGAGCAAAAGCCCACCCCGCGTCGCCCTGAGCGAAGCCGAAGGACCTTCTACCCTCATCCGCCAAAGAAAAAGCCACACAAAATCACGTCGTCCTGACCGAAGTCGAAGGGCCTTGCCGCTTCGGCCGACACCCATGAACCAATACGTCAACTATGATTTCACCAGCCAAAACATCGGTAATACCCCCGCCAAAATCCAGTCGTCGACCTCCGATAGCCCCACCCCACGCACGAGGCCGACGACTTTTTCGTCTCTAAATAACGCCAAAATAAGACTTCTGTGAAGAATCGCAAATCCGTGGTACTATATATAGACAGCCGCGTGTTGCAGCATCAACACCTGCACTTTTAATCGCACCTTTGAGGAATTGAAACATCGATGCCGGGGCAACGCCCATAATCGAGCACGTGCGCCTTTTAATCGCACCTTTGAGGAATTGAAACATGCCAAACGGTTTATCAGTATCGATGTTGACAGCTTTTAATCGCACCTTTGAGGAATTGAAACTCAATTCGTGGTATTTATTTCAGCGTAGCTCCCTCAGCCTTTTAATCGCACCTTTGAGGAATTGAAACACTGGAAAGAGGGTATTTAAGCAGCTGCCAGGGTAGTCTTTTAATCGCACCTTTGAGGAATTGAAACCAGGAACTTGGTTTTACATGCCGATGCTGTCGGCCACTTTTAATCGCACCTTTGAGGAATTGAAACATGGGGGTATTTGATAGTTATTGACAACTATTGCTACCTTTTAATCGCACCTTTGAGGAATTGAAACGCTTTACAGGTTCCTCTTCCTCTTCAGACTCCTCTTCCCTTTTAATCGCACCTTTGAGGAATTGAAACTGTCTCATAACTCTTAGGCAGCGGGAGTCCGGTTTCTTTTAATCGCACCTTTGAGGAATTGAAACCATTGCATCAGGATATCCTGACGTACTCTGCGATTTCTTTTAATCGCACCTTTGAGGAATTGAAACTTTTGACTTTTCGTATGAATCCGGCAGTGCTAAAACACCTTTTAATCGCACCTTTGAGGAATTGAAACCGTTCCTACCCTCCCCCTTTTAATCGCACCTTTGAGGCTTTTAATCGCACCTTTGAGGAATTGAAACGGCGGCCGCATTGCACCCGGTGCCCCGGGCGTACTCTCTTTTAATCGCACCTTTGAGGAATTGAAACAAAGGATGCTTACCTGCAAACGATCGTGCATACGTTAGACTTTTAATCGCACCTTTGAGGAATTGAAACTATGGTTCAACCGCACAAGGTAGCCTGTATGCAGCCTTTTAATCGCACCTTTGAGGAATTGAAACGCTCATAGCAGCATAGAGAGAGCCCTGGCTGTTTGCCTTTTAATCGCACCTTTGAGGAATTGAAACGGCAAGGGGCAAGTATAATCGCGATGCGTCAGGACTTTTAATCGCACCTTTGAGGAATTGAAACCTTTGCCTTCAATTCTGGATGCGCCTTGCGAAGCTCTTCTTTTAATCGCACCTTTGAGGAATTGAAACCAGCCCGATCGAGCTGAGTGTGCTCGCTGTAATAGCCATCTTTTAATCGCACCTTTGAGGAATTGAAACGTATCAGGGATATTATCTATGTTCGAAATAGATCGCCTTTTAATCGCACCTTTGAGGAATTGAAACCTTACAGAATTCAGTCCTGTAATTGGTCACGGTTTTCTTTTAATCGCACCTTTGAGGAATTGAAACGTTAGATGGGGCAACGACACGTTTAGATGCCTGGCACTTTTAATCGCACCTTTGAGGAATTGAAACTGCTGCGTCATGGTTACAAAGGCAGCCATTGCATCTTTTAATCGCACCTGTAAAGGGTTGAAAGATCGGTGGCAATAACCGGGTCAACCTCAGGCCGCGCGTCATTTAATTTCACGTTTGGGGAGTTGAAAAACAGAATTCTTCACTGACGAAGCGTAAGCACCTGCTATTTATCGCACCAAGAGGCGATAAATAGCTGATGCCTTATGGCTCATCTATTCTGAAGGAATTACTTGAGGAGAGGTCAAACTATGCAATGCCGACATCTACCGTTCCATAGCGAAACTGGCGTATACTTATCTCGAAAGGTTCACAGATGATCAATAGGCAAGTTCTCCCGATTCTACTAATAGCTTCCATATGCCTGACGCCATATTCAACACAAGCAGCGCAAAGTGGATTTAATCCAGGATCGCCTCCGCCGCCTCCTCAATCCCCGACATATTCGACACGAGCGGCGCAAGGCGGGCATTCAAAAAAGACTCTTTCGGCTACCACCGCCCAAAAACGCGCCGCGTCCTTAACCGTCGAACAAGTCACGTCCAAGGTTCGGGCGAGCGTGGTATCCATCACGATAAAAGACCAAGGAGGCAATCCCATAAAATACGGTTCCGGCGTGGCTATTGGTGTTGACCTAATTGCGACATGTTATCATGTAATTGAAGGTGCGAGCTCAATCACTGTAAATTTTGCCGACGGTAAATCTGTAACGGCATACGGAATTCAGGCGGCGAACAAGGCCGTCGACCTTGCTTTAATTTCTGCGGATACAGCCCACGGATACCTGGCGACGCCCCAATTTATATTGCCCAATCTGGGCGCAAATGTCGTGGCTATTGGGTGTCCTGAAGGCTTAGAAGGCACCGTAAGTTCGGGCATAGTGAGCAGTGTCAGAAAG
>Ga0224527_1001128_pt1 | contig 14213 bp, 12 predicted proteins | sample CBST0metaG_FD_179882 | JGI IMG/M metagenome (GOLD analysis project Ga0224527, IMG submission 179882) | Peat soil microbial communities from Stordalen Mire, Sweden - C.B.S.T0 | ecosystem: Environmental > Terrestrial > Soil > Wetlands > Peat | place: Sweden: Norrbotten County, Stordalen Mire... | reverse complement strand
GTTGAGAGTGCAGTTCCATTGACGGACGGTTGCGGGTTACCGAAGTAAGAACATTTGAAAAGTTCCAAGACGTTCGGGTGCGGATGCGCCGTAAAATTACCAAGCGTGATTTTGAAGGCCCGCGGTACGACTGATCTTACGAGGTGCGGGAGTGGATTCAGATTCTCCAAAACGCAGATGGAAGAGATGCAAGGTTGATATGCGTGCGAAGCTTCGTCCGTGGGAGACTCCGGACGAGGCCGCCTCAGTGGTTCGCACATTTGAGTTGAGCGAAGGCGGGATGAGTATTTACGCGGGCGAAACACTGGTGGTGGGTACGCGCTTGATCGCGGAGTTTTCTTTGCCTAATGGCAAAGGCTTGCTGAAGATCAATGCTATCGTGCGGAACCGCCGCGGTTTCCGTTGCGGCCTTGAGTTTGTGGACATGGCAGAGTACGAGCGGACAGAGATTTGCCGCTATTTGAGCACGTTGGCTGATGTAATCGAAATTTGATCTGCGTGTTGTGCGACGGCTTCGGCCTGATAGCGGCCCGCCTCGTCGCGAGAGATGTACGCCCAAGGAGTTGTGGGATCGTGGGTGAAGATTGTTAGCCAGCGTTCGGGAATCGCTTCGTGATAGTAGCGGTGGCGATTGTCGATGCAGGTGATAGGGAAGAGATCGTAGCCCATCACCCAGGTTGGGTGAATATGGGCCGAGGTGGGAATGAGGTCGCCAACGTAGGCGGCTTTTTTGTTTTGGCTCTCGATGATGACTGCCTGGTGGTGTTCGGTGTGTCCGGGGAAAAGCTGCACGCGAATGCCAGGAACGATGTCGGCATCGCCATTGAGCAATGTGGCGTGACCGCTTGAAATCAGGGGATCGTAGTTGTCGGTGAGATAGCTGACACGGTCGCGTTCATGCTGTTGGTGCGCGTGGGCTAGCTCCCCTTGCTGGTAGTAGTAGCGGGCGCGCGGGAATGTTGGAACGATTGTGCCGTCGGCGCGGCGCGTGGTGTTCCAGCCGGAATGATCGAAGTGCAGATGCGTGTTGATGACGATGTCGAAGTCCTCGGGCGCAAAGCCTGCGGCATTGAGGTTTGAGAGCAGGCGTTCTTCTACGTCGAAGATGCGGCGGGTTTTGTCGGGAAGTTTGTTTCCCGCGCCAGTGTCGATGAGGATGGTGTGATCGCCGGTGCGGATGGCGAGTGAGTTCATGGCGACGTGCAGACGGTTCTGCGAATCCGCCGGGAGCTTCTTCTCCCAGAGCGTTTTGGGCACTACGCCGAACAGGGCACCGCCGTCGAGGTAGTAGAGTCCATCGGTAATCACGGTGAGTTCGAAATCGCCTAGCGTTGTGCGGTGCAAGTGGCTGCTCCTTCAGGTCACGAGTTGCAGAGTGTTGTTAGATGAGGCAGCGGGCTGTGGGATTCGGGAGCGCGTCGCGGGTGGGCGGGATATAATCTGTGCGCTGGTGTGAGGAGGAGATGAGGATGACGATTCGTGGAGTGGTTGCAGTGATGTTGTTGGGTGCGGCGTCGATGGTGGCACAATCGGCCACGCCTGCGCCGGATGCGTCGAAGCCCGCTGATCATGCGGCTTGTATGCATGACAAGGGTGGCAAGATGGACTCTTGCATGAAGGATAAAGACGGCAACATGGCCTGCTGCAAAAAAGATAAAGACGGCAAGATGGCGAAGGAAATGGATTGCTGCAAGAAGGGGAAGTGCGCTCGCGAGAAGAAAGACACGGAAAAGAAGAGCTAGCGGCTGAAGGGACGATTGCCTTTCTGGTTAATGGCAAAAAAGTCTGATTGTACTGCTTAGGCAATGGTTGTGTGCGTTTGTAGGTAATTGTCTGCGGAGTTATGGTGTAGGGCGGTATGTTAGCGAAAGAGTAACTAGTTGGTTGCCTGGTGGCACGTGGATTCTCGGGCTCCGTAGGGGCTCTTCGCTACGCTCGGAGTGACACCTCTTTTCTGGAGTTAGTGGTCGGCGTGAGCCATGCTGGAAATCGACATATGTGAATATAGTAATGGTAGATAACGGGCGGCCCTTGGGTCGCCCGTTGTTGGTTGCGCGAAGAGCTAGCGCTTTGCGTTCAGTGCTTCAAGAACTCGGTCGAAGTCTTCGAGTGATTTGTATTCGAGGACAATCTTTCCTTTGCCGTTGCGGTCCTGAATCTGGACGCGTATTCCGAGGGAGCGTTGGAGATCCTGCTCGGCTTCGCGGACGTTGGGATCGAGGAGACGCTCGGGTTTTGCCGCCTTCGGTTCCGGGTGCATGAGGTTGAAGACGGAGCCTTCTACCTGGCGCACGGACATGGAGAGCTGAACCGCCTGCTGGGCGAGCTTGAGCATGGATTCGGGCGAGTCGAGTCCCATGAGGGCCTTGGCGTGTCCGAAGGCGAGTTGGTTGGACTCCACAAACTTCAGAACCTCGGGTGGGAGTTTAAGCAGGCGCAGGAAGTTGGCGACCGAGGAGCGGTCTTTTCCGGTGCGCTGAGCCATTTGCTCCTGGGTGAGGCCGAATTCGCGGGTGAGGCGTTCGTAGGCTCGGGCTTGCTCGACGGGGTTGAGGTCCTCGCGCTGGAGGTTCTCAATGATGGTGATCTCCATGGCCTGCTCGTTGGAGACCTGGCGCACGATAGCCGGGACGGTGGCTTTTCCGGCGCGCTGGGAGGCGAGCCAGCGGCGTTCTCCAGTAATGAGCTGAAAGCGTCCTGCGTGTTGGCGAACGGTGATCGGCTGGACCACACCGGAAGCCTTGATGGACTCTGCAAGCTCGTTCAGTGCGGTTTCGTCGAAATGTACTCGGGTTTGGTAGGGGTTGCGATCAATCATCTCGACTGGAATGTCGCGCACGGAATCGCCAACGGGTTGCTGCGGAGGTGCGGGAACGGCGGCCTGGATGCCGCGGGCGGCGGGGAGGAGGGTATCAAGACCGCGTCCGAGGGCTTTGCGTTTGTCGTGAGTCGGGTTCAATTCGTTACCTCATTAATGGGCGATTCGCTTGGTTGCGAGGTCAGGTTGCTGCGGTTCTTGATCCGCGTCATGGCTTCTTCGGCGAGCTTTACATAGCTTTCGGAGCCGCGCGACTTGGGATCGTAGAGAATGGCGGGCTGTCCGTGGCTGGGAGCTTCGGCGAGGCGAATGTTACGGGGAATTGCCGTGTCGTAGAGAAGATCGCCAAAGAAGTTCTTTAGCTCGTTAGTGACTCCCTGGGCCAAGTTAGTGCGGTCGTCATACATGGTCAGGACGACACCCTCGACGAAAAGGCTGGGATTTAGGGTCTGGCGGATGCGTTCGATGGTGTCCAGGAGCTCGCTGACGCCCTCAAGGGCGAAATACTCGGCCTGCATCGGGATCAGGACAGAGTCGGCGGCAACCAGAGAATTAAGCGTGAGGAGATCGAGGGCTGGTGGGCAGTCGAGGATCACGATCTCAAACTCATCGCGAATCTGCTGCAGGGCGTGACGGAGGCGATACTCGCGGTATTCGGCGTTGACCAGCTCTACATTGGCTCCGATCAGGTTCTTGGAGGAGGGAATTACCTTGAGCTGGTCGATTCCTGTGTTCTGAAGGAGTTCGGCGGCCTCCATGTCTCCCATGAGCAGGGCGTAGGTGCCTTGGCGTTCGGCGTCCTTCACTAGTCCGAGGCCGGAGGAGGAGTTGGATTGCGGGTCGCAGTCGATGAGCAGGGTGTGGATTCCGCTGGCGGCGAAGCTGGCGGCAAGGTTGATGCTGGTGGTGGTTTTGCCTACTCCACCTTTTTGATTCGCGATTGCGATGACCCGAGACATATCTGGCTCCGGGCAGCCGAATGTGGTGGATCGGCGGCTGCGATGTGGATAACTCCAGCGTAGCGGGTGCGGAGTGCCGTAGCAATGCGGAAAATGGTTCGGCTGTGCGGATCCGGTGGATAAGTACGAAAAGCTGCGGATAGCTGTGCAGAACTCGTAGTGTTCCACGTGGAACGTTGAGTTGGGAGTTGAAATGTGTTCCACGTGGAACAGTGGGATGATTATCAGGAGCAAAGGCAAGGTCGAGATGTTCTGGATGCTTCCTCCGGAAACTCTTGACGTGGGGTAGGGGCCCTTCGCTTCGCTCAGGGTGACAGTCGAAATGGCAGTGTTCCACGTGGAACACTGTCATTTAGGGGAGCGGCTTCCATGTGAGCAGGATGCGCTGTTCTGAAGATGGCAAAGCGAAGGATGCGACGTTCCCGGGAGTTAAGAGTGAGAGTGCGCGGTCGCGCTGGGCTTCGCCAATCAGGATTGCTAGCTGGCCGCCGGGGGTGAGCAGCTTGGATGCAGCGATTAGGGCCTCGTCGAACTTCTCTACGGCACGCATGGTGACGAGGCTTGCACGTTGAGGGATTGTTTCGGCACGGGCATTGAGAATCGTGCAATTTGAGAGGTGGACGGCGCGTTGGACTTCCCGGAGGAATGTTGCTTTCTTGCCGTGGCCCTCGATGAGGGTCAGCTCGAGCTGTGGAGCCCAATACTTCATGGGTAGACCGGGGAAGCCGGCGCCGCTGCCTAGATCAAAGACATCCTGGACTGAATCGCGCGGGAAAAGCTGGCGGGCAGCGAAGAGAGATTCGCCGAAGTGCCGGGTCACGATCTCCTCGGGCGTGCGCAGGGCTGTGAGATTCATGTGCTGGTTCCAGAGGAGCAGCAGGTCTAGATGGGTTTGAATGGCGGCGATGAGAGCGTCGTCTAGTTCAGCATTGGGGATGAAGGGCGCGAGCCGATCGCGCAGGTTGGTGGCTTCCATGAGAGAAGGATAAATGGTGCGCAGGTACAAAGCGAAGAGCGCCTTAAGGAGGAGTGAATCCGACAAACAAGACAGGGAATCCTCTGAGGGATAGTGATGCCGTGTTCCCACATTCGCCAAAGGAGGGCGAATATGGGCCACCAGCGTCATTACATTCTCATGTGTATATATTCACATATGTCAATCTACATCAGAAGCCTGGATGGGAGTCGTCGTCTACGTGCGGGATTAGCTCGCGGTAGGCTTCGTCGGAGATATTGGTTTGCCAGTGATGTGTTAGGCGCGCGGCTCCTACTCCGCCGAAGAATAGTGCCGCGATGATGGTGGCTGCGGCGATTGGGGAGACTATGCGATGGTTCCAGCGATGGGCTGTTGTGCTTGCTTTGCGCGGCGGGAGAGCGAACTGCAAGGCGTTCTGCGTGCTGCAACTGGCTACACACTCCATGCAGGCGGTACATTCGGCGGAGCGGACCTGCACTAGACGATTGACGGGAAGATTCTGCGGGCAAGCCTTGGCGCACTTGCCGCATTCGATACAGCTCTCGGTGTCGCGGCGAATCTTTGTTGGGCTCAAGAGGGAGACGAGCGACATCACTGCGCCGTAAGGACAGGCGTAGCGGCACCAGAAATTCTTGATCACTACGGAGAGCAGCGTGAGCACAAGGATCACTATGAGGGCGGTGGTGCCCATGTGCAGGAAGAAGTGCAGCATTTTGACATCGGCGAGGATGCCGTAGGGCTGGATCATGAAGTCTTCGAGTGCGGTGGCGGACATGCCTCCGATGATGAAAACGAAGAAGGACATGAGCAGGTACTTGATGCCGCGCAGTGGGATGTCCAGCCAGCGCGGGAGAACCAGATTGCGTCCGAAGAGTTTGCGCCCGGCTTTCCAGAGATATTCGGAGAGCGTGCCGACGGGGCAGAGCCATGAACAAAAAGACCGCTTGAGCAGCAGGCTCATGGCGATGAAGATCAGGAAAAGCACCATGGCTGCGGGGTGAATGGCGGGGATGCGTCCGGTGGCGAGGAAATAGCGCGTGTTCATAAGGCCCGCGATGGGGAGCCAGCCATCGACTCCGGCGGGGCGTACGACGTGCGGGCCGGTTGCGTTGGACTCGAAGTAGCGGACGAAGAAATAAAACTGTGCGCAGAGGAATACGTTGAGCAGGATGAAGATCGACTGCACGATGAGGCGCGTGCGCTGTGATGTGTCCGGCTTGAGGCGGCGAACCTGTTTGTTCCTGGTAGGCGCGGCGGCGGTTGGTTCGGATGGTGTGAGTGCGCTTTCTGTGGATTCGGGCATAGGTATGAAAAGAGGAAAAGATCCAACTCCTCTTCCTAGAGTAGAAAGTAGGGCGTAAGGTGCGCTATGACTTCCGTCACACAGAGGGCAAAGCGGAATCCGGAAGCATAGCGATGGTGTGTGCGCCCCGGGGCAGAAATGGCCTCGGGCCGCACAGGATGTTTGAGCAGCACGGGGGTGCCTCTGCTGCGCTCAGAACGGCACCCCTTCCGTGTCCCGCTAGAAGCCTTCGAGAACGATCTTGCCGATGGACTTGTGTGACTCGATGGCGGTGTGCGCCTTGCGGAGGTTTTCGGCGGTGATGCGTCCTCCGGTTGCGCCGAGGGTTGTGTGTATGAGCGATTCATCGACAAGTCTCGATATTTGTTCGAGGATGCGGTGCTGCTCGATCATGTCTGGGGTCTGGAAGGTGGAGCGGGTGAACATTAGCTCCCAGTGCAGGGAGGCAGACTTGCCTTTGAGTTTGCGGACGTCGATGACCGGAGGATCGTCGATGAGAGCGAAGGCTCCCTGAGGCGCGATGAGTTCGACGATTTCATCGAAGTGCTCGTCGGTGTGAGTGAGTCCGATGATGTACTCCGCGTACTGAAAGCCGAGCTTGCGAACTTCCTCGCTCAGCTTCTTGGAATGATCGACGGTGTGGTGAGCGCCATTCTTGCGGACCCAGTGCTGAGACTCGACGCGCGAGGCGGAGCCGATGACGGTGAGTCCGGTGAGGCGGCGAGCCAGCTGCACGAGGATGGAGCCGACGCCTCCAGAGGCTCCGACGACGAGTAGAGTGCCTGCATCGTGGGGCTTGCCTAGTGGAACGCGAAGACGGTCGAAGAGCAGCTCCCATGCGGTGATGGAGGTGAGCGGAAGGGCAGCGGCTTCGGCGAAAGAAAGCGACTTCGGTTTGTGTCCAACGAGCCGCCAGTCTACGAGATGGAATTCGCTGTTTGTGCCGGGCCGCAGGATGGAGCCTGCGTAGAAGACTTCGTCGCCGACCTTGAAGTGCTTGACCTCAGAGCCGACAGACTCCACGACTCCAGCGCAGTCGTAGCCGAGAATCTTCGGCTGCGCTTCGGTGCCTTGGGCGCGCATGCGAATTTTAGTGTCCACAGGATTGACGGAGACGGCGCGGACGGCAACGAGAAGATCGTTGGGGCCGGGCGTGGGCTTGGGCGCTTCAAAGTCGAAGAGAGACTTTGGATCAGAGGGCGGTAAGGATTCGATATAGCCGACGGCTTTCATGAGTGCTCCTTACAGAATGATGACTCTGGCGGTGCAGAGGATGCGAGAGGAAGTTTAAACCGCAATAGAGTGAAGAGCAAAAAGCCAGGCTCAGTTCTTTCCGGGCCAGTCGAGCAGGAAGCAGTTGCCCGTAGTCTCGCACTGCAACATATCCTGCACTAAGAGATTCCAGCCGACGAATCCGGCGAAGATATGATCTTTGGATTGTTCGGGAGTTGGCGCGAGTCCTTCTCCGGTTTCGGCGTGATAACACTCGTGCATGGAGCCCCACTTCTGAATGTCAGCCAGCACCAGCGTACCCATGATGCCGGATAACTGCCGTGCTTCTTTGTTAAAGCCATAGCGCTTGAGAGCGATGTAGTAAAGGTAGTTTGCGTTGATCCAAATCGGCCCCTGCCAGTTCGAGTAAGGATTGATCATGCTCACGTTGTTATAACCAGGGTCTTGTTTGGATAGGCTGCGAAGTCCGTGGGTGGCGAGCATGTGTTCGGGGTTCCAGAGATAGCGGCGAATCATCTTGCGTGCGTCGGCGGGCGGGATAACATCTTCGATGAGAGGAACAAAGTTCGAGTAACTGATGTGGCGGAGTGGGGTACCATTATCGCGCCGACGGTTAAAGAACATTGCGTCGTCGGCGAACCACAAATGCTTTAACATAGCCGCTCGGAGTCTACTAGCTTTCTGTTGGTATTCGGCGGCTTCGGATTTCTTACCCAACATCTCAGCGAGTCGAGCCATGGCTTTGTACTCGCGTAACTGAAAGGTACAAAGATCAGCGGCGAGAATCGCCGAAGAATCCTTTGGATCATTGGTGAGCGCCACGTTATTATCCGCACCCGACTGCAAGGCTTTCTCCCAGAAGAATAACTCCCACTTGGGATCGTATTGCGTCTGTTCGCGATAGGTTATAACGCGGCGAAGGTTATCCCATACGCCCGCGACCCATTGATAGTCACCCAGCCGCTCGGAAGCGATCACAGCACCCTGGGCAAGAAATGGCTTCATGGCGAACCTGCCGAAGTTACCACTGCCATAACCTAACGGGATCGGCCCATCGGTTGTGATCAATCCGGCAACATAACCCTGCTTATCCACTGCTCCGGCGAATCCCAGAACCCATCCCTTGAGATACTTTGCCTGCGCAGGACTTTGATGTGCTAGATGCGAGCCAATGAAGAAGCCATCCCAGTCCCACATCTGCTTGTAGTACCCGCCGGGGATAAGGTAGTCGTACTTCATATAGCCTTCGGCAGGACGGATGCTCTGCGGTTCGAGCTTCACGTAGGCGGCGGAAACATCTTTGAGCAGAGACTCTAAATGTTGAGAGTCATTGGATGGAATAAGTAACAGCCAGAGGCCGACAAGGGCAACGAGTGTGGGTCGCATCGAACCTCCCCAGTGACAAAGGATACTGCCAGCTAATCATCATATGACAAACCACATTCGGCGCACGAATGCTTAAGAGTATTCCCAGCGACGGGCCAGTCTACGCGCAATGACGAACAACACGATGCCGGCTCCCAGGAGAACTGCCACCTGCGGCCACAAGTGCGTTATCGGTTCATCCCGCCAGAATACTTTTGTGAATCCGTCAATTGCCCAAGCGTTGAGTGTAAGCAGTCCCGCCTTCTGAATTGCCTCCGGCATCAGGTAGCGCGGAAACATACTGCCTCCAATGGACGACATGAGCAGGATTAGCAGGGTTGATAACGCTCCAAGTTGCGCGCGCGTGCGGCAGATGCCAGCGAGCAGAACTCCGAACGCACCCACTGCAAACGCGGTGGAAACTCCCATGACTACGAAGCCGGGAATGTGCGTCCACAAGTCGAGATGAAACACTGCCCACGCCCACAGAAACATAAGGATGAGCTGTGAGAACGCCAGTAGAGTGCTGAAAGTTAGCTTACCTGCCAGGAGCAAGGTCATATTGACCTGCGAACTTAGCACCCTGTCCAGCGTTCCGTTCTCTGCTTCTTCCAGCAGCGAGCCCGCTGTGCTGCTCGCGGTGAAAAGAAGAAACATTACTCCGATTGCCGCGGCGTAAAAAGACACCATCGGATTGTGCTTGTTCATTCCCACTACATCGCGCGTTTGCACTGGGATGATTCCGCCGTTGGCGAAGCCACTGGACTGCGCGGTCCCTTGCTGCGGATTCTGCTGGAGCCTACGAAGGTCTTCAATTCCGGACTGCATCCTCTGGCGCTGGTCCGCAGTGAGGCCGACCAGTTGATCAAAGTACTTCGAGCCTTGCTCGGCCATCAAGTCCGGCATGGAAGTCATTGCGACTTTCTGCAATAGTCCGGCGACAATTTGCGGCGCAATCATGTCACTGCTGTCTTTCAGTAATTGGATGCGGCTGCCCTCATTGCCTCCGCTGAATGAGATCGGATTCTCGCCGAAGCCGTGTGGCACGATCACTGCCACAGGAGCTGCGCCGTCCTTCACGGCCTCTTCTGCGCTGGCGGCTGTGTACTCCGGTTGCTCCGCGCCTTTCTTCGCCGTCGGACGTAGCTTCACAACCAATGAGCCTTCATTTGACAGGCCGCGGACCAGCCGCTGCGAAGCCGTGCTGTGATCTTCGTCGGCGACAATCACCGTGAGCTTTGGAGTGCTCTCGCGGTGTCCTCCAAAAATTACTGCGAAGATGCTGAAGAATCCAATCGGCAGGATGAAGCTCAACGCCAGCGCGCCACCATCGCGGCGCAGGGAGACCATTGCGGTGCGTACGATGGAGAAGATCAATCGCGCAACCCCCTTCCGGTCAAATGCAGAAATACCGATTCCAAGTTTGGCCGCCGCACGGAGATATCAATCAACTCCAATCCGGCTTCGGCAATCGCGGCCAACAATCCGGCCACTTCCGTCGCGTGTGCCACAGTGAACTGCGAAGCCTCTCCCACCAGATGGCCGCCTCGCTGTGTCACCCATTCCTGCGTTCCGTCGCCAGTGAGATGCACCAGCACTTCGCTTTTCGTATCGAAGGTGCGCCGCACCAGCTCTTCATAAGTGCCCTCGGCGATGATGTGTCCGTGGTCGACAATGGCGATGCGGTCGCACAAGCGCTCGGCCTCTTCCATGTAGTGCGTGGTGTAGATGATGGACATACCTTCGCGGCGAAGGGCTTCAATCATTTCGAAGATGCGATTGCGTGATTGCGGATCAACGCCCGTGGTGGGCTCGTCCATCAATACAAGGCGCGGACGGTGGATCAATCCCGCGGCCATGTTGAGGCGCCGCTTCATTCCACCCGACAGATTCTTTACCGGCTCGCTGGCGCGGTCCTGCAATGCCGCCCAGTCCAGGCACCAGGCTACGGAATCATCGAGCAGCTTACCGTGCAGTCCCTGGTAGCGGCCAAAGGAGATCAGGTTTTCGCGGCAGGTTAGCCGCGCATACAGTGCAAGCTCCTGGGGAATCCATCCGAGCGCGCGTCGGGCTTCCGAGGCCCCGGCCGCTGCGCCAAAGATCGATACGGTGCCGGAGTCCGGAAGTACGCGCCCGGCGACACTACGCAGCAGTGTGCTCTTGCCTGCGCCGTTCGGTCCCAAAAGTCCAAGGCACTCGCCGCTGGCCACATGCAGCGAGATGTTATCTACGGCAATCAGGCTCCCAAAGCGCTTGCTCAGCGCATCAATTTGCAACGGTGAGCTGGTGGATGGAACGACTTGGGCAGACCCCATGCTGTCTCCTGACGTGGTGCGGGTTCGCGAATTGTACAGAATCAGGTACGAGAATGCGTAGCGTGCGGTTCCTGCGAACTACGCTCAGCGTGATGACAAAGTTGAAGAAATGGAAATGTCATTGCGAACGAAGCGCCGCAGGCGCGTAGTGGAGCGACCTTTTGTTTTACTTCCCCCAGAAACAAAGGGTGGTTCGACTCCGCGCCCAAACAACGGGCGCTGCGCTCACCATGACATTCCGTGGTTTTGAGCTATCCCTAGGTTTGTCAGCAGTCTGCGCGTACTTCCTGCGAACTACTCTGCTACCTTCATTACCACCACTGTCATGTCGTCATATTGCTTCGCACCAGCAGTGAAGCGGTCGGCGGCGGCCATGATGCAGGCGACGGTTTCGGCTGCGGTCTTGCCTTCGCAGTCCTCGAGCGTCTTCAGCAGACTCTCTTCGCCCCACTCTTCGTCAGCTCCATTCATCGCCTCGCTGATGCCATCGGTGAAGGCCGCAACCATGTCTCCGGGATTCAATGCTACGGAGTCCTGACTGTAGGTGATCTGCGGCAGCAGTCCGACTACGGTTCCGCCCACCTCCAGACGCCGAACCTTCCACTGTTGGCCGCAACGGCTCAACACCATGGGGGGATTGTGTCCGGCGTTCACGTAGGTCAACACGCGGCTCTGTGCGTCGTACTGCGCGAAGAAGAAAGTGGCGTAGCGCTCGGGCGAGGAAACCTCGTACACCAGTTGGTTCACGCGACCCACTAAGGCTGCCATGTCTTCGGGACCGCGCATGGTCTGCCCGCGCAGGGACGCTTGCAGGCTCGCCATCATCAGCGCCGCGGAAATTCCCTTCCCGGATACGTCGCCTACGGCTACTCCGAGTTGTCCATCGGGCAGAGGGAGAAAATCGTAGTAGTCTCCGCCCACGCCACGAGCGGGACGGCATAATCCGCAGTAGTCCAGACCATCGACCTTTGGAGGATTCTGCGGAAACAAACGCTCCTGCACCTCGCGGGCAATCTCCACCTCGCGCTTCATGGCCTCGCGCTGCGCTGCCTCTTCGGCAAAAGCGGAGGTGAGGCGCGCGTTCTCCAGTGCCATCCCCGTCTGTGCTGCTACCGAGCCCAGCAATTGCACATCCGTGCGCGAGTATGGTTCTTCCGAACGCTTCTCGCTCAGGCTGATGAGCCCCAGCAGCCGCTCCCCGGCCAGCAGCGGAATCAGTAGCTCGGAGGCCAGCGTTGCCAATGTTTCCCGTTCTCCCTCGCTCAGCTCGGTGCGGTTCACCCAGTTGTTCGGATCATTCAAATAGACGCGAGTCGGCTGCTTCGTCTCTTTCAGCTGCCTCACGGTGCCGGAGCCCCCGTCGAACTCGACATCCGGCGCGGCCTCGTATCCTATCGCGTACGCCATGCGGTAACGCGCCGCTCCGTTCTGTCCCTCTTGCAGCAGCACAGCTACGCGCGGCACGTGCAAGGACTCGGCAATTCGTTGCGCCACGGTTTCCAGCAACGGATGCATTTCGACGATTGTGCGCACCTGCTCGCTCAACTCCATCAATAGTTGCTCGGCGTTGTAGGAGTCGCGGAAGAATCTGCGGTCAATCCATTTCGCAAGGTGCTTGGTTACGCGACCCAAAAGCAGAATTGCAGCACTGCCAAGTGAGATGACTAGCAGTGCCCGTTCGCCGGTAGCCGTGTGGGATTGTGCCATCCGCGCCATCATGACCAGCAACACGGCCGTCAAAATTCCTTGCAACACTCCCACTCCCTTGCGCGCCAGCGTGTAGCGCAAGCCTTGCCGCACCACCACGCGAATGTCCATTGCGCGGTAGGCCACAATGCTGTAGGCCAGTGTGATCGGGAAGAGCAGAGTGAGCAGCAGGCAGGGCAGCTCCACCCACTTTGGAAAATCATCGAGTTTCTTATTCAACACATAGGTGGCCACCACAAGAGACATGGTCGGCACTACTGCCAGAAACATCCCCCCGTAGAGCAGGCGCAGTCTGCGCTTCGCGTCCGGCGTGGAAGCCACGAAGTATTTCGCGATGATCAGGACAAAAAACGCGACGATGCCAGTGAGCAAAACCACTCCGCTCGCCACGGCCATCGCGTGTAGCCATGTCTGCGGAATTCGTCCCCAGAGGTGTGCTTGGGCCTCATATCCGAGCAGCGCGGCTCCCATCTCAATCACTCCGACCAAGGCAATGCACGCCAGCGGCACAATCATCAGGTACTTCACCCACGGATGCCGCCGTTCGAAAGCCAATTGCTCTGGAAAGTAGACTCCGAGAACAAATAGCCAGATCACCCACGTCGAGGTTGCTGCCGCTTTGTAGCAGAGCGCAAGAGTGCTGGTCAGCGTACCGTCAGAGTTTTCCGAGCCCAATCCGAATATCTGGCTGAAGCCGAGCAGGAGGGCCAGCAGAATCCATGCAAGTCGCTCACGCGGGCGGAGGGCCGCCACGCCGAAACTCAGTGCCACACAGATCAGAGGCAGTACTAGGTGAAGCGTGATCACGAAGAGCCAATGGTCGCTTCCTGAATGAGCGCGAGCTGCCAGAGGAACCACAACGGCTTGTTGTGCGCCGTCCTTATGTTGCACGTTCAACGGGAGTTTGTCGCCGGGATGGGCGTACTCCAGGGCGAGCGCCACCTGAGTTTCGCTCTTTAGAGGAGAGCCGTTGACTTCGAGGATTGTGTCGCCCTTGCGGAGTCCAGCCTTCTCCGCCTCGGCTTCCACGCTGGAGACAACAGGCTTGGAGTCTTCCAGTTCGCCTGGGTTCCGCACCGCTCCCACGGTGCCTGCAATGTAGCTGTAAATAAAGTGGGTGTGCTTTACGTGATAGGCCACCGTACACAGGAAGAGCACGGCCAGAATGAAGTACTGGAGGGTTGCCGACTTATGAACCGCTATCTCTGCTGGCATCTGGAAGTCTCTCCTAACGGGCATTCCCGAAACCCTGTTGCCTCGCTGCTATAACGGTTGCGATACCCCTCTGCTAGCTGTCGAGTAGCGCAGCTTCAAAAAGAGGATCGCACATTGCAACACCAAGGTCACCGCGTTGGCCACAATCACTGGCCTCTGACCGGTTGCAATCCCATAGATCAGCCACAATATGACGCCAACTGTAAAGCTCAGAAGCGTACCGAGGTGCAAGTCCGTAGCGCTCTTCCTCTTCCACACATGAATCACCTGCGGCAAAAAGGCCAACGTTGTAAGCGTGCCCGCAAAATATCCAACCCAGGTG
>Ga0224527_1001127_pt1 | contig 14214 bp, 11 predicted proteins | sample CBST0metaG_FD_179882 | JGI IMG/M metagenome (GOLD analysis project Ga0224527, IMG submission 179882) | Peat soil microbial communities from Stordalen Mire, Sweden - C.B.S.T0 | ecosystem: Environmental > Terrestrial > Soil > Wetlands > Peat | place: Sweden: Norrbotten County, Stordalen Mire... | reverse complement strand
GCATCCGTGAGCCTGACGGTGAAAGGACGCTTGAATGGAGCTTGCGGAACTCCCAGTGCTCTTCCGATGTGAGGTCGAGGGTTTCAAGGATGCGTTCGTGCCAGAAGCTTGCCCATCCTTCGTTCATGATTTTTGTGCGCATCTGCGGCAGAAAGTAGAACATCTCCTCGCGAATAATTTCGATTATGTCGCGCTGCCATTCGGCAAGATCTCTGCCATGCTCAATAAGGAAACGAAGCAGATCTTTTTCGGGCTCTTCGGGAAACTTGCGGGCCTTTGGCTTAGGCCGTTCGCCGCTGCCGCCGACATTCCAGATATCATCGTAATCGGATGTTCTTGGCTCTCCGCTGCGTGCGCGATCCTGCTCATACGCTTCCGCGGTCTTTCGCTTGAACAGGGTTGCCGATGGATCGAAATGCTCTTCGATAGTCATTACCGTATCGATAAAGTCCTCCACTTCTCTCCAGCCGATTTCGTTTTCGTATTCACGGATACGCTCGGCGTGCAGGCGGGACTGCTCAATCATGCGGCGATCGGTATGCCCAAAGTAGCTGTTTCTTTTGAAGAAGTCGGAATGTCCCAGAACATGGGCGACAACAAACTTGTGCGAGAGCATCGAGTTGTCTTCCACCAAAAATGCCTGGGTGGGATCGGTATTGAAAACGATCTCATAGATTTTCGACATTCCGTACTCGTATGATGTCTTTTGGCGATGGTAATCGCGGCCGAAAGTCCAGTGAGAAAACCGTGCCGGAAGGCCGTAAGCTCCCAGTTCGTAAATGACATGCTGCGGGACTACCTCGAAATGTGTCGGGTAGGGGTCAAGGCCGAGCTCCTGCGCCTTTGACGAGATGATATCGATCCATCGCTCAAGTTCCACACGTTCCGTTGATGAAAATGACATGATCTTGATTACCCGTTTCTTATTTCACAATAACCCCATGCTCAAATTGCTGACTCGCTAGTCCGTTTGCCATGTTAATCGGATCTCCCGTAGGAAACCCATAGTTGCCCTGCGGCCCTCCCGCTGCTATATATGCGGTCAGTATATTGCCGTCGACAATGTAGGCACGCTCAGCGCCCCATCGATAGTAGATACTTCCTTTTTCAAAGTTTTGTCTTCGCCCACGATAACCATTAAATGTGCCATCTTCGGGAGCGCCTGCATCGCCTTCTTTTTCCAGTGGGCTTCCAAGCCTTGCGCCGCCGCCGTATCGCCAGTAGCAGGTGCCGATCACTCCGAATATCGGCTGTGGTGTCGCGAGGTTCGCATCAATAATCGGCCAGCAGTCCGGATCTTCAAAGCCGGCTGCCCAGGCGGATATGCCGTTAAGGCGGGACGGTAAAATAACCGTCTGCAGCTTTGTCTGCCAGCTTTCGGCATCTTCATAAAATGCAATCCATGTCTGCCCGCTGTCCGTATACGAAAAATAAGGTGCCCGCTGATCGTCGCTCCACTCACGCGTCGAATTGTGATCGGTCATCAATGTTTGAGCGGCCGGAAAAGTAACCGAAAGCCCTTTGCCCGTGGTGCTCCAATCGGTGGTGCTCACCACCGGCCACCGATAACCATAACCCGGGACTCCTAGAACAAACTTCCAAGCGGGAGCATCGATGGTAGATAGATATGTACCGATTGAGGCTACCCATGGTGCAGGAGCGTTCGCTCCGGCGAGCTTGCTGCCGGGATAGTACTCATCGTATGCCATCACCTGGATGCGATCCACATCTGTTTTCCCAAGAGCGTTATAATCGATGAACTGAAACGAGCCGCGATCGGTGTGCGGCAAAACCGTCGCCACTACCATTCGAGGAAAACCGGATGAGTCTTTTTTCGCATGCATGGCGGCCGATAGCTGCTCAATAAAGGCTGTATACCTTGCGGAATCACCTGGGTCTCCTTTCTTAAAGTCTTCAAAGTCGATGTCTACACCGTCAAAATTGTAACGCGAGCATGTATCGGAAATCTGTTCAATGAGATGCTCGAGCCGGTCTGGCTGAGAAAGCATCTGACCCACATGATTAAACTGAGTCACAGTAAAGAGTGCAGCAATATCGCGTGCATGCAGCCAGGCAACCTGCTTGACCAGAGTATCGCTCTTCATGCCGTGAAGCTCACCTTCGTTCGCCAAATCTCCGGTCTCAGGGTCGGCATTGAAGGCAAAAAACGAGACCTGATCAAGCTGAGATGCATGCAGCTGAACGTCTTCCCATCCTTTGCCGTCTCCGTTCTTGTCGGTCCAATAAGGCAGCCATGCGGCCACTGTCCGGCTGTGTCGATAATGTATTCGCGGCCCGGGGAGCTGCTCTGCCGGCAGCTCCGTAAATGCGAACGCCGCCGCCAGCAAGGCAGCACCAAAGCGCAATAGACTGGAGGCAATCAAATTCCGTTTCTTTTTTCTCCCGACCAAACTCTTCGTCAACCTCTCCGATTATCCTCGTACTTCCGGGTGGCGTTCAGAAAAGAATTTCTTAAGCGCCGGCCAGACATCTTCTTTTTCGTTTATTTTCACCAAGCAAACCCGTTTTTCCTTGGAGAAGGCTTCTTCATAGGCCTGACCAAGCGGTGCAAAGCCTGTTGCCGAATGCCAGCCGTCGCTCCCGATCTCTCCATAGCCGATCAAATTGGAAATAGCGAGCAGCCGTTTGACCAGGTCGACACACTCTTGGTCGCCCCAGTTATAACCGTCAGAAAAGAGGAATGGATAAATGTTCCATTCACGCGGATTGTATCGCTTTTCAATTACATTGAGTGCAAGAGAATAGGCTGACGACATTCTTGTGCCCCCTGATTCTCCTAACCCGAAGAACTGATGCTCATCGACTTCCTTTGCTTCGGTGTGGCAGGTAATGAAAACTATTTCCGTGTTGGTGTATTTTGTTTTTAGAAACTGCAGCATCCAGAAATAAAACGAACGGCAGATATATGCCTCGAACTCACCCATGGAGCCCGAAACATCACGCATTGCAAAAACGACTGCATTTCTCTGCGGCTCGGTAATTATCTCATAGTTTTTATAGCGCTTGTCTTCGTCTCGAACAAGCCATTTGTTTTCGGCGCCCTGCCTCGAGTTGCGCCGGTAGGCTTCCAAGAGGGTTTTCTTTCGATCAAGATTGCCCGTAATTCCTCGACGAGTGATAGTATTGAAAACCATCTGCTCCGATGGTACTTGCTTACTGCCTTTGTCCTTCATATTCGGCAGGCTGAGGTCTTCGAAGACAAGCTGGGTAAGCTCTTCCACTGAGAACTCTGCCTCGTAATAGTCGACTCCAGGGGATGTGCCCGCCTTCTTTCCTGCCCCCTGGCCGTCCTTATCCGATGGAGCGCGTGCAATTACATCGCCCTGCTTTGTCCCGCCGGGGCCTTGCCCAACACGCTCCTTGTCATAGGGGTCGAACCTTATATGCGGCAATTCAAGTCCACGAACCGGAACTTTGACTATTTTGCCGCGGTCGGCCGTGATAATGTCTTCCTGCGAAATGATATCGGCAAGGTTCTTCTTGATAACCTCCTTCACTTTATCGTTGTGCCGCTCGCGATCACGATCAGCGCGACGATGCAGGTCCCAACTGTCTGTTGATAACGAAAATTTCTGTGTCATAACGGGTCGTCAAACCTGCCTATCTGTTTAAGAGAGTACCGACATACTTCAGCAATTCATTGGCGCAAACTGTGCAATAGCCGTGCTTATCTACCAGCCGCTCGACTACTTCGTTTATTCGCTTAAGCTGCTCCGCATCAGGCGTCTTGCTCGATGTGGTGATTTTGACAATGTCTTTAAGGTCGGTAAAGAGTTTCTTCTCCAACGCCTCTTTAAGCCGCTCGTCGCTGCCCACCCCAAAGCTGCCGCCGCGGCGAGATACGGAGGCAACCGAACGCATGATTCCTTCGCGGAACTCGCGCTTGGCGTTTTCGGAAACGCCGATCTGTTCCTCAATGCTGCGCATCAGCCGCTCATCAGGCTCGACATCTTCCGCTGTGATTGGATCTTTTACCTTCACACGATTGCAGAACGCATCGACATTGTCCAGATAGTTGTCCAGCAATGTTTTGGCCGATTCCTCGTAGGAATAGACAAAGGCGCGCTGCACTTCTTTCTTGGCCAGTTCGTCATAGTCTTTTCGGGTTTCATCGATTAGACCGAGCATCTTCTTGTGATCTTCATCGCTGTTTGTGTATTCCTGCAAACCATCACGCAGCGACCGAAGAACATCGATCGCATTAACACAACTGCGTCCATTACGTACAAGGGCGCTTGAGATGCGATTGATGACAAACCGGGGGGAGATTCCGTGCATCCCCTCATCCGAATACTCGTCCTGCAGCTCCTTAACATGCTTTTGATCCCAATCGCCGACCTGCCGCTCTCCGTCATAAAGTTTGAGCTTGGCCATAAGCGAAAGCCCAGATTTTTTTGATGGTTTGATACGTGTGAGCAGGGCAAACATAGAGGCGACGCGAAGGGTGTTCGGCGCGATATGCACCTTAGTAAGATCCAGACGATCATCAGAGAGCTGCGACTGCCCAATCAGCTTGTCGTAGATCTTTACCTCTTCATGCAGCTTGAGATTGTAGGGAACGCGAACCACAAAGATGCGGTCGATCATCGCCTCGTTCTCTTTGTTGCCGAAGTAGGAGTTGTATTCGTATTCGTTGGTATGGGCGAGAACAGCCAGGTCGGCATAGATAAGAGCAAAGCGCGATGCCTTGATCGTCTGCTCACCCGCAACTGTGTTGAGCTCATAAAGAAACCGTTTTTCGGCCTTGAGCATTTCGATGAACTCCATGACACCACGGTTGGCGATATTTAATTCACCGTCAAAATTGTATGCTCTCGGGTCGGATTCCAGGCCATATTCAGTGAGCGCTTGGATATTGACACTTCCAGTCAGCTCAGCGACATCCTGCGACTTGGGATCGGCAGGCTTGAATGTGCCGACACCGACCCGCTGCCGTTCGGACAGCACTATCCGCTTTACCGGAACCGCATCGATTTTATTGCCCCATTCATGCGCCAGTTTGTAGCGGCATACCGGGCAGAGGTCTCCCTCAATGTAGACGCCGAATTCCTTCTTGAAATTGGCGCGCAGCTCTTCAGGAACAAGGTGGAGCGGCTCCTCGTGCATGGGGCACCCTCTAATTGCATAAATTGCCCCTTCATCGGTTCGGGAATATCGTTCTAGCCCACGCTTGATCAACGTCGCCAGTGTTGATTTACCACCACCGACCGGGCCGACAAGCATTAGTATTCGTTTTCGTATATCAAGGCGACGAGCTGCAGGGCTGAGATATTCTTCAACAAGATGCTGGAGAACATGTTCCAGTCCAAACATCTCCTGAGCGAAGAAATTGTACCGCCGGACTCCCGTGTCTCCAATTTCCTCGCTTCCAGCCGCGATGATCATGTCATATAAGCGGGCGTGCGCAAGGTCGGCGACGCGGGGATTCTTGTGGACGACATCCAGGTAATCAGAGAATGTACCTTCCCAGGAATATTTCTCTGTTGTTGACCGTTGATCGTCTATTTGCTTTAATATATCCCAACTTCCCATTGACTCTTTTTTTCTCCATTTTACAAATAATCAGTTATAAGTGATCTATTCGATCTTTGATGAGGGCCAAAAAAGACAGCCCCGGCCAAACGTGCGGATGCACTGTCTGACCGAGGCTGTGACGTCCTGTCAATTTAATCTGGATTTGCCTGCCCATGCAGGCTTCTCCCGTCAACTAACCACTGTGTAGTTCATGTGTCTGGTCTGCCTTGACCAGCTTAATCACTCTAATGCCTCGGCTGAGACTCTATGATAGTGATGAAAGGATTGTGAAGGTGGTGTAAATGAAGGCTAAAGGCGCGATGGCCGACAACCCTTGGCGTACCGTCGACGCCTGAGGAGATACTCTGTTTCTACTATACCACGGTTAGGAGACCATAACCGAGATTATTATTTTTAGTACATCCGTTATATCCGTTATTTAATGACGTGAAACCACGGGGCTTTTGTTCCATCCGCTTGCGATACCAGAAAATGAGCGTTATCTGGCGGAAGTGGATGTTGATTTCGCAGCCTTCATCCCTGAAAGATGATGGTAAAGCCAGAGGGCAAACAGCACGGCAAAGATGCCAAGTATCAGCAGGTCGGCGCTATGCAGAACCTTGCTTACCTTTGTCCAGTTTTCACCGAGCTTTACGCCTGCATACGTAAGAACATAGCAGAAGGGAAGGGCACCGAGGAAGCTCCAAAGACAGAACTTGGGGAAGTTCATACGAGCGATGCCTGCCGGCAGTGAAATAAATGTTCTGACGATTGGGATTAGCCGGGAGAAAAACGCTGTCGCCTCGCCATATTGCTTAAACCATTTGTCGGCGGAATCAAGATCTGACTGCGACAGCAGCACGTATTTCCCGTATTTCTCGATAAACGGCCGGCCGCCGATGGCACCGACCCAATAAGCAATCACCGACCCAAGCAGATTTCCTAATGTCCCTACAAGAGTTAATGCCCAGATGTTGAACTGTGCGTTTGTTGCGATCAATTTGCCGGCGAACGGCATGACGACGACGCTGGGTACAGGAATACAGGCGCTTTCAAGCGTCATTAAGAAAAATACCCCAGGATATCCTCCCATAGATATCACATGCGTTACTCCATTTATCGCCGTTTCAGTAATGGACAATTTAAACTTCCTTTTTCATCTGGTTCAATAGTTCTATCGCAAGCTCTTTGGCACTATGCTTATCATTTTGCGCTAATTCGCCTTCAATGACAGCGTCAGTTAAGGCATTCTTAATTTGACCAACTGCCGGGCCTGCCGGAATATCGAGAAAACTCATGATTTCTTGCCCTGTCAATGGGGACTCCATCGTAATGGCATCCTGCGTCGACTGCAACTGCTGAATTCGTTCGCGCAGCTTAAATGATCGCGATATATCCTGGTATTGCGGCCCAAGCCCGGCCACATCTGCGCGGTGTATATCAAACAGCCAGTCACGCAGGGGGCCTGTCGTCCGAATGAAGCGGCGAACCGCCGCATCCGTCCATTCTTCCGGCTTATATTCTCCGATCCGCATATGCTGTGCCACAAGGGATGTCACGGTGTTAATATCCGAATGCGAGAACTTAAGCCGATTGAGAAAGCTTTCGGCTATCACTGCCCCCGCATCTTCGTGTCCATAAAAATGGATTCTTCCATCCGCTCCGACCGTTCGTGTTGATGGTTTTCCTGTATCATGCAGCAGCATCGCCAATCTTAAAAGCAGCGGGGCGTCAGGCGAATGCTTAACCAGGCTGGTAAGAGTCGCCAGCGTATGTTCCCATACCGGAAAGCTGTGGAATTCGTTTTGCGAAACATCCACCATGCCGGTAAGCTCGGGAGCGAAGTCTGCAAGCAGGCCGGAGTCAAACAGCAGAGTGAGTCCGAGAACGGGATCTTTGCCCATGAGGATCTTGCAGAACTCGTCCCGTATCCGTTCGCCGGAAACAGTGCGCGACAGAAACGCTGCCTTCTTGCCAATTGCTGCCCAGGTGTCACTTTCGATTGTAAAGCCAAATCGCGCGGCGAATCGTATAGCCCGCAGCATTCGCAAGGGATCATCAGAAAATGTATCTCCGGGAGGCAACGGGGTGCGAATAATTCCCTGCGCTAGATCCGCGCGTCCGGAGCCCAGCGGATCGACAAGCTCGCCGGTATGCAGATTTTCTAAAAGAGTATTGAGCGTAAAATCACGTCGACGCGCATCTTCAGCGATAGTTGCTGGTTCTACCTGCTCGGGCTTACGGCTGCCTGCGGCATAGGATTCCCGGCGCGCAGTGACAAGCTCCACATTGACTCCGCCTACAGTCACCATTGCAGTGCCGAAACGAGGATATGTTACTGGAGTATGCTCAGCGATTCCTGCCTCGTTCAGCAATGAAGCCAGTTCTGCAGAACTGGCTTCAAGGACAATATCAACATCATCCCCATCCGACTGGATGCCAAGCATTTTATCGCGGACATAGCCGCCGACCAACCATAAAATCCCGTCAAATACCGAACCGGCAGTGACAGTTCGCAAAAGCTCCAGTGTGCGTTCCAAACGATTGCCAGCCATTGCTGAATTGTACCCGGAGCACCCTCCCAAAATCTGGGTGCCACGCTTTGCGCTGAGAGGCAAAGCATGGCACCCAGATTCCGGAAATTCAGACTACTTCACTGCCCGAGCTCTGGATTAAGGCAGCGCTGCGATTGCTTTATCTATATCTTCTGTATTGTTGTAAAAGTGGGGAGAGAAGCGAATCTTTCCGCCACGTGCGGCGACATTGATATTGGCAGCGGAGAGCGCCGCTAATACTTCGTCATTGCTGTACTTCGGATGCTGAAACAGCACGATGCCTGCGCGCTCATGCCAGGCTTTCGGAGAGAGTACATTGTAACCCTTGTCTTCCAGACGGAGCATTGCATATGTCGTGACTGCTTCAATTGACGAGGCGACATTTTCTATTCCTGCCTCATGAAGCATTGAGAGCGATGCGCCGAGACCGAGTATTCCCATAACATTGGGAGTGCCCTCTTCATAACGCTGCGCCGTCGGCTTTGGATCGAAGCCGAGAGGCTCAAATGCGATAACGTTGTTGACACTGCCGGCGCCCATGTTTACTAACCGGATATCGTCAATCGCATCGGGCTTAATATAGAGACCGCCGACACCTAGCGGCCCGATCAGCCATTTCTGCGAGCCGGTAGCCGCATAATCCACATTGAGATCTGTCAAGTTGATTGGGAGGGCGCCCAAACCCTGAATCACATCGACCAACAGCCGCGCGCCATATTCGTGCGCAAGATTGGCCAAAGCCGCAATATCGTTTCGGTAGCCCGTTGAAAACTGCACCCAGGAGACTGCAATTATACGAGTTCTCGATGTCATTGCCTCACGATAGAGGTCGACAGGGACAGTGCCATCCGGGTTGCTCTTCACAATTTTGCACACGACTCCGCGATCCCGCTGTGCCAGCCATGGGTAACTATTCGCTGGATATTCGCAGTCGGCAAAAACAACTTCATCACCAGAATTCCATTTGAAACCGTCGGCAATAATCGAAACGCCGTGAGCCGTATTCTTTGTAAGACCAAGATTGATTGGATCCACTCCCATCAATGCGGCCAGGCTATTACGTGTCTCAATGATTGAACTCCATGCCTGGGTGAGAGCTCCAATAGGATCTGTACTTTCACGATTTATGAAATTTGTAATCTCATTGACGACCCTCTGTGAAACCGGCGAAACGCCGGCATGGTTCAAATGGACGAATCCAGCCGCAATATGCGGGAGCTGCTGACGAAATGTATCGATATTCATAGCGTATTTTAGCAAAAAGAGGCTCATTTACGTTTCCAGTGTAGTATTGAGTGAGTAATGAGCTTTTTACTGAGCGTCGTGATGTATTTCTGACCTTTTGCCAGTTAAATAATATGAATTGTAATTGCGCTTTCTCTTAACATTATTTATAATTAGATTGACAAATTAAATTATCTTGTGCAGAATCAACTTGTAATGGTTAATAAGAAAAAAATTGCAGTCATTTCATGTCCATCGTGTCACGGCGATATGTCAATTCATGAATTGGAATGTTCCTCATGCAATATCCAGGTGAGGGGCAACTTTGGCCAAGGGAGCCGCTACGATCAACTGAACCCCGATCAAGCGAAGTTTCTTGAAACTTTTCTTCGCTGCCGCGGAGTTCTGCGGGATGTGGAAGCGGCTCTCGGCATTTCTTATCCTACTGTACGCTCTCGTCTTGATGCGTTGATTGCTGCTCTCGGCTTTACAGATTTACCAGCGAATAATCCTGGAAAAAGTGCACCTGTTCAGACGAACGCGATGGAACGAAAAGAAATTTTGGCCGCGCTTGATGCTGGGACGATGGATGCCGGGGCAGCACTTGAGGCCCTGAATAAACTGAAATAGAAGGAGGCGGTTATGGGTGAAGAACAATTGATGATTCTGAAAATGATTCAAGAAGGTAAGATCACTCCCGAACAGGGCGAGAGCTTGCTGAGGGCATTGCCCGGAGATCTCAATCATGCGAGACCGTCCTCTATGCCACCGCCGCCCGTGCCACCGACGCCTTCAGTTCCCCCGCCGGTGCCTGCTTCTTATGGTGACCTGCAGGAACGCCTTGCGGATGTCCAGGTGAAGCTGGGCGAGCTTCAGTCAAAGCTCGGCGCGGCTACTAACGGTTCTCCATTGGCCCCCTCACAGCAAAATCCCCGGTCTACTACACTGCCGTTTGGGCTGGGTGAACTGAATCTCGGTCAGATGATCGACGAAGCGGTGAGAGGAGTCAACAGCTTAAAGGCAGAATCGGTCAGGTCTTTTAAGCTGGCCACGCGCGCTGCGCAAAAAGAAGGCAGGAAAATACGGAAGGAAGCGAAAAAAACCGGAAAAAATCTGGGCTTCGATCTTAATTTGAGCTTCTTAGAAAGCGGCCGGCCACGTAATGCGGCTCTTGAAAAAGAGCAGTCAGTGACCGGAGAATTAGCACTCGATATTGCCGAAGGACGTGAGCTCAGGGTAATCAATCGGCTGGGCAATGTTAAAGTCATTAGCAGCACGGGCAGTACGCCGCATATGCGTTACACCACTAAAGCTTGGAGCGATGATCCGGTTCGGCTTGAAGAATTGATCAAGGCGGTTCCGATCGTCATCACTGACGACAGCGGGAAAGCTGAGCATATAGTGGCCGAGCTAAAAGACGGCGCTGGTGAAAATGTCACGATTGACCTGGAACTCGTAATTCCAGATACAGCTATAACGCATATTGAGACGACGTTTGGCAGCGCATGCTGCGAGGGGCGGTCATCGGGGGCAGGAATCGTACAAACGGAAACCGGAAATGTCAGCCTTGTCAGCATTCGGGGGAACGAGAGCGACAAGACCAATGTGCGAACACGCAGCGGAAGTATTTCCATCAGTCAGTTCGATGGGCCGACACTGACGGCCGAGACCATCTCCGGCACTATCGATGCCGATGCTCTGTCTTGCTTTTCTGCATCTTTAAGATCCCGCAGCGGCGATATCACACTTTTTAAACTGCAGATAGGCAGCGAGCTTACAATGGAATCGTCAAGCGGAGATATTTCGCTGAGCGCAAGCAGCGTCCGAGAATCGCTGGCGGCAAAAACTCAAAGCGGCAGCGTAATCGCCAAGGATTTAAGGGTGTCAGGAACCAGGCTCGAATCGGTGAGTGGCGACATAATCATTTCTGAAGTCATTGCTGTACCAGATGGTGTAATTACATTGGATACAGTTAGCGGCGATATTGAAATCGGTGCGGTCCAAACAGTCGAACTAACAGCTGTGTCTATTAGCGGGGATGTGCGCGTCGAAATTGACGATGAGTTTGATTCCGTTCTCGCTGTCCGAACCATCAGTGGAGATGTAGACGTAACCATTGCGCCTGAATCCGACACCCGGATAGAATTGACAACGCAGACAGGGACAATAGAAACGGCATTAGACTTAACTGATCTAACCAATATCGGCAGCAGATTCCTAAGCGGAATCCTCGGAGAAGGGCACGGAACAATTACCCTGCAAAGCGTTTCAGGAGATGTAACACTGAAGTAACTGGTTCTACATCTTTTTTCCTGGGTGCCACATCTTGGGGTAACGGTTGAGCCCCCGAGATGTGGCGCCCGGAATAGGAGTCCTTGCTACGTAAAACAACCCTGCCGAATGGACGGCAGGGTTGTTTTGTTTTTTGGGATTGTAGTCCCGTGCAATTAAGCAGGTTTGACTTCGACAGTTGCGCCTTCGGCTTCGAACTTGGTCTTGAGGGCTGCTGCGTCTTCTGCAGAGATGCCTTCCTTGATCGCCTTAGGAGCGCCATCGACAAGATCCTTGGCTTCCTTGAGGCCGAGCGCGGTTACTTCGCGGACGGTCTTGATGACGTTGATCTTCTTGTCACCAGCGGCGACAAGGATGACGTTGAAAGCTGTCGGTGCTTCTGCAACCGCGGCTGCTTCAGCGCCGCCAGCGGCGGGAGCTGCTGCAACCGGAGCGGCTGCACTTACGCCAAACTCTTCCTGAAGAGCTTTGACAAGGTCGTTGAGCTCAAGGACGGTAAGGCCCTTGACGGTTTCGATGATTTCGGCTGTTGTTGCCATTGAATTAGTTTCCTTGTGTAATTTTTAGTATCTTGTAAACTTAAGCGGATGCTGATTTTTGATCGGCGATTGCTTGTAATGTGTAAACGAAATTCGATGTGATGCCCGCGAGGGTACCCACCAAGTTGTAGATAGGAGCGTTCAACGAACCGATCAATTGCGAGATCATCTGTTCCTTCGACGGAAGCTTGGAGATCGCGACAACCTGAGCCTGATCGTAAACCTTGCCATCAACAACGCCTGCTTTAACGGTTAAAGCTTTATGATCTTTCGCATAGTCCAGCAGCGCTTTGGTGAGAGCGACGGTATCACCTTTTGCAAAGCCAATAGCGGTTGGCCCTTCGAGATAGGCGCCGAGCGCTTCGTCGGTTATAACACCATCAGCAGCGCGCTTGAACAGCGTGTTCTTGACGATATGGAATTCGCCGTCGACAGCTCTGAGCTTCTTACGAAGGTCTGTCAGGTCGGCAACCGAAAGTCCGCGGTATTCTGTGAGGATCGCCCCTTGGCTTGCCTGCAGAACAGTTCGCAGTACGTTAATGGTTTCTTCTTTTTCTAATGTCGGCATATTGTTTCACCTCCTCGTTTCAAAAAGTCAATAAAAAATCCTGCTTACCGCAGCCGTAGATTGGCTCGCAAGCAGGGATGTCGCAGTTAATAACTGCAAACTCCACACCTCGGCGGGGAAAGGCTGACGCCTTTTATAATAGTAACCCGCTGTCTACGGCAAAGGTATTCGGTTGTACGGCGCAATGCCGTTAAATTTATGTTCGGCTTCTAGTGTACCCGGAAGAATTAGTATTCCGATGTTTATTCTAAAAACTCACATGCTCTTGAGAAACAGGCCCGGATATTGGGCCCGTTTCTCTTTGAGAGTTCAGCTATTTGGGAGCTGGTCGAACTGCGTTGAGCGGATCGATGTAAACGGCGGGGCCGATTGTGGACGAGATCGCCACTTTCTTGATATATCGTCCCTTTGCAGCAGTCGGCTTTGCCTTCACTAGAGCGTCAATCAGTGAAAAATAGTTTTCGCTGAGCTGCTCAGGTGTGAATGACACCTTGCCGATTGGCGCATGAACAATACCGGCCTTGTCGACACGATATTCAACACGGGTGGCCTTCTTGACATCATTGACAGCCTGACCAATGTTCGGAGTTACCGTTCCCGCCTTCGGGTTTGGCATCTTCTGCTTAAAGGTCGAACCAAGTCGTCCCACCTGGCCCATAAGGTCAGGAGTGGCCATGATCAAGTCGTACGACTTCCAGTCGAGCGTGCCTTTTGTGACTTGCTCGATTAGATCTTCAGCGCCGACCAGGTCAGCTCCGGCATCGATTGCTGCCTGAGCCTTGTCGCCTTTGGCGAAGACCAGTACCTTGCGAGACTTGCCGGTGCCAAATGGCAATGTTGTCGTACCGCGAACCATCTGGTCGCCGTGTCGAGGGTCAACTCCTAGGATTACAGCAATGTCGATTGTTTCATCGAACTTTGCCTTTGCCAGTGTCTTCACAAATTCTAATGCGTCGGTCGGCTCGAACAGCTTGTCCTTAGGGACTTTCGCTGCTAGTTCCAGGTATCGCTTAGACTTGACGTGCTTTTTGTCCTTAGTGCTCATTGATTTTCCTTGTGGTTATAACGGGGTTCGCCCCTCCCACGTGTAAGTGAACGGCCGCCTGATTAGGCGACTACTTCGATTCCCATCGATCGAGCGGTGCCGGCGATGATCTTCGTCGCGCCTTCAATATCGATTGCGTTGAGGTCCGGCAGCTTGACTTCAGCGATTGCGCGAAGCTCAGCCAAAGTGATCTTTGCGACCTTAAGCTTGTTGGGCGTACCGGATCCTTTTGGAATCTTCAACGCCTTCTTAAGGAGGTCGGCTGCAGGCGGGGTCTTCGTTACAAAGGTGAATGAGCGGTCATCGTAGATGGTGATTTCAACAGGAACAATGGAGCCAACCTGCGATGCAGTGCGCTCATTGTATCCCTTGATGAATTCCATCATGTTGATGCCGTAGCCGCCGAGTGCGGGGCCGACTGGTGGTGCAGGGGTGGCTTTGCCGGCTGCTATTTGC
>Ga0224527_1001120_pt1 | contig 14272 bp, 13 predicted proteins | sample CBST0metaG_FD_179882 | JGI IMG/M metagenome (GOLD analysis project Ga0224527, IMG submission 179882) | Peat soil microbial communities from Stordalen Mire, Sweden - C.B.S.T0 | ecosystem: Environmental > Terrestrial > Soil > Wetlands > Peat | place: Sweden: Norrbotten County, Stordalen Mire... | reverse complement strand
TTTGGCAGCGCATGAGGGACGTTCGCTGGATACAGCCAGCGCATATTTCACCGTTGGTGGTTTTGGACTCCTCCAGAATGGGCTTCAGCGGCTAGGAAACTTCCGGCTGATCCTCGGAGCAGAGCCGACCACTGGTCAGCAACTTGGATTACTGCCAGACGCCAGCGCAATCCGCGGATTGATTGGCAGCGACCTTCAGGCGCTTCCGTTCGACGAAAAAACTCTACGCCTTGTCGAGGATCTAATTGCATATTTGCAGAGAGAATCCGTGCAAGTGCGCCTCTACGACCACGGATTTCTTCATGCCAAGTGCTGGCTGTTCTATTCCGACCGACCTGGCCAGCAAATGCTCTTTGACCGATTCCGCCCGATTCTTGCCATTGTAGGCTCGTCGAATTTCACCGCTCCGGGACTGACCACCAATAGGGAACTGAACTTGGCTCACAAGGTTCTGCTCGATCCCGACGATGTTGAGGACAAGGACGCGGGATACGCCGTCCGGTGGCTGACCGACGTGAAGCCAAGCCCGAACATTACGAACGCGAACCGGCAATTGCTGAAGAGCGAAGTGGGTGCGCGAGCGATCATTGACTTGGAAAAATGGTACGAACGGCAGTGGCAAGACAGCCGCGACTTCAAACCTGAATTGATTGAATTGCTGGATGCCTCGAAGTTTGGCAGCAAGGAATACACGCCGTATGAAGTCTATATGAAGGCGCTGTTCGAGTACTTCAAAGGCGATTTGGATGAGGAAGAGCAAGGACCAACCCGCTCAGCAGTAGAGTTAGCGGAATTCCAGGAAGATGCAGTCAAGAAAGCGCGCAGGATTCTTGCTCGTTACGATGGAGTAATGATTGCCGATTCGGTGGGCCTCGGAAAGACATGGATTGGCAAGAAGCTGCTTGAGGACTTTGCCTATCATATGCGGCAAAAGGCGCTTGTAGTGTGCCCGGCAAGTCTACGATCCATGTGGGAACGTGAACTAGCCGAGTCAACGATTTCAGCCACGATCCTTTCGCAAGAGGAACTTGGCCGCGAAACGTTCGAGGCTTCCAATTTCGCGGATGTTGACGTGGTGCTAGTGGATGAGGCACACAATTTCCGAAATCGCAATTCACAGCGATACGCAAGCCTTGAGCGAATATTGGGGGCTAATGCGGGCAAGGGCCGTGACGGTATGCGCAAAAAGGTTATCCTGCTCACTGCGACACCCGTCAGCAACGATCTGTTTGACCTCTACAATCAGTTCGCGCTCATCACTCAAGGCGACCGGAGTTACTTTGCATCGGCAGGTATAGGTGACCTCTACCGCTATTTTCTACAGGCCAGACGCGAGAGCCGGCATGATGTTCCAGGGGTTGCTTTGTTTAACCTACTGGAAGAAGTTGTTATCCGCAGGACCAGGAGCTTCATCAGGAAAGCCTACCCAGAGGCAACGATTGCAGGCAAGCGGATTCATTTTCCCAAACGGGAACTGAGAACGGTCCGTTATAACCTTGAAGAAACCTATCATGGAATCTATGACTTTATCGTCGGCGCAGTAGAGAGCCTGCGTCTTGCGCCATACAATCTGGAGGAATTCAAGAAGTCTAAAGCAGAAATTGATGAGTTCGAAGCCGGCCGCGAGAAAGCGTTGGTCGGCATCTTCAAGAGCCGGTATCTCAAGCGCTTTGAATCGAGCGTGGAGGCTTTTCGCATAAGCATTCGGCGCGCGCTTGCATTTATTCAGACGTTTGAATCCTATATGCTGGATGGAAGGCTATTGAAGAGTAGCGATTTCCATAAGGCATTGCGTTATCTGGAGCGCGAGGACAGCGAGGATGATGCGATGCCAAGTTCGCTTGCGGATGAGCTTGACGCAAACGAAGACGCCAAGCGCGTCCTTGAGGGCATGGCTACTGTTGATCCTTCCCTCTACAATCTCCGCCGCCTTCACAATGCAGTGCAGCACGACGTAAAGGTACTTACGGAAGTATGGGATAAGGTCAAAGGGATCGATCCAAAACATGACAGCAAGTTGCAACGGCTAAAGACGCTGTTGACAGGCGATCTAAAGGGGCACAAGGTCTTAGTTTTTACCTACTACAAGGATACTGCACGATACCTCTATCGCCAACTCGGCGATCAAGATGCAGACGATGCCAAGAAGTTCCGTGCCAAAGCCGGTGGAATTACTGTTCGCAGGATGGACAGTGGAAGCCAGGCAGATGAACGGCTTAGGATTGTGCAGGCGTTTGCGCCCACGGCAAATGGAAAGCCGGAGTTGGCCGGGAGCGAACGGGAGATCGATTTGCTCATCTCAACAGATGTGCTGTCTGAGGGACAGAATCTTCAAGATTGCGGTTACCTGCTTAATTACGATCTACATTGGAATCCGACGCGGATGGTGCAGCGCGCAGGAAGGATCGATCGCATTGGTACGTCGTTCGATGTCCTTTGGATATACAATATGTTCCCAGACCGCGGATTGGAACGCCTTCTCAATCTAATAAATAGCCTATCTCAGAAGATTGCTGACATTGACCGTCTAGGTATGCTTGATGCAAGCGTTCTCGGAGAAGAGGTTCATCCTCAAACCTTTAATACGCTGAAACGTCTCGAAAACGAAGATAACACGGTCATCGAGGAGGAGGAACAATTCACGGAACTTGCTAGCAGCGAGGTCCTTCTTCACCAGCTAAGAGCATATCTCGATAGCGGGGGACGCGAAGTCATCGAATCAATTCCTGATGGTATTCATTCCGGTCTTCAGAAAATAGGTGCCCGCGGAGTCTTCTTCTACTTTCGTAGTAACGGCGGTTCGTCAGTGCAGAACTTCTGGAAGTATTACGACCTGAAAACGAACACGATCCTTGATAATCGGCATATTTTGGCAAGTCTGATTGCTTGCTCCTATGACGCTACGCGAATTGTCGATCAGAATATATACAAATCAATCTTTGAGATTCAGGAGCGAGTGTTGGAGAACCTGCTACAGGGACAACAAGAAAAGATCGCGCTACAGGTGGCCCCCCAGGCAATTGATCCGCTTCAACAGACGGTGGCAACAATCATTCAATCGTATCTCAACCATCCAAACATTGATAGGAAACGCGGTATTGCTAGCATTTCGTTTCTCAATAGACCAATGCGAAATGTTCAGGTGGCAGAGCTTAGGAGGCTCTATAAATCGTATCAACAGACGAGCGAAGTTTCCGATTTGATTGCAGGAATTGAAACGATACAGTCTGCATTTGGCGAAGAGCCAGGAATTTCGTCAGAGAATGGACCTGTTATTGTGCCAGCGCTCCGCAGAGAGGATCTACAACTGATTTGTTTTGACGTTTTGACTAGCACGTAGCATCATCGGGCAGTAGGCAAGATTTGGGGAATGATTGCTGGTTAGTCAATCTCGTTGACGCAAACGTATTAAATATTCGTCTCGCCTCTTCGCTTAGATCCGTTCTTATCTGTTCTGGTGAATCCATCGAATTCAGAGCGCAATTTCTCGACGACCTGTTGCAAGTCTTCGATGGAGGGTACTTCATCCTGTACCGGTTCAGGCAGCTCATGAGTAACCCGGTAGGTCGAAATTCCAATCGGTTTGGCTATGTCGCGCAATGCGTACTCAACGATGGAGCCGCTGCGGCTTTCACAGAGAAGCAGCCCAAGCGTGGGCGCATCCGAAGCCGTTCGCAGCAAATCGTCCACGGCGGAGAGGTAGAAATTTAGCTTTCCGGCATATTCTGGTTTGAAGGAACCAACTTTCAATTCAATTACAAAATAAGAATGCAAGCGGACGTGATAGAAGAGCAGGTCGATGTAGAAGGTCTGCCCGTCCACTTCGAGTGGAACCTGACTGCCGATGAACGCAAAGCCTCGCCCAAGCTCCAACAGAAGGTCGCGGAGATGAATCAGCAATCCGCGCTCCAGTTCGCGTTCCTTGGCATTAGATGCCAGCGTCAGAAAATCAAAATTGTACGGATCTTTGAGAATCTGCTCGGCAAGATCGGAGTCCGGCGGCGGAAGCACTCGCTGAAAGTTTGTGAGGGCTTTCCCCTCTCGCTCGTGCAATTGGCTGTTGATTTGATGAACCAGGACGTTTCGGCTCCAGCCGTACTCGACCGCGGCGCGGAGATACCATTCTCGCGTCTTCCGGTCCTTGAGCCGGTCCAGCAGCACTCGGAGATGGCCCCACGGCAAAAGTGCCACAAGCTGTGGCACTATTTCTGGGTCTGGCCAAGCCTCAGCTAAACTCCGCATATACTTGAGGTTGCGCGGACTAAAGCCCTCGACTCCCGGAAACTCGGCTCCCAGATCCTTGGCAAGCCGGTCAATCACCTTCGTGCCCCAGCCTTCGGCATTTTGCCGGACGAGAATTTCCCTGCCAATAGACCAGTACAACAAGACAAGTTCCCGGCTCACGGCGAACGAGGCTCGCAATTGAGCCGAGCGAATGCGTTCCTTGATCTCCGCGAGGAGCTCGGCGTAACCGGACGGTGTTTGGAGTTCCTTGGACATTATGTTCTATGCTACGACAACCAGACGCTCCTTGAGGCAACTTGGAGGCGTCCTCGCTTTCGCAGGATGAATGCGAATGAATTCTCGACTAGTCGCGCCAGCGTCAATCACGCAATCGGCAAAGACAACTGCTCCGGTGGACGATGCAGATTCATTTGCCTTACGAAGCGCCGCACATATTCGCTGACCAGCCGCGACTTGTTATCGGCCCGCGTGGCCAGATGCCTTTCCAGTTGAGGTTGTGCCCTTTTCAACATTGTAAACTGTTGCTATATACTGCTTAATTTCAGTTGGTTACAGGAGATTGTTGTCACGACTAAATTGTGGGTAGTACCCACAATTACCCGCTTTTTTGAAGCAGTCTACCCACAAAATCCCCACAGTGTTTTTTCACGATTTCTTCGTGCTTCAAATCGTCAAAATGCCGGATCGTCACCAGATATAACATATCGTGTTATATAGAAAACGCGACCGGAGTCGAACTCAAAAGCGCCCGCAAGGCGTCCTCCTGGACTCAAGCCAAGATGCGCTATGCAACGACTCTCAAGCTCTTCTTGGGGTCGCTTATGGAGCATCCTCAAATGCACCTGAGCTGAGCCAGCTACTCTGCAGAATTATTCTCCATTGCATCTTGTTCAGACAGAGTTCTTTTCCGCGGTCTACCAATCGGCTGCGGCAAGAAAGCCTCCACTTCGGACCGGCGCACAACAACCCGGCCTGCTATCTCACGGGCTGACAGTCGTTTCCGTTGAATCAACTTGGAGATTGCCTGTCTGGACACACCGCGCAAGCGGGCTGCCTCAGCCTGAGAAATCCAGTCATCAAAAGAATCGTTCTCTTTTATGGTTGACAATGACACCTATTTCTGGTAACTTCTCCTCAGGTGATTTAGTCCCGGTTCCACTATAGTCGCAGCGACGCCTTGTGCGCCTATGCAATCCTTTGTCTTTCAATCGCTCCTCCAGTGGAGGTCTGAAATGAAATGGGATTTCCGCGATCACTTGCTCATGCAAATTGAAATGTTGCGCGGCGATATTTCCCACGAAGAGTTGAGCAAGAGACTTGGAGACGTGACGGAACGCTATCTTGCTCGATATGTTGCTGGCAAGGTCCATTTGCTGGAACGCGATTTTTATCAGCTCGCCCAAGCTCTCAGCATTCGTCCGCGAGTTCTGGCGGAGCAATGGGCCGCCGCGTGTGGTCTGCGAGTGCTGGCACGCCTGTCCGATAAAGATGCGGTGGAGTGGATGAGGCGGCGAGCGTACCACCATTGGGCGCGACATTCGCGGCTCGCTGGCAATCGCGTTCCGCCGAGCCCGTCGCCCATGACCATCATCCGCGAAAAGTACGCGGATCGACTTCCCCGCAAAACGCCGCGCCTCACGTTCTATTTTGATAAGGGTAAGAGTCCAATATCTGAGGTGAGAAAACGGTTCGCTCGCGCCTACGAAATGCTTGTCCAGTTTGTACATGACCACGAATCGCAACGAACCATCGGAGCAATGCACGGCATCGGGGCAACACGGGCGCGACGACTGATGCAGAATGCCGCCTATACCTGGGCGCGGAACCAAGGTATCGATCTGTGTCGTGACAAATCAGTGCCTTTCAAGGCGGATGCGAAGCTCGTGAGAAATCTCTATGCAGGATTACGTTTCTTCGCACGGCAGCAGTTCGCTGCGCCAGACGCTCAAACTGATACGGAGAAATGCAATGGAACCAAAGCCGAATTCTGACGTCGCGACAAAACGGTGGTGGGAAGAGTATCACCGCTGTCGTGGCGTGCTCGTTGAGCGGTTGAGAACGGAGAAAGGCTGGACCGAAGCTGAGTTGGCAAGGCGTGCAGGAGTTTCCGTTCAGTGGCTGAGAGCGCTGGAAAGCAATCGACTCAAATCCAACCATCGAATGCAGCATGAAATGCAGGTCATCTCCACGCTGGGTTTCGGAACTTATGAGATTAAGGATTTCATTGGTCGCGTGGAGGACATGGTGAAAGAAACGTTGGGTCCACCACCTTGGCTGAAGCCAGCTCAAACGGAGACTTCCGAGAGGCCATTAAGGTGAAGCCACTCACCATGGACTAATTAAATCGGAGCTACGGCGCAGAGGTTATAGCCGTCTGCAAGGGGCGAGGCATTTCCCAGGAAGAACTGGACGCATTCCTTTGGGCGAATGCCGTCCTGACAACCAAAAGACGCACAAGAGGGGCGGTGAGGAAAAAACGATGAACAAAGCGCGCAAGAAAGAGATTCACTTTGATCGCCACGGCGAGGTTCTCTTCTATCGAGGAGTCCAAGGGAAAACGGTAGACCATATCCGACTTTCGCAAGCAGATCGTCGCACGATCTTTTTTGTCGTTGCGTTCACAGATCGTACGGAGTTGTCCGTCACCCTCGATACCTTTCCAGTCGCAGCAGTTACACTCTACGCCCCTGATAAGGGCGACGATGGAGACCTGGAACCTATCGTCGAGAGCGGACACACTCTACTGCCCGAGTCCGGTTGTGTCCAATGGGATCAAATCAAGGTGCCACCCAATGAACAAAGAATCCGTAGGCGAGCGAGGCGTGTAGCAATTCCGGCCAGGAAACCTAAGTGAGAGAAGCGCAGTACCCGATGACGAATCCGAAGGTTTGGGGGCAATAACAGATTTCGCGGCTTACATCAATGCGGCCATTGAACGGCTGAATAAATTGGCCAGTTACTTCCCCGAGAGCAAAGACCAACTCGCAGAGGTTGCCGTGCGGATCAAGGCTGAGCGTGATCGAACGATGAAATTCCTCCTGGCCGAAACACTGACCAGTGTTAAGGGCAAGGTGGGTGGTTCCGGGGAAGAACCGCCCAGATGGGGCACCGGCGGTTTTTGACTTCCTGGTCTGTGTATGGAAGCTGCCGGTGCTTACCAAAGAGAAATTTCAATGAAGAAGAAAAGTGAGTTAAAAATCGCCAGCTTTGGCACGACCACAACAATCCATCAGTTGATCTTCGATCTGAGTGATGGTTTGCGGCGGGCAAATGATGCCATGCTGGGACTTGTCGAATGCAAAGAATTTGCACATCAGAGAAAGCCTTTGCGCGAGGACGCGGCGCAACTGAGAGAGTTTCGCGGCGAAATACTCGCGTACGTTCTGGAGACGTGGCAGCAGGTGGAAGAAGACGAAGCCGACGACCTGCGGGCGAAGCGAAGAGCGCGGGAACAACGCGAACGGGAGGCCGACCTAGCATCCATAGCGAAGGCTCACTAAGGCTCGCATATTATGGTAACCAAGGCGGCTACAATTGCCATTGGCTTGATCTGCGCTTCACGGTGTCCTCGAATGTAACCCACTTATGCGAGCCGCAATAGGCTATCCTGGTTTTTCCTATCTGCGCAGTCCGGTAGGGTTGAATCCGATGGAACTTCTGATGGATAATCTGGAATCGCTGGTCACAGAGGCGCTGGCATGGCTGCCCGTGACCTACCCGCATCTGAGCTGGGATTGGCTGACCACGAATGCGAAGTTGTGGGATCGCCAGAACCGGTTGGGGTTTGTGGTCGAGTTGGGGTGGCAGGCCGCAGAAAAAAGGCGGAAGCTCCCAAGTGGGAGAAGAATTGGCTGCACGAGTTGCCGAGTTGGAATCCTCTCGTCTGGCGAAGGAAGATACTCTATGTAGAGAATCGATGACACGCGCCAAGCGTGCTTGAATGATTCTGGGATCACCGATGAGCTGGTCAAAGAGGTTACAAGGCGCAAGCCGTTGCGCGCCGTATTCCGCGACGCTAGCCGATATTCCTGCCCTGGATCGCGTACAAAAGAATCTCCCGGTTCCTGAACGCGCAGCCGTCCATTTGAAACGCGCAAAGTTGATTGAGGGTCGGCGACCGCATCTTCATGTATCAGCCCTCATAGCAGCGGCGGCAGGCAACAAAGCGGCCTATATTCGCACGCGCGCCCTTGACGACGCATATTACGCCAAACTGTTGACTGAGCTCTTGAGGACGTTCGGCACGGCGAGTCACGCCGAAATCAACCAGAGGGAGGTTCCCAAGTTAAGAGAAACGCTGATCGAGGAGCAAAAGTTGTTCAAGATAAACAACTTGCTGACAAAGTGGCGGAAAAGCGGGCTGATCCGGTATCTTGGCAGTGATCGGGCACCTCGATAGGCGCTTGCAGAGGAAAAAGAGCAATTTGCAGAGTAACATCGCCGATAAAGTAGCGTAAGCCATTGAAAAACAATGGCTTCACGTGGCCAGATTGCAGAGAAAAACTTCCAGAAAAACGAGATTTGCAGAGAAAGCCATGAAATTCCGATTCAAAGTACAGAGCTTCCAAACCGATGCCGTCGATGCCGTGGTGGACTGCTTCAAGGGCCAGCCACCTAGCAACGGCCTGCGTTATCGCATCGACCCCGGTGTGGTGAAAACAGGCCAGACTGTGCGGTTGGAGATGGACGAGGGCTTTCGCAACAACGATCTTGCATTGCCGCTGCCGGATATTCTCAAGAAGATTCAGTCCGTTCAAGTGCGCCAGAATCTGCCCGTCTCCAATGCTTTCAAGCAGACGAAAGTCTCTGCTGTGAATCTCGACATCGAGATGGAAAAGCACGTCTATTTCGTCGCAGAGATGAAGGGGGCGATGTCTTCAATGGAAATTCGGTCGATTGAAGAAACCAAGATAAAGTGTGCTCAGAAGTTCTTCGCAAAGATCACGTCCGACCAAGTAAAGTACGACGTAGTGAACAGCTACAGTATGCTGATGGAGTTAGCGCATTAGCCAGAGCCTTGCTCAATCATCCGCTTCAGTAATTACGGTTGTTGTGTCGAACATTGCCGGGGTACTCACTGACGGAACGGCCCGCATCAACCACACTGAGAGCTGTAGTATCGTGCTTGATCTGGACGGTGCAGGTTCTCGTTGCAACTCACATGATCGGCAACGACAACTGCTCCGGTGGACGATGCAGATTCATTTGCTTTACGAAACGCCGCACATATTCACTGACCAGCCGCGACTTGTTATCGGCCCGCGTGGCCAGATGCGTTTCCAGCCGAATGTGTTCGTCGAGCAAGAGAAGATTGGCAAGCCCATGGTCGGCGGCGCGCATCGCTTCCGTCGGAGTCAGCCAAGCTACCAACGCATCGTCCGTCAAAAGAGCCGCGGCCTGTTCTGCATGGCTGACGTGGTGGATAATCGTTGCCTGTTTCTGTTCACTCGCCACCTGTTCAAGAATCAGATCATGCAGATATGGATGGATGCTCCGATTGAAGAATGCCCATGGATATTTCACGACCTCAGCAAGCGTCGCAGACTGCTTCGCCGCGAGCGGGTGCCCCTCACGAAAGACAATCCGGAATGAATTGCGAACAAGGCAGAGCGTCGTGATGGCCGCGATTTCCGGTGGAGAGGTCACAAGAGCAAGATCGATGTGTCCCCGCTGAAGTTGCGTCAACAACTCGGCGGAATACTCTGTATCAATTTCAATGGCAAGATCGCGGTAGAGCGGAAGTTCAATTGAGCGCAAAAGCTCGATCAGTTCCGGCGGCATGAACGCCGAAACGCCGATGCACAACTTGGAGTGTTCGCCATGCGTGGCTTCCTGAGCTTCATGAATGGCGCGATGATATGCGTGAATGATCTCCGTGGCATAGGCAATGAAAGCGAATCCGGCGTCGGTCGTCTTCACGCCATCGTGGCCTCTTTCGAAGAGACGCACATTGATTAGCCGTTCGATGAGTTGTATGCGCTTGCAAAACGCTGGCTCGCTGATGCCGACACGCTTAGCAGCCTCGGTGACGCTGCCTGCCTCGTGCAGGGCGACCACCAGTTCGAGGTCGTGTATCTTCAGGGATAACATCGCTCATAGACCTCCTTGCGCAGCTCGACGATTCTTCAAGGCAAGTCAGTTCTTGCGACTTCAATCCAAACGACTGAAACGCGACCTTCTAAGAGAAAAAACCGCGCTTCCTAACTTCGCTCCTGAACCTTCCGTCTCTTCATTTCTATTCTTATTGCATTTTGCTTGCCAAACGCGGAGCATCTATTTCAAGTGGTTACAGTCAGCTTCCAAAATGCTATTGGACAAGCTGTGCGGTTTAGGCGCAAGGTTGGCAAAAGGGAGCATCCATGCTTTGCAATGAGTAGCCATGGTAACCAACGCATCAGGCATAGCACCATCAACACTGCGCTTTTGAAACAAACGCTACTCAGGAGGTCTTCCAACAATCACAGACGAGTTGAACCAATGGGAGCAGCGCAGCCTTCCGGCAGAAACGTCCCAGGCCTGTGAGTCAAGCCCCAATCGGAACGAGAAGCCGTCCGGCTTAAACGCTTTGGGTAGGAAAATATTACACGGAAAGGTAATTCTTACAGACTGAATTACTCCACAACGAGAAATGAAAACGAGAAGAGATAGACCGGGAACAGGAGCAATTCCCATGAGTCTCTTCCGACGCGGTGAAATCTGGTGGTGCGAATTCTGGTTCGCTGGACGGCAACAGTCAGATGTGGACTGCAGCGGTGAAATTAAGAACGCGGATGGAAGAGTGCCCGCTGTATAATCTGGATGCAACAAGGCATACGTCTTCAGGGCGGGGTGTGATTCCCCACCGGCGGTGAAAGCCCGCGAGCGCCTGCATCCGTGCAGGGTCAGCAGATCTGGTGAGATTCCAGGGCCGACGGTATAGTCCGGATAAGAGAAGATGTGCCGATTGACCATTGGCCTATACTGCGGCCAATTCTCTATTCATGGCGCATAGTCGTGCCCTGGAACGTTTTTCGCCCATTTTACTTGCGAGGAGCGTTTCAAGTGTCATCTACATTCGATCTTCCTGTACAAAACATCTACGACAATCCAGCGTTCTTTGCAGGGTATAAGAATTTGCGGCAGAACGATACGGGCATCAATGGTGCGCTGGAAGTTCCCGCTTTATGCCGTCTTCTGCCAGATCTTCATGGCAGGCGGGTGCTCGATCTTGGATGCGGTTTTGGAGATTTTGCTCGTTATGCGCGCCAAGCTGGAGCCGTGTCCATGACCGCGCTGGATGTCTCTGAAAAGATGCTCTCGGAAGCAAGACGGCTGACGAGCGATCCGGCAATCACGTATGTACAATGCGCCATCGAAGACTATGTGCCGCAGCCGCGCAGCTTCGATCTTGTCGTCTCTTCGATGGCGCTGCATTATGTCGCGGACTATCGTACGGTTGCTCTGCGGATGTTCGATGCAATTCAACCTGGAGGGCGCTTTGTCTTCTCTGTCGAGCATCCTGTTTGTACCGCCAACCCAATAGGCTGGGTTGCAAACGAGAGAGGCGAGGCGCTCTATTGGCCTCTCGATCACTACCGGCAAGAAGGCTGCCGAAGCACGAAATGGTTCATCGACGGAGTGGTGAAATACCACAGAACCGTCGCGACCTACGTCAACACACTGCTTTCTATTGGATTTCAGATGGAGCACCTCGACGAACCAATGCCGTCAGATGAAATCTTGGCCTTGCGTCCTGAATTGCAGGTTCATACTCGCCGACCGCCCATTCTTCTATTGGCGGCATCCCGTATCTGAACATAACCGCATAGGGTTTGGTGTAGTGGCCCCATGCTGCAAGCCTCACTCCAGCTCAATGTAATCACTCATTGCAAAGATTTCTTTGTGTAATCCAGGTGCGAGGCGGAGGTGTTGTCCGGCGAGGCGTGTAACGGGAATGCAGTCATCGACGTTGAGGAGGGCGTCAGTGTGCAGCTTTTTCCAGGCCTCGCGGAGGCGTTTCTTACCGATTTTTTTTGCGGCGGCGCATCGGAGGCGACGACAAACATATAACGATGCGCCTCGCCGAAGATGCCATCTTCGTAGCCGCCGAAGTTGAGGAAGTAGAGACGCTGTTCGTCGGGCGCGGGTTTTTCACTGGACCACTCGATGCGGTAACCGTCGACGCCTTCGACCTCCATCCACGCATCGATGTGCGCACTGTGCGGGCTGCCGAACCAGCTTGCACGCAATTGGTCATAGGTTTGGTCGAGCCGGTCAGCGACGGCAAAGACCACGTCGTGCACTTCGATTTTCGCCTTGGGATGTTTGCCGCCCATCAGAACCGCAAATAGCATGGAATCCCTTCTCTCTCGATACTACAATTTTACAGAATGCCCATGATCTGCTCGGCGGGATGATTTCAGAACATCACATGGTCTGAGTGCTAATACTGAACAACGAAGACAGAAATGATTACGAGTGAATCCTACCCATGAAGGTGGCCACATGGGTTAAGCGTATTTTCTGTTCCATTGCTCTCTACAACCCTATTCACAAACGTCCGACGACCCAATATTTATTGTCCAACTTCCGCAAAAGTAAAATCACCCCGTTCTTGCCCAACCTTATAAATACTGTGTTCAAACCTTACCTTATTGTTGACGAAATATTGTAAATATCTCCGAGCTGTTGGCGGATATTTACAGATGGAGGCCTAGCTCTTCGACAATGGCATCCGTAATTGAAGGTTCCGCGATGCCAAAATTTGTAACCTCGGTAGGCAATTTTGACAACACTTCGGCCACCACGGGCTGTTGCGCAAGTTCCACTTGGAGTGCCTGAGAAGCATCGGACGTGTAGACGGAAAGCTCGCGGATGCTGGGATTGAGGCGCGCAAGATCGCTTTCGAGACCGGCAAGCTGCGCGGCCTCGCCGGTCAGAATGATACGGTCAGCAGCGATGTTTCCAGCCGTCTCGACGGCATAGCCGTAATCGATATGGCGAGCCGCATCGAGATCGACGCTCTTGCCATTGCCGAGCCGGACGGAAAGGTCGGGCTCAATTTGCTCCACGGTGGCGAAGTCGCCAGTGCGGATGTGATTCTCTTTCTCTGATGCGGTAAACCGGATGCGCTCCCCTACGGCCATCTCCCGCGTCTCTTCCCGGTAGACCGTGCTCTGGTTGGTTTGGCTCCGAAGTAGAGCGGGGTTGTAGGTGACCTGCCCGCCATCAGCAGTTTCGATGGTCAACGTGTTTCTGCCAATATCGGCTTCGAGGACACGCGCCATGCTGTTATGCGGAATGCCTTCGTGCACCGGGCTGCCAGTGCGGAAATGGATTTCGTCGCCGGGCCGGTAGTTCCCGGCATAGTGCGGATTCGGAAACTTCTGCTCCACAAGAACAGGAAGCGCACGGCTCTCCGCTGCAAGTTTTCCTTCACTCTGCAACTCAGCGCGAATCAACTGCATCAGCTCGCGACGCTCCGCCGCATCGGGAGCGACAACGACTGTACGATTCGGCTGCGCGGAGTAGTCCAAGGCCACTGCCGCGAGGCGATGATCCGGACTCTGGTACTCATGGACACGGCCCTGCTGTTGAAGCTGTTCGGTGGCAGAACTTGGTTGATGCTCACGAAAAAGCTGAACAGCTTCCTGCGTTTGTTCGGTCATGCTTGGCGAACGAAAGTCCACCGCAGAGGTCTTTGAGATGTCGGCGGAGAGCCGCTTTCCCAGAGTTTCCGCGTCGTTGGTGTAGATGCGTGCATCCTCGGAGGCACGAGAGATGGCGACGTAAGCGAGACGGGTGTTGATGAGCATTCGGTTCGATGCTGTGTCGATGTTGGCGAGCACGCGGTCCGCCGTCAACCCCTGGGAACTGTGACTGGTGACTGCATAGCCGTGATCGAATTGACGGAACTGGGCTGTGTCGAAGACGATCTCGCGCGGCTGCTTGCCATCCAGGCGCACGGCCATTTGCCCATTGTCGATGGAAGTAATAGTGCCAAGATCCCGGTTGGCGACGCCAAGCGTCTTGTTGGGCTCGGTAAATT
>Ga0224527_1001118_pt1 | contig 14294 bp, 10 predicted proteins | sample CBST0metaG_FD_179882 | JGI IMG/M metagenome (GOLD analysis project Ga0224527, IMG submission 179882) | Peat soil microbial communities from Stordalen Mire, Sweden - C.B.S.T0 | ecosystem: Environmental > Terrestrial > Soil > Wetlands > Peat | place: Sweden: Norrbotten County, Stordalen Mire... | reverse complement strand
AGTTGGGCACTGTAGCCGATCTCGGGCGACGCCCATTCGTGCGCGAGACCGAGAAACCGGGGCGAAACCGGGAGGCCGTCTGCATCAGTCGCCTCGGCCTCAGCCAGAATGGGGAGCGCGGTGGAAGGCACCGTAACCGCAATAGTTGTAGTGCATTCGACTTTCTTACCCCAGGACTTTACGTGCAAATTATGTTTTCCAGGTGTGGCTACAACATGGGTATCAATCGAAGTTCCCTCAACGACAGAGGACGTGGACAGCGAATCGAGCGAGTAGCCCATGGTTGTTACTTTGACGCCGTCACATGTCTTCGCACTTGCTGAGAGCAAGAACGGAGAAGAAACACTTTCTCGGTTAGTTGGACTGGTTACGGTTGGGTTCGCTATCGCGGGTAAAGTTGAGATTATTAACAATGAAAACGCTACTAAAAGTCTATTAGTAAAGGTCACTTAATCCTCTTCTTAACGACTAATTCCATCTATTGAAAGACCTAGACACATTTCAAGGAACACGCAGGCAAAAAGCTCCCCACTCGTTCTGGCGCAGGGAATTCTTACGCAGCGCGATATTAAGGAATTAATGCTTTTGAATCTAAGACCATCGTAACAGCGGGTTCGATAGGAAATGTTGTGACCTTCAGCACAAGGCGGATGGAAACGTCGGCGTCAGATAAATATCTGAGATAGAAACGTCGCTCTCTTATGGCAGAAGAATTGGTCCACGGCTTAGAACCAGCGATTCATGTATGGTTCAAATCTAATGCTGAGAGGAACTTCGAAGCGCGCGTCATTTATGAACGCAAGCGCGCGATCTCGCCGATCGGTGTTTTGGGCAGACTTGTAAACGTGGCCAACGGCAGTGACTAAAGTGTTATTCAGGGCCGGTCCAATTCTGCCAGATCACTACTATTACCCAATCGACTTTGCGATCTGCGCTACTGCTGTCCTGTTGAGATCTCGCTTTACGCGCTCACGAACTTCAGCGAGCTCGAAGAGGACTGCAGGAATCTTCGGAAAAGACATTGCTCTCAGGGGCAAACGCGATTCTTTTGTCGAAGAGTCTGAGGTATGGGACCATCGACCGCTACTGAACGCGGAAGGGAAAGCGCGGACGGAATCTCGTCTTTGAACATGCAGGAGATCTGACGCGTAATGCGAAGGTACCAATCGGAAGGGAGGTCCTGACCGTCCGCGTCGAGCGTTAACCAATAGCCAGGGGTTGGCGCATCCTGGCGCCGCGAAACAGCCTTGAAAATGGCAGTGCCCTCGTTGACCTCGTCAAACATTGCAATCTTGACGAATTTTGCATGCGCTGCTTTGGCGTTATAAGCCTGCTTCCATAGGAAATTTCCGCCCAAGCGCGGGATCTCATTGCCGGACTTATCGCGATTCAAGTTGTGCCATGAGAATCCAGGAAAAATTACCGGCATGTATTGCTGATTATTGGCGGTCGTTCTCTGCATATCTGGTTCAAGGTGCGTCGCCTTCCAGGCATCTGCATCCTTCATCGATGAATAGCGACCTACTGTCCATGGCTGCACGATATCGAGCGCCGCATAGACCCGAGCCCAGGCGGGGTCGGAAACGCTATCCGCGGTGAGGGTTCCCCACCCAGCAGGAACGCCACCTATGACCACCGCGCCAGCTTGTTCTTTGAACCAGCTGATTATTTGCAGCGCGAGGGCCGCATTATCGAGATGATACCCGTCGTTAAACCCGAGGCCCCAAATGGAAACGACCGGCTTCCCGTCAACATGGAAGTAGGCAGGGTCGGATGTCAGGTGGAGATCGTTCGAGAGATAGCGCCAGTCCTCCTTTAGGCGGCTGAATAAACCTTCAGGTGTATCTCCGCTGACATCGTATTCGATAAGGAAGTTCCGATGGTGTTTTTCAGCGGCATTGCGCACGTTCTTCAACACCACATCGCCTTCCCCGCGTTGGCCCGGGATCGCGTCAGTAAAGCGCTGCAGGAGAAGCCCGTCGATACCGTACTGTTCCATCCACGACAAATGGGTTTCGACGGTGGCCGCAGGATAGGAGGAGAAAAACCGGGCTGGCCGGCCGTGCACTGATTCAGTTGTTATGGGACAGACAGAGGACGCCGGCAATTCACTTGTGTCCGGATATAAATCAACGGCGATGGTGTCCGCAGTGGGTGCTCCACGCGACCAGTGATTCCAGGTGTGCTGTGGCGATCCGTCGTCGGGGCAGCGAAACCAGCCCTGATAGCCTACAAACACTTTGCCATTGAGAGAGGTTTGCGCAGGACAGAAAGCGACAGCCAAGATGACTACGCAAAGGATCGATTTTCCTTTCATCTGTCTCCTCGTAGTCCTTTGAAAACGGCAATTGTCTCAATGCGGCAATCGAGGTTCTCAGGTTTCCGTGCATCGATTCAGTCGGAAGAAACAACCGAGTTGGAAAGTACGGTAGTTCTGGACCGAAGGCCGAGTACCGCACCCCAATTCAAGACGACCAGCAGGCCGTCAGTAGCAAGGCTGGCCCATGCAGCGCCACGCCATCCAAAGTGGGGAATGAGGTAAAGGTTGACGCAGAAATTAAAAACCGAGACGGTGGCCTGGGTGCCGAGACGAATTCTCTGATCTCCAGATGCAGTCAGTGCATCGCCGGCGCTGATGTGCAAGGCGCGAAAGATTGGAATCAGGCACAACCAGCGCAAGGCTTCCACGCTCTGCGCGAAGCCGGGCTCGACCAAATGAGGAATGATTGGAGCCGCCAGGAACATAACGGCGGCGCAAAGAACGGCAATGGGGACGGTGTGTCTAATAATCCGAATTGCATATCCGGCGGTATTGTTTAGGCCATCAACGCCCAGGCGGAAGAAGCGCGGAAACGCGGCAGCCTGGATGGAATTGAAGGGCATGGTTCCGATGTCGACGATCCGATAGGCCATGGTATAGACGCCGTTGGCAGCGTTGAGACCGAAGTGACCCAACATGACCTTATCGATATCGTTGTAGATCGCTCCTGTCGAGTAGGAGAGCGCGAAGACAAATCCTTCCCCGAGCCGGTCTCTGAGAAGCCGCAAAGAGAAGACGGGAAGACCGAAGCGGCGCGTCACCAGCACGGCGGCGAGTAATGCTGCGACGCAGGAGATGATCAGGGTAGCGACCACCCAGTGGCTGGCAGTGGTGCGGTGCAAGACCATCAACATGGTCCCGGCCAAAACCATCCGCAGGAGATTGGTTAGCAGACTAAGGGCTGCTGTAACTTTCATCATTTCGAAAGCCTGAAACACTCTGCCCGCTGCCTGCGTAAATTGAGCGAACAAACAATCGGATATGGCTAAACAAACCACCATGGCCGCTGAGAAAGAGTGTGCGATGCGGGGTCCGCCCCAGCCCAGGAGAAAGACGAAGGTGGTGCCCAGGAAAACATTCGCCATGATGACATTGCCCCAGTATCGGGCAAAGTTAGAAGGGTTGGGGCATACATAGCGAAGAAATACGGAGTACATTCCGAGCGTGCTGTACTGGCTTAAGATCGAGACCGTGGCAACGGCGCCGACGAAGATTCCATATTGCACGCTTCCCAGCAGACGGGCGAGAAATAGGAAGTAGACTCCTTGACACACGACGGAGAAACCCTGGCCGAAAAACATCCAGCCGGCATTGCGCGCGAGGTCGCTCGAGCGAAGGCGGCGCCACTCCAGGAGAAGCTTATTCACAGGCTTCCTGCATCCGGATCCGTTTTGCGGGATCAGCCAATCGGAGCGAGGCCAGCATAAACATCACCTCGGCTAAACGTCTGCTTTGTAGTTTCTCGGTAACGCTTTCGAACAAATAGACGGCCAAAATCCGGATCGGGATGAGGCAGGCGCAGCATTTCACGAGCTCTGCCCGAAACTGCGAACAGCGGCTCGAAACAATTCTGTAGACAGCCAGACTTGGCAATATCTTCTCCTGCAGTTTGACCGTGATGCGACAGAGGAAAGTCATTATCGAAGTGGCAGCGAAACTCGCGATCGCGGCTACCTGAACGCTTCCGCATTCGTTCTTCGGAATTGGCCGTTTCGAAATGCTCGACGATTCCATCGCTTAAAGATGCAATTTAAGTTAAGCCGACGCGAGATGCCAGACTGAACATTGGCAATGCAGGTCAGGCCGCATCGGCATTCTACTCATTCTGCGCCTGCGGTAGAGCGAAATGCTGGGGCGCGGTATATTCGGGTCGCAAAGAGGGGAACGACTGAATCGAACCCTGGAGTGAGGAGTGGCGAAGAGTGGAATCGTGGACAAAATCCTGCATGCGCTGCAGGAAGACCGACGTATCGAAGCGACGAGCATGATGTTGAATGTCGGTCGGAGTAAAAGTATGCTCGATGCTTTCGAAGTGGAGGATGGCGTCGATCACGGAGTTGACCTGCTGCTCGGGAAAGAACACGCCGGTATCCGAGTGCGCGTCATCAGAGTTGACCCGGACCGTCTCGAGTGAGCCGCCATGGCCGTAGGCGATAACAGGGCGACCGAATGACTGCGCTTCCACAGGTGCGATTCCGAAGTCTTCATCGGCTGCGAAAAGGAAGGCCCGGCAATTGGCATAGAGGGCGCTGCGTTGGGAATCAGACACGCGGCCCAGAAATTCGACAGTCTTGCCTGCGATTGTCTGGAGTTGATTTTTGTTTCTGCCGGTTCCGGCGATGACCAGGCGCCTGCCCAGCGCATTGCACGCGCGAATAATCAGATCAATGCGTTTGCTCTCGGTAAGACGGCCGAGATAGAGATAGTAGTCATCGGTTCGATCAGCGATGTACCCATGATGAGTATCAACGGGGGGATGGATAACGACAGACTGACGCCGGTAGTACTTCCATATCCGCTGCTGAATATGTTGCGAATTCGCGATGAAATGGTCGACCCGCTGAGCAGCACCGAAATCCGAGGTCCGGGCATAGTCTGCGATGCAGGCAAAGAGAGGGCGAGCGGCTCGCGGCAGGCTAGCGTGGAAAGCGGGGCCACCATCCCAGATAAACCTTCCCGGCGTGTGGCAGTAACTAATATGCACAGTATCGATGGGGGTCACGATGGCCTTGATGGGAGGCGAATCAGATGAAATCACCACATCGTATGGCGAGAAATCAAAAGAGCCCACGGCGGCTGGATAAAGAGGGAGAAGCGCGCGGTTGACTTTGTGAGCCAGGGGAATGCGATTTAAGAACGAGCAGTGAAGACGCGACCGAGATACATCGGGTGGCAATGAATCCTTGCCGGCGAAAAGGCAGAAAATGTCGGCATCTGGATAAAGGCGCAATAGTGAAGAAACAACCTTCTCGCCGCCCCCGTTAAGCAGAAACCAGTAATGCAGGATGGCCACTTTCATGCAAGTCTCCTTCCTGATTGCTCGAGCATTGCGTTATCGACAAACGCCTTGAAGCGCTGTTGAAAGATAGATGTATCGAATTGTCGAGCGTGCTTCTGAATCTCCGTGGGCGAAAACTCTGCTTCTCGCTGTTCGAAATTGCGGATGGCCTGGACGACCGCCTCCACACTTTGTTCGGGGAAGAATATCCCTGTATTGCAACCCGGTTCCCGGTCGGCCCGGACGGTCTCAAGAGACCCGCCGTGACCGTAGGCAACTACCGGACGGCCAAAAGACTGCGCCTCAACTGGAACGATCCCGAAATCTTCGTCCGCGGCGAAAAGGAAGGCACGGCAGTTTGCATAGAGCGGCCCAAGCTCGGCATCTGCGACACGACCGAGGAATTCGATGGTCGGCCCGGCGATAGCTTTGAGACGTTTTTCTTCGCGGCCGGCCCCTGCAATCAGCAGTCGGCGCCCAAGCTGGTTGCAAGCCCTGATCAGCAGGTCTGTCCGCTTCTCTTTCCCGAGGCGTCCGACGGAAAGATAATATCCATCGTGTCGACTCGACAGATAGCCGGCCCGCGTTTCTACGGGTGGGTAAATGACGGGGCAACTTCTGCGAAAATACTGGAATGTTCTGTTGGCGATATAACGTGAATTGGCAACGACGTGATCCATGCGCTGCATCGCGCTGAACTCCCACATCCTCACACGAGACGCAGCGACTACGTAGGCGGCACGGGCTAATCCTGATGTTCGCGCCTGGTGATTCGAGTAGAGGTCCCACCACGCGCGCGGAGGAGTGTGACAGTAGCAAATGTGCAAGGCGCCCTGCGAAGCATTAGCCCCCATAATGACCGGGCCACCGGAACTGATAATGAGGTCGTAGTTTCTGATATCAAAGCTTTCGATAACCCATGGGAAAAAGGGGAACAAGTAAAAATGAAACCGGGAGGCTCCGGGAATTTTATTCAGCACGCTCGTCTGCATCGTACGTCCGGAGATGTTGGCGGGTAATCGCCTGGTATCGGAAAACAGCGTGAACAGATCCGCGTTCGGATACATGCCGGCGATAACATCCATTACCTTCTCGCCGCCTCCGGGTAAGAGGAACCATGGGTGCAGGATCGCAACTCTCATTGGTGCTGCCCTCCGGCAATTGCGGTTCTGACAAGACTGTCGGCGACGCGCCGATACTGGGTGGTAATGGCGTGCCAGGTAAAGCGGCGTCGGAACGAGGCCAACCCATCCCTTCCAGTTCTGACTCGAAAATCGGAATCCTGAATCAGCGCCTGAAGAGCGTCGGCTAGTTCGGCGGGAGAATTGGGCGAAACGAGAATGACACCGCCGTCAGCGGCAATTTCAGGGATGCCTCCGACACGGCTTGCGACCACGGGAACTGCGCAGCCCATAGCCTCGATGTTCACATTGCCGAAGGGCTCCTCATAGATTGACGGACAGCACAAAATATCGGCCTGCCGATATTCTTCGGCGATCTGGGTACCTGGCCGGGAACCAACAAACTGCACGGTGGCGGGACTCGATTCCAGCAGTGTTCGAAGATAGGAAGAACTCCCGCCAACTGCGGCTTCGGCATTACCAACGACACGGCATTCAGCCACAATTCGTCTTTCCTCCAAGATCCGCATCGCATCGATTAGTACGTGAACACCCTTCTCGGGTACGATGCGCCCAACGTACAGAATGATGGGCTTCAAGCCGAGGGAAAATTGCGCCTTTCGCGGATAGAACAGCGACTCGTCTGCGCCGTTATGAATTGCGTAAGTATTTCGCAGCCACGGAAAGAGCTGTAAAGCTTCTTTCTGCATCGACGCGCTGACGAAGATGTAGGCATCGGCGATGAACCTGCGAAAGTGGGGACGGCGCGCAAAGAATTCCAGAGAGCTGTGCATATGACAAACGAGCTTCGCGCCCCGACGATGAATGAGCGGTTCCAGGGCTACGCAAAAGTCGGGTTGCCCGTGGCACCAAACGATGTCATCGGGATCCAATTGCGCGAGAAAGGGCTGAAAGATCCGCCTTAGAAGAGGCACCTTAACGCGGAGAGGCAGATAACCACGCCCCCGAATTTTGCTATAGGAACGAAGTGCCGGGAGAATCACGATTCGATTGCTCTCAATGTTCCAGCTATCGTCGGCTCCGCGACAGACGATGGTTGAAGAATCGTCGAAGGGGAGGATATTGGCAATGCTGCGACTGACCGCACCCCCGGCGACGTCGGCGGAAAACAACTCGCGTTCGGTGAGAATGTGGTAGATCACACGTTCGCCTTCGCGGAGCCGGTTGCCCCTTCGTTTCCGAACTAAAGCTCCGTTAGCGAACATGTCGGCCGATAACGGGCACTGCTGTCTAGATTGCGCAGGCTGCTGCGCATCGAGCTTCATAGCCAACTCGCCCAAGTACTCAAATTCAGGAACAGCGAACAAGAGCTTTGGATGATGGATTCCTTTCACTCCGGAGGTGTGTTCCCGCCGGCTAGTTTCCCGCTTTCGTTTGCCGCATTCGATGAATTCATAACTTATAGGTCATCGCGGCAAATGGCATAGCATAGTTGAGCTTAATCAAGCGTCCGAAGCGAAGCCTCACAGTTTCAAGTTCTCTGAAAATCGCGGACATCTCAATAGTTGACCACCGCCACGGATATAGCTGATTACTGCCATGCTCCGCCACCGATTTGTTATAAATTCATTGTGATTATGATAGAAACAGGCAATGATGACGGTATGGGAGCTTCTATGGGAGCTTCAGTTGGCAGCCAGGCGACACTGTTTCAGTATTTTCAAATCAAAATAATTTCCGCGATACAACTGAGAGCGCGGAAAGGGTATCTTCTAATTGAGATAGTGCAGAGGCCCGATGCGGACAGATTACTCACGGTTGTATCCTACGATCGACGGGGCTGAACGGTAATCTGGAAACCCGCACGTGCCAAGTGAAATGCCAGTTCAGTTTTCACTTATGGTTCGCGCAACATCGGGTAGTTTCTGTGAATGGTCATCGCCGGTACACTGATTGATATTGCCCCCATTGATCGTGTGGCAGAACCGGGCGACAGTGCAGAATCATGGTTTCAACGTTGCGCTCATATCACCGTCCAAGAAGATGTGAGCGTTTCGAAACCGTAGTCTTACTAACGGCAATTCGAAACACGTACGCTCCTTATCGTCGCGCGCGATTGGAAACGCAATGGTTTTATCAACGCTTCCCGTCCTGAGGCCAAGGGCCTTTTGTGCTACCCGGCGGAACTGCTCGGGGCTTGCAAGGGCGCCTTGCGCGCGTGAAGGCCTGGGGCTTCCAGAACCCGATCGAGTAGAGAACGGTGCTGATACTAAGTCTCCTTGATTTCGTTAAGCAGTTTGGCGAACGGAAAACTTCCGTCTGACATGCGGGAAAAACTGGAGATGGAATGAGAATCATATCCGAAAAGCGTCGCAAGATTTCGATTGCTGTGTGCGATCCGTGCCCCATGATCTTCCTGGGGCTGCAAAGCATATTTCGCGGAGATGCAAGAATCTCCGTCGCGAGTGAGTGCACGAATCTGCGTTTTCTATCTGAGAAGGTGGCGGACGGGGAGGCGGATGTTGCATTGGTGGATTGGGCCATGATCAATTGGCACGATCAGGGTTGCATGAAGATGGTGCAGGAGATCAGGATGAACTCGCTCCTGGTTCTATTAGGAATGAACGAGAGTACGCAGGAGCGAAAAGTCGCACTGGAATTTGGAGTGCGCGGCATCATCAGCAAGCGAAGTAATGCGAATCAAATCCGGAAAGCCCTCTGCAGAGTGGCCGACGGGGGCATCTGGTTGGAACGAGCGGCCGCTGAAACGCTGCTCAATCATGTCTTTTCTCCATCAAGAGCTCCGCATGACGAACAGGGAAGGATAGAGTTGCTGACGCGTCGCGAGCGGGAAGTAATCGCGCTGGTCTGCAGGAGCCTTAGGAATAAGCAAATCGCTGCAATGCTTCGGATTTCGGAATCTACGGTGTGGCATCATCTCACCTCGATTTTCGGCAAAATGCAAGTTGGGGATCGCGTTTCGTTGGTCACCTTTGCATTTCGTCACAACCTGAGTACCTATATCGACAAGGCTGTATCTTCTCCAGTGGCAAGGCCGATTCCGCTCGCGCCTCCCACAAAGACGGCGAGTACTCGGCTGTTGGCCCGCGATCCGGACGACGACTTGCGGACTGAACTTACAGCCTGATTCCCGGCACCTGTTCAGTGGGGCGCCGCCAAGAGCGAAGTTAGCGTTCGCTCCAAACCGAGGTTTAGCGGTTGCTGAATAGTAGAACTCTGCCATACCTTCCTCTCGGTCTGCCATTGATGTCTGACGGCTCACCGGAGACACTAGCAGCATAACGATCTCGGGCCGATTTCTCCGAGGTCACCATGCATTGATGGAAGGGGGTCCGCATGTCTGCAGAGGCGCCGCAATTGATGAGCGTGTACACCCACTTCGCGACGGAACATGCAGCAGAGAAAGCCTATCGCCCGCCTCACCGAACGCCAGAGGTGCTGCCGATAATTTATAGAAGCATCCGTGCGCTAGTTCCGCTTCTCGCAATGGCATCGGATTCGACGGCAGCTCTGTCGACCCATCAAGACTGGGTACGCGCAGCAAGCAGCAGGACCTTTGCGCTCCCTCCAATTCTCATGCTCGTAGTTCTCATGATTGTCTGGAACTGCGTCTTCCGATCGCGCAAGACGGAGGGACGAGACGTGCCTCGCGGGGAGTTTCTTTTGTGGCAATTGTGGATGGTCATCGCCGGCACATTTGCATGTACAGCGATTCTCTGGGTGACCCGAATCGTATTTCCAAGCGCTGGATCGAGCTTGATTTCTCCCAGTGCATTTGCGTTTCATTGTGCAGCAATCGGTGTCGGTTGCGTGTTGGCTGCGGCACTGTCGTATACGATCGCCTACCAGTTGTCACCACCACAGCTCTTTCTGGTAGTAGGAAGCAGACGTAGAGCCATTACTGTTTATCGAAAACTGCGATCGCAAGGAAACTGCCGCGGGAGTATTCTGGGTTTCGTAGATCCCGACGATTCGCACGCCCAATATCTTCCTTGTGACTATCTGGGCTCGCTGGAAGAGCTAGAGGGCATCCTCGTTCGGAATCCCGTGGATATGGTTTACATTGCGCTTCCGCTCAAGTCCTTTTACGACGCGGCACAGGAAGCGATCAGGATTTGCGAGCGTATCGGAGTGGAATACACCGTTCAGCCTGATATTTTCGAGACGCGGAATTACCGGCCAAGCAAGCTAACATTTCGCGAAGTAAGAGGTTCGGTGTACCACTTGGTGCATGAAGACTATCGCCTTCTTCTCAAGCAGGCAATTGACGTTGTATTCGCGCTCATGCTCCTGGCAATCTTGTCTCCGTTAATGATTATTATCGCGACCGCGATCAAGCTGACGAGTCCGGGACCTGCGCTTTTTGTGCAGGAGAGATACGGGCGCAATAGAAGGCGATTTCGGATGTATAAGTTCCGATCGATGGTGTCGAATGCAGAAACACTCATGACCCACGTGGAAGAACTGAACGAGGCAAAAGGCCCAATCTTCAAGATCAAGAAAGATCCTCGGATCACGAAGGTCGGCCGGCTTTTGAGAAAGACCTCACTCGATGAGCTGCCTCAGCTCTTGAATGTTATTAAGGGCGATATGTCGCTGGTCGGTCCTCGTCCCATGTCTTTGCGCGACGTTCATCGCTTTTCAAAAGCGAGCTTGATGCGACGCTTCAGCGTGACACCGGGGCTCACGGGATTGTGGCAGGTCAGCGGTCGCAGCAACACGGATTTCGACGACTGGATCAAGCTCGACCTTCAGTATATTGACGAGTGGTCATTGGGACTAGACTTGAAAATCCTCCTTCGTACGGTGCCGGCCGTCTTGACCGGCACGGGAGCTGCCTGAGAACAAGTCAAGGATGATCGACAGAGGGAACGCTCATGGGCATTCATTGCGTGTCAGTTTATGTTCAATGATAAAAGAGTTGCGATTGTTCACGACAGCATCTTCCCACACAGCGATGCCAAGGATGCTCTCGATGTGCTGACGAACATGTTGCCGAACGCGGATATTTTCTGCGTGGCAGATGGCACGTTTTCTGACCGAGTGAAGGCGCAGCCCGGTGGCGTCGCGTGGATGAAACACATAGCCGCGAGAAGGACATTGTCTGCCGGGAACGTGGCACTGCGTTCGCTGGCGGTTCGGGCAATGGACCTAAGGGCGTATGACATCATCGTTAGCAATTGCGCCGGATTAGCCAAAGGGGCGCGACAGCGGGACAGTGCCGTGCATATTTGCTATTGTCACGCGGCCGCATCCTGGTCGGCCGAGGCACGCTTAGATCAGAAGAGGATGACCGAGCGTTTGCTGCTAAGTCCGGTTTTCGCGGGCTTGCGCTGGATCGATGCGCGGCTGGCGACGCAACCAGATTATTTCATTGCGGCGTCACGTGCCGTTGCCGCGCGGGTGAAGACGGTCTATGGCCGCAATGCCCTGGTCATTTATCCACCGGTCGATACCGCACAATACTATCGCAGCGGAGGACAGGGAAAATATATCCTTGCCATTTCTCCTCTGGTCGAAGAGATTCGGCTGGATACGCTGGTTGCGGCCTGCAACGTCATCGCGAAAGAGCTATGGATTGTAGGCGAAGGTCCTGACCGAAAGCGGCTCGAATCCATCGCCGGACCCACGGTACAGTTTGTGGGAAATCCCGAGGGGGACGCAGTTAGAGATCTTCTTGCACATTGTGCAGCGGTCTTCTGCCCAGGGGTTGGCGAAGGATTCGACACACTGCCGATCAAGGCCAATGCATCGGGACGTCCGGCAATTTCGTTCATGACGGCGAATGCGGGAGAAACCCTTATGGATGGACATACCGGAATTCTCTGCCGGGATAGCTCAGCAGCGGGGGTGGCTGATGCGATCGAGCGGTGCGGTTCCGTTGACTGGGACCAGGAAGCATTGATGGCACATGCCCGGTCTTTCGATGTGTCTGCCTTCCGCACAAGATTCTTTACGCTGCTTGCGGATGTGTGTGGCAACTACCCGGCGCGGGTTTTAGCATGAGAGCGCGTATAGATTTGCTTCATGCATGCCGATGTCAATCTTCAACATGCCTAATCGTTCAGGCCCAAACTGTACTGAAATAGGGAGTTCTAGTTGCCAATCCGAGTCGGTGAGGATACACTAAAATCGCTGAGAGTTAGTACCGGCGATGCAAGACGACTCTTTGGCTTCGCTACTTCCCTGACATACTATTTGTTCCTCTCGTGCTTCTCTTGGCCTGAATGCTTCTTTAGTAAGCGAATGTTCCGCGGCAAGTTTATGCCTCTCTCTCTACGTTTGACGAAGGCTGAGAGTTGGGTCAAATCAACAAAGTTGGACTTGACCGGCGCGTGATGAATTCCGCATGAGGACTACGAATGCCAATGAGGAGCATCAAAGTAGGGGAGGAATTTCAGCGTGTTCGAGATCAGGAAGTTGGATTTCGAACTGCGATTCCGAACTCATCTGCTCACATGTCCGACAAACTTCACATTAGCCTTGGGTTCCAGGATTCTCGCGTTGCGTCGGGCGATGACGTGACTCCGGTGCGACAACGCAACGACCGATTCGGCTTCTTTAGGCGGGTAAGCCTGCTTGTGGGACAGAAGATGTCTTGGTCGCCGAGTTTGCTTGCCGGCGAATTCCGACGCTACCTTCTCAGCATTGGGAAGAGGCGTGAAGTACTTCGTTTGCTCAAGCACCGGCCATTCTCTGAAATCGTTCAAAACGAACCCAGATTTGCCTTTAAGTATCTCGCTCCAGACTACCTGGCCCGAAGCTTCACAGTTAAGGAACGGGTGTCGTGCTTTTTACATCACTATAGGCGAATATATGCCGCGTTCCCAGAATCCCTCTTAAGGCAGATCCTGCAAGGAGTTTTCACACTCTGTGAAATCAATAAGGACGGCCATCACTTCTCGCTGTCGATTGGCGTGCCTGAACTAATGGGAGATAGGGAGGGAGAATTGTCTCTTGCTATCCAGGTGGATGGTAGAAACGTGTTTATTCTTTCTTTCACTATCGTTCCGGGGTGGGTGGTGAAATCGGAAAGTGCGGAAGTTTTGTTGATTACGCGGATGCAGGGCATGAAAGGATGTCGTTCGCAAATCGGACTTCTTCGCAGCGCCTTAAACGAACACTCTCCGGAGAAATTGCTTTTCGCTGCTTTGCAGGGCATTGCAGATGCGTTTGGAATCGACAGAGTCGTCGGAGTTTGCGTCTCAAATCAGAGATCGTTCAAGAGAGAAAGCGCAGGCGCCTTAATGAGGAAATATGACCATTTCTTCGCCGGACTAGGAATGGTAAAAGCTACAGCGGGCTTCTATTCCGCAGCTGTTCCCATAGACGAGCGACCGATAGCGTCGTATAAAGGGCGATACAGGTCGCACGTAAGGAAACGACGGGCATTCCGACAGCATATTCACTTGGCTTGTGCCGCAGCCCTCTTGGAAGCAACTAAGATAACCGCTCCTTCTTCTTCGGCTGCAGTAAGCTCGACCGAGGGCCAAGGGAAAATTGATCCATTGACTAAGGATGTTCAAACGGACGCAGGTTTGGCGGCACATTCAGATTTTCTCAATCACTCCGTAACCGGTGGGGCGACGTGAGAAGTGAAGATCAGATCCGTCATATCGGCAAGAGTTTTCTGTGGGCTCGAATGCGAGAATTTCATGAAATACTTCCTGGCGATTTGAATTCTGGTCGTAATTCTTTTCGACAATTTCTCTCTTGGAAACGCAGAAGCACTAAGAAGTACAAGGGACCGTGGCAGGGTCGGACGACTGCCACGGCGTTGAGAGAAGAAGCCTGTTGTTGTCGGTAGACCGACGAGGCTTGGTTGAGGTTACCTCACGAATGTGATGATGGCGGCCTGCGTGCTTTCGAGGGG
>Ga0224527_1001116_pt1 | contig 14317 bp, 9 predicted proteins | sample CBST0metaG_FD_179882 | JGI IMG/M metagenome (GOLD analysis project Ga0224527, IMG submission 179882) | Peat soil microbial communities from Stordalen Mire, Sweden - C.B.S.T0 | ecosystem: Environmental > Terrestrial > Soil > Wetlands > Peat | place: Sweden: Norrbotten County, Stordalen Mire... | reverse complement strand
TTTGACGCGAGCAAGGGTCGCTCGATTGGATTTCCACGTCGGCTCATCTTCGTGGTTATGCATACGAGCACTATGTCACGAGTCCAAGCGGATATCAGGTCAATATGGAACAGGACAGGCAGTTTAACGCCGTCGTTCTGTGCTGCGATCGATGTACTCTGGCAACGAAGAAAATGGCCGACGAAAAAGCTCGCGCCTTTGAGGATGATCGTGTCTCCTTCCGATGGAAGGACTATGCGCACGGCAACAAGCAGAAAGTCATGACCCGTTTCCGCAGATGAGTTTCTGCGCCGCTTCCTCATCCACGTTCTGCCCAAAGGGCTGGTCCGCATCCGCCACTTTGGACTCTTCGCCAACCGCAGATGTACAGTAATGCTCACACGCTGCTTCGTTCTACTTGGTGTGGCATCCTGCCCAACAGAGCCGGCTACAACCACCCACTTACGTTGTCCTGCCTGCGATGGTCCAATGATCGTCGTCGAGCGGATGACTACCTGCCAGTTGTACTTCCGCTTAAGCCCGGCGCGGTCTGATCAACAGAAGTGCAACATTGACAGTTCGAGAGATCTCCATGGTCCACTTTACTTCGATCAACGTCGCCTATAGGTGTGTTCGCGCACGCCATAACCTCGTGTGCCCACTCGCCTCCATCGGCTCGCAGATCCTGCCCTCGTGGACGCCCGGCAGGACTCCACGTCATCATCCAAATGCAGCCCCATGGCTTTCTCGGCCCCACTTCATTCCTGCAACGCCGAGCTACAACCAACAAAGGCAAATCGAAATCCCATAGCTCTCACCGCGTCCGCCGCAAAAACGCCAGCGGCTCCGTTCAAACGCCCCTATCGAAACTGCCCCGGCGGCAAGCCGTCCAGACAACTCTGCCTCATCTCGCCGGGCCAGTCCCGATAGGGTTCTAACGTTTACCAATACCTATCACGCGTCCGCCGCGGAAATCGATCTCGATGAGCGCATTGGCCTGAAGGCAACAACTATCCCAGCTTTCGTATTTCCTGTCATCAAGACCACAGGACTGAAAATCTAGCAGCTTATGGCCCAGACATTTGTTCGATCAGATTGCACAACTGAGATGGTGGCTCCTGAAAACACCAATCAAATGTGAGCCGACCCGCATCTATAACTTACGGATAAGACTTTTGTCGTCACGGGCGGCCTGCCACGCGTAATGTGAAGAGTTCAGTCTGAACAAACAGAGGAGCTCTTCTTGCATTCTTTCTACGAACTCACCACTCTTTCCTGTCCCCTACTGTCGTTGCATGCGGCGGCGGTAGGTGCCCGGGCTTTCATCGAGGAAGACAACGCTACAGGAGAACTCCTCGGTTGCTGGAGAACTGAGATCGGACAACTCGGGCGGGTGCTGCTATTACGCGGCTTTGAGAGTGCGGAGGATTTAGCGACCGAGCGCCGCCGTGCGCTCTGGAGCGCCGATCCCTTTTACGCGGGCAGCCTTGTGACGGCGTTGAGCATGGACAGTTATGCACCCTTCCCCTTCCTCCCCCTGTTCAGCCTGGATCTTTTGGCGGCATTTATGAATTTCGCACCGACCAGCTTAGGCCGGGTGGCCTGCCGCCAACCCTCGCGGGCTGGGAGAAGGCGATCCAGCCGGCGAGGGAGTACACCAGTCATCTCGTGATTAACATGTACGCGCTGGATGGGGCGCCACGAATCACGCATATCTGGGGATTTCACAGCCTGGAAGAACGAGCGGCGCTCCGGGCGAAGTTCTATGCTGCCGGTCTTTGGCCACCTCAAGGCGGTCCCCAGCAGATCCTTGAAGCAACATCCACAATCGCCATCCCCGAAGACGATTCTCCGCTTCGTTGAGATCCTCGATGAGTGACTCGGCCTGAAATCGTCAGTTGAGGCGGATGCCATTGGCGCTACTGATTTCAGCCCTTCTCTAATATGCTATTGACATGGCTCGCACAAAGGAGTTCAACCCGGAGATTGCCCTTCAAGCGGCGATGGAGGTGTTCTGGCGTCTTGGATACGAACGCACCTCGCTAGATATTCTGATGCGAGAGACGAAGCTTTCCAAGCAAAGCCTTTATGACACCTTCGGCAACAAGCGCTCGCTCTATTTCCGCGTCTTGTACCGCTATCGGAAGTTGACCAACGACTCGTTGCGCGAAATCCTAGAGCGCGAGAAGTCCGTTCGGAACGGATTTGTGAAGATCTTCAATTCGATGATTGCAGAGAGCAAGGAACAACATGAGCAGGGCTGTCTTCTCTTGAGCGCCAATCTCAGCCGCGATCTTCACGATGCGGAGATCAAAAGTTTTTTGCGCGCCAACCAGCTAGAGGTCGAGAAGATTTTTACCGGCGCGCTTGTCAAGGCCCAGGCGCATGGCGAGATTGCGCCGGAGAAGAACCCCTCCGCACTGGCCAAGTTCCTTGTCGCCACCATACAGGGAATGCGTGCGCTCGCCCGGCTCAACGATGACCGGAAGGAACTGAAGTACATCTCCAAAGTCGCTCTGTCGTCGCTCGACTGACGGAGGTTTTCAGACCCGGAGCCAGTGAGCGTATTCACTTGGTGACAATTTGGACTGCTTGGTCTATTTTCATCTCTAAGCGGTGGGAACCCCGTTCGGCCTGGTAGGCCTTATCTCCCATGCTCAGGAGGATCCATGTTTCGTGGCATTGTTATGTTCGCGCTTTCGGCCGCCGTCGCGGTTTGCGGCTTCGCTCAACCCTCACTTCCCTTCAGCTTTCAATCGCAATCTGTTCACGTAAGCGATGGCGTGGATATTTTCGTGCGCTACGGCGGCGTCGGCCCGGCAGTTCTTCTCGTCCACGGCTACGCCGAAAACAGCGATTCCTGGGCTCCCCTTGCCCAGGACCTGATGAAGGATCATACCGTGATTGTGCCCGATCTTCGCGGCATTGGTCGCTCATCGAAACCCTCATCCGGATTTGATAAGAAGACGCAGGCTCGCGACATGCGCGCTGTTGTTACGTCGCTTGGCTATGACCGCACATTGGTTGTCGCCCACGATATTGGCAACATGGTTGCGTACGCCTATGCCGCCACCTACCCAGACAAGGTGGAGCGATTGGTTGTAATGGATGCTCCCATTCCTGGCATCGGACCCTGGAGTGAGATACTGCAAAATCCCGGTGTGTGGCACTTCAACTTTCATGGGCCCGATGCCGAGCGATTGGTGGAGGGCCGCGAGCGCATCTATTTCGATCGAATCTGGAATGACTTCACGGGCAACCCAAGCAAGCCGGACGAGGCCACGCGAAACTTCTTTGCTGCCACTTACTCCCAGCCAGGAGGAATGCGGGCTGGCTTCGCACAGTTTTCCGCTTTTTCCCAGGATGCAAAAGACAACAAAAACTTCGAACAAACAAAGTTGACAATGCCTGTGCTCGCAGTGGGTGGCGAAAAGTCTTTTGGTCCGCTGCAAGCTGAAATCATGCGCCATGTGGCAACGAATGTCCGGGAGGCAGTCGTTTCGGGATCTGGACACTGGTTGATGGAGGAGCGGCCTCTGGAGACGGTAGCTCTGATTCGTGGATTTCTCGATGCCTCGCCAGAAGAGCGCTTTACCCCGACAGAGTACAAGTTCCCGGCACTGGGCAATCCCGGGCCAGGTAGTTCGGGAGTTGCCGGCATTCAGAACGTTGTCCTCAAAGGCGATCCCGATCAAGCTGGCGTTTACACCATCATGCTTCGCGTGCCAGCGCACACCCGAATCGCAGCCCATTCCCATCGCGACGATCGCATAGCGACAGTGATTTCCGGAACATGGCGCATCGGCTATGGATCCAGCTTCGATGAAGCAAAACTCAAAGCGCTTCCTCCGGGGAGCTTCTACACGGAACCTCCGGGGCAGACTCACTTCGCGGAGACCGCGGACCAACCCGTTGTTGTTCAGATCACGGGTTTCGGCCCATCTTCCACTGACTATGTCGAAAGCGGCAACGATCCCCGCCTTTCGCAAAAATCCGAATAGTTCCCCCCAACGAAGAGGCGGATCGGCGTTCTCCGATATTACTGGGAATCAAGCGCTTCTAATGGCCACCCTGATATCCGAACGCCGGTTTCTGCTGGATGATTCTCCAATTGATGCATAATCGCCAAGGCGCTCATCGAAGTCGAAATAGGTAATGATGTGTCGGCTCCGCACCAGTTACCCGTCTAGGGGCACCGAAAGGCCCTAGACGGCCCAATGGGCGTTTGTCGCTACTGGATGGCGACCAGATCGGCGAGCTTGGCCGCGACGTCTGCCATCGGATTTTCTGCAGTACTCAGGCCGCTTCGCGAGCCGAGCAGAGGGCTGACTTCGCGGAGAGCTTCGTACGTCGTGCCGTGCACGATGGGGACGAGCAGGTCACGCGCTAGAAGTGCCGATAGCTCTTTGTCAGCGATGCCCTCTCCTTGGAGGCGACGCAGCAGCGCAGGGGTCACGAGCACGATCCCGACTCGCGACTTCGCCAATCCCCTGTCGATTTCGCGGAGCAGCGGCGTGCCGAGGGCGACGTCCTTTTCGCTGAACCAGACCGAGACACCGCGCGACACGAGCAAATCGTTCAGTTCCTTGGCAGCGCCCTGCCGGTCGTCCCACGCATGGCAGAGAAAGACGTCCCGAGTGTCAGGCTGGGGCGCGCGCTTTTCGACGCTGTCGCGGACCGGCGTGAGTGCCCGCACCTCGGCAGGCGTGTACGCCACCGACGAACCGGCTGGTGACCAGCGCGGCTTTGCGCTGCTTCCGGACCCACCGCCGCTGCTCCGGCCGCCCACGCTGTTCCCAAATGAGGAGTAGGACGGGGATGGGGACGACCCGTAGCTGCCATAACCGCTGTAGCGGCCATAGCGACTACCGCATGCAGGGCAGTCCGCTGCGGCGCTCGCTGAGCGATGTCCTTTTACTGGTGCTGTGCATCTAGCCATGTGCGCAATGATACCGCTTACCATCGCGGCTCTCAATCGTAAGAACAGGAAATGTGCAGGCCGACAGCAGCCTCAGCGGCTTCGTTCAAGTCGGCTTGCAACGTGTGAAGGAGCTATTGGCCGTCCGCAGGTGCATCTGCCGAAAGAAAGCTGGACACTTCACTGCTCGCATCCTCTTGCTGAGGAAACGCTGTCGCGGGCAGCTTGACGCATCTCCAGAAATCACCTTTGATGTCCAGTGCACCCTTGTCGTCGCATCTTGCCACAGTCAGAATGGGCGACTTTGGGAGCATGAGCTCCAAATGTATGTGTTCGGGCACGGTCGCGACATTTGATTGCCACGGCAAAGGCAGCGGGACAAGCTTGGTAGGTTTGGCCGGTGAATACAAGACGTAGTGGAAGCTGATCTTATGCTGTGACTCTCTTTCCAGCTCTTTGTAGAATGCGTAAAGCAGTTCGAGACGGCTGACCTTGCTCTGATACTGATCGGATGTGAAATGGCCGTAGGCTTTGGCCTCGATCAAGATTAGGTGGTACGGCATTGTTGCTGCAGGGACGTACGCAACAACAACGAGGTCAAGGTCCTCCTGGTTGCCCATAACGAGCCTAGAGTGGCTTTGATGTCGACTCACGTTGTCTTGTCGATTCTGGGTCTCCCCCTTCATGAAGGTCAGCAGCGCCCCAGCAAGCCAGTCAAAATGAAAATCCGTGGCCCACCAGGCACGATCCACGGACTCTTTGGGGATCCCAACAGCCTTCGCGAGCCGTTCACAAAAATCGCTACCCAAATGCAAAGGTTTGTCGAGGATGTCGCGAATTAGGAGGTTCCGCTCCTTCCTGTTAAACCTTTCGAGTACGTTGGCAAGTTGCTCCATGCGGTTGCCCTCTTAGTAGAGCTTACATTCTGATCGGTAATGAAAAGTCGGCCAGTATTTACAAATCAGCTTTCGGTGGCGGGGTCTCACGCCAGAACATGTCCATCTTGAACAGCGGCGCACCTGGAAGCGCGATTTGTTTTGCGGTGTTCACGTCAGCACCCAAAGTGGCAGGTTCACCTAGCGGAGTCCAACACAAGTGTTTCGAGCACCTCGATTACGCGCTGGTTCATCTCTGGACCTTTCACAGCAATCCGAATAGTCCGTGGCCCCAATGATGAATGAATTTCTTCTCCAGAGCGTAGGAACACGTTCTGTTTGCGAGCGCGGCGCACAATGTCGGCTGCGTCGGGCGCCCCGGCTGGGAGTTCGCAGAGCAGACAATTTGTGACGCTTGGGAAGGCTATGATGCCGCACCTTTCTCCGAGTCCTGCTGCGAGTTGCTCACGAAGTTCTGCCGTTCGCCGGTATTGCTTGTTGTAGTAGTCAGCAGAAGATAATGCGGCGACCGCTGCAACCTGTGCAGGGAGAGAGACGGACCACGGCGGAAGCAATTTCCCGAGCTTTGCAATTTCCGATTCAGGGCCGACCATGTAAGCCGCTCTTAGGCCGCTGAGAGCATAAGCCTTCGACATTGATTTGCAGACGAAGACATTATCCGATTTCGCCGCGAACTGTTCGACCGAATGTTCAGCTCCCGCAAACTCGATGTAGGTTTCGTCAACCCAGAAGCGAGTGCCCGCGCAACGCGTAAAAAGTTTCGTTAATTCAGGACGCGACAGTAACGTTCCGGTGGGTGAGTTCGGGTTTACGAGAACAACTGCGTCGTAGCCTCCTCTTGTCACTTGCTCCGCAAGCTGATCCAGGTTCATTCGAAAGCCGTTCGCACTCTTACCAACAACCGATTCAACGGTGCAGCCAATTACGTTTTCAAAGACGTGGCGGTACTCTCCATACATCGGGTCCAGGAGGAGCACGCGCGAATTGGAATTTAGCCAGGCGCGAAATGCCGAGAAAATCAGTGCAGAAGATCCCGCCGCTGCCAAGACGCATGTTTCAGGAACTGCACGTGCCCGCGAAATTACTCGAACCATACCTTCCGCTTGAGTTGGAGGAGATGTCCGCACCAGCATGGGTAAGTTCTGCTGTAAAGCAGAGATTACTTTCGGTGCAGGGTCGAACCATGCGTCAAGCACGTCGGCATTCACAACTTCAGAGGCACGCGAGAGATCCGCGAACTCATCTCCTAACACTTCCCAGAACGATCCGCCGTGGACACAGTGCGCTGCCGGACGGAACGCGAATGGAAGGTGCCACTGAACGGACCTTTCAATTCTATTCAACTGAAGCGCATGCCCAGAAATTGCCGTATGGACTTCGTCCGTCGATGCAGTCATCAACTCATAGTGAACTTCGCCCGCTTGAGTGGTGATGCCGAGCCCCTTCATTCCACACTTCGTGTAGAGATCTAGGACTTCGCGCCGGCCAATCGCAACCAACTGTGAACCTCCGTGCGATTCTACGTAGCGCAATGCGCAGTACATCAGCAGAGATGCAACGAGCCGTCCACGGTGCGGGGAGAGCACAGTTAACAGGCGAACTTCATAGAGCTGTTTGTCGAATGCTAACGCCAGATGTTCTCGGTCAAAGTATTTGTCGATCGAATACTTGCCACCTGGCGGCGTTAGGCTGATGAAGCCGAGCATTTCATCGCCCTGCTTGGCAACAATGTACTCGTTCCGTTCATCGAGTGGGTCGCGCAGTGAACGCCTGTCGTTTTCGGAATGTTGCCGCAACTCACGGGCATAGACTTCGTATCGAGCAGCATAAATGTGTTCGCGATCGTCAGTGGTGGCCAATGCGACGTCGATGTTGGCGCTAACCACGCGAACACTCCTCTGCCGCCAATGCCAATTCTGAAGCTTTTGCCTTTACCCCGCGCAGATCGATCTTGCCCGTGCCCAACATCGGGAGCACATCTACGTGGAAAAACTGGTTCGGTCGTGGCTTCCACAGCGCCGGAAGATCGCACTGCGGCAACTTCTCCAATACGGGTGCGAGTTTTTCGGGTGTAAGTGTATGGACGACCACGATACGCTCGCCCTTCTTCTCATCCGGCAGGGCCGTCACGGCAAATACTTGCTCCGTCACCCCTGCAAGGTCGTGCAGTTTGTCTTCGATCTTGATGTGAGGAACCATCTCGCCCGCAATTTTACTGAAGCGTGACAGCCGGTCTGTGATGGTCAGGAAGCCGTCTTCTTCCATCATTGCGACGTCGCCTGTGGTGTACCAGCCATCATGCAGCACTTCGGCGGTCTTTTCCGGTTTGCCGAGATAGCCCTTCATCACGTTCGGGCCCTTCACCAACAGCATCCCCGGCGTTCCGGGAGGAACAGGCTCGCCCGTATCGAGATCGACCACCTTCACGGACACTCCGGGCAGCGGGTGTCCAATCTTGCCGCGTCTCGCTCCTACCTGTCGGAAACCCGGGGCGCGGAAATCGCGTGAGTTCACTGTCACAACCGGCGAGCATTCCGTGCAGCCGTAGCCTTCGAGAGGACGGATACCGATGATGTCCTCGAATGCCAGCGCAACCCGCTCCGGTAATTTCTCTGCGCCCACCAACACGTATTGCAGACTGCCGAAGTTTTCCGGCGAGCAACGCCGCATGTAAGCCTGGAGGAAGGTGGGCGTGGCGACAAGGAACGTCACCTTGTATTTGCCCACAAGTTCGTCGATTACCCGAGTGTCCAGAGGGTTCGGATGATAGACCACTCCCACGCCGTTCACTGCTGGCATCCACAGGGCAGCCATGAAACCAAACGAGTGAAAGAACGGCAGAATACCCAGTACTTTGTCGCCGCCCCCCAGCATGAACACTTGCGACACCTGCTGAATGTTTGAGGTGATGTTGAAGTGGGTGAGCATCACCCCCTTGGGATCGCCGGTGCTGCCGCTTGAAAAGATCACGGTAGCCAGGTCATCCACTCCAGCAGTGTGCTCTACTGTGGTACCCACAGCCTTTCGTAACAACCCCACTGGAGTGAGCCAGGCCAGTGCGAAAGCCCTGAGTTTTTCACTTGCACGCGGAGCTTCCAATGCATCTTCCAGAAAGAGCGTTCGGCCCGGAATCTCAAGCTTCGGAAATCTCTCGACAAAGGCCTTCGACGTGATGACCACATCCAGATCGCACTGCTTTGCACCGGACGCGATTACCTCGCTGGAAGCCGTGTAGTTCAAATTCACAGGAATGCGACCCAGCAGAGTAAGCGCGAAGTTGGTGAGGGCTCCGCCCACGGAAGGAGGCAGCAGCAGGCCGACCATCTCTCGCTCGCCGATCTGGTTCCTCAGTCGTCGCGCAATATAAACGCTCTTGGTCAGCGCAGAGCCAAAGGTCACTTTCGGAGTTTTGCCATCGGCCATCATGAAACGCCGAGGGTATCCCCGGGCTGTGGATACGAAGGCGAGGTCGAGGGTCTTCATGCGCCGCTTGCGTTGCTGGAAAGCCTCGGCCTGCAACTCTTGTACCGCACTGCGCACCTCAATCGCGGTGGACGCCGGAGGCATTGGCTTGCCGAAGCTTACCGTAACGGGATAGTGAATGTGGCGCGGCATCTTCCACAGGAAACGCCCGCGCTCAAAGCTGAAGATGCTACCCCATACGCCATCAAGATTCACTGGAATGATCGGTACCTCGACGCCCTTCATGATGCGCTCTAACCCACGGCGAAATGGCAGTAGCTGTCCGGTGCGAGTAATCTGGCCTTCGGCAAAGATGCAGACGATTTCATCGTCACGTAGAGCGTCACTGGCCGTATGCAGTGAGCGGATCATGTCGCGTGGCCGCTGCTCGCTGGAAATCGGGATCGCCTTCATCATCTTTGCAAACGGCTTTACGAACCGCTTGTCATAGATTCCTTTATAGATTAAGAAACGAATCGGTCTGTCCGTGGATGCAATCAGCAGGAGCGCATCCACAAACGACATGTGATTGCTCACCAGCAACGCGCCCGTCTTTTCCGGGAAGTTGTCCCGTCCCACCACCTTCACGCGATAGACAGTGTGCGTGAAGAAAAAGAGCAGCAAGCGACCGAGCCATTCCGGAAGCAATGTCAGGACATAGACCGTGCCGACTCCGGTGATGATCGAAGCTGCAACGATGACTCCGCGTGAATCGAGGTGTATGAACGCGGTGAAGACGTAATAAACGCCGGCGGACAGCGCGACTCCCACGAATGACAGCAGATTTGCCGCCGCGATGATGCCGCCCTTGTCCTTCTCCGCAGGGCGATGCTGAATCAGGGCGTTGACCGGCACCGCAAAGAAGCCCGCCCACAGGCCCAGAATTCCTAGCAGCGCCGCCGACCCCGCAAGATCGTGCTGCATTCCACCCAGCACCAACCCTGTGCAGGTCATTCCGATAGCGCCCAGCGGAATCAACCCGTACTCAATCTTGTTGCCGCTCACTAGTCCGGCGAGCATGCTGCCGATGCCAATACCCACAGCGAGGGCGGCATTCAGATATCCAGTCTTGGTTTGGCCGATGTGCAGCGCATCCGGCCCGTACACGACCACGGTCGAAAACAGTAGTGAGCCAAGAGCCCAGAAATAGGTATTGCCCAAGACGGCGAGGAACAATGCACGATCGCGTCGCATCAATTCGATCTGCTGCCAAAGGTCGCCCAGAAAGTTGATACGGAACGGTTTTTCTGGGGCCGCAGCCGGAACGCGCTCGATGCCAAAACTTGTCAGAAGACCCACGAAGGCAAGCAGCAATAGCGCGTATCCGGCATAGATTTCGTGCCCGCGAAAGCCCTCGGCCATCGCTGCGCCCGTGACCGTACCAACAATGATGGCGACGAATGTGCCCAACTCTATGACACCATTGGCCCATGAGAGACGTTTGGCTGGGAGCAACTCCGGCAGCAGCCCATACTTTGACGGCCCAAATAGTGCAGCCTGCGTCGCCACCAACGTGAGTGCCACCAAAGATATCGTTCGCGAGTGGAGCGCCAGTCCAGCAGTCGCCACCACCATCGAGCCGATCTCCATCACCTTGGTCCAGATGGTGATCTGGCGCTTGCTATAGCGATCTGCCAACCACCCTCCCGTCATGCTGAAGAGCACAAATGGCATGGAAAACAGGAGAGTAACCATGGAAACGAAGCTCTCGCGCTCGTTTTTGGCGAGGCCCATGCCCACGATCATCGATAGCAGGAGGTTGCGGAGAATGTTGTCGCTATAGGCACCCTGAAACTGTGTGGCGATCAACGCCCAGAATCCGCGTGTGCTACGCGTTGGCTGAGCAGAGCTTGGCGAGACTTCCGTGGCGATGCTGGAATCGGTTGATGTCATATAAGAGGTTGTAGTTTAGTGATGCCATTGTAATGCTTTCCCGAATTCCGGCCAGAAATGACTGACCGGAGAGCTTGGGTTGTTGGCACCCAGTAATAGAACGTAGCCCCGAGCGGCTTTTGCAGAAAAAAACTGCAAGAACTTTTGCCGCTGCCGTTCTACTATCGGACGTGAATTCATTTATCAACTAACAGGTCGACACAAATGGAAAGCCTCGCTCTGCTGGCTGTTGTGTTTCTAGTGGGAATACCGACGATCTCCCTCGTCGCGCTGGTTCGTACCGGAAGGCTCCGCAAGCTTCTTGACGAGCAGTATTCCGAACATCTGCGCGATGTCTCTGATTTAAAGCAGGAGATTGCGGCGCTACACAGTGCACTCATGCGAGTTTCCAAGCAGGTTGACCAGCGTGCCGGGGCCATTCCTGACGCGCCCGCCGCGGAAATCCCTGTTGCCAAGCCAGTCCCTGTGGCGACGGTGGCCGAAAAGCCCACACCGATCCCGGCCCCACCTGTGGCCGAGCCAGTGCAAGCGATTGTCGCGCCTCCTCCTACACTGCATCCTCTGATTACCCCGCAACCAGTTGCGCCTCCGAGGCCGGTAGCTCCGCTGGTCACGCCCGCAGTGACCTCATCGACTTCCGAAACGCAGCAAGTCGAGCACGTGGCGTCGACCGCGCCCCCTGCACCAATCGCCCCGAAAACGCCGGAACCGAAAGGTGAGGCTGTCCCGGGCGCCTCTCGTCCGGTCGCTGTTCCGGTTCCTCCCCGTCCAGTCGAGCAACTGCCACGCGTGTCCGCACGTACGACCGTCGCGAACTATGAGCCGTTCAAGTCAGTAGCGCCTCCGCGCAAGAGTCTCGCCGAGCGACTGCGCGCCACACTTCCGCTCGAAGAAGTCCTTGGCATGAATTTGTTCGCCAAGTTCGGCATTATTCTGCTGGTAACGGGGTTCGCGCTTCTTGGTCGAGTTGCGCTGGTCGCCATTGGAGCGGGCGGTAGGGTCGCTTTGCTCTATGCGGCAGCGGCCACACTACTCGGTGGCGGAATCTGGCTGGAGCGCAAGGAGCGCTACCGCCTGGTAGGACGCACCGGAATCGGCGGTGGCTGGGCACTGCTGTTCTTCACCACCTACGCAATGCATCATGTCGCCGCCATGCAGGTGATGAACTCCGAAGTATTGAATTGCGCTTTGCTACTCGGAGTGGCGATCGCGATGGTGGCACACACCTTGCGTTACCAGTCGCAACTTGTAACCGGACTCGCGTTCCTGCTTGCGTTCTCAACGGTCGCCATCAGCCAGGACACCGTCTACGCACTTGCAGCCGGAGCCATCCTCGCCGTGGGCATCGTCGCGATCTCGCTGCGCATGGGATGGTACGAACTCGAAGTATTCGGAATTCTGGCCAGCTACCTCAACCACCTTTATTGGCTATACAAGATCTATCCGGAAGGTGTCGCTGGTCATCCGTTCCCACAGTTCTGGCCGAGCACAATTATCCTGCTGCTCTACTGGCTGACGTTCCGCATCTCCTACGTTGCTCGCGGCGTTCGCGCCATGCGCGACGAACACGTCTCGACCGTGGCCGCGCTGGTCAATACCGGGCTGCTACTCGCGGTAATGAAGTTCCAGTCCACGCACCCCGAACTAACTTTCTATGCATTGTTGGCGCTTGGTGCCTTGGAGTTTTTCTTCGGGCAACTGCCAGCCACGCGCCGTCGTCGTTCAGCGTTCATCCTTCTGACGGTTCTGGGCACGATACTGATGTTCGCGGCGGTGCCATTCAAGTTCACTGGCAACAACATCGCGCTCCTCTGGATGATCGCGGCCGAGGTTTTGCTGGTCGCCGGAATAGTGCAGTCGGAAGTAGTCTTCCGCCGACTGGGCCTGCTCACCGGACTCTTCACAGGCCTGCTGATTGCCTACGAAGCAAAGCACATTATCGAACTGCGCCAGTACTCGGAGTTGCCGCTCACCCAGGACGGCATCCTGCTGCTTACTTGCAGCGCTTGCTTCTACTTCAATGCGCATTTCATCCGGAAAAAGTGGAACGACCTCTTCGACACACTCGACGGACGCCTCGCCACTGCACACTCTTACATCGGCGGCGTCACGGCGTTTATCGGGGCGTGGGGGATATTCACGCACGACTGGACCGCCGTTGCCTGGGCCGTGCTTATGATCGCCGCTGCAGTTGGTGCGCGCCGCTTGGCAAACGAACACCTATTCTGGCAAGGCTCGCTGCTCGCTGCCGCCACGCTCTGTCGAACCCTGATTTCAAACTGTCATTTCCCGGCCGATGCACTGGGTGACTTTATGTCCGGCGCGATTCTGCACCACGTTGCCAGCCGGATCATCACGCTGCCAATCATCGCCGCCGCCTTCTATCTTTCGGCGTACATACTGCTCAAGGTTAGTGGAGAGCCCGCCCGCGCACTGCGAATGCTTAGCGCATGGACCGGGACGGCATTTCTCTTTCTTCTTGCAGGTTTGGAACTCCAGCCGCAATGGGCTGTTCTCGCGTGGCTACTGCTCGCCGTACTTCTAGTTGAAGCAGGTCGCCGATATGAATCGAACACCCTAACGCTGCAAGCGCATACGCTCTCGCTGGTCTCCCTGCTCGCCGGATTCAATCCAGTATTCCTTACGAGTCGGTGGCATGGGGTTCCTGTTCTCTTGCTTGTATGTGGAGTGAATGCCCTCGTGCTCTACTGGATTGCCTACCGAATCGGACGCGCAACGCAGCCAGCCTCGTTCCAGATACGCGCACTCTACACATGGGGTGCCTCGGGTATGTGCACCTACTTGCTCTGGAAGCAAGTGCCCGAGAATTGGACGGCGCTGGCGTGGATGCTCCTCGCCATTGGGCTGGCACTCATCGGGCGACGGATCAAACTGGGCAGTCTGTGTCACCAGGAACACGTGCTGGCATTGCTCGTTGCTGCTCAACTCATAACAGTGAATCTGGACTTGCACAGTGCGAAGGCTCGCTACATTCCATTTATTACCTGCTCTGCTGCGCTGTATGCAATTTCACGCCTCTGCACGGTACGTGACGCCAGCTACCAGCGCTTCGCCGCCTGGATACACACATGGGCAGCCACCGCTCTACTCGCAGCCCTTGCATGGCATGAGGCCCCTCAGCCTTGGATTGCGCCGATCTGGGCAGTGT
>Ga0224527_1001115_pt1 | contig 14326 bp, 9 predicted proteins | sample CBST0metaG_FD_179882 | JGI IMG/M metagenome (GOLD analysis project Ga0224527, IMG submission 179882) | Peat soil microbial communities from Stordalen Mire, Sweden - C.B.S.T0 | ecosystem: Environmental > Terrestrial > Soil > Wetlands > Peat | place: Sweden: Norrbotten County, Stordalen Mire... | reverse complement strand
AGATAAATATGCCTTTACTTGATCCGATTCCATCGCCCGTGCTGCACGCCGATTTTGCCGCTCTCGAGTGGGAGCCGCTGCTGGCCCTCGTGGCCGGCTTTTCAGCCTCGTCTGTCGGCCATGCCGCCATTCTGTCGCTTGTCCCTTCAGCCGACAAGGACTGGATCACGCGCCAGCATCAGCTCACCGGCGAGGTGCGGCTGCTGCTGGAAGAGCAGGTTTCCATTCCGCTGGGCGGGCTGTTCGATCCCACGCAACTGGCCGCCAAAGCGCAGATTCCCGGCGCGGCTCTTGAAGCCAATCAGTTGCAAGCCATGGCGCGGCTGGCCAACGATGTGGCCGCGTGGCAGTCGCTGTTGCAGTCGCCGCCCGCGCGCGTGGTGGGCCGTTTGCCGGGGCTTTGTGCCCTCTCCGTTTCGCTGACGGCGAGCCTCAAGCCGCTGGCCGAGTCCATCGAGCGCAAGATTCAGCCGGACGGGACATTGGCCGACGATGCCTCGCCAGAGCTGAACCGCATCCGCCGCGAACAGGAGCGGCAGCAGCGGCAGATTGAAGAAAGCCTGCGCGCCGCGCTACGTAAGCTTTCCAGCGACGGTTCCACGCAGGATGACCTGATCACCATCCGCGGCGAGCGCTTCGTGATTCCCGTGCGCGCGGAGTTAAAGCGGCGCGTCTCCGGCGTGATTCACGGCGCCAGTTCCTCCGGACAAACGGTCTACGTCGAACCTCTGGAAACCATCGAACAAAATAACGAGTTGGTGCGGCTGATCGAGGAAGAGCAGGAAGAGATTCACCGCATCTTTATTGCGCTGACGCGACAGATTGGCGGCTATGCGCATCAGTTGGTGGACGGGGCGCGCGTTCTGGCGCTGGTAGACAGCCTGCAGGCCCGCGCACGCTTTGCCCGCGACTACGAATGCGTAGCGCCCACTTTCGGGCCGGAACGGCTGAACTTGGTGGACGCGCGTCATCCGCTGCTGGAAAAGCGTCTGCGCGCAACCGGCGGAAAAATTGTTCCTCTCACGCTTGAGCTCACCTCCGAAGAGCGGCAACTGATTATCAGCGGCCCCAACACGGGCGGCAAAACGGTGACGCTAAAAACCACGGCGCTGCTTGCTATGATGGCGCAGGCCGGGCTGCCCGTGCCCGCAAAGGCGGCCAACTTTCCGATCTTCGATAATTTTCTGGCAGACATTGGCGACGCGCAATCGATCGAAGCGGCACTCTCCACTTTTTCCGCGCACATCACCAATCTCGACCGGCTGTCGCGTCTGGCCGATGCTGGCTCGCTGGTGCTGCTCGACGAGCTTGGCTCCTCCACCGATCCCGAAGAGGGCGCGGCGCTGGCCGTGGCCGTAGCCAGCCATTTTCTTGCGGCGCGGTCGTGGTCGCTCATCTCCACGCACCACACTTCGCTCAAGGTCTACGCGGCCAATACAGATGGCGTGCGCAACGCCGCGGCCGGCGTGGACGAAGTAACGCTGGTGCCGAACTATCAACTGCGAATGGGCGTGCCTGGCGCTTCGGCTGGCATCCAGACCGCCGAGCGTCTCGGCCTCAATCACGAAATCATCGCTGCGGCGCGGGAGCGGCTGGGTTCGCAGCATGCGGATATTTCCCGCTTCCTCGACAAGCTGCACAGCGACCTCACGCAGCTTGAAGAGGATCGCAAGGCCGCACGCGAGCAGCAGTATGCTCTAAATCTGGAGCGTGCAAAGCTGGCGCGCGAGGGTGACGCGGAACTGCGCAACCATACGCGTGAGCTGGAAGCCAAGCTGTCTTCGTTGATGAAGGATTTCGAATTCCAGATGCGCGAAAACGTCCGTGCCATCGAAGACCGCGCCGCTCAGCAGAAGCTGTCAAAGGAAGCCGAACGCCGCATCCAGCGCCTGCGCCGCGAGTTTCAGGAAAGCTTCAACCAGACGGTCGTCGCTCACCGCACCGGCGCGGACCAGGACGACACCAACGCCCAGCCATACCTTCTCAAGCACATCGCCGTCGGCGATCAGGTGCGCATCAAGTCGATGAACAAGATTGCCGTCGTGCAGCGCGAAGTGGAGAAGGACGTTTTCGAAGTCGCGCTCGGCCCCATCAAGATGCGCGTAAAACGTGACGAACTCTGCGAGGTCTTGCAGACGGCGGACTCTCGGACGAGTGAACGGGCTGACCCACTGGCCGCCGCACGCAAGCAAAAAGGCGTCCACGTCACCGTCACCAGCGCCAACACCGAAGAGCTGCGCATGGAGATCAACCTCATCGGCCGCACCGTGGATGAAGCCACCGAGGAGTTGGAGAAATATCTGGACCACGCCTTCCTGGCCGGCCTGCCGCGCGTTCGCATCATTCACGGCCACGGCGCCGGCATCCTCCGCCGCGGTGTTCGCGAATTTCTCAAAGGCCACCCCCACGTAGCCACCTTTGCCGAAGCTCCGCAGAACGAAGGCGGCCAGGGCGCAACGCTGGTGGAGTTGAGGCAGTAGTTGCAAAATAGCTACGATGTAGCTACAATATTTGCAGTAGATTCTGTGGCGTTTATTGCCATCGGATACGCTAGATGTAGAGGGGGATCCCCGTATGAAGCAGCAGATACGGAACGTAATAAGGAGACTGATTCTACAATGGCGATCCCCTACTTCGATTGGGACGAACAGAACGTTCAGCATTTAGCACGGCATCAGATTTCACCAGCCGAGGCCGAACAGGTAGTGCTCAACCGTCCGGTCGATCTTGAGTCTGAACTTCGCAACGGTGAAGATCGGGTGCCACATATTGGAGAAACCGATGCTGGAAGAATTCTGATTGTGGTTACAACAATGCGGGGCAAGAAGGTTCGCGTCGTCACAGCCTGGCCCGCAAAGAAGAATTATCGGTGCTACTTCTTGTCGATAAAGAGGAATCGCAATGTTGGAAGAATTGAAAAACAAGACCTTCGCGAATGAAGCGGAAGAAGCTGCATGGTGGGAGTCGAACGAAGACGCGCTGCTCGAAGACTTTAAAAAGGCCACAGCCGAAGGACGCATCGGTATTGGCACAGTCGCAAGAAAAGCGGCATTGCCCTCGACAACGATCCGCCTCGATCCTGACGACATTGCGAAAGCCCGCGTTATGGCAGCGAAGCGTGGCCTGCGCTATCAGACTTATCTGAAAATGATTATTCACGAAGCTTTGCACAGTGCGAAATCTGGCCGCAAATCAGCCGCCTCATAATCTGCGAATCGCAACCCCAGCATAGGAAAAAGGCCGGAGCATACGCTCCGGCCTTTTTCCTATGCTGCGCTGCCTTTACGCCATGGCCTCTTTTGTCATCGGCTTGAAGGTCAACTGGTTTGTTGACCGGTCCACGCCGACGCGGACATGGGAACCGTTAAGGACTTCGCCGTTGAGTATCTTGATCGCGAGCGGGTCCTGCACCATGCGCTGCAAGGCTCGCTTCAGCGGACGCGCGCCGTACGCCGCATCCGAGCCAGAGGTCAGGATCAGTTGCCGCGCGGGTTCGGTCAGTTCAAGCGAAATCTGGCGGTCTTCCAGCAGCTTCAGTACCTCGGCCAGCCGCAAGTCCAGAATCCGGCTCATCTGCTCCTGGCCCAGCGGGTGGAAGATCACAATGTCGTCCACGCGGTTCAGAAACTCCGGGCGGAAGTGTTCGCGCAGAACTTTCATCACCGACTCGCTGGCCATGTCGAAGTTGCTCTTACTCTTCAGCGCGTCGCCATAGAGAAGGCTCGCACCCAGGTTCGATGTCATGATGAGCACCGTGTTTTTGAAGTCCACCGTGCGGCCCTTGGCGTCGGTCAACCGGCCGTCGTCCATCACTTGCAGCAGAATATTGAAAACATCCGCGTGCGCCTTTTCGATTTCATCGAAGAGGATGACCGAGTACGGGCGGCGATGCACGGCCTCCGTCAACTGGCCACCCTCGTCGTAACCCACATAGCCCGGAGGCGCACCGATCAGCCGCGCCACAGAGTGCTTTTCCATGTACTCGCTCATATCGATGCGGATCATGGCCTGTTCATCGTCAAACAGGAACTCGGCCAGCGCGCGCGCGGTTTCGGTTTTGCCCACGCCTGTCGGTCCCAGAAAAATAAAGGAACCAATGGGACGGCGAGGATCGCTCAAACCCGCGCGAGAACGGCGAATCGCGTTCGCCACCACGGTCAGCGCCGCATCCTGGCCGACGACGCGCTCGCGAAGCCTGTCTTCCATTTCGACGAGCTTCTTCACTTCGCCTTCGAGCATCCGCGAAATGGGAATCCCTGTCCACTTACTGACGATGGCGGCAATGTCTTCCTCGTCAACCTCTTCCTTCAACATGCGCGCAACGCCGGGTTCGCCATCCTTGGGCGCGCTCAACTGCTTCAACTCGGCTTCCAGCTTGGGCAGTTCTCCATACTGGATTTGCGCGGCGCGATCGAGCTGGCCCTTGCGGGTCTGTTCCTCGGCTTCGAAGCGCAGGGCTTCAACCTTCTTTTTCAATTCGCTGATGCGGCTGATAGCGTCGCGCTCTTTGGTCCAGCGCGCGCGCAGAGTGGTGATCTTCTCCGTCAGCCCTGCCACTTCGCGCTCCACATCATTGCGGCGCTCGACGCTGTTGGCATCGGTTTCGCGCTTCAGCGCTTCGCGCTCAATTTCAAGCGAGGTTTTCTGACGCTCCAACTCATCGATCTCCGTGGGCACCGAGCCGATCTGAATGGCGAGGGAAGCCGCGGCTTCGTCGATGAGGTCGATGGCCTTGTCAGGCAAAAAACGGTCGCTGATGTAGCGATGGGAGAGCGTGGCCGCGGCCACAATGGCCGAGTCCTTGATGCGCACATTATGATGCGCCTCGTATTTTCCCTTCAGCCCGCGCAGAATGGCGATGGTGTCTTCGACGTTTGGCTCGCCAATGTAGACAATCTGGAAGCGGCGTTCCAGCGCCTTGTCCTTCTCGATGTACTTGCGATACTCGTTCAGCGTGGTTGCGCCGATGGCCCGCAGTTCGCCGCGCGCCAGTGCAGGCTTCAGCATATTGCTGGCGTCGATGGCGCCCTCGGCCGCTCCCGCGCCAACGATGGTGTGCAACTCGTCGATGAAGAGAATGATTCCGCCGTTTGCTTCCTCAATCTCTTTCAGTACAGCCTTGAGCCTGTCCTCGAACTCGCCGCGAAACTTCGCACCGGCCAGCATGGAACCCAGGTCGAGCGAAATCACGCGCTTGTCACGCAGGCTTTCCGGCACGTCGCCCTTGAAGATGCGCTGCGCTAAGCCTTCGACGATGGCTGTTTTGCCAACGCCGGGTTCGCCGATCAGCACCGGGTTGTTCTTGGTGCGGCGACTGAGCACCTGGATAACGCGGCGAATCTCTTCGTCGCGCCCGATCACCGGGTCGAGTTTTCCGCGACGCGCCAGTTCGGTCAGATCCTTGGCATATTTTTCCAGCGCCTGGAACTTCTCTTCCGGGTTCTGGTCGGTAACGCGCTGCGATCCGCGCACGGCGGTCAGCGCCTTCAGGATGGCTTCATGCGTCGCACCCAAAGCCACCAGCGCATCGCGCGCCGGGTCGTCCTTCAGAAAGGCCGCGCCCAGCAGCAGATGCTCTGTGGAGACGTACTCGTCCTTGAAGTTTGTGGCCTCGCGAAAAGCCTGGTCCAACACCTTGGTAAGCGCCGGGCTAGGGCCGGGCTGCGCGGCCGTGCCTGCCACCCGAGGCAGTTTTTCCTCGATGGCGTGCAGGTCGTGCTCCAGCCGTTCGATGGGAACGCCAATCTTTCCGAGCACTGCGGGAATAACGCCCTCGCGGTCCTCAATCAGTGCCAGCAACATGTGGACAGGCTGTAGTTCGGGGTTGCCCAGTTCCGCAGCCCGCTCCTGCGCCTGCTGCATCGCCTGCTGCGATTTGACGGTAAATTTTTCCCAACGAATTGCCATAGCGTTCCTCGGTTGTCAGTGATCAGTTGTCAGTTAAAAAAGTAACCAGTTGCCAGCGCCACGCTTCCGGATAAAGCACACCACGTTCCATCGCGTCACAAGCGGGTCGAAGCCGCAAGACTCATTGTGAACGCCAATACTTACTCCCAGCCGCGAAAAATTCGTCGCTGACAACTGGCTGCTGACGACTGTTTACTACGCCGCCACTTGGATCTTGATCTGCTTCGGCTGCGCTTCTGCTTTCTTCTTCAGCTCCAGTTTGAGCACGCCGGCCGTGTAGCTGGCCTGCACATTCTCAGTCTCCACAGTCGAAGGAAGCGTGAACGCGCGGTAGAAGCTGCCGTAGCTGCGCTCAATACGATGGAAGTTCTCTTCCTTCTCTTCGGCCTCGAGTTTGCGCTCGCCCTTGACCGTAAGCGTATTGCCTTCGATGCGTACGTCCAGATCCTTTTCCTGGATGCCTGGAACTTCGAGCTTGAGGACAAGTTTCTCCGCATCCTCATAGATATCGACTGCCGGCACAAAATTGGCAGCGGCAAGCGGCGCCTCCTCCTCGTTCATGTTGCGGAACAGAGAGTTCATGCGATTCTGCAAAGTCACAACTTCCCGGAATGGGTCCCAACGAGTAATTGCCATGATGCTTACCTCCAGATGGATTCGAGATGGCGGTGGGAGTATGAGTCCCAACCGCTCAATAAATCTGATAAAAAATATAGCACAAACGATTCATAAAATATTAGCTTAATGCACTCACATTTTTCGTGAAAATATATCCCGTAATATCTATAATTTGTGGGCAGATGACCTTGCTTCCTGCTCCCTGCGCTCAAGCACCTACTTCTCTGCGTCGATCTCCGGGAACTTCTGCTTGACTGCCGCAACCACTGCGGCGTGTTCAGGCTTTCCGCTGGAGCGAGCCAACGCATCCCGGGCATGAGCGGCATCTTCTATCGGGTAGCGCCGGGTTTTCGTAAACACAAAATCGCCTTTCGGCAGGTCTTGCCGTTCTGCATGCGTGAGCTTTGCCATTTTCCACCTCCGAGCCCTTCGATCCGCCTACAGATATTTTCTGTCCGGAGGGAGGGTGTGGGTCTGAGCAATGTTGCACCTCGACACAGGGCCGCACATCTTTAGCGTCCTCGAATTCCTCAACGGCCACGGCTACCTTTTAGAATTGAGAGTAGATGATGTATTTCTCGGGTTTTTCCGCCTACATGGACTGGCACTGGCTATGGCTGACCGTAGCGGCATTTCTGGCCGGGTTGCTGAACGCCGTGGCGGGAGGTGGGTCGTTTCTACTGTTTCCGGCCATGTTGAGCATGAGAATGCTGCCCATACAGGCCAACGCCACCAACACGGTGGCTCTGTGGCCGGGGCAACTCACTTCGATTGCCGCCTATCGCGCCGACATCCTGAAGAACCGGCGGTTTGCGCTGCCCATGGGGCTGGCCGGGCTTCTGGGCGGCTCGGTGGGTGCGGTGGTATTGCTCAGCACGCCGCAGATGACCTTTCTGCATCTGGTGCCGTGGCTGCTGCTGGTAGCGGCCACCATCTTTGCCGTAAGCGGTCCGGTAACCCGTTGGTTGTTCGGTCGCGAAGCGGTCATGGCACGGCAAGGGCGTACGCCGCGGATACGCCCGCTGTTTCTCACGACGATTGTGGTTTGCTTCTATATTGGCTACTTTGGCGCGGGCGCGGGGTTTCTGCTGATCACGCTGCTGTCGCTGTTCGGCTTTGAGGACATGCACGAAATTAATGCGCTGAAGGTGGTGGCAAACACCATGGCAAACGGCGTGGCCTTCGTGATTTTCGTGGCGGATGGGCAGGTGGTGTGGCGCTATTGCCTGCTGGCCATGCTGGCCTCGGCTATCGGGGGCTATACTTCTGCAAGGCTTGCCCACCACATACCGCAATCTCTGCTCCGCGGGCTGGTGGTGTTGATTGGACTTTCCATGGCGGCCTGGTTCTTTTGGAGAACGCCCTAGAAATGATCGCGCGTTGGATTACTGAGACCATCGGCTCCGCGGCTGGCATCTGCACGACTGCCTCGCTGGTGCCGCAATTGCACAGAATCTGGCGTACGAAAAGTGCGCGCGACCTTTCCCAGGCCATGTTCCTGGTCTTCGGTCTCGGCGTTGCCTTGTGGATCACCTATGGCATCACGGCAAACTCGCCCAGCGTGATTGTGACCAACAGTTGCAGCATGGTTCTGGTCATCGCGATTCTCACGCTGGCCATTCGCTATAAGAAAAGGCTGTAGACCATTGTCAGCTAACGACTCGCATCTCCAACTCACAGCGACCGGAGGACAACTGTCGGTTGTGAGCTGTCAACTAAAATAGAGTCATGAGCCACGAAGGCATCCGCATTACCGCGAAAGAGCAGCAGGAGCGCGAGGACGAGGAAAACCGTCCGCTGCCGCGCATCGCCGTCACTCCGGAAAAGGTCCGCGTGCTGTTGAGCGAGGGCAAGGGAATGGAGATCGACTGGGTGGACGGCCACCGGAGCGCATGGAGTTTTGCGTGGCTGCGCGATGCCTGCCCCTGCGCCACCTGCGTGGGAGAGCGAAAGGCGGAGGGCCGCAAGCCAGGACAGCCCAGGCCCAAGCCCGCCGAGTTGCTGCCCATGTATGCGCCGCCCGCCAAGCCGGCCAGCGCCCACGCCGTGGGCCGCTACGCCATCCAGTTCAACTGGCTCGACGGCCACTCCGGTGGCATCTACTCGTGGGAGTATCTGCGCCGTGTTTGCCAGTGCCCGGAGTGCACCTTCTCGGAGGCGGAGACTCCGGGCGCGCCCAGCTAGAGCATTTTTGCTCTTGCTGTAGACTTCCGTGCCCCATCCTTTCCGCTTTTTTCTGCGGAAAGGGTGGGATACCAATGAAATTTGGGTCTACACCATTTCCGAAACGCTCTAGCTGCTTTCTCGCGAGAGACCGCGCCTGCGCCTGCTTTTGTGCGATGCGCCAAGCGCCCTATAATTTCTGCTTAATCCAAAAATAAAAAGTCAGGAAGCGAAAAACGAATGTTCAATCCAAGGACCAATCGCCGGACGTTTGTCTCAGGCGCGCTTGCCGCTGCCGCCGCCTTTCCGCTCCGCAACCAGATGGCGCGGGCGCTGGAAACGGCGGGGGCTCCCCATGCTCTGCCCACAGCCGATCTGCTTGCATGGCAGGACATGGAAATAGGCATGTTCGTTCACTTCGCGCCCAACACCTGGCAGGACCTGGAGGGCGACGACCTTTCGACGCCGCTCGACGCCATCAATCCCGACATCGATACGGACAACTGGGCCGAGTGCGCGGTGAACCTGGGGGCGCGCTACATCGTGTTTGTGGCCAAGCACCAGGGCGGATTCTGCATGTGGCAGACGGAGACGACCAGGTACAGCATCGGCCACACGCCATGGAAGGGCGGACACGGCGACGTGCTGAAGGATCTGGCCGCGTCGTGCAAAAAATATGGGCTGAGGCTGGGCGTGTATCTTTCTCCGCGGGACGACTACAACGGGGCGGGAACCGGCGGCGTGTGCAAGGACCCGAGCCGCCAGGCCGCCTACAACGCGCTGTATCGCGAGCAACTGACGGAAGTGCTGACGCGCTACGGAGAGATGGTGGAGGTTTGGTTCGACGGCTCCAGCGTGGTGCCCGCCTCGGACCTGGTACACAAGTATGCTGCACATGCCGCAATTTTTCAGGGACCGGACGCAACCATCCGATGGGTGGGCAACGAGAACGGCTTTGCGCCTTACCCGCTGTGGACCGCTGAGTCGAAGACAAACGCACGCTCGGGTGTTTCCACGTCACTGCACGGAGAGCCGGAGGGAGACGCGTGGATTCCTGTGGAGTGCGATGTTTCCATCCGCCGTCCCAACTGGTTCTGGAGCACCACCAATGCAAGCAAGTTGATGACGCTGGACCAGTTGATCGAGGTCTACTACCGCTCAGTGGGCCGCGGTGCGCAGCTTCTGTTGAACATTCCGGCAGACCGGCGGGGACACATGCCGGATGCGGACTTTGCGCGGGCGCGTGAATTCGGCGCGGAAATCAAACGTAGATTCGGCAAGAGCGTAGCGGAAACATCGGGTCGGGGCGCGATGCTGGAGATGCGTTTGGCCAAGCCCGAGCGCATTGATCACGTGATTCTGGAAGAAGATTGCCGCTTCGGACAAAGGGTTCGCGCGTTTCGCCTGGAAGGACTCGCAGACGGAAAGTGGATCGCACTCAATGAAGGATCGTCAATCGCGCACAAGCACATTGTTTCTGTAACGGCACAGAAGTTCGGCGCGCTGCGCCTGCATGTAACCGAATCGGAGGGCGAACCGCGCATCCGGCGGTTTGCGGCTTTCAACGCCGGAGTAGCAGCTCCGACAACCTGGAACGCACCTGCGGAAATCTGGGCCGACGACGCAGTAGGACATTGGACACAGTCGAAGTTTGAAGTCGATCTCTCGAAAAAGATCATCGATGCTACGCAATACCGGCTGCGCTTTGTGCCGGAGAGCGGGCGGGTGCGCGGAATCGGAAGCGTGGAGATGCTACTGGACGGAGCGCCGGCTCCGCATCTGATCCGACCAGATGCAGCCGCCAAAGATGCTCTGGTCCTTACCATGACGGGCATCGGGCAGAGGGTGATTGTCCGCGGGACGGTTGCCGGCGCGGAGCGGGGAACTCTTATATTACAAAAGCTGTGAATCGTGGCGTGAATAAAGGCTGATTGAGGAGCATGGTGCCCCCATCCTCTCCGCATTTTGCGGAAAGGATGGGGGGCACCAACTGTTTTCCTAATACTTGAATCGAAAAATACTCTAGGTCTTTGACAGCTTGATTTTGCACCACCACTGGGTGCTCCAGGTCTCGATTTTGAAACCTGGGAAAGCACGAACTCAATGGAACTTCTTCATCCGGTCATAGACCTAGTGTGAGCTGTCCGTCTTTTCCCCAATCTTCACGCGCTCATGTGCGCGCCAAGCCAGCCACTGATAGACCCAGAAGCCCAGCAGCAGGCTGAGCGCGGTAACAAGGAACAATAAAAGCAGGAAATGGCGCGTCAGGATGATCCGCATGACGGCAAACCATGTGATGTTTCCGATGTGGTAACTGCCGTTGTCGACCACATAAGACTTGAACACCGAGTTATTCAACAGGCTGACTGAGCCGGTGATGTCGCGCGACTGCGAGCGATCCAGAAAAACACTGGCAAAAGTGTCCGCAGCCTGATTCTTCCAGAGTGCTACAAGGACGATGGACCTGTCCTTGGAAGCGGGCGAAGCGATTTCCTCGACCAGCGCGTCGGGAACTCCGACGTTGGTGGGCACATCCTGCTCCACGGGATTCCCGAATGGAGCAAGGGTATTTCCGAACACGCTGGACCACCAACGGGCCAGAGCACCCTCAAGAGAAGCGAGCCGGTCCCAAAAGCCCTTCCGCTCCTTGACGTGGATTCCACTGGAATCGAAGGTGACCGGAAGCAGAGCGTCGAACGAGTGGAAGGCGGGCTGGTTTGAAACCGTTCCGAGAACGAGATAGTCGCTGTCACCGCGGATAACCGCATTGGGACCGTCAACGGTGACGCGGAGCGCGGGATAGCCGGTCTGCGCGCCGAAGTGACTCATGAGATGGAGATAGAGTGCGATCTCGTCCGGAGTGGGCGCGGTGGGAAGCACCACTGTGGTTCTGGACAGATCGGCATACTGCGTAAAGGGAAAACCTGCATTGGCGAAGAGTTCGAGATTGGGCAGGCTGGTCCACAAGGGAAGCCCCTGCAGATCAAGCGATGTGTTGCAGAGTATTTCTCCCTGGAGAGATTCCAAGGACTGGTTCTGCGTGGCCGGACGGTTGGCGGGGGCAAAGTCGAAGTTGAAAAATATGGTGTTTCCAAAGGGCCGGATCGACGCGACCGGTACCAGAATATTGCGCTGGCCTTCCGCGAAAGCCTTGCCCGGCGGCAGGGGAATGTCGCTGACCATGACTCCATTAATAAAGACGCGCAATGCCGAGCCAGCGGCCGCCTGGTAGGCGTTATAGCGGTAATGAAGATGCAGGCCGAGGTTCTGCCGTTCGCCATAGTAAAGGTCAGGCGGAACGTGGAAATAGATGGGAACGGGATTTGCGCCGTCGGTCTGGAGGGCCTCGGGATTGCGGCAACCGGCCAGCGGCGTTCCGCGGTGAACAGGCAGCCATCTGGGTGCGTCGTCCCGGTTGCGTGCCGGAGGCATGACAAGCTCCGGAATGCTCATGGTATCGCCACTTAAAGGAAGGCCTTCGGCTGCGGTTGCTGCCGTGGGCTTTCTGGACAGCGAAAGCGTGCGCGCGACGGCGAGCAGTTGATCGTCACCATCGCCGGCAAGCACCAGGACATTTCCATTCTGGTTCGATGGGTTGGTTCGAAGCGCGATCGCCGCTCCGCCGCCCGGCGAAATCTTCAGCGAGGCGGGCAGCAGCGCCGGATCACTGGAAAAGACGACCGCATTTTCCGGTGGAATGGACCCAACGAAAACCGAAAAACGAACCGGCTTGGTGCTGGAGAGAAGCCCCAGCCAGGAGGCCACAACGCCCGCTGCCTGCAACGCCTTCGGGGAAGGCTGCGCCAGAAAGACGAAGGGAACAACGGTCGTGGTCTGGAGAGCCGGATCGAAGATGGGAAGCGGCAACTGGTTCAGGTTGTTTTCCCAGAGAAGCTGGTCGCCGTGCACTTCCAGCGTGGAAGCGGGATTGATGCGAAGAAAGACGCGCGCCCGGGCCTGCTCCTCCGACTGCATGACGCCGCTGCCGGTGAATTCAAAGGTTAGCGTGTTGTTGCGGACCAGGAAAGTATCGGGAACGGGAACGATGGTTGTATTGAAGCCGTTTTTCGCACCCGAAGCGGGTGCCGGCGGAAGAGTGGCAATCGTAGTGCCGTTGAGGATGACCTTCAGAGAGGATGCCTGTGGATCGAGCGCTGGGTCCACACTCGAAATCAGCTTGAGTGCCGCGCTCCGGGGCATCATCGTATACGACAAAGTGAAGCGGATGGTGTAGTAGGAGTGGGGGCCGCGCATCTCGATGGGACGCAGCAGGCCCATGTCCTTGAAGCTGAGGATCTGGGGCGCTGCATTGAATGCACTTGGCAGCGCAGCAGTTGCCATGGATGCCTTGTTGGAAGGCGCACCGGCAGGCTTGCTGGCCGCGAAGGCCTCGCTCCAGGCGCCGAGCGCAAGCGCGACGAGAAGCAGCGCGGCGGCTGAGGCTGAAGGAGTGTTGTCCACAACAGATTTTCTCGGGAACCAACTTCTGATGATCTGGTAAATGCCGTAAATGGAAAGCTTGATCACACGCCCAAGGCTCACCAGCGGACGATCGACTTCCTTGGTCTCAATGGGGCTGATCCAGGCATCGGCACGCGAATAAAGCGCGCGGGTAACAATCTCCTGCTCGGGGATGGTGGGAATGGAAAATTCGAGGCGAAATTCGTCGCCTTTGACGCCGGCGGCCTTGACGTTAATCTCCGCATCGCCGGTCTGATCGGGAAAGGCAAGCTTGAAGCTGTCGCCCAGGGCGATGTGCGTATCCCCGGTCAACCGGATGGAAGCACCTCCAACCGACATGTCGATCGTCATGCCCTGGAACTGGCTGCCATCGGCCAGTGTAGCGCGCACGGGAATTACGGCGTCAATGCGCACGGAGCCGCGCCGCTGCTGCTGCTCGTAGGCGACCGCGGCCGCCACGCCGAGAATCACCATGTTGAAGAACACCCAGAACAGGTTCATGACGACCGCGCCCGGATGCGGCGTACCAACAATGCACAGTTGATAAAGCGCCGACACCATGCCCGCGAAATTCAGCAGGAGGAGCCACTCGGTGGGATACGCAATCTTCCTGTCGAAGCGGGATTCGGCCAGGGTGCTGCCCTTGTCTGTAACGTTGAACTTGCCCAGCTTGGGATTGATCAGGGCAAGCAGCGTGGGCATCAGGATATAGGGCGCCAGCACGGTCTCGTAGATTTCATTCCAGAAAGAATGGCGATGCCAACTCTGGGCGCGCGAATTGGTCAGGCTGGACAGAATCAGGTGGGGAAGCGCGTAAACCATGATGGCGACCCAGTAACCGGGAATAATCGTTCTCCCCAGCAGCAGGTAGACCAGCGGCGCACAAAGAAAAACCAGCCTCGGAACCGCATAAAGAAAATGTGCCATGGCGTTGAAGTAGCAAAGTCGCTGGCTGAGCTTGAGGTTCCCCCCGAACAGGGGATTGTCGATACGCAGAATCTGAATCATGCCGCGGGCCCAGCGGATGCGCTGGCCCACGTGCGCCGCCAGTGTTTCAGTGGCAAGGCCTGCCGCCTGGGGAATGTTGATATAGGCGGTGTTGTATCCCTTTTTCTGCATGCGCAGCGAAGTGTGCGCGTCCTCGGTCACTGTTTCGACGGCGATTCCGCCCACCTCG
>Ga0224527_1001114_pt1 | contig 14328 bp, 10 predicted proteins | sample CBST0metaG_FD_179882 | JGI IMG/M metagenome (GOLD analysis project Ga0224527, IMG submission 179882) | Peat soil microbial communities from Stordalen Mire, Sweden - C.B.S.T0 | ecosystem: Environmental > Terrestrial > Soil > Wetlands > Peat | place: Sweden: Norrbotten County, Stordalen Mire... | reverse complement strand
ACATACATGCCGAACGCCTCCTGGCGAAGGTGGGGGGTAGCAAGTGCAAGGGGAGGGGTATCTCCCACCCTTGAAGCGCAGCGGAGAGGGCGAAGGGCTGCACAAGCGGAGCGCGGAAGCCTGGGGACACCCCTTGCGGGCGCGAGGGGGAAACACCCCTTAGCTGCTTTTGCTTTTGTTGTTGCTATTGCTCTTCAGCCAATCAGGGAGGGGCGTTGCGGGGAGGGAACAGCCCCGCTGAGGTGGGTGGCGAAGGACGTGCATTTGCGGCCGCAGACAGGGAGGATACCTCCTCCCGCCAAAGACGGCTCTTCGTAAACCAGAAGCATCGTATGCAGGCAGTTCGACAAGGATGAACAGTGATGATAAAAAATCTGGATGGAAAGCGAAATTACGTTTACATGGGCAAGTCAAAAGAAAAAGAGAGCCTTCTTTTGAAATGTACAATGCTTTATGGTAGAACTATGAGACGGCACTTTGAAAAGCGAATGCTCTTTGAAGGCAATTGGAGCGGCACAGAGCGGATCTAAGGATCGATGACAAGATCGCAAAAAGGGACTCTGATCGAGCAGTGCAGACCGCTGCTCAGCGTAAACCAGTTGGCAGCCATCCTTGATCGTTCTCCAGACGGCTTGCGAACTAAGCTGAGATCCTCTGGCTAGTGGGTCAACAAGACTAACGCAACCCGCTTTAGACTGAGCTGCTGTTTGTATTTCCACATGTTGGCAGTTGCCGATGTTATTGAAATCGGGTAGACAGACGATTGATCTCCGAACTCACGTCCGTACGCGCGATACTCGGCCTGAATTCGATTTCGGCTGCCGACAAGCGGGTGCCAGCCCTGAGTTTCAACGCGGCAGAATCATCAGCGCATTCGCGAAAAGGTTCCATTGCCTCTCGGCAACCACATTCCCTGTTGTCCATCGTGCAAACCATTTCCACCGAGAGTGCCGTCGATGCCGGCGCGCTCGGCTTCATGGCCAAGTTCCTGGTCCAAACCACTCTGCCGCACAGTGAGCAGTTCGGCACACAATACGTCCGTTCCGACGGCAATCTCACACTCCGCATCTCCGATGTCGGCGGAGCTGGTCTGCCATACGGCAGCTATCCACGCCTGATTCTCATCTGGATGACGACAGAGGCCGTCCGAACCAGGAAGCGAGAGCTGGAGCTTGGTTCCTCGCTTTCGAGCTTCATGGCGCAACTCGGACTCCAAGCAACCGGCGGCCAGTGGGGAACCATCCCGCGCTTCCGCGATCAAATGCAACGGCTGGTCGGTGCCGCCATCTCGACCCGCTGGTCGAGTGAGGCCAACGGGGAGAATCACTCCGGCGGCGAGAATCTCCTCGTGGCGGACAGGTTTCATCTCTGGTGGACGCCGCAAAAGTTGCCCAATGAAAATCTGGTAAAGTCCTCTGTGACCCTTTCGGTGAACTTCTTTGAGCAACTTGTTGCAGCGCCGGTGCCGCTCGACTTGAGGGCCGTCAAGGCTCTCAAGAAGTCGCCTCTGGCGCTTGATCTCTATGCCTGGGCGACGCGCCGGGTCAGCTATCTGTCGCGGCCCACGCTGATTGCCTGGGAGTCGCTGCGCCGTAGCTTCGGGGCCGGGTACGCCGATACGCCGCAAGGCCGGTCGTGCTTTCGAGTGAAGGCCATCGAATCGTTCCGCAGAATCGTCATGGTCTATCCCGAACTGAAAATCGAAATTCAAGAGAATGGCCTGCTGCTTCGCCCTTCCGGCCCGCATATCCCCAAAGCTCAACGCTAGTCATGGGCGGCGCGTAGCGCACTTTCCCCCCTGAGGGGGCGGAGGTTCTCGCCTCGGATCGCCGCGCACCTGCACTTTTCCGGTAATAATATACTTGGCAAAGTGGTGGGAAGCTCGGCAGCGTCGGATAGGCTACTTTGAAATTGGGCGCTTCAAAATAAGACCGATAGTGTTCCCATCAATAGAAAGGGTAGCGAAAGCTTCCCAACCTTCTGGGCCGAGCGTATTCAGTTGTTCTTGGATTTTCTCGATTCTATTCACCGCGCCAACGTTAATCCGTTCAACCCTATATTCCCACTTCATTCTTGGCGCTCTTTCCACCTTCCGCAGCGTGCTTCTCCCGGCAATGCCACCGATTATACTTCTCCATGAAAAGGACGTTCTTGCTTCCGCACTTGGGGCAGACGACGCCCATCGGCCAGCAGCGAGCTAAAGGTACTCGCGGCAGTTAACCGGATCGGCAAAGTAGAGAATGGTGTCTTGTAAAGTGGTCGGTTCCATGACCTAAAGATACCCGTACGGGGTTATTTTGTTAAGTATATTATTACCGCATTTCCACAGGGCAAGGGCGCTACTACAGGCTATCCATATAGGTTCACATAAAGGTACTACAGGGCGTTCTGGAAGCCTTTTGTAATCAATGCACTGCGGACACTTCGTACACCGTTTATGCGTAAATGTACACCGTTTATGCGTGGAAAACCGCCCCGGATACACCGTTTATGCGTAAACAGGTACACCGTTTATGCGTGGAGAACTTGCGGGTTTCACGCTGGAATGTGGATTCCGCTGGCGAACTGCGGCAAGTGATCCGCCTGGACTTAGGTGGATTGGTGGCGGCAAGGACGCTGCGGCCAAATTGAAAAGCCCGCGTCGGCGACTGCCGGCGCGGGCGTGCCCAGCTAATACTCACTGGGCAGGTGAATCACGTTGTTGGCGAAGTAGAGCTTCACTTCGTCAAGCGGGAAGTCCGTGAAGGCGATCTCCTGCGTGCAGACCGGGTTCCCATTGCCGTCATCGCAGAACACGGTCGCGCTACGGTCGGAGTGAACCTTAAAGTTCCAGACCTGGAACTCCTCCCCGGAAACGCGAGCATCATGTTGTTGGGCGATTGCGATGATGTCGAGCAGCCAGTAAGCGCCGCCCTGGTCGGCAAGGAACTTTGCGCCGTCAGTGAAAAGGACTGCGCGATTGATGCCGTGGCGATACCAGTTCTCGGAGCCGGTGAACTGGCGGAGTTGCGATTCGGAGAGTGTTGCTGTGTTCGTCATGTCATGCCTCTTTTCTTTGAAGTGACCCCAACGGCGGGGCAAGAGAGGCACAAAATGCTGCCGGGCAAAGCGCAGCAGTCATAGCTTTTTGGGGGGACCGTGACCGAAGGGCATGGGGGAGCCAAAACAGCGTCATTGACGGCAAGCAGCGGCGACTAAAGTGCCATCCGCCCGCCGTTCATTGGGTCACAGAAATGAGGCACGTTTGAAGACAGCAATCGCAATTCAATATCAGCTCAGATATGTGGCGCGGGAGTTGCTCCCCCTTCGCCACTGCTGGTGATCGCGAACACCATGTCTCCAACAAAACGTCTAAACGACTCGTTCTCAACGAACTGCTTGTAGACCTGCGTATCGTCCTTCAAAAGGTGCTGCATAACCTTCCCCAAGGCTTGATCATGGGCCATGCGCGCGGTGTGCGGTGTATTCTCGCGAGCATTTTGATAAGCAGCGTCGGCGGCAACCTTAGGGGCAATATCATCTCGAATGCGTTTCGTAACGCGGTCGGAGTCAGTGAAGAGCGTTCCGAAATGCTCATTGAACGTTTTAATGATGTTGCTCAGGTTATCCAACTCAGGCTCGCTTTTCCGGCCACCTGCTTCTGTAGGAACAGGCTCAATCTCCGCATACTCATCGGCCAGCGCGATCTTCATTGCTGCTTTCTTCTCGACACGGTAACTGTCCATGTCGATAGCTTCGAGAATCCCCTTAGATAGATCCTCCTCCTGCGGCGCTGGCAACTTGGGTGTGAGTAGATTGAGAAAGATCGACAGCTTTTCCCACGCCACATTACTGAAAGGGATCACTGACGAAAGAAAATTGTAAGTTCGGCAAAACACCTTGGCCTTGCTCTTGAAATCTACCTGACCGTCCTCGTCAAGCCTGTCCTTATAGGTCGCCACACACAGATCGAGAATCGGATCGAGCTTATCGCGCTCAACTCCACGGAGAAACAATTCAACAATCTGCTCTACCTGTTCCGGCGCATATACTTGCGCATTGTCCAGCGCAGCCTTGAGGTCATGCAACTTGTCAGGGTCGGTCTCCTCTGACAGCAGAGTGGCTCGGTAGTAATCCTGAAAGGCAAATGTGATTGGCTCACTGTTGTCCTGGAAATCAAGGACGAAGCAGTCGTATTTCTGCGGGTGCGCGCGATTGAGGCGTGACAAAGTCTGCACAGCTTTGATCCCTGAGAGCGCCTTGTCCACATACATTGTGTGCAGCAGTGGCTCATCGTAACCGGTCTGGAACTTGTCGGCGCAAATGAGGAAGCGATACGGATCGTCCTGTATCTTCGCAGCAATGTCGCCGCTGGAAAATCCATTCAGCGAGGACTCACTCACTTTGCCGCCGCTGTATTCGTGTTCTCCAGAGAATGCAACGATGGCCTGATACGGACTCTTGCGTTCGACGAGATACGTCTTGAATGCGTGATAGTACTGAATCGCCCGCTCAATCCCGCTTGTCACCACCATAGCCCGCGCTTGTCCGCCTATCTTCCCCGCCGCAATTACTTGTTCATGGAAATGATCGACCATGATCTCAGCTTTGAGACGTATTGCATGGTCATGGCTCTCGACATAATAGCGCAGCTTCTTTTTTGCTTTCTTGGTATCGAATTCCGGGTCGTCGTCAGTCTTCTTGACCAGCTTGTAATAGCTGCTTACCGGCGTATAAGCCTTGAGAACATCCAGGATGAAACGCTCCTCAATGGCCTGCTTCATGGTGTAGGAGTGGAATGGCCTGTGCTTGACCTTACCCTCGGCGTCGGGTGGCAACGGTTCGCCGAACATCTCCAGAGTCTTATTCTTGGGCGTTGCGGTAAACGCAAAGTAGCTGGCGTTTGTCAGCATCTTGCGCGCGGCCATGCGCTTTGCCAGCGCCTCGTTGACCGTGTCTTCTGGGTCTGTTGAGTTCTCGTCGCCTTCTGGAGCAAGCGCCTGGCTCATAGCTGCCGAGGTCTTTCCGCCCTGGCTCGAATGCGCTTCATCTATAACGATGGCGAAGGTCTTGCCCGCTTCGGTCGCGATTTCATCGAGGATGAAGGGGAACTTCTGCACAGTGGAGACGATGATCTTCTTGCCCTGTTCGATAAACTTGCGCAAATCGCCAGAATGCTCGGCGTGGCCAACCGTCGCGCCCACTTGCATGAACTGCTTGATTGTCTTCTGAATCTGATCGTCGAGAATGCGCCGATCAGTGACGACGATGACAGAGTCGAAGACATCTCTGCCACTGCGCTTCACGGCAATCAACTGATGCGAAAGCCACGCAATGGAGTTGGACTTTCCGCTGCCGGCCGAGTGCTGAATCAGGTAACGCTTGCCTGCGCCATTCGCCTGAACGTGGGCCAGAGCTTTCCGCACAACGTCAAGCTGGTGATAGCGCGGCCATATTTGGTTTCGCTTCTTCTTGCCGGTCTTTGGATTTCTCTCTTCAACGATCTGCGCGTAGTTCTCCAGAATGTCTGTCAATCCTGCCGGTGTGAGCACTTCTTTCCAGAGGTAGTCGGTCTTGAGGCCGGATGGGTTGGGTGGGTTGCCTGCGCCATCGTTGAAACCCTTGTTAAAGGGAAGAAACCATGAGGCCTTTCCGTTGAGCGCAGGGCACATGCGGACCTCGCTGTCGTCCACGGCAAAGTGAACCACACAACGCCCGAAATCAAAGAGACGTTCGCGTGGATCGCGGTCACGGCGGTACTGCTCAACAGCGTCCTCGACAGTCTGCTTGGTGAGGCTGTTCTTCAATTCAAACGTGGCAATGGGAAGACCGTTGATAAACAGACACAGGTCAAGCGCTCTGCGCGTCTCTTCCATGCTGTAGGCAAGTTGCCGCGTGATGGAGAATCGGTTCTTGGCGTGTCGAGCCACGGCCGTGGCATTGCCCGCAGACGGGGTTCCATAGAAGAGATCAAAGTGAACAGGCCCATGCTCCAGCCCTTTGCGGAGCGCGTCAACAACGCCGCGCTTGCCAATCTCGGCGGAGAGGCGCGTCAGGAATTTGAGACGGTTGATGTCGTTGGCGGCATCCGTCATCGCCAGCTTCTTGAACGCTTCAGGCTGGGTGGTTTTGAGGAAAGCGAAGAGCTGGACGGCATCCACCGCGTATGCGCGGTCATAGTCCTTCGGGCTTCCGGCAAAGTAGCCGGTGCCGGAAGCATCTGGCCTCTCAGCCACGGTGCCAGGAGCGACAGCCAAACCGTCTGTGCCCGTCATGTGACGCACGATGAGCGTTTCCAAGCCAGCTTCCGATGTATTCGTCGGCATTCGTTCTCCCCGTCAAGTACCAATCAAGTAAAGCGCTCCAAGTAGGTCGCCTAGAATCAATATCTTGCAAAACCGATCAACTCGGATCGGGCAAATCCATCAAGTACCCATCAAGTACGGGCTCTTCTAGTAAAGCATTGCAATGCAACGACTTAGCTCCACAAATCGCACCGAGCATTGCAGTCCATCAAGTACCCATCAAGTAAAACAGCGCGCCCTGCAGAGCGCCGATCAAGCCGCCGGATTCCGATCAGGCATGGCCCAGTGAGGCAGGTAGCGCATCAGTTTTGGAGCAGCATCCTGATCGTAAGGAACCAAATTTCCTGACTCTGTCGCCTCGCGAATCAACCGCGACGCCGTTGCGCTGTTCTTTGCCTGAATCCCAAAACGCTCCCGAATCGAAGAGTTTGTCGTTGGCTGCTGGCTCACATAGCGAAGGCAAGCATGCCAGTAGACAGCGCGAATTCGATCAGCCTTGTCCATTTGGGTCAGGGAACGAGGAGCAAAGAGCACTACGCGCGTGTGGTCCGACGTCGCTTCCACCAGTGGCGCAGGCAATTGATAGAACTCCGTTTGAAAAACGACTTTGTCCCAACCGCTGCCGCGTTCCTCGCAGATTCCGATCCGCCGCATCAGGGAGGCGAGCGCTTCATTCCGTGACCTGGGCGGCGAGTCCACAAAGCGTTCGATGGCCACCAGCGGCACGCCGGGATTGCCGATCTCAATGCGGTCCGTGAAAATCTCAATCATCGGGCCGACGCCAGAAATAAAAAAGTCCTGATGAATCAGCGCATTCGCAACCAGTTCGCGCACGGCGAGTTCAGGGTATAACGGCACCTGTTTGCGTATTGCCTGGCCGATCACTTCATTCCGGGGTAGCAGACCATTGATGTATCCGATCAGCCCTTCAAATCCGCTGGCGTATCCTTTGTTCCCATCCTGTTCCTTGATCGTTTCCACGCGATTCGTTCCGCTATATTGAATAACGCGCATGGCTTTGCGCTTGAGCGAAGAGAAATCCTCCAAACGCTTGGCAAAGAGAATAGCTCCAAGATTGGAGACACTCCAGCCGCCGGCTTCGCAGGCGCGAATCAAGTTGTCGGCGGACAGGCCGTGAAGAATAGCCTTCTTGTTCTCTGGTAAGGGGAGATTCAGCAACTCGAAGTAAGCCGGGTAATCCAGCAGGCGCAAAACCTCGTCGCCCTGCACATGATCGACGGCAATTCCATCTTCAAACAGCGCCTTGTCGAACAGCCGCCAAAGTGCCCGCTCCTTCTCAGGAAACTCTTTCAGCTTTTTCTTGTAGGAGCCAACGCGAATAAACTCAATTCCGCCGAACTGAACCGGCTGCCTGTAGGCGCGCTCAATTTCCAGCAGGAAGAATGTCTTCCCATCGATCTGCGCTTCCAGAAAGCGAAAGTGAATCTTGGGCGTAAGCAGCCGCAGTAGCCAGTTCTCCAACTCCTCATTGCCCACCTTGGCGGCGCGAGGATTGAAGCTCGTCCCAACAAGCGCGTGCGTCGTATCCTCGACACCCCATACCAGATAGGCAAAAGCCTTGCCCACCAGCGCCGCGGAGTTCGACAGAGCCGAGATATATTCGCCAATCTCCTGCGGGTCAGAGTTATTGACCTTGAACTCAACCCACTCCGTCTCCTGCGGCAACTTGCAAAGCTCATGGATCAGACTCGCCAGGTATTCCGCTGTGTAGTTCGTCGTCATCCTACTGGCTCCCTGACCTCATCTTCAATCATCTCGCTGTCGTCTTCAACGAGCTCTCCCGGCTCGATGGCCTGTTCTTCAACTGGCAACTTCGCTGCGGCCTCGCGCACATCTAGCTTGCCGGTCACCACGTCGGCAACGAGGCGACTGCGATACTCGCGGAGAAGGTCGATCTCGCGCTCGGCGCGGGTAATAACAGCATCAAGCGATGCCGTTTCAGTTTCAACGTGCTTCAAAATCTGTTTCTGCTCACCCAATCCGGGTAATGGGATGCACTGAGGGCCAATTCTCTCAACATTGAGGTTACCTTGCGTGTTTACCGGAGCATCGCGGAGGAATTCTGATTTCATGCACAGAAAGGCGAGGTAGAGGAAGTCTCGTTCGAGTTCTGGCCTGAGGGTAAAGCCGACTATTGAATCAGGAAAACAGGAATCAAAATCCAGAATGCCAACATCTCCGATGTTCGCCGCAATCGTCATGCAGAGAGTTCCTTTAGGAAACAGTCTGCTCACGGAAAGCCCCTTTTCATTCAGTGTTTGGGTGAACTGAACGATGAATTTCTTTGCACGGGCTACAGACCCTGTTTGAATAAATGGATATGGGCCGTCATAAAAGGACGCATCATTTCGGGGACGATGGCTGAACTTCCCACGCACTATTCGCGCAACCTGTTTGACTCGCCTAACATTCCAGTGCGAGGGAATGTCGCCGATCCAGGGGATGCCGGAAGGTTTGAGAGGGACAGAGGGATCGAGGCCGCGAGTGACGGCGCGATGGATGATGGCCTGCTTCTGCTCATTGAGCAGCGCAATCACCTTCCGCTTCGCCCGAATTGCCCGCTCCAATCGCCCGTTAGCCCAACGCAGAAATAGCACAATTGCATCCTGCTCTTGGAGCGAAGGTTGCGGAGTTTTGGTCCCCAGGAATCTTCCGGCAGGAATTGTATGCCTTAATCCGGAATAGAGCGGGCTAAGTAGTTTCCGGTCGTCCATAGCACGATAGAACAGTTCAAAATACTCGCGATTCCCTCTTTCAAGAGATTCAAAAACTGTATATGCGCCAGTAATCATGCCGTCATGGCGAGACAAACCGACAGTGCGCGGAGTTTCTGGAACATCAAACAGGCAAAAGACGAGGTCTCCATTGCGCACTTGTTGCGATGTTCCCATGTCTGCGGAGAACTTTCCTTTCCCAGTCGAAATGTCACGGACAATGACACCTTGCTTGGTGAGCGACAGGAGTCTGTAATCTCTGTGGTGCTTTCCGACGAGCACCTTTCTTTTACGCACAAGTCCGCGATTCGGCACAAGATCCCAGTGCTCAGGCACCCTGCCGAGCCAGGGAAGGCCAGACTCTTTGTACTCCGTATACGGCTTGAGGTCGGCAATCATGCCTGTCCTCCGCTGCCAACCTTCAGCAGTCCATCCAGTAACCCCTCGGCCTCTTTTTCAATGGCCAGAATGTCGGCGCTGATCTCTTCGAGGGTACGCAGCGACTGCGGCTTGTAGAAATGCCGCGTGAAGCTGACTTCGTATCCGATCTTGGTGGCGTCTTCCTTGATCCAGGCATCCGGCGAGTAGGGTAAAACCTCGCGACGAATGAATGCCTCGATGCCGCCGTCTTCGAGGAGTGGAATCTGTTCGGTGTCGCGCAGATCGGAGTCCGGCTCATATTCGAGTACGAGTTTCTTGTCGCCTACGGGCGAGGCATAGCGGCCACGAATGGGATCAACAGTCGCCTTGCCCGGCCTGTGGACCTTGGCGATGACGGGCGGGGCGGTCTCTTCGCGCCAACTTACTGCACGAAGGATGAGCTTCAGGTCAGCGGCGGAGAGTTTGATGGCCAGCTTCTTTAGCTCGTCGTCTACGCGATCTCGGAAGATGTTGTGATCTTCGAAAAGCATCTCTCCAAGCCCTGCGCGCAACTTCGTGGCTACTTCGACAAGCCGGCCATCGCGCTCCCATGTCCTGGGGTCAAGCAGCTTCTTTTTCTTCTTTTCCGGCAAGCCTTTCTTTGTGGCGCTGCTCTCTTCTTCGTCTTCGACGTCTTCGTTGAGGTCGTCGCTACCCCAGTCGGCAAGCCGCTTTTCCAGCACAGGGTAAACCTTGTCGAATTTTTCAAAGAGGTCGTTGCCGAACTCCTCGTACAGCGTGGTGCGCAGTTCTTCATCTCCAGACATGAACCGTAGAGACTCGATGGCAGCGAGAGACAGTTTGCTGTGCAGGCGGAGTGGGCGCTCGACGGTTACCTTCCAGTATCCGAAAGCGGCATTGGGAAAGATCTTCGACTCCGGCGTTTCCTTGAATTCAAGGAATGTGCGGCTGATGCCCTCAATGTCCTCGGGCGACAGCTCGCAATTCTTCTTGCCAAGATTCTTGCGCAGCGGTTTGAACCACTGACTGGCGTCGATCAACTGAACCTGGCCACGGCGGTGTTCTGGTTTCCTATTGGATAGAACCCATATATAGGTTGCAATGCCGGTGTTGTAGAAGAGATTCAGCGGGAGCGCGACGATAGCTTCAAGCCAATCGTTCTCGATCAACCAGCGCCGGATGTTGCTCTCTCCCTGGCCAGCATCGCCGGTGAAAAGCGACGACCCGTTGTGAACCTCTGCAATGCGGCTGCCGAGAGCGGACTTGGGGTTCATTTTCGATGCCATGTTGGCCAGGAAGAGCATCTGACCGTCGCTCGACCGGGTTACAAGCGAAAGCTCCTCGCTCTGGTGCATCACCTTGAAGCGCGGGTCGCGCATCCCGTCTTTTCCGCCCATTGCCTCAAGATCCTTCTTCCAGCTCTTCCCGTAAGGCGGATTGGCGAGCATGAAGTCAAATTCCTGAGCAGGGAAAGCGTCGTGCGCAAGCGTGGACCATTCCGCGCCGCCGACGATGTGGTCAGCGCTCTCGCCTTCGCCTTTGAGCAACATATCGGCCTTGCAAACGGCGTAGGTCTCGGGATTGATCTCCTGGCCATAGAGCAGGCTCTTGACTTGCTTGCGGTGTTTTTCGGCGATTGCCGTGAGGGTCTCTTCCCCCACCGTGAGCATCCCGCCAGTGCCGCAAGCGCAGTCGTAGAGCAAATAGGTGCCGGATTTGATTTTGGACTCGATGGGCAGAAACACGAGGTTCGCCATTAGCCGGACGGCATCACGCGGCGTCCAGTGCTCGCCCGCCTCCTCGTTATTGTCTTCGTTGAACTTTCTGACCAGTTCCTCAAAGACAGTTCCCATGGAATGATTGTCGATGCCAGCTGGCGAAAGGTCGATTTCTGGATCAAGGAACTTGTTAATCAGAGCGCCAATCGCATCAGCTTTGGAAAGCGTGGAAAGCTGGTTGCGGAATTTGAAGTTCTCGATGATGTCCTGGACGTTGGGCGAGAAGCCGTTGAGGTAGTCTTCAAAATCGGCAAGCAACTGCTGCTGACTGCCGCGAGACTTCAGGTCACGCAAAGTAAACTTCGACGTGTTGTAAAAAGCTTGCCCTGCCGCGTCGCACAGAGCTGCCCTTTGTTCCGTGATGCGTGCCTCGTCCAGCATCTTCTTCGTGTCCAGCACATTTTGCTTGGTCGGCTCCAGCACAGCATCCATACGCCGGATGACGCACATCGGAAGAATCACGTCCGGGTACTTTCCGCGCTTGAAGAGATCGCGAAGAACATCATCTGCAATGCCCCAGATAAAAGAGACAATTTTGTTGTGCGTTGTTTGGTCCACTTTCTAGTCTGCTCCTAATCAACAACCAGTTCTTTGCGCAAGTATCCGTTTACGGAGTTGCTCGCTTATCGTTTGCCTGGCCGAGGCAATCCAGCTTCGGTGGTTTCTTCGGCGATATATCTTTCCGTAGCGTCACGCACAACCCACGCTAGCGATACTTTTTTCCGCAGCGCGATCTTCTCAAGAGCTTCATGGAGATCAGACGGAAAGGTAATCGATGCTCGGACGGCTGCTTTGCTTTGAGCGCTATGTGTCTCCGCCTGCGACGGTTTCTCTCTCATTACAAGCTCCTTTTCGTGCCATCACCACTTTACACCACTCTGGTGATGCACTTCCGCTATGGCGGCGCAGATGTCGTATTCGTGGGGTTCTACAACAACTCCGAAGACCTGCGCAGCGTGCTGACAGGCACGTAAAATGGAGCCAGTGAGTAGTTGCAGAGGATGGGACAGGCAGCTTATGAATTAGAGATTGCCCAGACGGTGTCTGGGCAATTGGAAAGCTGGGTGGGAATGCCAAACGAAACCTGATCTTCGGGTACAGATTCGGGTAATCTTTGCATCACGATCTCCGCATATGGAGGATAGCTGCTTGTGTTTCGGTACTGTAGCAGTACACACGTCCGTATCTCTTGATTACGCTCATTTTTGCTAAACCACTACTATCCAACGACTTGCATGGTCGCCTAATTACGGATTATTTTCCTTATTTTTCATGGATTTACGGTGTTCCCCGTAAACTTAAAATCCGTCCTGATTGCGGCTCTCAAATAGAAGCGTCGAGTCCGTCCGGATAATAAGAGATCTTCGCGATCCCCAATTATCCCACATCTGATATTGCAGAATGTCCACGATATATGTCACACTCTTATTGAAATGCACATCGCATAATGACCAAGGCGAGGTTGTGCTATTAAGTTCCAAGTTCGTGGGCGATTTTGCTTTCCCGGTAAGGTGCCTTTTTCGTAAAGGACAGGCTCGATTCTCTGGCGTGCACGTGGAAATCCCCACTGCCTTTTCTTGGGCAGATGAACCATCAGTCGTCAAGTAGCTGACAACCGAAGGGACACAAATATGTCTCGCACAGAAATGGTCGAAATGGTGTCAAATGGATTCATCGGTAGGCGGCTCCTGAATGTCAGGGAGGCAGCCCAATATCTGGGACTCGAAGTGGACACGGTCTACAAGAAATCCCGATTGAGGGAGGTTCCCTGCGTCAAGGTTGGTCGAGCGTTGCGGTTCGATGTGAAGGCGCTAGAGCGCTACATTGAGCACCACACGATCGAAACCATTGATTGAAAGGAGCAGCAAAATTGTCAATTAAGAAGAAGTTGGATGGAGTCTACGAGGTCCGTTGGAGAGAAGGGGGGCGAAACAAGAGCCTGACGGTCCACGGCGCGTTTGAATTGGCACGGAAGATCGAACGAAAGAAGATGTCGGCGCGGGATGAAAACCGGCATCTCGACATGAAGCGGGAAATCAATTTCAGAATGTCTGAACTGATTGACCGTTACTGGACGCACTACGGGAGAAAGAAGCGTTCTGCAGACCGGGAGAAAAGTGTGCTGGATGGCATTAAGGCCGAGTTGGGCCAAATGTTTGTTCGGGAGGTTGACGGAATAGCCGTTGGGCGTTGGTACGAGAAGCTTACGGGTGTTCGCGACCTGTCATCCGGTACAGCCGTAAGGCACTTCAATGTCATGCACCACATGATGAAGAAGGCGTCGACGATCTGGTCCAAGGACACCGGTCTAGATCGGAATCCGGCGGACTTAGTCGAAGTGAAGCGTCCCGACGATACCAGGGATCGTTATCTTTCGGAAGACGAGCTTCGCAGGCTGAAAACAGCGCTCGACGAACGGATGTACCGAAAAGGCACAAAAGACCTGAACAAGACGAACCTTCGTTTAAGGCTGCTTGTGCTGATCGCCGTCGCGACCGGAATGCGCGTGTCGGAGATATTCGGGCTTCTCTGGTCGGACGTGATGTACGGGGAGGGGCTGTTGGCAGTGCGGGCAAAGCTGAAGGGCGGCAAGATGCGTTACGTCCCGATGTCTCCTGAGCTGGCCTTCGAAATTCGTCGATATCCAGTAGTAATTGGTGAGGATCGAATTTTCCCGCCAGAACCGGGCGCAACGAGCGGACGGCAGCGTGTGGAAGGAAGCTTTGAAGACTTGCTCACCCGAGCGAAGATTCTGAATTTCCGCTTCCACGATCTGCGGCACACATTTGCATCCTGGTACATGATGAACGGCGGCGATCTTTACGAGCTGGCAAAGATCCTTGGTCACTCAAATATCAAGATGACTGAGCGCTATGCCAAGCTGGGCCGGCAACACATCGCCAGAACCGGCAACACAGCGCGGGAAATCTGGAAGCTCTTGGAGAAAGAGGAAGGCGTCCAAGCGTACACCGGTTGACGATGTACGCCATTGGTACGATGACTTAAAACAGCAACTCTTTGGTTACCGCTAAATGCTTTAGAATGTGGTGGCCAGAGACGGGATTGAACCGCCGACGCCGGCCTTTTCAGGGCCGCGCTCTACCACTGAGCTATCTGGCCTCAGTGCAAACTTACTGCTGCAATTTCCTG
>Ga0224527_1001110_pt1 | contig 14356 bp, 8 predicted proteins | sample CBST0metaG_FD_179882 | JGI IMG/M metagenome (GOLD analysis project Ga0224527, IMG submission 179882) | Peat soil microbial communities from Stordalen Mire, Sweden - C.B.S.T0 | ecosystem: Environmental > Terrestrial > Soil > Wetlands > Peat | place: Sweden: Norrbotten County, Stordalen Mire... | reverse complement strand
CTTCCTCCCCACAATCGGTCGCCCTCATGCAGTTGCGCTTCACTTCACTCACTGTGACCAGCTTGTGACGGGACTTGCACCCGTAAGAGTGCGCCCATGCTGGGCGCACAAACAGGAAAGGCCGGCAGGTTCGCCGGCCTTCCTCTTTTCTGTTCCGCAGTTCTTACGCTGCGGTGCTCACAGCAAGCTCCTCAGCGACTGGCGAGGTATCCGGCCGGGCCTTCAATTGCGGCAAGGCCACGGCCAGAACGTCTTCGATGCGGCTGGCATAGTGGATCTCCACGTCCCCGATCAGCTCCGGCGTGAGATCTTCCTCGACATCCTGGCGGTTGTCGGCGGGCAGAATGATGGTTGTCACTCCAGCCCGGCGCGCTGCCAGGAACTTTTCCTTGATGCCGCCTACCGGCAGCACATTTCCGCTGAGCGTAATTTCACCGGTCATGGCGGTCAGGGGACGCACCGGCGTGTCGGTCAGCAGCGAAGCCAGCACCGTGGCCATGGTCACGCCTGCCGAGGGCCCGTCCTTGGGAATCGCACCGGCCGGCACGTGAATGTGCAGGTCGATCTCCTTGGTGAAATCCTCGGCCAAGCCCAGGCTTGCGGCATTCGAGCGAACCCAGGTCAGCGCGGCCTGCATCGACTCCTGCATCACCTCGCCGATCTGCCCGGTCATGGTGAATCCGCCCTTGCCCTTCATCTTGTTTGCTTCGATGAACAGGATGTCGCCGCCGGCTGCCGTCACAGCCAGCCCCACGGCCACCCCAGGGCGCTTCACGCGCTCCGCAACCTCCGTCTCGACCCGCACCTGGATGCCACCGAGAAATTCCTTGATCGTGTCGCGGGTCACCACCAGCTTTTCCATGTTGCCTTCTACCACGCGCCGCGCCTGCTTGCGGCAGACCGTGCCCAGCGTCTGCTCCAGCTTGCGCACCCCGGCTTCCCGCGTGTAATGGCGCACCACGTAGCGCACCGCGTCCTCGGGAAACTCGATCTGCTCCGGCGTGATTCCGTTCTCCTTGATCTGCCGCGGAATCAGGTATTGGTTGGCGATATGCACCTTCTCCTCTTCGCTGTAGCCCGGCAGGAAAATCAGCTCCATCCTGTCCAGCAACGGCGGAGGAACCGTGTCCAGCATGTTGGCCGTGCAGATGAACAGCGTCTTCGAAAGATCGAAGGGCACATCCAGATAGTTGTCGCGGAAGGTGAAATTCTGCTCCGGGTCGAGGGCCTCCAGCAGCGCCGAGGAGGGATCGCCGCGGAAGTCGCGCCCCAACTTGTCCACCTCATCCAGCATCAGCACCGGGTCGTTGACTTCTGCCCGGCGTATGCTCTGGATGATCTGGCCCGGCAGCGCGCCAATGTAGGTTCGCCGATGGCCGCGAATCTCCGCCTCGTCGTGCATGCCGCCCAGCGAAATGCGCTGAAACTTCCGACCCAAGGCCCGCGCGATGGACCGCCCCAGGCTGGTCTTGCCCACGCCCGGAGGGCCCACAAAGCACAAAATCGGCCCCTTCATGTCCGGCTTCAGTTCAAGCACGCTCAGGTAATCCAGAATGCGGTCCTTAACCTTCTTCAGCTCGTAGTGGTCCTCGTCCAGAATCTCCTTGGCCTTGGCAATGTCGATCTTCGAACCGGAACTCTTGGCCCACGGCAGCACCGCCAGCCACTCGATATAGTTGCGGGTGAGCGAATAATCGGCGGCCATCGGAGACATGCGCCCCAGGCGCGTCAACTCCTTCATGGCCTCCTTCTTGACGTCCTCTGGCATCCCGGCGGCTTCGATCTTCTGGCGCAGGTCATCGACTTCCCGCTGCCCCTCGTCCTGCTCGCCCAACTCCTTCTGGATGGCTTTGAGCTGCTCGCGCAGGTAGTAGTCGCGCTGCGACTGCTGCACCTGGTCCTGCACCTCGGTCTGGATCTTGGCGCGCAACTGCTGGACCTCGATCTCCTTGGCCAGGTGCTGGTTCAAGAGCTCGAGCCGGGTCCCGATTCCCGCCGTCTCCAGCAGTTGCTGCTTGTCTTCGGTGGTCAAAAACGGCAGCGAAGAGGCCACAAAATCCACCAGACGGCTGGGCTCCTCGATATTCGCGACAATCGTCCGCAGCTCGTCGGAGAGCGTCGGCGACTCGGTCACGATCTGCTGGAACTGGGCGACCACATTCCGCACCAGGGCTTCCGAACCGGGTGTTTCCGCGGGCTTCTCGTCCTCGAGCGCCTCAACTTCAGCCACCATGAACGGCTCGGTCTGCACATAGCGCAGGACACGTACCCGCTCCACGCCTTCGGTGAAGACAAAGCGGCTCTGGTTGGGCATGCGCACCACTTTGTGTACCGTAGCCAGCGTTCCCACCGAGCGCAGATCGTCCGGCTTGGGCATGTCCAGGCGCGGGTCCAACTGAGCTGTCACCACAATGGCCCGCTCCTCACCCAGCGACTCGATCAGCTGAATCGAGCTCTCGCGGCCCACCGTCAACGGCAGCACGGCATGGGGAAACAACACAGTGTCCCGGACCGGCAGAATTGGAATCCTGCGCACGGCTGGGCTGTCTGGAGCGGGAGAATCTTTCGAGAGGGACGTAACGGGCGGCTGCTTTGACATTGAGTGTCCTCGTATCAACTTTTCTTCATTAGACCACGCAGACTTCCAAAAGTTTCAGGAAACTTCTCCTTCACAGCTTGGAATTCCTCACATTCCCACCTTTTTCCGTTCCATTTCAAGCCGGTTTCCTCCCACTGGGTACGCTCCATCGCCCAGCCCGGTTCCTTCAGGGGCCGGGCTGCGGGAGGAAGCGCCCCTGGGAGGGTGCGCCGTGTGCGGCCCAAACGGGCTCGTCCCAAGCGGCAGGACTCACTGTGATTCGATGCTTGTATCGGCTGGAAGGGGCAGGAGGTTGAGGGGATGAAGAAGATGGATCGACGCCCAGGCCCATGGCGGGACAGCGGGATTCAGGGATTCAGCCAATTGGGGCTACAGGCCGGTCACAATGGAGGAGCCCTTCATTCCGGGTCCTCCGCCTTTTCCTCGTCCCTGATCACCGATTCGATCTGTTTCCACAATTTGTCCGGCGGTTCCTCGATGGGAAAAAGCTGGCGCGCCGCTTCGGCGATGGTCTCCAGATCGGCCAGAAGGGCGCGGCAAAGCGCGCAACTCTTCAAATGCGGGTGCAATGCGGTCTTCCCGCCGGCTCCGATCATCTCCGGCAACTGGGCCTGAAATTCCTGGCAGTCCATGAGGTTGGGATTTTCCGTCATCGTCGCGCCTCCTGGGGCGGAAACGAGCGCAGCGCAGCGCGCAGTTTGAGCCGCGCCTTGTGCAACTGGGACTTGCTGTTGCCGATCGAGCAGTCCAGCATGGAGGCTATCTCATTGTGCTCATACCCCTCAATGTCATGCAGAACGAAGATGAGCCGGTAGCCGGCGGGAAGATCGCCGACCGCACGCTCCAGCGCCATCCGGTCGATCGAGCCCGACAGCGTCAGGTCGGGGGCTCCAAAGCTCCGCCCCGGGTTTCCTTCGGGTGCAGGTTCCATGGCTTCATCCATTGACACGAGAGACAGCCCCTTCTTCCGCAAATGCATCAGCACCACATTGATCGTCAACCGGTGCAGCCAGGTGGAAAAGGCCGAGTCCCCGCGAAACGTTGCAATCTTGCGGTGCAATTGGAGAAACGCTTCCTGGGTCAGGTCTTCAGCCTCTGCCACATTCCCCACCATGCGCAGACATAAAGAATAGATGCGCCTTTTGTGAAGGGAGTAAAGTTGGGCGAAGGCGGAATGATCTCCGGCCTGGGCCTTGGCAAGAACATCGGTTTCGCCGGAAGGAGCCAAATTTGTGCGTCGATTGGCTTCGTTGCCAACGGTCTCGGCCACAGTGGGCGCAACCGCTTCGGTCGAGCGGTGGATCGGATCCGGTGATGGCTGGGGAGACCGGAGATCGGGCATGCGCTTCCTTCGAATTCAATCCTGAGCCTGGAGTTGCTGCACCCGGCTCGGTTACTCGTTAGTATAAAGGGCAGAGGCCCGGAGACGGAGCTTCTCAACTCAACCGCCTGAGCCGGTACTCCTGGCTCAGGCATGGTTGTATTCCTGCTGCGCATCGGGGTACTTTTCCCCGCACTTTTTGGGAGAGATCGTTTTGAGAGCAAAGCCGGCAGGGCGGTGCGGCAGGTGGTGCGGCAGGTTGCTTGCCTGCACTCTTGCCTTCACCATAAGCGGCGGAATCGGCTGGAGCCAGGATGACGTCCCAGCCAACGGTGTTTCCGGCGTCGCGGGCGCACCGCAAGCCCGCCTCCCCGCTGCCCCCGACCCCCTCGCTCAATTCGAGGGACTGCCGGTGCGCAGCATCGCGTTCCAGGGGGTTTCGACCGACCATCTCGTCCCGCTGTCCGGCCGTCTAGCCCAACTCGAGGGAGCGCCCTTGCGGCGCGACGACTTGAAGAGGAGCCTGAGGCAGCTCTTTGCCACCGGTCTGTTTGAGACCATCGACGTGGAGGCATCGGCCAAACAGGACGGCGTGGCCCTGGTCTTCCGCGGCACACCGCGCACCTTCATCGGCACGGTCAGCGTGGATGGAGCCAAAGGCGCCAACATCAATACACAACTGCAGCGCGCCAGCCAACTGGCACCCGGCACCCGCTTCAACCAGGCCCGGCTCACGCAGGCGCTCGATGAGATGCGCCAGACTTTGGGCGTAAACGGATTCCACGAACCTGTCATCACCCCCACTCTGACCCCTCATCCCGACGAACAGCTTGTCGACATTGCCTTCCGGGTCGTCTCCGGCCCCCAGGCGCGGGTTGGCGCCGTCGAGGTGACCGGCGACTCGGGAATGAACTCCGGCGATTTTCGCCACCACGCCCACCTGCGGACCGGTTCGCATGTGGACCACGAGACAGCCAACCGCGCTTTGACGGGGGTTCTGAAGCACTACCAGCGCGATCAGCGGCTGGAGGCCGAAATCAAGGTCGAATCGCAGCAGTACGACCCCCGAACCCAGAGGGACAGCTTCCGCTTTTCGGCCACCCGCGGGCCCCAGGTCAAAGTGCTGGTCCAGGGCGCCAGCCTCGGCGCCGATCGCCTCAAGCACGTCATTCCGGTCTTCGAGGAAGGCACCGTGGACGAAGACCTGCTCAACGAGGGCAACCGCCGCCTGCGCGACTACTTCCAGCGCCTGGGCTACTTCGACGTGAAAGTCGATCACGACCAGCAATCCGCGAGCACCGACCAGGTCGTCATCCTGTACCACGTCCAGCTGGGGTCCCGCCGCCGCGTGGAACGGGTCTCGGTCGCGGGCAACCACTACTTCGACTCCGCGACCCTCAAAGATCTGCTCAACGTTCATGCCGCCGATTCCCTCGACCGCCTCGGCGCTTACTCGCAATCGCTGGTGACCGCCGACATCGGCGCCTTGCAGACCATCTATCGCAACAACGGCTTTCTCAGGGTAAAAATCACCCCTGAGGCAGCCACGGATGCCGCCAGAGTCACGCCCAAAGGCAAGCCAGCTCCGCTCACCGTGATCTACCACATCGAGGAAGGCGACCAGCAACGAGTCGGCTCAGTACGTCTGGAAGGCAACGACCATGTGGACGCGGCCAAACTCACCTCCCAGCTCAACACCGTTCCGGGACAGTTGCTCTCACCCCAGAACCTGGCTGGCGACCGGGACGCGCTGTGGACCGACTACCTGAGCCGGGGCTTCGACAAGGCAAGGGTCGAGGTCACCCAGCAAGCCGATCCTGACAATCCCAACACGGTAAACGTGGTCTTCCACATCACCGAGGGACAGCAGATCTTCGTGCGCAAGGTGCTGCTCACCGGCCTCCATTACACCCGCCCCGACACGGTCGCCAAGGCCATCGTCCTCCATCCCGGCGACCCGCTCAACGAGACGGCCCTAGCCGAGACGCAGCGCAACCTGTATGAGTTTGCCCTCTTCAGCGAAATCGACACGGCCGTCGAGAACCCCTCGGGTGGCGAGACCTACAAGACCGTGCTGTTGCAAGCAGTGGAGGCGCGGCGCTGGTCCCTGACCTATGGCTTCGGCTTTGAGGCGCAAACCGGGACACCCGAGAACAACTGCAAGGGCGCCAGCGCCGCCGGTGTCCCTTGCGACCCCAACGGCAAGACCGGAATCAGCCCCCGCGTCATTGCCAATCTCACCCGGAACAATCTTTTCGGCCGCGAGCAGTCCGCCTCGTTGCAAGGCACCTACGGCCTGATCGAACAGAAGATCAACCTGCTGTTCCAGAACCCGCACTTCTACGGCAACCGCAACTTCGGCCTTACCTTCTCCGGCGGCTACGCCAACAGCCAGGACGTGACCACCTATGTCGCCTCGAAGCTGGAAGCCGGGGTGCACTGGACCGAGCACTTCAACACCCCCGGCTCCCGCATCTCCAAGGCCAACACCCTGGACTACGAATTCAGTTTTCGCCGCGTCAAGGTGGCGGCCAGCAGCCTGCAAGTCGGGATCGGCGAGATTGCTCCGCTATCGACTGCCACGCGCGTAGCAGGTCCGGGCACCACCTGGATTCGCGATACGCGCGATTCCCCTCTCGACGCGCATCGCGGCACCTACACGAGTTTCCAGGAATTTCTCTCCGGGTCGCGTCTCGGCGCCCAGGCCGAGTTCAACCGCATCGACGTCTCCAACTCCAGCTTTTACAGCTTCGACAAAGGCCGTTTTGTGCTCGCCCGCAACACCCGTTACGGACAGGAGCGGGCTTTCGGCTCTGCGGACGCTGAGCTGATTCCCCTTCCCGAACGCCTCTATGCCGGCGGAGCCACCTCGTTGCGCAGCTTCTCGATCAATGCCGCCGGCCCCCGCGATCCGGAGACCGGCTACCCCATTGGCGGCGCCGGCGCTCTGGTCAACAACACCGAAATGCGCCTTCCCCCGCCCAACCTTCCCTGGCTCGGCGACGCGGTCAGCATCGTCCTCTTCCACGACATGGGGAATGTCTTTACCAATGCTTCCGACGCCTGGATCAGCGCCGTGCGCCTTCACCAGCCCGATCGCGACTCGTGCAAAACAACGGCCAAAACCAACGACCCCACCACCTATACTCCATCTGGCCCAACCACCTCGACCGGTCAGCAAGGAACGTGCAGCTTCAACTACTTCTCTCATGCGCCCGGCCTGGGCTTGCGTTACCATACGCCGGTTGGGCCTATCCGGGTGGACTTCAGCTATAACTTGAATCCGCCCATCTATCCCGTGAACATCAACTATTCGCTCTCGACTCCCGATTCGGCACCGCATGTGGGCCAAGCCCCTCACTTCAACTTCTTTTTCAGCCTGGGACAATCCTTCTGATGAGCAACCGGCCTTCCATCCCGCTCCGCTTCGCCCTTCGGCCCGCCTGTCTGTGGTCTTTGGCAGCGCTGCTGGCTTTCGCGGGAGCCGTTCACTGCGCGGCCCAGGCGCCTTCCTCCTCCAACGCAGTTGTACTCGACCGCGTGGTGGCCGTGGTCAACAATCAGGCCATCCTGTCGAGCGACCTCGACGATGAATTGCGGCTCGCGGTTCTTGACCCTGCCCGAGCCGGCCTGGGAGTGCTTACGCGCCAAAGGGCTCTCGAACAGTTGATCGGCCGCGCGCTTATCCAGCAGCAGATACGCCAAGAGGATGAGCAGGCGATGGAGCCGTCGCAAGCCGAAATCGACGCGCGCGTCTCGGAACTGCGCAAGGAACTGCCCGCCTGCGTTCGGCAAAACTGCGCCTCGAATGAGGGATGGAAGACCTTTCTGGCCGCCAACGGCCTGGCGCCGGAGCGGGTGCAGAATTATCTCCGCCACCGGCTTCAGATTCTCCGCTTTATCGAGCAGCGCTTCCGCCAGGGCATTCTCATCTCCCCGGAGGAGATTGCCACCTACTATCACGACACGCTGCTGCCGCAGTATGCGGCCGGCGATGCCATCCCTCCGCTGGAAAAGGTGTCGCCCCGCATCCAGGAGATTCTGCTCCAGCGGCAGGTCAACGCACTGTTCGACGACTGGCTCAAGAACTTGCGCAAGCAGGGCGACGTGGAAGTTCTGGACCCGTCTTTGGAAACCCCGGAAAACCAGGCAGAGGGAGGGAAAACCAGCCGATGAGCGATCCCGAATCCGCCCCTCCCATACCCACCGGGACTCCCCGGCCGGATGAGCTAAAAATGCCCGACGTCCTCTCCTCTCCGCAGCCCGCGGCGGAAACTGGGGAAAACCGCGCCTCCGAGCCCGGCACGCCGGAAAGGCCCCGCCGCTTGCGCCGCTTTTTTCTGCGCCATCTTCCTCTTTCGCTGGCCGGCGCCGTCCTTCTGCTGGCTCTGGCGGCCGTCGGGGCCTACTTCTGGGCCAGCACCGCCGATTTTGAAGACATGGTCCGCCAACGCCTGGTTGCCAATCTGGAATCCGCAACCGGCGGCCGCGCCGAGATCGCCTCTTTTCATTGGCATCTGCTCCGCCTGGAGGCAGAAGTGGGCGGTCTGGTCCTCCACGGACGCGAAGCCTCCACCGAGGCCCCCTACGCCCAGGTCGAGAACCTCCGGGTCGGCTTCAGCGTCTTGAACTTGCTCAGTCCCCGCATCCTGCTCCGCCATCTGGAGATCGTCCGCCCCCGCGTCCACCTGATCGTCTACCCCGACGGCTCGACCAACCAGCCGCAACCGCGCAAGCCCCGCAAGCCGGGCAAGTCCGCGCTGGACACGCTCTTCGATCTGAAGGCCGGACACATCGCCGTCGATCAGGGCGTACTGGACTACGACAACCGCGCCGCATCCTTCGATTTCCAAAACCGCCGCATTCCCCTCGACTTCGCCGCCAACGACGCCACCCTGCGCCTGGCCTATGCGCCCCCTGCAGCCAGAAACCCGGAGAGCTTCCACGTCGAGCTTGGAGCCACCGACCTGCACCTGACGCGCGGCGGCACAGCCCGCAAGCCGGCGCAAGCCGTCAACGGCCGCTTCGACGCCACCCTGGACCTGGTGCGCGCTGCGGCTTATCTGCGCTCTCTGCACCTCTCAGCCGACGGTCACACCCTCGAAATATCGGGCACATTCCAGGACTTCGCCCGGCCTCGCTGGCAGGCAAAGGCCACCGGCGAACTCGACATGCGGCTGCTCGACCCGGTCACTGGCTACAACTTCGCGCCCCAGGGCATTGCCCGGCTCGACCTCACCGGCGCAGGCCAGGACGGAGAGTTCCGCGCCGACGGCACGATTCACGTGGACGGCGGCTCCTACATCGGAACCGGCGTGATTGCGACCGGTGTTGGCCTGGATGCGCGCGTCCATGCCGACCCCAACCAGTTGCTGATTCATTCCATCGTGGCGCGCCTGCGCCAGGGAGGCCAACTGGAGGGCGATGTCACACTCCTTCACTGGCTCCCGATTATTCCCGGAGCCCCAACCCTTCAGCCGGCTCCCCCCAGCACCGCGAAAACACGCGGCGGCGTCCGAACTCCTGCTCGCATGGTTGCTCCCCCGCCCCCATCGCCCAACGACATCACCATTCCGGTCGACGGCAAGGTCACGGCTCAGTTCAAGGATGTTTCTCTTGATACGCTCCTGGATATGGTGGGCCAGGTCCCCTTCCAGCGCCTGGGCCTGGATGCGCGCCTCAACGGTCCCGCCGTCGCAGTCTGGACCAAAGGCGACGTGAACACACTCACCGTTGCGTCTACACTCGGCTTGACCCCTTCCTCCAAACCCGTGGCGGGCGAAGTGCCTGCCACCGGCATGGTGGAAGGCACCTACTTCCAGCGCAACGGCTCCGTGGACCTGAGCAAGCTGGAAGTGCGCACCCCCGCCAGCCTGGTGGAGGCGCACGGCAGCCTGGGCGCATATCCCTTAACCAGCCCCACCTCCATCGCCGTCGATTTCCATTCCCACAACCTCGGCGAGTTCGATACGGTGCTGCGCGACCTCGGCGTAGTGAGCAACGGCAAGCAAGGAGTTGCAGCCCTGCCCATTGTGCTGGCCGGCCAAGGCGACTTCCACGGCCAATGGGCAGGCGCCCTCGCCGATCCTCGCATTTCAGGCACCGCCAAAGCCACACAATTGTCCATCCTGGTACCGCCGGCAACCGGCGCTTCCGGCAAACCTCAGTTTGTCAGTTGGGATACGGTTGAGGCCACCGGCAGCTACTCGGCCGCGCGCATCGACATCTCCCGCGGCCAGCTCTTGCGCGGCAAGGCCCTGCTCTCTCTGGAAGGCTCTCTGACAGCCGCAGTGCCGGGCCTGGTGTCCGTTCCGGCCTTCGACGCCAACTCCGTGCTCCACCTGCGCGCCCACGCAACCAAGGTCGGCATGGATGAATTGTCGCCTTTCACCGGCCCGTCGCTCCCCGTAACCGGCGCCCTCGATGCTCAAGTCGAAGCCGATGGCCCCCTCCGTGCGCTGAACGGCAGCGGATGGGTCGAGCTGGATGGCGGCACGATCTACGGAGAGCCGATTGCCCGCCTCCGCGCCCAGGGCAACATCGCCAACCAGAAGATCAAGCTCACCTCGGTCACCGTGAACGAAGATTTGGGCAAGATTACGGCCACCGGCAGCTACGACCTCAAGTCCCGCCGCTTCGATGTGGACGCCAAGGGCTCCGGCATCGACGTCGCCCGCATCCAGTGGCTGCAGCGCAAAAATCTTGCCGTCACCGGCAAGCTCGGCTTCTCCGTCACCGGCTCGGGAACCTTCGAAGACCCGCGCCTTGAAGCCCACGCCACTCTGGCCAACCTCGCCCTCGGCGGAGAGCCGATCGGCGGCCTGGAACTGGTGGCGCACACCGCCAATCGCTTCGCCACCTACGATTTGTCCACCCGCCTTGAGGGCGCCGAATTCGTCGCCCACGGCCAAACCGCGTTGAGCGGTGATTTTGCCACCCAGGCCAAGCTCGATTTCTCCCGCTTCAATATCGGCGCGCTGCTCAAGTCAGCCCATGTGCAGGACCTCGGCGGCGAGTCCGCATTGGCTGGAACCGTTACCCTCGAAGGCCCACTGAAACATCCCGAGAATCTCCGCGGAGAAGCCCGCCTGCAGCAGCTCGCGGTCACCGTTGCCGGTGTTCATCTGCACAGCGACGGCGAGGTCCACGCCACGCTGGCCAACTCTCGCATCCATCTCGACCCCTTGCACGTTCAGGGCGAGGAGACCGATCTGCACGTTCAGGGCGACCTGGCGCTCAAAGACCGCCAGCAACTGGACTTTGCCGCCAGCGGAGCCATCAACCTCAAAGTGGCCGAGACCATGGATCCGGATTTGACCGCCTCTGGAACCACAACCTTCCAGGTGGAAGCCCACGGTCCCTTGTCGAATCCCGGCTTCAGGGGCCGCATCGACTTCCAGAACGGATCGATTTCCCTGGAAGACATTCCCAACGGCCTGAGCCAGTTGCGCGGGACTCTCGAGTTCAACCAGAACCGACTGGAAGTCAAGTCCCTCACCGCCATGAGCGGCGGCGGGCTGTTGAGCCTGGGCGGATTCCTGGCCTACCAGAACGGCCTCTATGCCGACCTCTCGGTCACCGGGAAGGGCATTCGCATCCGCTATCCGGCGGGAATCAGTTCCCAGGCCGACGCCTCCTTCCATCTGCAAGGCCCTCGCAACAATCTGCTGCTCTCTGGCGACGTGCTCATTACCCGCTTCACCGTAAGCCCCGATCTGGATATTGCCGCCCTCGCTTCCCAAGCCAGCGCCACGCAGAACATTGCTCCCCCGGACGCCCCCTCCAACCACGTCCGCCTGGATGTGCATCTGGCTTCCTCGCCGCAGTTGAGCTTCCAGAACGCTTACGCCAAGCTCGCCGGCAACGTCGATCTCCGCCTGCGCGGCACCGTGGCCTCGCCCTCCCTGCTGGGTCGCGTTTCCGTCACCGAGGGCTCCGCCACTATTGCCGGAACCCGCTACGAACTCCAGCGCGGCGACATCTTCTTCACCAATCCGGTCCGCATCCAGCCCAACATCGACCTCAACGCAACCGCCCGCGTGGAGGATTACGACATCGTGCTCGGCCTGCATGGAACCCCGGAAAAGATGGCCGTCACTTATCGCAGCGATCCCCCCCTTCCCGAAGCCGATGTAGTGGCCCTGCTGGCTCTGGGCCGCACTGAAAACCAGCAGCGCATCTATACCTCGCAGCAGGAATCGGCCGGTTCCAATCCCGCCACCGACGCCCTGCTCGGCGGCGCTCTCAACGCCACCGTCAGCAGCCGCGTGCAGCGCCTTTTCGGTGCCGGCGCCGTCAAGGTGGACCCCAGCTACCTGGGCGCCCTGGGCAACTCCACCTCCCGCATCACCGTCGAGGAGCAACTCGGTTCCAAACTCACCCTCACCTACGCCACCAACGTCAACACCACCGCCCAGCAGCTCCTGCAGGCCGAAATCGCCATCAACCACCACGTCTCCCTGCTGGTCTCGCGCGACGAATCCGGCGTCTTCTCCATGGTCATCAAAGCCACCCGCCGCTACCGCTGACCCTACAGCGGTTTCGATTCTGCTCTTTAGAGAATCCTCGGGGCCAAGTGGCATTTTTCTCAAGAAAATGCCACCTCGCACGCTCTTCAGATGGCAACATTTGAATCGAAACCGCTCTAGCGCACCGCCCGTTCGACAATCCCCCGCCTTCTCACCCCGTAACTTTTCTCCAAATTCTGTGTCTATATGGGCGAACGGCAAGCCGCCGGAATCCGTCCCTGGCCCCGGATCTGACAGTCAGGAAGGAATCCCGGCGGCTTCCGCAATCATCTTTGCTCCATGTATGAGGAGGAACAGAACATGACCTGGACGATGCGTAATCCCCGCGCCGCGTTCCTGGCTGCCCCACTCGCCGCAGCCCTTTTGAGCCTTCCCCTGGTTTCCTTCGCAGCGCCTCAACCGCGCGCGCAGGCTTCCGGCGCAACCGCGCAGGCTGAGAACACCGCATCCGCCGAAGCCGCTGCCCGGCTGGATAAAAAGCAGTATCGCGACGTCAAGGTGAGCGTCGAAAATGGCATCGCCACTTTGACCGGAACCGTCGACCTTTATGAGTACAAGGCCGACGCCGAGAAACGCGTCCGCCACGCCAAGGGCGTCTCCGCGGTGCGCAATCTCATCGAGGTCGCCGGACCCGCCATAGCCGACAAGGATCTCCAGGCCAAGCTGGCGGAAAAGCTGGCCTATGACCGGGTGGGCTACGGCAATGCCTTCAACTCCATCACCGTCAGCGTAGAGAACGGCGTGGTCACCCTGGGCGGCCATGCCCGTACCGATGTGGACAAGGACTCCGCCCTGGCCCTGGCTTCGACCTATCCCGGCGTCAAGGACGTGGTGGGCGAAATCGAGGTCGATCCTGTCTCCATCATGGACGACCGGACCCGTATGGAAGTGGCCCGCGCCGTCTACGGCTATCCGATGCTGAGCAAGTACGCGATCGACCCCGCCAAGCCCATCCGCATCTCGGTGCAGAACGGGAACGTCGAGCTCTATGGCACCGTGGACAGCCAGGCCGACAAGGATGTCGCCTACTTGCGCGCCAACGCCGTTCCCGGCATCTTCAGCGTAAAGAATTATCTCCAGGTCGCCGGCCAGCCTGCCGAAACCACAAAATAATCGATCACCGACAAAAAACGCCCTCGGAGAATCGGGAATTCTCCGGGGGCGTTTCTGCAAATGCGAGTTGTTGAACAGCCTTTTAGAACTTGACCGAAGGCACCGTGCGCGCCGCGGCGGTGGCCTCGAAGAAGGCGTTGTTCTCATGGAAGCCGGCAATCCCCGCCCAGATGCTGTTGGGGAACTGCCGCACAAAGGTGTTGTAGTCGCGCAGGGAGTCGTTGTACCGCTTCCGCGCCACGGTGATGCGGTTCTCGGTCCCGGCCAGCTCGTCCTGCAGGCGCATGAACTGGTCGCTCGACCGCAGTTGCGGGTAGTTCTCAGTCAGCAATAGCAGCCGTCCCAGCGCCGAGTCCAGCTTTCCGTTGGCCTCGATCTTGCCCTGCGGCCCTTGTGCATTCAGCATCCCAGCGCGCGCGTTGGCAATGTCGCCAAAAACCGTGCTCTCTTCCTTGGTAAAGCCCTTCACGGTCTCCACCAGATTAGGAATCAGGTCGGCCCGCCGCTCCAGTTGCACATCCACGTCCGACCAGGTGCTCTTCACAATCTCATCCTTGGCCACCATCTGGTTCTTGGCGCTCACATAGCTGCCAAAGACCATCAGAACAGCCAAAACCAGCACTCCCACCACACCCAACCCAATCCAAAGTCCACGGCTCATACAGTCTTCTTCTCCTCTGGCCTCCACTCAAGGAAGCCCTCTTCGTATGAAACTTGAAAAATCAGTCCACCGTTCATGGTGGGAAACCAAAACCATTCGTTCAGGCCAGACCCGGGAACCAGCGTTCCTACCAG
>Ga0224527_1001109_pt1 | contig 14358 bp, 12 predicted proteins | sample CBST0metaG_FD_179882 | JGI IMG/M metagenome (GOLD analysis project Ga0224527, IMG submission 179882) | Peat soil microbial communities from Stordalen Mire, Sweden - C.B.S.T0 | ecosystem: Environmental > Terrestrial > Soil > Wetlands > Peat | place: Sweden: Norrbotten County, Stordalen Mire... | reverse complement strand
CAACAAGCGCCCGGTGGTGGACCAAGTGTTCCCATTCCTCGATGTCAAGGAAGCGTTCGCGCGTCTCGCCAAAGGGCCGATGGGCAAGGTGCTGGTCAAGTTCAGCTAGGTATCGCAGCGCTCCGGAACATCGCACAAGAAAAGAGGGAAGCGGGGATGACCCAGCTTCCCTTTTCTTCGGTCAAACTAAATTTGCTGCGTGCTTGGATGTTCGTACGGATGTTCTTCCAGGCCTGTCGTCTTGCGCGCCACGCCTGTCTCTATGGCTGCTTTCACCACGGCGGCTGCCACGGCGGAAGCAACTCGTTTGTCGAAGACGCCGGGAATGATGTAGTCCTCGGTGAGTTCCTCGGTGGTGATGGTTCCTGCAATCGCCTCTGCCGCTGCCAGTTTCATCGCTTCATTGATGTCCGTGGCACCGCAGTCCAATGCACCGCGGAAGATTCCGGGGAAGCAGAGCACGTTGTTAATCTGGTTCGGATAATCAGAGCGTCCGGTGGCCATGATGCGCACATAGGGTGCGGCCTCTTCCGGCATCACTTCCGGCGTGGGATTCGCCATGGCAAAAACGATGGCATCCTTGTTCATCTTCGCCAGGTCCTCGGGCACAATCGCGCCCGGCCCGGAGAGACCGAGGAAGAGGTCCGCACCTTCCATCGCTTCCTTTACCGTTCCGGTAAAGCCCTCGGGGTTGGTGTGTTCGGCGAACCACTGCTTCATGTAGTTCAGGTTCTCGCGGCCCTTGTGAATCGCGCCCGTGCGATCAAAACCAATGATGTTGGTTGCGCCAGCGGCCATGATCATCTTGGAGCAGGCCACTCCCGCCGCGCCGATTCCGGTCACAACGATCTTCAGGTCCTTGATTTGTTTTCCCACCAATTTGACTGCGTTGGTCAGTGCCGCGAGCACCACTACGGCGGTGCCGTGCTGATCGTCATGGAAGACCGGTATGCTCATCTCTTTTCTCAGCCGCTCCTCGATCTCAAAGCAGCGCGGCGCTGAAATATCTTCCAGGTTGATGCCGCCGAAGCCCGGCGCAATGCTCTTCACCGTGCGAATGATTTCTTCCGCGTCCTTCGTGTCGAGGCAGATGGGGAAGGCGTCCACATTGCCGAATTCCTTGAATAGCATTGCCTTGCCTTCCATCACTGGCATGGCCGCTTCCGGGCCGATGTCGCCAAGGCCCAGCACGGCAGTGCCGTCACTGACGATGGCGATGGTGTTAGCCTTAATGGTGTACTTGTATGCCTTCTCCGGTGCGTCATGGATGGCCATGCACACGCGCGCCACTCCCGGGGTGTAGGCCATCGAGAGGTCTTCGCGCGTCAGCAGCGGAATCTTGCTGACCACGCGGATCTTTCCGCCGAGGTGCATCATGAACGTGCGGTCGCTGACGCTGAGCACATCCACGATGCCGAGAACTTTCAGGCTCTCCACGATGAACTGCCCATGCTTTTCATCGCGCGCCTGCAGGGTGATCTCGCGAATCTTGTGGGTCTTGGTGACGCCCTTGATGTCGATTGCGCCAATGTCACCGCCCAGGTCGCTGATCATGGAGGTGACCCGGCCCAGGCTGCCCGGAGTATTGCTGATTCTCAGTCTTACGATAAGGCTATAACTGGCACTTGGTCGAATGAGTGTGCTCACAAACAACTCCTCTATGAATGCATGAATGAATTTGAGTTGTGATGCGTTATGTTTTGGGAGCAGGGTTACTGCTGAAAGAGATGCCCTGCACCTCCTTTAATCTTAGTCTTTCAGGAGCGGACAAGGGTAGGATTCCGGCATTCTCCGAAATAGTGGCCCAAAGCGGTACGCATCCCACAATAGCGAAGGGCGCCGGAGTAGGCCCCGGCGCCCTCGCGATCAAAAAACTGTTTTAGAAAACCTTCTTACCCAGCACAGAGACCACCAGAAGTCCGCCGCCGAGAACCATCAGAACGGTGGGCGGTTCGGGAACACTGGGCAGTGTGCTCTTTGTAAGGCCGCAGCACCAGGTAGTGGGCGGAGTGGAGATGCGCGGCGGTTGCGCGCCACCGTTCTTCGCCAGTTGATCGGCGGGAGGAACGGGCGGAGTCACTGTCGGCGGCATCAGCGAGGGCAGTCCTGTTTCCAACGCAATGTCGGGCGGTGGAAGATCAGGCGGAGTCACCTGAGCAGGCAAAGGCTCTGGCTTCCTGATTTCAATGCGATTTCCGCAGCGGGCGCGCACCATGTGCTTGCCGTCGGTGAGCACAAGCTCGTTGGCAGGAATCGTAACCGGGTGACTGGTCCAATGTACTTCTGCGCCCTTGCGGTAGGAGACATAAGCAGACATGGGCTGCTTGGTACGCGTGAACCACATGCGGTCTGGATGCAGGTCGTCGTAGTGCTTGCGCACCACGTCATCCTTGGCAATGGAGTCTGCTAATTCGCGCTCGTCCAGAAGGCCGCCGGGAATCACTGAATACGGGAAGATCTGCCGCGCGGCGCGGAAGGTCAGCTTCGGCGGCTTGATTTCAAGCGCCTCAACCTGGAAGCGCTTCCATACCTTGTAACCAAGTATCCCCTGCAAACCGAGGCACAAGAACAGGAGAACATAAATGGTCTTCTTCATATGCATCTCCTCCGCCGCCAGTCAGCCAAAGCCGAAGTCGGGCAGATCATGCTAGTCCGTCATTCCCAACCGATGTAAGCCTGTTCCCACGAATGGCGGCGGGAGCGTCCGCGGTGGAGCGACGCATCCCTGTAGTGGTGGACCCTTTTGGAACAGCAACTCTGTTCCGTGGATTGATAATACCGTATTGGCGCGATTTGTAAATGAGCGCTTTGTAGCAAATCCCGAGTAATTGAGCGGCATCCTTGCGGCGCCACTGGGTGGCTTCGAGGGCATTGCGGATGGCTTCAGCCTCCGCTTCGTGCTTCAGTTCGCGCACGGTCTGCTTCAAGTCACTGCCAGCGTTGGTGCTTCTGCGACGACTGCCATCGGGCTTTGGCGGATCGTAACTTATTGCGGGCTTGGAGGTTAACGTCTCCTCGCCGAGCACCAGATAGCGCTTTACCACGTTGTACAGCTCGCGCAGGTTTCCGGGCCACGAGTGATTTATCAGCTCATGGAGCACCGAATCCGTCAGCGGCCGGGCCGGATGATGATAGGTGTATGCCATGTGCTTCATGAAGTGCCGGAAGAGAGGTGCGACCTCTTCGCGGCGCTCGCGCAGCGGCGGCAGGACGATGTTGAACGCGTTGAGCCGGTAATAAAGGTCGAGCCGTAACCGTCCCTGTTCGACTGCCAGCTTCACGTCCACATTGGTTGCGGCCAGAATGCGCACGTCAACGGTGACCGGAGCCTTGCCGCCGAGGCGAAAGAAGCGCTGCTCCTGAAGAACCTGCAACAACTTGGCCTGCAGGCGCGGCGGCATCTCGCCAATCTCGTCGAGCAGGATAGTACCGTGATCGCACTGCTCAAAATAGCCGGGCTTGGCGGTGGTTGCTCCGGTAAAGGCTCCTGCCTCATAGCCGAAGAGCTCGCTCTCCAGCAACTCCTCGGGGATAGCGGCGCAGTTGATCTTCAGGAAACGCTTCTTCGCGCGTGGCGAATGCTTGTGCAGGAGGTGGGCAATAATCTCCTTGCCCGTTCCACTTTCTCCGGTAATGAGGACTGGAACCTCGACACTTGCGATTCGCTTGACCAGCTCGTAGATGTTCTTCATGGCAGGGGAAGCGGCGAGGAAAAAGTTTTCCGCGCCCAGTTCCTCATAGATAAGGTTGGGCTCTTCCTCCTGTGCGAGCGAGGGCGCGTAGAGGCGAACAGCCTCAAGCAGGCGATCTTCGTCAACAGGCTTCGCCAGGTAGTCGGACGCTCCCAGCTTCATAGCCTGAACAATTCCGGCAGGGTCGTGTTGGCCCGAGAGCATGACGACCTTGGTCGCTGGCGAGATGGCAAGAATCCGGCTCAGCGTTTCCAAGCCATCCATCTCAGGCATGACCATGTCCAGCAGGACGAGCTCCGGCAGGGGCGCGGTCTGCATTTCGAGCAGCGCCGCAGCACTGGTAGAGGCGCTGCGGACCTTGTATCCCTCGGACTCCAGCAGGTTTCGCGTGAAGCGCAGCATCATGGGATCGTCATCGACGATGAGGATTCTGGCCACGGTCAGCAGTCCCTCGCTTTCGGCTTCTGCACGGTAATCTCGTCATCCGGTGTGGGCGCCACGAAGGGCAGATAGAAGCAGAAACGGCTGCCTTTGCCTGCATCGCTCTCTACCCAGATTTTTCCGCCGTGCGCAAGGACGATTTTGCGGGCGATAGCGAGGCCCAGGCCGGAACTGAGTTGGGCTCCGGGCGCGGGAGTGCTGAAATACTCCTCGAAAATAGCCTCGTGATTGGCGGGCGCAATACCGCAACCGGTGTCAGCTACCACGATTTTGGCGCAGTTGGGCGTACTCGGCTTGGGGCGGCCAGCGCCCATAGAGGTCCGCAGCCTTGTGGTTCGTCTCTCCCAGAATTCCGGTGTAACCGACAAAAACACTCTGCCGCCAGCGGGGGTGAAGCGTCGGGCATTCTCCAGCAGGTTCAATAGCACCCGCCGAATCAGTCGAGAGTCATAGGGCAACATGATGATGCGGTCACCCAATTCAATGTCAAACTTCAGCTCGTTCTCCAGAAACTCCGGACGCAGCATGTTGTAAACGTCCTGCAGGCACTGGCGAACGTCGCCCTTCTTCTGTACAGGTTTCCAATCGTTCGGACCGCCCTCGGGGTTCAGCAGACGGGCGATCTGCTCCTCAATGTGTCGGCATCCGGAGACAATATCAGCCAGTGCGCTGGCTTGGCGGGGCGTTATTGCGCCCAGCTTGCCAGTGGTTAGCAGCTTTGCCTGGCCGGAAATCACGGCCAGATAGCCTTTGAGATCATGTACTGCCATGGCGATCCCAGTCGTCCTTACATCGCGCCGTTCGCTGAATGGTGACATTACGGATGACATTGCCTGTTTCCTCATTTCATCGCATTAGTGAAGACTGCGATGACCCTTAGTGAGGTCATCGTACAACGGATTCCCGTCACAATGTGCCCAACTATCTTCCACGGCAGTGCACGTTCGTAACCTAAAAGTGGAACGGAAAGTACTTTCCTGAAAAATGGAACTTCCATTCCTAAATGGCAGAGCCTCGAACAGCAGCAGCTAGGGCTCGAATTCCTTTGTACCCTTGAATTCAGTGTGTTAGCTTCGTGTGTAGCTGAATAAACCTGTCGCTTATAACCTTGGTACTACGATTGCAAGTTCCTGCATTCATGGGACAACGTGCCAATTATCCATACGCGTGTGACCAAACGGCCCCACCCGAATCCGTCCTTTTCGGCAGGTCCGAAACGATGGCGGCAGTGCGCCGAAACCTGCTAAAAGTGGCGGATACCAACATCCCCATCCTGATAGAAGGCGAGAGCGGAACTGGCAAAGAGGTGATTTGCAAGTACCTGCATCACCATTCGACGTGCGGTGGCGGACCCTTTGTAAAGGTGAGCTGCCCGGCGATTCCAGGAACGCTGCTGGAAGAGGAGTTGTGTGGACACGTGGGCGGAGCCTTCACGGAGGCACTTGCGGCCAGTACTGGACAGGCGGAGAAGGCATTGAGCGGAACACTGTTTCTGGACGAAGTCTCCGAGCTGGAGCTTTCGCTTCAGTCCAGGCTCTTGCAGGCGCTGCAGGACGGAGGGCTTCGGACCATCGTTTCGCCAGCAGGGAAGAAAGTCAATGTCAGGCTGATTTGCGCTACCAATCACAGACTGCTGCAGGAAGTAGGGGCGGAGCGTTTCCGCCAGGATCTTTATTACCGCATTACCGGGCTGGTGCTCAGTCTGCCTCCGCTGCGCGAGCGGTTGGAAGACTTGGAACAGCTCGCGGAGTATTTTGTGGCCCTTTATAACGAGCGCTTTCAGTGTTCCGCGCCACCGGTATCGGAATCCACCTTGCGACGGATGACCGCGCATCGCTGGGGCGGCAACATTCGCGAATTAGAGAACCTGATCAAGCGTTACGTGGTGGTGGGCAGCGAGGAAGCGATTCTCAGTGAGATCGCACAGGGAGAGGTCGCTTCCAGTGACATCATCCCTCATGAGGTATCCAGAGAAAAGGTAGCGGACTCCAGCCCCCGTCTCTCGCTTGGCCAATTGACGCGCAACGCAACGCTGTTGATGGAGAGCAGGATCATTCTCGATGCCCTGCGCGTCCATCAGTGGAACCGCAAGCTTACGGCACGCGCACTGAAGATCAGCTATCGCTCGCTGCTCTACAAGCTGAAGAGGGCGGGCATCCAGAACCATCGTCAGGTTGATTCCGCGGGAGCGGGCGGAAGGACATTGGAGCCACTGTCATGAAGCATACGAGACAATTCATCGCCATCATGCTGTTCGCGTTGCTCACCATTGCAGCGGTGGCGCAAGAGCCTACCGAAACCAAGCCAGCCGCCGCCGCGGAGGTCACTGAGGCCTACATCATTGGTGAGAGCGACATCCTCGCTATCAATGTGTGGCATGAGCCGGAGTTGACCCGCACTGTGCCGGTGCGCACCGACGGCAAGATCACGCTGCCCTTGATTGGCGAATTGCAGGCTGCGGGGCAGACGGTGGATCAGTTGCGCACAACGATCGCTACGCAACTCAAGCACTTCCTGGAGGCTCCCGAGGTCACCGTAATTGTGCAGGAGCCGCGCAGCCAGTTCTTCACCGTGGTTGGCAAGGTGATGAAGCCGGGTTCTTATCCGCTGGGGCAGAGGCTGACCGTGATGGACGGACTCGCGCTGAGCGGCGGCTTCAAGGATTTTGCCAAGGTAAACAAGATTCAGGTGGTCCGTACGCATCGTGATGGTCGCGTGGAGCGGCTTTCCTTTGACTACAAGCGCGCGGTGGCCGGAGACCTGAAACAGAATTTCGTTTTGGAACAGCACGACATGATTGTTGTTCCGTAATCGTATTTGAGATTTGTTCCAAGCACTGCTTGCGCCGTTGAAGGAGCTACCATGATGAAAATGCTTTCCATAATTGCGACGGTATTGGCGTTCGGTCTCGGGACCGCTGCGTTTGCACAGGATTCGGATCAAGTTCCGTCGCCAGCGATTCAGGAAGTGAGCGGTCCCGCGCACCTTGGCGGCGAAGCCCCGGCGCTTGCCATTGCTACGGACATTGAATCGCGCAACGTGCTTATTGCGGGCTTCAGCCTGGGAGCCGCTTATGACACTCGTGGACTGTACAACTCCACGACCAAAGCCTACTCCGGCGAAACGCGCTATTTTGTGCAGCCGACCGTCGCCTTTCAGCGCACGTTCTCAACCGGTAACTGGACCCTGAGCTACACACCGGGCTTCAGCTACAGCGCGGACGATGAAAACAACAATCAGTACTCGCAGAATTTGGCGGGCGACATGACTTGGAAGCCGAGTGCGCGCTTGCAGGTTCATGTTCGTCAGGATTTCAGCTTGACCGACAATCCCTTTGAAACCGTTGGCCGTGTCGATCTGCTGCCCGGCCTCGGCGGACCACTGGGACCGAACTATGATGGCGTGCTGCCGGACACCAAGCGCACTTCGCTGGTCTCCAATCTGGACGTGGCTTATCTGCTCGGCGAGCACACCTCCGTGGGCTTCACCGGTGGTTTCCAGAAGTTCACATATGACGCCACTACGTCGTCCACCACGGCCTTCCCTTATGTGAATTCCGCGGTTGTCACCGGCTCGGCGTTTCTCTCGCATCAGTTCTCATCGACGTTGACGGCTGGTGTTCAGTTTGCGTACACGGACATCTACAGCACGGGCGCAGACGTAGCGCGCACGCAAGCTCCGGCGCCGATGCTCTTCGTGAAGTTGGTTCCCACATCGCACACGGAGATCACGATCTTCGGCGGACCGGAGTATGCGCGGACTCGCGAGGTGATTGCGAGCGTGCCCGTCTTCGAGCGCCACTGGTATGGCACCTATGGCGGCACGTGGACATGGAATGGCCGCCGCAACGCATTTGATGTGCAGGCGCAGCGCCGCATTGCGAATGGTGGCGGTGTGATGGAGGCCGTGCAGTCCACGAGCGCTGGAGCGGGTTTTCGCTTCCGCATGGCAAAGCGCGTGCTCGTGCAGGGCCGCACAAGCTGGTCGGACGAGAGGGGGGTTGGCCTCATCAGCAGCGGCAGCAGGTTCCGGAGCCTTTGGGTGGGTGGAGGGCCGGTCTTTGAATTGAGCCGCCTGTTCAGCCTGCGCACTGACGTTGCCTATGTACACCAGAGCCAGCTGAACTTGTCGCCGGTGGCGGGCAATCACATGCTGGTACAGGGATCACTTGAGTACCGCTTCCACAAGAGTTTGGGGAACTAGTTATGGCGCAGGAAGAAAACGCACCGAGAGCTCCGATCACCCTCCGCGACGCATGGGAAATGCTCGTGCGCCGTCGCTGGCTGGTGGGTGGAGGGCTGTTCGTATGCTGGCTGGCCATCTGGTCGCTGAGCCTGCTGATGCCTTCGGTCTATAAGTCGGAGACGGTCATCCTCATCGAGCAGCAACGCGTGCCGGAAGAATACGTAGTCTCTAACGTTACGGTGGATTTGCAACAGCGCTTGGAAGGCATGAAGCAGCAGATTCTGAGCCGTACTCGATTGCAGCACGTCATCGAGCAATTCGGGCTTTACAAGGAAGCGTACAAGACGAATCCTGACGAAGTCATCGAGCAGATGCGCAGCAAGGATGTGGACGCGCACGTGATCGAGACTCCGGGCCGTCGCGGGCAATTCTCCACATTCAAGATTGCCTATAGCGCTCCTTCAGCGAAGCTCGCGCAGCAGGTGAATGCGCAGCTCACCTCGCTGTTCATTGACGAGAATATTGAAGAGCAGTCGGAACGCACGGAGAACACCACGCAATTCCTCTCCACCGAGTTGGACAGCGCGCGCGCGCATCTTGCCGAGCAGGAGAACAAGATCAAGCAGTTCAAGGCCGGAGCGCTCGGTCAGCTTCCCAGCCAGATGGACACGAACGTTCGCATTCTCTCCGGCTTGCAAGATCGTCAGCATAGTTTGAGCCAATCGCTGAACCACGCGCAGGAGCAGAAGCTCTACTTCGAGTCGCTGCTGACGCAGTTCCGCTCGGTGAAGGTGGATTCAGACAACGGCGCGAACTCGCTTCCCGGCATCGAGGAGCAACTGGGCAAGCTCAAGCAGGAACTTGCGGACGACCAGACAAAATACACGCCGGATCATCCGGACGTGTTGCGCCTGAAGCGACTGATTGTCCGCACGGAACGGCAGCGCGACGAAATACGGGCAAAACTCGATGCAGGCGGAAGCGCCGCGCCGAGCGAGTCGCACGACCCGCGCACGATGACTCCGATCCTCCAGTTTGAAAGCCAGCTCAAAGCGAACCAGCAGGAGATCGCCGACACCCGGCGCGAACTGCAGCAGGTGGAACAACAGATCGCCGCCTATCAGGGCAGGTTGAACTCGACGCCGATTCGCGAGCAACAGCTCTCTGACCTGACGCGTGACTACGATCAGTCCAAGGCGAATTACGATTCGTTGCTGAAGAAGCAGATGCAATCGCAGCTTGCCACAAACCTGACAAAGAGGCAGCAGGGCGAGCAGTTCCGCATCATCGATCCGCCCAGTCTGCCGAAGAAGCCGGTCTCGCCGGACCGTATGAAGTTGAGCCTGATGGGTCTGTTTGCCGGACTGCTGGTGGGATTGTGCCTTGCGGTTCTGGTAGAGGCCGTGGAAGACAAGGTGCGCACAGAAGAAGAAGTAACGCGCATCGTCAACGTAAGGATTCTTGCGGGTGTTCCGCACCTGTTCACTCCGGCGGAAGAGAAGAAGCGCCGGGTGCGCAGAGTGCTGGAGTGGAGTTGCGCCAGCGTGATGCTGCTGGTGATGCTGGCAGGAAACGCTTACACATCGTTGGGGAGATAGAGCAATGTACGAGAAGTTTTACGGCTTCAATCAGAATCCGTTCGGCATGAGTCCCGACCCGGCGTTTTACTACGCCACGGCGCGGCACAATGAGGCGCTCGCCAACTTGACCTATGGCGTGCTCATGCAGAAGGGCTTCATTGTTCTCACCGGAGAGGTGGGCACCGGAAAGACGCTGCTTGTGCGCTGTCTGCTGGACACGTTGCATCGCTCCCGCGTGGCACATGCCTACATTCTGAATCCGCTGCTCTCGGCGGACGACCTGCTGCGCATGATCCTCACCGACTTCGGCATCCGCGACGTGAAGCGCACCAAGGGCGAGATGTTGCAGCAGTTCAACGAGCACCTCATCGAGGTGTATCGCCGCAATGGCATCTGCGCGCTGGTGATCGACGAGGCACACCTGCTGGCTCCGATCCTGCTGGAAGAGATTCGCCTGATGACCAACATCGAGACCTCCAAGCACAAGCTATTGCAAATTGTACTGGTGGGCCAGCCGGAACTCGACGAGAACCTGGACTCTCCCGAGTTGCGGCAGGTGAAGCAGCGCATCGCGTTGCGCTATTCGCTGGAGCCCATCTCAGACATGGAAGTGCGCGGCTACATTGACCGCCGCATGGAAGTAGCGGGAGCGCCGAACCGACTGTTGCAGATTTTTCCCGCGCCGACACTGGCGCGCATCCTGCACTACGCACATGGAATTCCGCGGTTGGTGAACACCATCTGTGACAGCGCGCTGGTGAGCGGTTACGGACGCCACATGCAATCGATTCAGCCTGCTGTGATTGATGAAGTGGCCGCGGACCTGCGCCTGAGCCTGAAGAACTCTGCTGAGAGAATGACCGGCACACCGCTCTCTTCCAAACCCGGCGAGGACGAAATGAGCCGGAAAACATTAGTGCGCACGCTGCTGCGCCTGGCTCGGATGCTGGAGCCCGGCGATAACGACAAGACCCGAGGGGTGGCAGGATGAGCCGAATTTTCGATGCGCTTCGCCGATCAGAACAAGACCGTAAGCCCGGTGAAGAGAGCTGGCTGCCTCCGGGGCTGACCAACACTCCCGGTCAGTCCGCGCCCGCCGCTGCTCCGCAGAATCCTCAGGATATGCAGGCGACGAATCAGGAGCCCGCGCCTCCAGCGGTGGACGAGCGGCTGGCTGATCTCGTGCGCTCTGCACGCGATTCCAAGGGAATGCCAGACTTTTCGATGGATCGCTTTGCTGCCGAAGACCTTGCTCCGCTGGATGTTTCGGTTGAAGACGAGGTGGTGGAGTCGAAGATTGATCTTTCGCTTCTTCAGGTAGTGCCGCTTTCGTCGATTCCTTCGCCACGTCTTGTAGCGCTCAGCAGCGAGCGAGGTCTTGGTGCGGAGAAGTTCCGCGTGCTTGGGGCGCGTCTTTCCAACATACGTCTGAGCAAAACGCTGGGAACTTTGCAGGTGACAAGCAGCGTAGTGGGAGAAGGCAAGACGCTTACTTCCGTCAACCTGGCAATGACCTTGGCGAAGCGCTTCGATCAGAAGGTGCTGCTTGCCGAGGGTGATCTGCGCAAGCCCGCCGTTTGCAAGATGCTGGGCATGACAGACAAGCCCGGCATCGGCGAGTGGTGGGAACAGCCGGAAAAGCCGATCACCGACTTCATTCTGCGCATTGGCGAAACGGGTATGTGTCTGCTGCCTGCAGGCGATGTCTCGCATCCTGCTTCGGTGTTGCAGTCGCCACGCATCGCGGAGTTATTTGCGAGTCTCGCGAAGCAGTTCGATTGGATCATTATTGACACGCCGCCGCTGCTGCCGATGGCGGATTCCAACCTGTGGTCTCGGCTGAGTGACGGCACGTTGCTCGTGGTGCGGAAGGGAACTGTTTCGCGCACGGCGTTGAAAAAGGCGGTCGAGAGTCTGGATAACCCCAAGCTTATCGGCATCGTGCTCAATGATGCTTCCGGCTACGACCGGGTGAATTACTACGACCAGTACTACACGCCACGGGGCGACAAGGTGGGGGAGGCGGTCGCACGGTGACGAGACGCTCCCATGCATACATTCCGGTTAGGTCGATGATTCTGGGCCTCTCGGAAGCAGTGCTGGCGACCCTGGCGCTATTGGCGGCGATGATCGCCTATCTGGGGCCGATGGATGCCACGCTTGCGCTCGGATACCAGATGGCGGAGGCGCGCGTTGCGCTCGTCGTGTTTCTGTTCGTCGTGTGCATGTACTACTTCGATCTTTACGATCTGAGCGTGCTGCGCAATTCGCGCGAGATTGTCACGAACCTGATTCAGTGTTTCGGGTCTTTCTTTCTGTTTCTCGGCTGCCTGTATTCGCTCTTTCCATTTGTGCGCCTGCAACTGACTATTGTGCTGGCCGGAACCGGACTGGCGGGACTCGCCTCGTTATGCTGGCGGCAACTCTTCCGCTATGCAAGCCACTGGCCTGCATTCCAGGAAAGGGTCCTCACCTTTGGCGAGGGTCCTGTGATCTCGGAGATCTCGTCGATTCTGAATACGCGTCCGGAGCTTGGGTTTCGCCTGATGTGCCAGGTGGCCGAGCAGGGGGAAGCGAGCAACGAACATGGCGCGCTTTCTGCTTCTGCCGATCTTCGCCGTCTTGTAGACAACTTCAATGTCCGCCGCGTGGTGGTTGCCATGGGCGAGCGCCGCGGCCGTCTGCCGGTGGAACTTCTCCTCGATCTAAAAGAGGAGGGCGTTGTTGTGCAGGAGGGCAGTGAGCTTTACGAGAACATTACCGGCAAGGTGTATCTAGACTCGCTGCGTCCGAGCACGCTGCTGTTTTCGCCGACGTTTGAAGTTTCGACTTTCTCATTGATAGTACAGCGACTTATGGCATTGGCAGTCAGCTTCACGCTCTTGTTGCTGACATTGCCCGTGATGCTGTTTATTGCAATGGCGATCAAGTTAGAATCGCGCGGGCCAGTGGTTTTCCGGCAGAAGCGTGTAGGGCTGCATGGACGCCTGTTCACACTCTACAAGTTTCGATCCATGCGCAACGGCTCTGACGGCGTGCGTCCTGCGGAAGAGCAGGATGAGCGTTTCACTCGTTTTGGTGGTTGGCTGCGCGCCTCGCGTCTCGACGAACTGCCGCAGCTCTGGAACATCCTGCGCGGTGACATGCAACTCGTCGGGCCGCGTCCATTTGTGCCGGAGCAGGAGGAGGAGTTGCTCGCCAGCATTCCGTTTTACAAGCTGCGCTGGAGCGTGCGTCCCGGCGTGACCGGATGGGCGCAGATCAATCGCGGCTATTGCTCGACCCTTGAAGACAACACTGAGAAGCTTGCCTACGACCTCTTCTACCTCAAGCATTTTTCGATCGGACTCGACCTGCTGATCATCTTCAAGACCGCGAAAACGCTGTTGCTGGGCCGGGGAGCGCGATGATTTCCATCTGTGCCCTCGCCGTATTCTGGACCGCTGTAGCCATGGTGATCTATGCGCACATTGGCTACCCAGTGGTGCTCTTCGTCTGTTACGGACTGGTGCAGATGAAGCGCGACTGGCAGTTCCTTCATCATCGCCGCGACCGTCGCCGTGGGGAATTGCCTGACGCTGAGTTGCCCACGGTTACAATGCTCTTCGCTGCTTACAACGAGGAAGAGCACCTCGCCGAAAAGTTGGAGAACACGAAGCAACTCCAATACCCAGAGGGGAAGCTGCAAGTGGTGATCGTTTCCGATGGATCGTCGGACCGCACCAACGCAATCCTCGCGGCGGTGAACGACCCTCGATTCGAAGTTGTGATTCGCACGGAGCGGGCGGGCAAGTGCGCCGCGCTTGCCGTGGCTGTGGAACGCGCCCGCAACAATATCTTTGTTCTCTGCGATGGCAGCACCATGTTTGCTCCGGACGCGTTGCGCAAGCTGGTGCGTCACTTCCAGGATCCTGCGATTGGCGCTGTATGCGGGGCACTCAGCTTCCAGTGCAATGCGGAGTCCAGTCAGACAGAGGGGCTCTACTGGAAGTACGAGACGGCGCTGCGCCTGATGGAAGCACGCATGGGCGCGACACTTACGCCAAGCGGCGCAATTTACGCGGTGCGTGGAGACATTTACAAACCTCCCTCGCCCGATGTGCTGGTGGATGACATTCTCACGCTGATGAATGTGCGCAGCTCCGGCTACGAGGTACATTACGACCCGGAAGCGAAGGCCGTCGATTTTCCCGCGACCAGCGTCGCCGGGGAGTTTCATCGCCGTGTACGTATCGGCACCGGAAGCTTTCGGGCGCTGCCTGCGCTGCTACGTACGCCAAAGACGCGCTTCACTTCGTTTGCATTCTTCTCGCACAAGCTGCTGCGCTGGATTCTTCCGGTGCTGATGATTCTGATTTTCGCGAGCAACCTGTTTCTACTGCACAACGGTTTCTATCGCATCGCGCTGCTCGCGCAAGTGACGATTCTGCTGTGGGCCGCGCTGGGATACGTATTCCGTG
>Ga0224527_1001107_pt1 | contig 14366 bp, 9 predicted proteins | sample CBST0metaG_FD_179882 | JGI IMG/M metagenome (GOLD analysis project Ga0224527, IMG submission 179882) | Peat soil microbial communities from Stordalen Mire, Sweden - C.B.S.T0 | ecosystem: Environmental > Terrestrial > Soil > Wetlands > Peat | place: Sweden: Norrbotten County, Stordalen Mire... | reverse complement strand
ATAACTTTGCCCCCCGCGTTGCGATTGCTTATTCGCCTGACAGCAAGACCTCGATCCGCGCCGGAGCTGGAATTTACTTCGACCATTTCGGGCAGGGAATTGTCAACACCTTCAACCAGTACGGGTCATTTGGTCTCAGCACCAGCCTGACGAATCCGTCGGATGTCTATACGCCGGAGACCGCTCCGCGCTTTACCGGTGTTCGCAACATGCCAGGCATCAACGTCGGTCCTACCCCGCCCAACACGGCGACCTTCCCCTATATGCCTCCGGAGAACAGCTTCGGGGAGTCATTTACCGTCGATAATCACCTGAAAACGCCTTACTCCGAAGCCTTGGATTTGTCCGTACAGCGCGAACTTGCGGGCGGCTTAACATTCGAAGCGGCCTACGTCGGAAGACTCGGGCGCCATTTGCTACAGCAAGTCGATCTGGCCCAGCCGGTCAACTTCGTCGACACCAAGTCGGGAACAGATTATTTCACCGCAGGAACGCAACTGTCGAAGTTGGTCGATGCCAATGACGGCAATCCCAATGCACAAGTCGCGGCGATTCCTTACTGGGAGAATGTGTTTCCAAACCTGGCGCTCAACGGCCAAAGCGCCACCCAGTTCATCTACACCCATGAGTGGTCGCAATACCGCTACACCACCGGAGAGACCACCGCCACGGGCGATATCGATTTCTTCTGTATTTATGGTTGCCCGACCGACGCTCAGGGGAATCCCATCTCCCACTTCTGGCAGAATCAGTTTTCGGCCCTCTTCGCGTGGTCCTCGATCGGCATGAGCTACTACAACGCGGGCCAGTTCTCGCTGAGATATCCGTCCAGGCACGGGTTGCAGTTTGATTTGGGATACACGCTTTCGAAGTCGCTCGACATGGGTTCCGATGCCGAACGGACCAGCGAAGCCTCGTCGGGCGGGTCGTTCAGCGTGATTCAGAATACCTGGAACCCTGGGTTGAATCGGGCACCCTCGGATTTTGACACGCGCCACCTGATCACCTTCGACTGGATCTATCAGTTGCCGGTTGGTCGCGGCAAGTTGCTGGCTGGCTCTTCGAATCGCCTGGTCAACGCGGCGGTTGGTGGCTGGCAATGGTCCGGCCTGGGCCGCTGGACAAGTGGTCTGCCTTTCAGCGTGATGGAGCCGGGCTGGACAACGGATTGGCATGCAGCCAGCTATGCTGTGCGAACCGGCCCGGTGAAGATTCGCAAGCACATCGATCAGAACGGCGAGCCGCAGGTCTTCGATAATGTCACGGCAATCAACAGCGGAGTCGTTGGGGAAGGAAACCCGATCCGAGTGCCTTATCCCGGCGAGGCTGGCGAACGGAACAACTTCCGCGGAGACGGGTACTTCGGTATAGACTCCGGCCTCAGCAAGTCCTGGAAATTCACCGAGAGCCAAACGCTCAAATTTACATGGGAAGTGTTCAATGTGACGAATTCCGTTCGCTTTGACACGGATCCGAATTCCTTGAGCAACACCCTCGCTTCCGGGTCGCTGGGAATCTACAATTCTCTCCTGACTGCCCCGCGCGTCCAGCAGTTTTCGCTTCGCTATGCCTTTTAGCGGCATGTGTCTGAACACACATTGGGATTGTGCAGAACCTTGATCTCCGTTTTTGCCGAGAAATCCGCCAAGCGGAGTTCCAGGTTTTGCACCTGAAAGCAGACCTGTGGCAAACGACTGATCCCGATTTCAGTTCATTTCATCAGATCCGCTCCTGATGCGCAGGACTTCCATATCCCGTGGTCCCTATTTGAAGAGTGCAACGCCAGCGCCGAGCGGAAACCCTCTGCCGAACGCTTGAATCTGTTCTCCGCCTCGTTGCGATGTTGTCGATCGGTGACTCCTCCACCCACCATGGTGTATGAAGGGGCCGTCCGGCGGAGAGTTCGGTACATTCATCACGATGCAATTGCTGGGGAGCCGGTCTTGGTGGCATTGGCGGAGAGTACCCGATGAGCCCTCTCCTTCACCATCAGAAAGAAAACGGGAACAAGAATGAGCACATGAATCGTCGAGGTGATCATTCCTCCGACAATCGGCGCGGCAATTGGTTTCATGACATCCGAGCCAATGCCGGACGCCCAGAGGATGGGAGCCAGACTGGCCAGCACCGCGGTCACCGTCATGAGCTTGGGCCGCAGTCGCTGCACCGCTCCTTCGATCACAGCCTGCTCCATCTTCTCGCGAGTCATCTCCTCGCCGCTCGCAGCATGTCGTTCAAAGGCCTCGTGAAGATAGATCACCATCACCACACCGGTTTCGACCGCGATACCAAACAGCGCAATGTAGCCGACCCATACGGCGACGCTGAAGTTATAGTGCAGCAGCCATTGCAGCAGTAACCCTCCGCTCATGGCATACAGCGTAGGAAAGATGAGAATCGCTGTCTCTCTGGCCGAATGAAAGATGAGATAAAGCAGCAGGAAGATCACTGCGAATACGACCGGCAGAATGAGCCGGAGCCGCTGCTTGGCGCGTAGTTGAAACTCATATTCGCCTGACCATTGGTAGGTGTAGTTCGGCGCCAGTTGCAAATGAGCCCGAAGTTGTTCCGTGGCAAGGTTCACGAAGTTACCATAATTGGCGTCCTTCAAGTCGATATAGATGTACCCTGTCAGCGCGCCGTCTTCGTCGCGGATCATCGCCGGCCCCCGTGCAAACGATATCTTCGCCACCTGTCCGAGTTGGACCTGCGCCCCCGAAGGCGTTGCCAGCAGAACGCCGCGAATGCGCTCCAGGCTATCGCGGAAGTCGCTTGCATAGCGAACATTGACTGGGTAGCGTTCGCGACCCTCAATGTTGTCGACAATGTTCTCGCCGCCAACGCCGGAGGAGACGGCTGTCTGCACATCAGCCACGGAGAGCCCATAGCGCGCCGCCTCGGTGCGATCCACTTCCACGTTGATGTAGAAACCCTGCGAGACGCGCTCCGCAAACACGGACCGCACTTGCGCCATTCCGCCAAGCACCTTCTGGATCTGCGCCGCGAGTTGCTCGATTCCCTCTACATTCGGTCCTTGCACTTTGAGTCCAAGCGGCGTCTTGATGCCTGTCAGTTCCATGTCCAGACGACTCTGAACAGGCATGGTCCAGGTGTTGCTGATGCCTGGATACTGCAGCTTCTCGTCCATAGCCTGCACCAATTTGTCGTAGGTCATCCCGGATGGCCACTCGCTTTGTGGCTTCAGAGTCACCGTGGTGTCAAACATGTCAAGCGGCGCATTGTCCGTAGCGCTGTCGGAGCGCCCGGCTGTGCCAAACACGCGCTCTACTTCAGGAAAGCTGCGCAGCGCCTGATCCTGCGATTGCAGCAGCGTTTTGGCCTGCTCAATGGCGATGCCCGGAAGCGACGTCGGCATGTAGAGCGATGCGCCTTCATAAAGCGGCGGCATGAACTGGCTGCCGAGCCTCCACGCCAAAGGCACGGTGGCCGCGAGAAAAGCGAGATTCAGCACGAGCGTGCGTGTGCGATGTCGCAGGCAGAATCGCAGTACAGGAAGATACAGAGCCTGCGTAAAGCGAGAGATGGGATTGGCACTTTCCGGGCGCAGTTTTCCGCGAATGAGAAGGATCATGAGCGCCGGGACTAGCGTAATCGCCAATATCGACGAGCAGCCGACGGCGAGCGTCTTGGTCCACGCCAGCGGCCGGAACATGCGCCCCTCCTGCGCCTCCAGCAGAAACACGGGCAGGAACGACACAACGATGATCAGCAGCGAAAAGAAGATGGCCGGGCCGACTTGCCGGGCCGCTCCAATCAGGATGTCTCTTCTCTCTCGATTGGAAACTGGCGCCGGGTCGCGCTGCTGCCGCTCAGCGAGATGGCGATAACCATTCTCGACCATCACGATGGCGGCATCGACGAGCACGCCAATGGCAAGCGCCAATCCGCCGAGCGACATGATGTTGGAACTCACGCCCAACAGGTACATCGGCAAGAACGAAATCAGCACGGCGATAGGCAGCGTGATAATGGCGATCAGCGCTGACCGGAAGTGAAACAGGAAGACGATAATCACCACGCTGACGATGATCGACTCTTCCAGCAAGTCGCGTTGCAGCGTTGAAATCGATGCGTGGATCAAGCCGGAGCGATCGTAGCCGGAGACAATCTCCACACCCGGCGGCAGCGACGGAGCAAGTTGTTTGAGCTTGCCCTCCACACCGCGAATGACGTTCAGCGCATTCATTCCCTGGCGCATCACCACGATGCCGCCGACGGTCTCGCCTTCGCCATTCCACTCCGCCACACCCTGTCGAATGTCTGGACCGAAGCTCACTTCTCCCAAGTCGCGCAGCAGAATGGGAGCGCCGTCCTTGCTGCCCACGGCAACCAGTTCCAGATCGCTGAGAGAGCGGAGATAGCCCAACCCGCGAATCATGTATTGCGCGCCGCTTAAGTCGAGCACTCGTCCGCCAACTTCGTTTGTGCTCGCCTTCACGCGATCGATCACGGTGGAGAGGGGAATGTTATACGCAAGAAGCTTTTGCGGATCGAGCCGGACCTGATATTGCCGGACGTAGCCGCCAATGGTCGCTACCTCCGCTACGCCCGGCACCGTCTCAAGCTGATACCGCAGATGCCAGTCTTGAAGACTGCGCAAATCGGCAAGGCTGTGTGTATGGCTCTTGTCTACGATTGCGTATTCGTAGACCCAACCGGCGCCGGTCGCATCAGGACCAATGACCGGATGCACCTGCTGCGGCAAGCGGCCGCTGATTTGCTGCAGGTATTCGAGCACGCGGGAACGCGCCCAGTAGATATCGGTGCCATCCTCGAAGATGACGTACACGTACGAGTCGCCAAACATCGTCTGTCCGCGCACGGCCTTCACATGCGGCGCGGCCAGCAGACTTGTCACGATGGGATACGTCACCTGGTCTTCGATAATGTTCGGCGGCTCTCCCTCCCACGCGGTATGCACCACCACCTGTACGTCTGAAATGTCAGGCAGTGCATCCAGCGGAACGCGGCCCAGGCTCCAGATGCCGGCGAGCGTCAGCATCAGCACCGCGGTGAAAACGAGGAAGCGATTTCGCGCACAGATCTCAATGAGCCCAGAGAGCATTACATCGCGCCTTCCGCTTGCACGGTCAACTGCCTGCTGGCGACTATCTTTTCTCTCTGTCTTACGCGAACCGTGACCTGAAAGCGTCCGCCACATACAAGCGTGATCGCACCCCGATAAACGCCGTCGCCCGCTTCACGCAGATGCGCCGGAGTATTGATTGCACCCATGCTCATCTCCGGCATTGCCGGCATACAAAAGGCTACGCTGACATCCGCACCGATCACCGGCGATCCATCCGCGTGCGTGACCTTCACAGTCAGCACGTTGCCTGCCCCTTTGTGCGGTGGATCCGGGTTGGTTGCAAAATCAATCTTGAACTGTTCTGTCGGCGCGGAGCGTGTGGAAGCGGACGCATCCATTTGCATGGCCGCTGCGGGAGCGCCCGATGCCGCTTGCAATTGGCTCTCCGAATCGATGAGGAAATTCGCCGAGGTCACGATTCGCTCATGCGGACTGAGTCCCTTGTTCACGATGAACACATCGCCTACCCTGGAGCCGAGCGAAATCTCCCTTGGCTCCAGATTCCCGTTGCCGTGATCGAGGAAAGCAATCTCCCGCAGCCCCGACTGAAAGACAGCTGATGCGGGCACAACCAGTTGACGGCCAAGGTCTGTCCTCAGATCTACATTGACGAACATTCCCGGTTTTAGCTTCATTCCTGAGTTCATGACCTCCAGCCGCACCTTCACAGTGCGTGTCGCCGTATCCACCTGCGGAAGAATGCTTTCGATCTTGCCCGGAAATATCTGGCCAGGATATGCGTCGATATTTACTTCGGCGTCGTCTCCGGACTTCACACGCCCGATGTCCTCCTGGAACACCTGGGCATTCACCCATACCTGCGATAGATCCGCGATGGTGTAGAGCCGCGTTGACTGGTCGGCATACATGTTGGGCAACGCGTTGCGCTCGATGATATAACCCGATGCAGGCGAATGAATGGTCACATCTGTGGTAGGCTTGCCGGTTTTTTCAAGCTTCTCGATTTCGCTTTCGGGAATGTTCCACTGCCGCAAGCGGTCTTCTGCCGCCGTGCTCAATGAGGCCGCGCCAGTCTTTACACCATCCACGCTGCTGCCCCGCAGCACATATTGGTTCTGCTGCGCAAGCAGATATTCCTTCTGCGTCTGCACGAGGTCGGGACTGTAGACCGTAAAAAGAGGCTGCCCCTTGTTCACGTAGAGATACGTCGCGTTCGTGAACACCTGGCGAATGTATCCAGGGAAACGGAGTTGGACGTAGGAGACGCGCCGTTCGTCAATATCGACCGTGCCGGTGGCGCGAACGCCATCACTGAGATCTTCATACTCGACCGTGCCCGTCTTGACTCCGATGCTCTGCATCTTCTCCTGCGAAAGTTGCACAGGCGCCAGGGCCGCGTCCATGGCAGGCGCCAATGCAGGCCGGTCGGCTGAAGCAGAGGCCGCGGGGCCTATGGCTACCGGCACGATCTCACCCGTCTTCGCCTTCACGTGTTCCCCATTGCGGTCGCGAAGCACCAGCACCGCAGCAACAATGGCGAAGAGTGTCAGCCACACCAGGGATGTGCGCACAACGGTCGTGTTCATCTCAGTTTTTCTCCCGTCAGAGTTTCAAGGTGCGCAAGTGCCGTTTCGTGATCGAGTAGCGCCTGCAGGTAATCGTCTTCGAATTTGAGCTCATCCAGAAACGCCTCGATAACGGCACCGAACTTTTCCCGGTCGGACTGGTATCCCGCCAATTTGGATTGGTAAACAGCTTTGGATTGGGGAATGAGACCCTCCCTGCACTCCCTCATCAACTCGTCGGAACTTGTGACGATGACATATTGCTTCTGCACTTCCGCGAGTTGCAGCAGGCGGTCTTCGCTCGCCTGGGAGTGCGAGGTTTCTACCCTCTCAATGGCAGCGGCTATTCGGTCATCTTCTCCCGGACCGCGTGGAAGCTGCCTATTGAAAGTAAGGACATACCCATCGCGATAGCCTTCTCCTGCCTGTGGAAATGTGTATCCAAGATTGAACTCGGAGTTGGTATCCGCCTTGGCAGCGTCCAGTTGCGCACTTTGTGCTTCGATCATCCTGCTGTCGGCCGTGAGCGTAGGATTATGTTCTGCTGCCTTCAGAAAGAGATCGCTCGCAGCCCGCTTGAGCGGAGTCGCAGAGACCGGTTCTGGAATAATGTCGGGCGAGTCTGGAAGACGATGCAGTAACGCCTTCAGATTCGCCTGCAGTCCTCCAACTTCTTCATGCTGTAAAGTTGTCTCGCGCAGCAGTTTGGTGCGCTCCAGTTGCGCCTCCAAAACCTCTGCCTGGCTTCCCATCCCGAGGCTATACTTCGATACCTCATTTTGGATGAGCGCAGCCAGATCGGCAGATCCGCGATCATCGATGTCGTACATTTGGTACAGATAGGCCAGTCGAAGGTATATCGTCTTGACCTGATCCACGATGTTGCTGCGGAATACCTCAACCTGCGCGTGCTGCGTGTCTGCTTCGCGTCGGGCCGTCTCGCTCCACAGCCGCAGCTCACCGGGATTCGTTTGCTGTTGCGAATCGGACAACGCGCGGACCTGCCGAGCGATGTGAGCCGAAGCACTCCATGCGTGATCTGCCGCCGCAATTTGAGCGTTGTTGTTCTCTGCCTCAGCAACGGCATCAGATAGAGGCGTTGGCGCCCCGTGCCCTTGGGTGGCGTCCTGCGCAGACACAAGTGCCCCGCACGAGAGCACCAGCACAAGAGCAATGAATGAGGCCAACTTCACAACTATCTCCTGTTCTCCGACAGCGAATTGAAATCACGGCCCCGCCATGAGCGGATCTTCATCTTCGCGATTTACTTTCCCACAGCAGCGGCGTGGCTTTCGCTCACATGGACTGGCTGCCGATCAAGTTTCGCGTAATCCGTGGCGAACTCCTTGATGAGAATGAATTGGTTCTTGGACACGTTGGAGAAATGCTGACGCGTATCCGTCGCAGGCCACCAGATATCGAGTGCTGTGATGCGCGCGCCATGACCGAGACCGATATGCTGCTCCATTGGGTCGCCGCCGAAGGAACTGCCGTACCCAACCGTGCGGTAGATGGATCGCGTGGCATGCCCATCGTTCTCGACGGTGACCTTGATCCGCGCTCCCACCGCCGCACGGTTGCTCTTAGCGCCGGCCAGTCGCACATTGACCCAGTCGTTGTCGTTTCCGGGGTTTGCAAATAGCCTTAACGCGTGCCTGTCGGAGGGTACCGCACCCCCAGCGTTTGCAACAATATCTTCATGACCGCGCCGGAAGAGATCCGCGAAGCCAATGCCGTGACCCTTGTGCAGTTCACCGGTACCCGACGAAGCAGTAATGTCGACAAACGTCTTGCCTCCGTCGTTCCTCAACAACACATGAGGCAATATGGCGCCGAACGACGGTTGCCCGACTCCAAGGTAGATATCCAGAAAGCCATCGTTGTCGACGTCGCCAAAATTTGCGCCCATGGGGATAAACACTCGGTCGAGTCCAACCTGGGCGGTCACGTCCTCGAACGTTCCGTTATGGAGGTTCCTGTAGAGCTTCATCGAATCCGCCTGATGAGGCAGATGCATGTAGCTGCGCACCACCTCGTCTGGCGAAAAGCTCGGATAGCTGGTGACGAACAGATCCGGCCAGCCGTCGTTGTCGTAGTCGAAAAACCAGGTGGCGAATCCGGTTCCGGGGGCCTGCACGCCGGCCTGCTTGGCTATCTCTGTAAACGTGCCGTTATGATTGTTGTGGTAAAGAAGATTCGGGCTGCTGAGGTTCGATACATAGAAGTCGACATACCCGTCGTTATCGTAATCCGCCGCAGTCACTCCTTTGCTGAACGCTGTTTGGTCGATACCCGCCGCGTGTGAGATATCCTCGAATGTCCCATCACCGCGGTTGCGGAAGAGTTGGCTTGGAGCGTTTTCGTTGGCTATGAACAGATCGAGAAATCCATCATTGTCGATATCCGCCCATACGGCGGAGTTTGTTTCGGTAACAGTGTCCCCCAGCCCGCTCTGCTGAGTCACGTCAGTAAAGGTCCCATTGCAGTTGTTGCGCAGCAGCGACTTCCTCATGGGAAACTCCCACCCGCCTCGCAGCACCAGAATGTCCATGCATCCATCGTTGTTAAAGTCAACCTGCACAAGGTTGAGCCCGCCGAGCTGGTCAGATAGCCCTGCCTGAGCGGTTCGATCGGCAAAGGTTCCGTCGCCATTGTTATGGTAGAAGTGGAGCGGATCGCATGCGTCCATGCTCGACGCAACGATATCGAGCAACCCGTCGTTATCGAAGTCGTCTACGACCACGCCGCCGGCTTCAAGAAACGCGTCGGTCCCAGCGGCAGGTGCGATGTCCTTGAATCGGCCGACATTCTGCGGCGATTGAAAAGCGCTGAGCGGAATCAGTTGTGCCGCTGGAACCTTGTCCGGATATTGGCCGAGCGTTGCATAAGCAACATTCAACAGCCATCGCACCTGGTAGTCATCCGGCTGCTGTTCCAGGTATTCGCCAAAATACTTGATTGCCTGCTTCGACTCTTCCTGCTTTTCATAGTGTGCGCCGAGCGCTACAGGAGGAAAGATGTCCAGATCGCTAGCTCCGTGGTAGGCCCCGTTTTCCATTTCGGATAAATGGAGATACGCTGTTCCTATCATTTGCGCGATCAACGGTACAGCCTGCGGGAAGCTGGACCGCGCTATATCGTAGGCAAGCTTTTGCTGCTTGATCGTCTGCTGAAGGGAGCCCCCATATGCATAGATCTGAGCCATGTTGAGATGGGCCCGTAGAGCATCGAGCGGGTGGGTCTGGTCGGAGTGTTCAGCCTCTCCAGAGGCCAGGCTCGCCTGCATCTGGGTAATCGCACCCGCATACGATGCTTTGCGAATCTCACAGATTTGGTGAAGATCGCGATTCCAGCCTTCGGACTTGTGAAATGCGGCGAATGCATTCTCAACTTCCCCAAATCCGCCGACATCGTTATTAGTCCGTACGGCCCCTGAAGAAATAAGCGCACTCAGCTGCTTCCGATCCATCATGGTCTGACTATGCGGAGCCGTGGGAAGGATCGTGACAACAGCAAATCCATTCTGCGTGCGAAAGGGAGCAGAAATCTGACCGGTACGGATCGAGTTCACGGCATCTCGCAACTCGGGCTGCAACTGGACCGGGTTCAAGCGGCCCAGATACCCGCCGTCATCCGCCGTTGAATCGATAGACTTCTCTTTCGCCAGAACGCCAAAGTCTGTGCCCGCCGTGAATTCCTTGACAACCGCTTCCGCCTGCTCGGCAGTGGGCGTGACGATAATGCCTAACTCAAGGCCATGCGAAGCACTCCGTTCCTGTGCACGCGCCGCCGGTAGCACACTCATTGGGATGCTTGCGGTGAGCGCAAGAGCAAGCGTCAAAGCGATCTGATTGCGCTGTGGTCCTTTGCGTTTTCGATTCAACATTCGATCCTTCTTCTGGTTATCTGAGGATGACGCGCAGCTTGGCATTGCGCCACCCGAGAGGAGGACGGCCGCGTCTGTATTTCGTCGATGATCCTTGATGGAAAAACTGGCAGAGAGTGCTGGGAGCGCCCTGCTGAGCGCTTCGGGGCCGCTTAGCCGAAGGGCCGCGACGGTCGTCGCTCGATAAGATTCGAAGGCTGCAAAAGATTCCACGGTCATGAACAGTCTTTTCAGGAGCCTGCTCGTCCAATCTGGCGCACTTGATGTGCAGTAGGGCGAACTCTGGTTTGACATGCAAGGTCACCTTGCACTCTACCGTTTTGGTCCCAATGTGTCCTCGGCAGATCGATTGATGGCGCCCTCGTTCAATAGAATGGGCATTGAGATGAGTGCCGTGAGGGGATGGTGCGCCAACCGACGCCAGATAGTCGTGCAACTCAGTCTTTGGATGGAGGCGAGGCGATGGTGATTGCGGTAACCTGGGCCTTCCCCGGAACGGAGCGCGGAGCGTGCGCCAAGATCGCCACGAGAGATTCGAGCATCGGCGGCGTGATCTCCCAGAAGTTGCTCACCACCGGCTCGCCCTGTCGAGACACTGCGTGCCTGTCGAGCAACGGGCACTGAGGTGTTCGTTCCGAAAGATTCCCCGGCAGCGAGAAGCCACTCGGTTCAACGATTGTTCCATCAGCACTTCGGCGCTACCCCGAAGGCATCCCGGCTGCGGCCCGGTGTGCGTTGGGAACAACGGCATCCCGAAGCGAATTCAATTTCAATGCAACCCAGGGAATTGCAACACTTTGGGATGCCGACTTCCTGCGCTACATTCTCGACGGTGGTAAACGGGCGATCGATGGCAGCGGCTACATAAGATCGGAATGAGTCTGTCTCATCTGAGGAATGGCAGGGTGGGCGTGGGAGAAGCGATGACCGGTGATTCGATTCGTGTGCTCGTGGTGGAGGACCACCATGTGGTTCGGCAAGGGCTCGTGTCGCTGCTGAAGGTGGTGGACGGAATCGATGTCGTGGGCGAGGCTGCGGACGGCATTGAGGCCATCTCGCAGTTTCAGAAACACCGCCCGAACATTACGATGATCGACCTACGTATGCCGCGAATGGGCGGTGTGGAAGCGATCCGGCGCATTCGAGCCGGGGCGCCGCAGGCACGGTTCATTGTTCTCACCACTTACGACGGCGACGAGGATATCCATCGCGCCCTTCAAGCTGGGGCACGTGGGTATCTGTTGAAGGGCATGACGATTCAGGAAGTGATTGAGGCCATACGCGCCGTTCACGCAGGGGATGCCCACATTCCGTCGGCGGTGGCGCAGAAGTTGGCTGAACGTGTGGGCGCTAAGGAGCTGTCGCCTCGAGAATTCGACGTGCTGGAACAGATCGTACACGGCAAGAGCAACCGGGAGGCAGCAAGCGAACTGGAGATTTCTGTGACCACGGTTAAAACCCACGTCAACAGCTTGTTGGGAAAACTGTGCGTGACCGACCGCACTCAGGCCGTAACGGCAGCAATCCGACGTGGCATTGTTGTGCTCGACTCCATAAAGAAGAACAGATCATGAACCTTTGGTTCGCCAAATGGCGATCTACTTTCGATGCCGGAAGATGAGTGGCGCATTCAATCTGGCTCATTTCCCTGCAAAACCCGCCGGCCTGAGGTTGCGGTGTCTGGTCGAACGTCTTAAGTCTTTCCAGAAAAGAGGATCGACACCGAGACCTGGAAGTCTTAGTGCTGTATCTGGAGCGCCCCGCGAAACATCGCGCATCTGCACGCTCTCTGAGGGGCGCTTCTGATACAGCGACTTGAAGGAAGCCGCTCCCATGGAAGGCTATGTACTTTGAATGGGTCTGCTCTGGAGCGGAGGGTGAAGCACGGCGCTGGGACGGGTATGATCCGCGGCTTTGAGAGCGGGTTTGAGCGTCGAAGGGTCGCAGGGAGGCATCGGGCCGGGGGTAAAGTGATAGCCGACCGGGCATCCGGAGTCAGATGAGACAAGGGGTCTGCATGCGCGCCGAAGCACGGTCTGAGGCCGAGGATGGGAACAGTGGTTCATGCCGCGCACCTGTTGGCTTCAGGTGGAGAGCGGAGCAGGAGTTGGGCGGCGGAGAGCCGTTCGACGACGCGCATGGTTCCGCCGCAGACCGGACAGTTCCAGAGTGAATGAGGCTGGTCGGGGGACTCTGAGGGCGCTAAAGGCGCCCCTCTCTCTGATCCGCAGAGCAGTTGAGAGCACAGGGGCAACAGTGTGGCGCGTCGCCGGTTGGCGAGAAATCCGAAGTTGCGGATGCGGACGAATCCGGGCGGCAGCAAGTGGAGCAGGAAGCGGCGCAGGAACTCCTCGACCGGCAGGGCCATGAGCCTCTTCTTGTTGCCGTGGGCGGAATCGCGCCAGCGAAAGGTGACGTTGCTGTCAGCGAGAGCAACCAGCCTGCTGTTGGAGATAGCGACACGATGAGTGTATGCGCCGAGATAACGCAGCACATGTTCCGGTCCGCCGAAGGGCTTCTTGGAGTAGACGACCCAGTCGTGGCGGAACAGCACGCGCAACCAGGTAGCGAAGGCGCGTGGATGACCGTCCATCAGAGATCCCCGCTGACCGGGGCTCCTTCCCGATGCCATCGATCCCTACCATTTCCAGAAACCTGCTGAAGCGATATGACAGAAAGGACATTTATGACAGGGTATGGCGAAGGCCTGTCTGGCAGGTCGCGAACGACCTAGGGATTACGGAGCATGCCCTGTGCAACGCCTGCATCAAGCTGTATGTACCTAAACCCCCACGTGGGTACTGGAACCTGAAAGAAACCAACCGAAACAGCATCGAGCGCCCTCTCCTGCCAGACATCGGCACCCTATTAGGTCCCGAACCAGTCAAAGCGAAGTGCTGTACCCATCTACCAGCATTCATCGTGTGGAAGCCGTGAAGCGCGGTGCGCGGGTGGCTTCGTTCTTCTTGATTCAGAGCATGATCCGGACCGACGACGAGCGGACGCTGCTTGACGATCTGGATACAGCAATTCAGCGCCTTGAAAGGGAATCAACCGGTAATCCGATCGGCGTGCAATTAACGGGCGTTTATCACAACCTTCTTCAGCGATGGGCGGAGATGTAGCCGAACCCCTCTCGAGTGGCGGCTTCCGGCAGACCCACCGCATAGTAAAAACTCCAGTGAGAAGGCCTGTCAGTTCTCCTTGAATCAACGCATCGGCAAACGTTTATTGCCTAGTCCTCTGCGCGGTAGGAACTTCAGACGCCAGGGCTCTGTCGGTCCTGCCAAGTATCATCCAGCTTCGCACAGTCGCACACACTGCAACAATTGTCGAGTCCCTTTCGGAAAGAGTCAGCTGGATTTATCTTTCGTGTTCTATTTGTGTTTGATATACAAATTCACGCCTGCTCTCACCTGCGCACGATGGAAAGGCTTGGTGATGTAGTCGTTAGCGCCCATCTCCATCCCCTTCGTTTCGGATGTCAATTCGCTTAGGCCGGTAATGAAGATGACGGGAATATCTTTCGTTTGATTGTCAGCTTTCAACTGCCGGCAGACTTCGAAACCATTGATGCCTGGCATCATCACATTCAAGAAAATTAGATCTGGCATATTGTGGCCAGCAGACTCCAGGGCAGTTACGCCGTCGGATGCAAAGATGACCTCGTAGTCTTCCTCCAAGATGCCGGCAAGAAACATTGTTTCCAGGTAAATCGTCGATCCTGAAAAAGCCGATTTCAGTCAGAGGGCAAGGCGATCAGAAGGGCGGTGAAGATCGATTGGTGCAGGAACTGCCCCAGCATCGCCCTGATTTCGGCGACAAGTTTTCCCTCACAGGCTCT
>Ga0224527_1001104_pt1:10000-14399 | contig 14399 bp, 8 predicted proteins | sample CBST0metaG_FD_179882 | JGI IMG/M metagenome (GOLD analysis project Ga0224527, IMG submission 179882) | Peat soil microbial communities from Stordalen Mire, Sweden - C.B.S.T0 | ecosystem: Environmental > Terrestrial > Soil > Wetlands > Peat | place: Sweden: Norrbotten County, Stordalen... | reverse complement strand
GATTCGTTTATGCCGAGTCTGCCGACAGATTCGCTTGGCCGCCAAGTCGTCATGCTCGCCAACTGGAACGAGTTCGGCGAAGGCCATTTCCTGATGCCCTCGACATTGGCCGGATTTGGCTACGTGGATGCGCTGCGGTCGGTCTTCACGCACGGCGGTGCCCATAAAGACGCTGTGCCGACTACGCATCAAAAGCGGCGTTTCACCATACTCTTTCCTAAGGACTGATGTAGCCTAAATATTTTTCGGGTAGGTAAATCTAGCCCCGAAGCGAAAGTCCTAATGATCTTTGGTGCGGTATTGGGTAGGAGTCAGGCCAGTCGATATTCTAAAGATACGACAGAGATTAGAGTGGTCGCCCAGTCCGCATTCGAGCGCGACCTGAGTAATGGGAAGGTCTGATTTTTGCAGTTTAGCCTTGGCGTGTTCTACCCTGATATGGCGAATGTAGTCGCTTGGCGTACGTCCCATGACGGCGGAGAATACCTCGGTGAAGTGGTCTGGCGAGAGATACACCATTTTTGCAATCTCGTTCACACGCAGGTTTGATGCGAAGTTCTCGTCGATAAAGCACACAGCGGCCGCGACGGATGTTTCGTTCAACGATCGAATATTTGTCTTGAGCACATTGGCTGTGCAGTAGGTTTCATACAGACGAGACAGCCGGACCAAATGCCTTAACATAAGTGCGCGTACTGAAACCTTGCGCAATGGGCCATAAGAATATACTTCCCGCATAATTTCATCCAGGTCGAAGGAAATGCTATTCAGCACATCGGGCCCAACATGCAGCCACCGTGCGTTGCGCCCCTCCTTGTTCCGAATTACCTGGACAGACCTGTCTACAAACAATGACCGAAAGCCAGGTGTCTCCAGCAAAGCTCCCAGCGTTTCTCTGTCGAACAAGTCCAAGGAAAAATGGATCGTTGTCGCGACCAAGTCCTGACAATTTACGAAGCGGTGGGTATCCCCGACTCCAAGCAGGAAAATATCCCCGCGACTGATCGCATATCCTTGATTCTCGACAATATGGGTCCCCCGTCCTGACATTATAAAGTAGAGGGAGACGAAATCTTTGTGCCTCAGAACCTGCCAGTATGGCATGGCTGGTTCTCTAATGATGAGCAAAGGAATTTGAACACTAGGATCGACTCCATAGATGTTCGTCATGTTTTCCGCCATCGAATACTCGCGGATTTCACTTGCAAATTCGTTCTTGGATACCATAGGTTATTATTGCAGAGTCTCACCGACCATTAAGTGATTTGGGATGCCAAAAAAATCGCTCGTCTTCTTTCGCATTACACGAGCAATCATACACCTATTTTTACACTTCAGGCAAACGGTTTTCAATGTCCATATTGATATTCACATGTATTAAATGACACACGGTAGCTTTGCAGCAATTGTTCTCTGGGAGCTGAGCATTCCTTATACGCTGCTGCCCGCGATATTGCGCCGATAAGGGGAGTTAGCAGTCAATAACCGTATAACTGTAAATTGAACTTAGTAACACCATTAAACGCGCAATTAAATGAAAATCTAGCGTGCTGTTGAGGTAATATTCTAACTAAATAGTTGTATGATAATGCTATTACGATTGACAACGACTTCTTTTTAATAATTCGTACCTTGCCGTGCCTAGAGTAAAGAAAGCATCCTATGGATCAGCCTCCCACTCATTTGCTGGACCGCGCGCTAATAAGCAGACAGCGTACTGCTCCATTGCATCAACAGGTACGAATACTGCTGAGGCAATTGATCGAGGACGAGTTTGAAGACGGTCAAGGCTTTTGGACCGAAAGTTTCCTGATGGAGTCTTTGGATGTTTCTCGTGCGACGATTCGCAAAGCAATCGCGGAGCTTTCCAGAGAAGGTCTTTTGATAAGCCGGGCAGGTAAGGGAACGTTCGTAACGAAAAAGATTCAGCCTACAAACATAGGCTTCTTCATGCATCAATATAACTCCGATTTCCAGAGCGAAATGCTGCATGCACTGGCCGAAGAGTGCCGTCGACGTAAGCTGGATTTTCAGCCTCATCACACCCATAACGGTCAGTTGCTTACAAAAGCCTTCGAACATGCCGCATTACACCCAAGTTTGCAGCGATTTATAATCTTAGGAACAGAAGCGGGGTATACCAATTATCTTTATGAGGCTCTTAATGAGAGAGGCTATCGGACAGTACTCATAGACACTATCTCACCTGGGTTTAGCGGAGCCTATGTAGGGACCGATAATGCTGCAGTAGTGCAGCTCGGAATGGATCATTTGCGTTCATTAGGTCACAAGAGGATTGTTCTGTTGGTTAACGAGCCTGCTGCAGCGGAGACCGTTCAGCGTAAAATAGCTGCTTTTAAACAGATTGCTAACGTAAATAATCTTACAGAATCCAGCTTTCATATTTGTGGCACACAATTTGGCGAAAGTTCTTTCGATGCGGCCTACAATGCAATTCCTAAGCTATGGCTGCAGATCCCAAGGCCGACTGCTTTCTTTACTGTGTCAGACCCTGGTGCCTGGGCCATCTTGAAGTGGTTCGCCGAACAGGGTGTCAAAGTGCCTGACGAAGTTTCGGTGCTTGGGTTTGAAGGCGTTGTAAAAAGTAATTTTACATATCCGACGCTCACTACTGTTGCGCATCCTATTAAGGATATTATTCGTATCGCTCTCGACTTGCTCTGGGAAAAAGAGAAGCGCCACGTATATGTTCCGCCCTATCTTGTTGCAGGCAGAAGCACTGGGATATCGCCCGCGTGATGTGTTATAATTTTGATTTACAGAGTTACGTTCCTTGAAACAGATACTGATTATGCGAAAGACACGAATAGAACAGCGGACGGGCGACGACAATGTAAGCCGTCCGAATGTTCAAAGCTCGGACAGAAAATTCAAAGGCACAAATCTCAAGGTCTCCCATGTACACAACCAGCGTGTGGTGCTGGAGACTGTGCGTTTGAGAGGGCCAATATCCCGTGCCGAGATCAGTAACTTCACAGCGCTGACGCCGCAGACGATTTCAAATATCGTTGACAAGCTTTTAGAGCGGGGAGTACTGCAGACACTTGGTCGGAGGACGGGGCTGCGCGGTCAACCGGCTCTTGAGCTAAATATCAACCCCTATGGCGGTTATGGTATTGGGGTACATCTTGATCGCGATCTCCTGACTGTCGTCCTTTTAGATCTTTCAGGTGTCTCGCATCAGGAGACACATCATGAATGGAATTTTCCAACGCCTGATGAGGCTGTCCCTCTCATAATAAGCACCATTTCTGAAATGGTAAAGCGCCAGGGGCTGTCCAAGCAGGATTTGTGGGGAGTAGGAATTGCGCTGCCAGGTCCAATCGACCATAAGGAAGGCAAGCTGGTCAATCCGCCGAACTTTCCTGGATGGGACGGCGTGCCCTTAAGGTCGCTGCTCAGTGAGAAGCTCAAAATGCCGGTTTTCCTTGAAGCTGATGCAAGTGCTGCAGCGGAAGGCGAGCGTTGGTTTGGGCAGGGTAAGGGTATTGATGACTATTTTTATGTCTACTTCAGCATAGGCCTTGGCGGCGGAATGATTGTTAACGGCCAGCCGTATGTCGGCGCGTTCGGCAACGCAGGTATGCTTGGACATCTCCCGGTGGATCCGACCGGTGAGCACTGCCCATGCGGGGGGACCGGGTGCCTGGAGCTGTACGCATCACTGACATCTCTCTATAAGGCGTTGGCGGAGACCGGCAGCCAGGACCATTCTTCAGAGTACTACGGGAAGCTCCTTGCTGAAAATGACCCGAGCCTGATGACCTGGCTGCAGACTGCTGCAGGACATCTCACTACAGCTCTTGTCACCCTTGAGAGTCTGCTAAGCCCGAGCGCCGTCATCTTTGGCGGTCACCTTCCTGCGCCTTTGCTGACATGGCTGATCAATGAGCTGGAAGTTCGCATCCCGAAGCGGCGGACGAATATCTTTCTGCCGCATCCGGTTCTAATACAATCCGAGATTTTTGAAAGCGCCGCCGCGCTGGGCGCAGCGACACTTCCGCTCTTCAGCGAATTCGCCTTAGTAAATAGCTTCGCAGAAGATCTAGGCCTTACCGAGCTTTCAATTTAACTCTCGAGTCAGTCCTCTCGCGGCATGGGCGCCCCCGGCCAAGCTCCTACCTCCTTCATTTCCCCTTCCTTCCGAGGGAAGGGGCAAGGGGTTAGGTTCTTTAACAACCGGTAAACCTACCAATAACGGCTCATTTCAACTCTTCCGAAAATAAAGTTGTCGAAAGTTGTCGAAAGCCTTGACATAGGGTTCCGGAATATGGATACTCCTCTCTCGTGCCTGGAACATTGGCTTTTGTAGAATGCTTTATGAGAAAACATTTTTCTCATAAGGATTGACAAATAAAAATAGTTCTGGTAGACTATC
>Ga0224527_1001104_pt1:0-7500 | contig 14399 bp, 8 predicted proteins | sample CBST0metaG_FD_179882 | JGI IMG/M metagenome (GOLD analysis project Ga0224527, IMG submission 179882) | Peat soil microbial communities from Stordalen Mire, Sweden - C.B.S.T0 | ecosystem: Environmental > Terrestrial > Soil > Wetlands > Peat | place: Sweden: Norrbotten County, Stordalen Mire... | reverse complement strand
TCCAAACACACTTTTAACAGCAACCCTATGGCTGAACAGTTTTGTATCCTTGACTGTGATACAAAAAACCTTCCCGGGCTCCGTTCCAAAGCGAACGCTCCCCTAGCGCGGAAGACCCTGCTCTTTGACAACTGCATATTGGTTAACGAAAAACACATCGAAAGATATGAATGGATTGTTCTGATGTTTTTTCCTGAAGGTTTTGATCTTCAGGATGGTCTTTCATCAGGCAGTCAAAAATGCGGCATCTTTAGAAGAAGTTCTTAGGAACGTCTTCAAAAATTACAATGCACGATTACGAACACCTTAACAACCCGGGTCCTTAACCCCGGCGTTGTGAGTTTGGCTGATAGAATAAGCTACAAAGGGCGTATGGTGGATGCCTAGGGGCAAAGAGCCGACGAAGGACGCAGCAAGCGGCGATACGCGACGGGGAGAGGCAAGCACTCTACGATCCGTCGATTTCCGAATGAGGTAACTCGGTATCCAATGGATATCACCCTCGCCTGAACACATAGGGCGAGTGGAGGGCACCCGGTGAACTGAAACATCTAAGTAACCGGAGGAAAAGAAAACAATAGTGACTCCGCAAGTAGCGGCGAGCGAACGCGGATCAGCCTAAACCTATTACGTGAATAGAGCCTGCTGGCGTTACGTAGTGGGTGTCGCGGGACTCTCATGGGAAACAGCAGTGACCCAGCCAAGTTACAAAACCTATTTCTAGTTGAACGCTTTTGGAAAAGGCGGCCACAGAGGGTGAAAGCCCCGTAAACGAAAGGGATAGGACTTGTCGAGAGCACCCAAGTACCACGGAGCACGAGGAATTCTGTGGGAATCTGGGAGGACCACCTCCTAAGGCTAAGCACTCTTTGCCACCGATAGTGAACTAGTACCGTGAGGGAAAGGTGAAAAGCACCCCGGGAGGGGAGTTAAAAGTACCTGAAACCATACCGCCTACAAGCAGTGGGAGCCCAAGATTTGGGTGACTGCGTGCCTTTTGCAGAATGAGTTGACGAGTTAATTTCGGCAGCGTTAGGTTAAGTGTCTCAGACACGGAGCCGTAGCGAAAGCGAGTCTGAATAGGGCGTCTTAGTTGCCGGGATTAGACCCGAAACCGCGTGATCTACCCATGGCCAGGTTGAAGCTCGGGTAAGACCGAGTGGAGGACCGCACCGTTGTATGTTGAAAAATGCTCGGATGAGCTGTGGGTAGGGGTGAAATGCCAATCGAACGCGGAGATAGCTGGTTCTCCTCGAAATGCATTTAGGTGCAGCGTTACGCGTTCTGTTTTGCAGGTAGAGCACTGAAAAGGCTAGGGGCCTCACCGGGTTACTGAACCTTATCAAACTCCGAATGGCAGAACATAAAGCGTAGCAGTGAGACAGTGGGGGATAAGCTTCATTGTCAAAAGGGAAACAGCCCAGACCATCCGCTAAGGTCCCTCAGTGCCGGCTAAGTGTAAAAGGATGTGGAGTTGCATAGACAACCAGGATGTTGGCTTAGAAGCAGCCACCATTTAAAGAGTGCGTAACAGCTTACTGGTCGAATGCAGCTCTGCGCCGATAATGTATGGGGGCTCAAGCCGGCCACCGAAGCGATGGACTTCCTTTTCGAAGGGAGTGGTAGAGGAGCGTTGTATGCGGGACGAAGCCCGAGCGTAAGCCCTGGTGGACTGCATACAAGTGAGAATGTCAACATAAGTAGCGATAAGACGGGTGAGAATCCCGTCCACCGAAAGTCTAAGGTTTCTTCAGGTAGGCTCGTCCGCTGAAGGTTAGTCGGGCCTAAGCCGAGGCCAAATGGCGTAGGCGATGGACATCTGGTTGATATTCCAGAACCTCGCTTGTTTGTGATGGAGGGACGCGGTCTTGATCTCTAGCAGAACTGTTGGTAGTGTCTGCGAGCCGGAACTCTGGTGATAGGAAAATCCGTCACTAAATGAGGAATGGCGCGGGGGGTTCGGATCGCCGAGAAAATCTTCTAAACTTAGAACAAGTGAGACCGTACCGCAATCCGACACAGGTAGATGAGTAGAGGATACTCAGGTGTTCGAGAGAATTCTCGTTAAGGAACTAGGCAAATTGACCCCGTAACTTCGGGAGAAGGGGTGCCCCCGCGAGGGGGCCGCAGTGACAAGCGTCGAGCGACTGTTTAACAAAAACACAGGTCTCTGCTAAGGGGAAACCCTAGGTATAGGGGCTGACGCCTGCCCAATGCCAGAAGGTTAATGGGAGAGGTCAACCGTAAGGGGCAGCCTTGAACTGAAGCCCTGGTGAATGGCGGCCGTAACTATAACGGTCCTAAGGTAGCGAAATTCCTTGTCGGGTAAGTTCCGACCTGCACGAAAGGCGTAACGACTTGACGACTGTCTCAACGAGAAGCTCGGTGAAATTGTAGCACCGGTGAAGATGCCGGTTACCCGCAACAGGACGGAAAGACCCCATGGAGCTTTACTACACCCTTGTATTGTGTTTTGGTATAGCTTGTAGAGCGTAGGTGGGAGCCGTCAGGCGCCAATGGAACACCACCCTGGCTATATTGGAACACTAATCCTTCGCCATTATCTGGCAAGGAAACCGTATAAGGCGGGTAGTTTGACTGGGGCGGTCGCCTCCCAAAATGTAACGGAGGCGTTCAAAGTTTCGCTCAGGCTGGTTGGAAATCAGCTGTAGAGTATAAGGGCATAAGCGAAATTGACTGTGAGACAAACAAGTCGAGCAGAGGCGAAAGCCGGACCTAGTGACCCTTTGGTTATGCGTGGGCATGCCAAGGCTTATCGGATACAAGCTACCCTGGGGATAACAGGCTTATCTTGCCCAAGCGTCCACAGCGACGGCAAGGTTTGGCACCTCGATGTCGGCTCGTCGCATCCTGGGGCTGGATTAGGTCCCAAGGGTTGGGCTGTTCGCCCATTAAAGCGGTACGCGAGCTGGGTTCAGAACGTCGTGAGACAGTTCGGTCCCTATCCGTTGCGGGCGTAGGAAATTTGAGTGGGGCTGTCCCTAGTACGAGAGGACCGGGATGGACAGACCTCTGGTGTACCAGTTGTTCCGCCAGGAGCACACGCTGGGTAGCTACGTCTGGAAGTGATAAGTGCTGAAAGCATCTAAGTACGAAGTACGCCACAAGATAAGATTTCCCGCCGTTATGGCATAAGGCCTCTGGTAGACAACCAGGATGATAGGCTGAGCGTGTAAGTACCGCAAGGTATTCAGCGGATCAGTACTAATCGGCCGAATGGCTTAAACTATCAGCCAGAAAATGCAATCATAGCCCGTTTGGGCGCGTGATCGTGCATTTCGCCGCACAATGTTAACCTTTTATGCAGTTGTCCAAGAGCAGTTTGCACCTAAAAACGCAGAACTGACAAACCTTTCTGGTGACTATGGCGGAGGGGATCCACCCGTTCCCATTCCGAACACGGAAGTTAAGCCCTCCAGCGTCGAAGATACTTGTGGAGCAATCTACCGGGAAAATAGATCGTCGCCAGATTAATATAGAAAAGCAGGCACTCGAAAGAGAGCCTGCTTTTTTTGTCTAAATTTCCCACGTGGGCGTTGTCGTGACTGCGAGATCTACAACGAAATCTCTTAAAGTTTTCGGTTCCCTTTTGAGTAGCTTTCGGAATATCAGGTAATGGTACCTGATGCTTATCAAGCATTATTGCGGTGCTCGCGCAGTCCGTTTCCTCCGAAGATAGTAACGACTACAGTGGTTTACCGGCAATCGTCATTTCAGGCTCGCCTTGTTAAACGCATACGCAATAATGCAACAACCTTTCAAGCTGGACACCGAACGAGAGACGCTGCGAATTGTTTTTGTTAACTTAGTGCAAAAACGTCAATTTGAGTGTGTATGCTTCTCGCAGCAACGCGGAACCGCAATAGAAAGCCAATGAATAAAACACACGGAATATATGGTATAAGTGGGATTATTAGCCAGGCACAATGTGGTATGGCCGATAGTTTACTCGATATTTCAACGGATTGACGGCCATGCAAGTAACTACAAAGCAGAAAACTATAGCAGCACACTTGTCTGCTGCAACGGTAGCAGAACCTAATCGTAAATTTATCCTCAAGATGTTCCTGTGCATGGCCGGCACGATACTTTTCGGGATGCTCTACGCTCCGGTCTTGTCGGAGGCAGTAGCGATCTGGAGCTCAAATCCGAGCTACTCACATGGGTTTTTTATCTATCCCTGCTGTCTCTTTGTTCTGTGGCTCCAGCGCCGCGAAATTAAGCAAGCCGTCCCTTCCCCCACTCTGTGGGGGCTTCTCCCTCTTTTACTTGGACTTGCGATGCAGTCGGCCAGCTACATGATTCAGGTTCAATATGTCGGCATGTGGTCACTCGTACCTACTGTAGCCGGGGCGATTTTGCTGCTCCACGGTGTAAAACTATGGCGAATTTGTCAGTTTCCAGTGCTTTACACCTTATTTGCCGCACCGTTTTCTAATATTCTTTTAGGCCATATTATAAACCCAATGCAAGAATGCGCCACTGCGGGTGCTGTATGGGTTATGTCCACGATCGGCTGGGCCATCGTCAGCCATGGAAATGTCATTGAAGTCCCTGGAGCCGCATTGGAAGTTGCGACGGCATGCAGCGGCTTTCACGGCTTTGTGAGTATTCTGGCAGTTGCTACGCTGTATGGATACCTCTTTACGGCCGTGCGCTGGAAGCGCATGTTGCTCATGGCCGCTGCACTGCCAATGGCTATGTCGGCAAACATATTGCGATTATGCATACTGATAGTTGCTGCTACCTATGGGGGCATAAATGGCTATCACGCTTTTCACGATCCAGCGGCATATGCTGAGGTTTTTATGGACTTTGCTTTTTTAATCTTATTAGGAAAAATGCTCGGATGCAACAATATAAGATTTACGTTATAGCCTTTTTCGCGGCACTGCTGTTCACCTGCGCCGTTGATTACGGCTTCGGTAGGCTTCCAGTCGCCCGAACTCGCTGCCTTCCTGTAGACACCTTTCCGACACAAGTAGGTGTCTGGCACGCAGGAACGGATATTCCGGTACAGCCGGAGGTTCAGGACGCCCTGCCTTCTGCAAAAATTGTAGAGCGCATCTATACTGATGGTGCCGGCCACAGAATCGACCTCACGCTGGTGACTGCTCTCAGTAATGTGGATCTCCACGACCCCAGCGGATGCCTGCCGGGCCAGGGCTGGCAGGTTCAAAAAACAGTCCCGGAAAAATACGGTGACCAGGTAGTCAACGAGATGCTGGTTAGGCAAGAGGGCCATAGTTTATACGCAATCTACTGGTTTGCCGGCTGCTATCAACCGAAGCTTTCGAATCACGTCTGGGTTCAAGATGCCGCACGTCTCCGAGCTCGTTTGATCAACTGGCGCGAAAATCAGTCTCTGGTAGTACGCGTCTTGGCCGATACTGACATAAACAGCGAAGATGTTACGAACAGTTTTGTAAGAGCTATACAGCCTGCAGTAAAACAACTAACAAACAAAGGATATTCGCAGAATCCACAATAGGCTATATTGAGCACCTCGTAATTGGCTCTGATCCGTAGGAATTTAAGATAAACCATGCAGATAGATACAAATAACACAGTTCAACCCGTTAACAATGCAAATGCCACGCAGCAGAGCAATCGAACTCCTCGAACTGCCGAGCAAAATAACCTGTGGCGTTATGTCTGGCTGCTGGGTGCCCTTCTTGTCGGAATCGCTATCGGAGTCATAGCGATGAAGCTCAAAGCCAATGCTAATCAAACTGTAGTTGCAATTAACGGCACCGTGATCACCAAAGATGCCTTGTTCGGCGAATTACAATCGGAATATGGCCTTCCGACCATGCGCAAAATGGTGAATAACCAATTAGCCCTTCAGTTTGCAGCAAACAAAGGGGTTACAGTGACCGCTGCCGCGGTCACAGCCCGATTTAATGAGCTGAAAAAGCAGCCGAATTTCGGCATCATCCTCGCAAACAATAAGATGACCGCAGACGAATTTTTTCGAAGCCTGAGCACACAGATGGCGGAGGAAGCGGTATATTCCCAGAGCATGACCGCAACCAATGACGAAATAATGCAATATTATGCCGAACAAACCGACCCAAATAATCGGCGCGCCCTGTTCTACAGACCGCCCATTATCGGCCTACAGGGATTAGAGACCAGCACACGTGTCGATGCCGAATCTGCATACTCACAAATTGAAAGCGGATCGCAGTTCGATCTCGCGGCTGCCAATTTCAGCATAGACGGCAGCAAGGCAAATGGCGGACACCTCGGTGCTGCGGAAATGGGCCATTCGGCGCTGACAGCGGTACCGGCAGTCGAACGGACTATCTTTGCATTAAGAAAAAATCAAGTAACTACACCGTTATATTATAACAATGCTTGGTGGATATTCAAATGCACGGGCTATCTGCCGGCGACAACTTATCCCTTTAATAAAGTCAAAGAACAGGCAGTTCGTAACACGCTGGTTAATAAGGGGATTGCACAAAAAGGAACAGACATAAAGAAAGAGTATGCTAATTTCGCTCGAATGTCTGACATGCAGGCATTCTGGCCACAATACGCATCAGCACTCGGCAGTAAATAAGCCGGCGAACACACACGCTAACAAAGCGCCATAGACTTAGTCCTTTCGATTCTTTTGGCGCTTGATTTTTCAACGAATGAACCCAAAGTTGCACTACGTCGACTCAAGGCGCAACGTAAATCACTGTCCATTCGTTGACCATATTGTGGCGCTTATTCCTCGGTAGGTGTTGTCGGAGACTAGTTGGGTTGATGTTAGTGTGCCTGTTGTATCGAAGAACTGTCTGAATATAGCTACCCGGACACCGTCACGACCTTTTAATCGCCAGCGGGATCTTCGAAGACCTGCTCCTGGTTCGACTGGGGCAAAGGGGGCCGGGAAGGAATCCAATATTTTACTTAATATTGCGACATGCTCTTTTGGCGCAGCTAAACCGCTAAAGCCACACACCAGGTATTGGTCTCTTACTTGTGCGTGTAAAATAACCGGAAATTTGTACGGGTTCCTAATTCGCAGGTCGACATTCTCATATGCCACAGCAGCATCTCGTCCGGCGGGCACGTAGCCTGGGGCGAATGTATGTGCGTGCCGTTCCACAATAGTCAGCCCTGCTAGAAGCCCCGCGTTATAGACAGTCGTTGACGTTTGGCATACGCCTCCGCCATACTCGTCAACCAGGACTCCGTTGTAGCTTACCGGCGCTTTGCGATATCCTCTGTCTCGAGACCATCCTCCGACACGGTTATTAAACGAGAATGTGCCGCCTGGAGAAATAACACTGCCGTCAACCAAGCTGGACGCGCGCCTAGCATTGTATTGCTGGTTAGGTGTTCTTTCAGCAAGCCCAGTTGCATAAGCGCCGAGATTCACTCTCGGCGCGCTCGGCAGGATGGCCGCCCAGATGAGCAAGGCGAGAAAGACTGCTCCACATACCCCGACTGCTAGTTTAGTTGCCATCAATCTCAACCTTA
>Ga0224527_1001102_pt1 | contig 14407 bp, 16 predicted proteins | sample CBST0metaG_FD_179882 | JGI IMG/M metagenome (GOLD analysis project Ga0224527, IMG submission 179882) | Peat soil microbial communities from Stordalen Mire, Sweden - C.B.S.T0 | ecosystem: Environmental > Terrestrial > Soil > Wetlands > Peat | place: Sweden: Norrbotten County, Stordalen Mire... | reverse complement strand
GCCTTTTCCTCTTCTTCTGCTCCCGCGTTGAGCAGCATGATGACGAAGATGTAGAGCACCATGATGGCGCCAGCGTAGATGATGACCTGCACGACAGCGACGAACTCCGCGCCGAGCAGTAGGTAGATGAGTGCCAGCGAGCCCATGACGACGATGAGCGAGAGCGCGCTGTTGATCGTCTTCCGCTGAATCAGCAGATTGATTGCGCCACCAACGCAGATGGCTCCGAAGAAGAGAAAGAGAAATTGATGCATCAGTTTTCCATTCCGGCCATCATGCCCGGATCGCCACAAAAAAAGCGGTGACAACCACGTTAGCCAGCGCGAGCGGGAAGAGGAACTTCCAGCCGAAGGCCATCAACTGGTCATAACGGAAGCGCGGCAGCGTGCCACGAATCCAGATGTAAAGGAACAGGAAAAAGAAAATCTTGGACGAAAACCAGATTAGTGGCAAGAAAGCCTGGATGGCCACCGGCAGAAAGTGAAGCGGAGGGCCGCTCCAACCGCCGAGGAACATGACAGAAGCGATGCAGGCCACGGTGACCATGTTGGCGTATTCAGCCATGAAGAACATGGCGAACTTCATGGCGCTGTACTCAGTGTGATATCCGGCAACGAGCTCGGTTTCAGCCTCTGGGAGATCGAAGGGGATACGGTTGGTCTCGGCAAAGGCCGCCATCATATAGATGAAGAACGCGAGGAACTGACCGCGGAAGATGAACCATTGCGGAACGAATCCGAACCACGTGCCGAGTTGCGCGTGAACGATTCCGCTGAGGCTCAGCGTGCTGGACATGAGCAGCACGCCCACCAGCGAGAGACCAAGTGAAACCTCATAGCTGACCATTTGTGCCGAGGCGCGAAGCGAACCGAGGAGCGAATACTTGCTGTTGGACGACCAACCTGCCAGGGCAATTCCGTAAACGCCGAGCGACGTGATGCCGAGGACGATGAGAATACCCACGTTGATGTCGCTGGCTTGTCCGCTGGCGTCCACAACTCCGGTAATCTGCACCGGAGTGCTGATGCCAAAGAGGTGAATGATGGGACCGATGGGAACCAGTGCGATGGACGTGAGCGCCATAATGAGCGCTAGTCCCGGCGCGAGAAGATAAATGTTTTTCTCGACATAGGGCGGCGTCAGGTCTTCCTTCAAAAGGAATTTGATTCCATCGGCAAGCGGCTGAAGGAGTCCGAAGGGGCCGACGCGCGAGGGTCCCCAGCGGTTTTGCATGCGGCCCACCAGTTTGCGCTCCAACCACACGGTGTAGGCGACAACGGTGAGCAGAACGCCGAGAGTAACGGCGATCTTGATAACCGCGACGATCAAGAAAGTCAAAGCGCTCATCTAAGAATCAATCCCCAGCCGTGCATTGACGGCAGAAACCTACAGCGACCCGGCAAGTAAACCGGAAAAAACAAAATCAGTCTGCCCCGATGGGCTCGACCGCATTGCGATGATTTTCTATCACCGAGTTCAAAGTTGCCGAGTAGCGGCCCAGCGTGCCGGAGGTGAACAGCTCGTTCCCGGCAGGGACAATCAGCTCGGGATGGCTTCGTATTCCGGCAGGCTCGATCTGCACCAAATACGTACGCTGCGGATTGCCAGCTGCGAGGTCAAGGCGAGAGATCGCGTAGCCGGGAACCAGTTCGGAAATCTCATCAAGAGTGATCGTCGGATCAAGCGGTGAAGTGCGCGAGGCGAGTCCGTGCGATTCGGTAAAGACAGAGTTGCGATCAGCTTCCCCGGACTGCGGACCTCGGCTCTGCCCTGCATCGGCGAAGGTGTAGCCGCGGAAAGGAACGAGTTGCTCGATGTGCGCTCCCATTTTCTCAGCAAGGCGAATGATGATCTCGAAATCAGCCTTGACGCCGTGAACGTCAGAGGCCTTCTTGAGGCGCTGCAGATCGCCGCAGGTGTTAGTGACCGTGCCAGCCTTCTCGTAGGCGAACGCAGCGGGAAGAAACACATCTGCGTGCTGTGCTGTTTCGGTAAGGAACATGTCCTGCACCACGAGAAACGGGTTTGAGAAAGAGGCACTATCCGCATGGCGCGCGGCAGGGTTTGAACCGACGACCCATAGCGCCTTCAACGATCCGTCAGAAGCTTGTTCGAGCATTTGAACGAGGTTGAAGCCTGGCGTTGTTGGGACGTCTGTTGCCCACGCAATCTTGGTACGCGAAGTGCCTGAAACAGAGTGATAGCCGGGCAGGAGGTCAGGGAAGAGTCCCATGTCTGCCGCGCCGCGCGAGTTCGCGTAGTCGGCGAGGCAGATGAACTTTGCTCCCTTTGGCGCGAGATGCGAGACGAGCGCATCAATGGTTTCGCCGCGCAGTTCAGGTCCAAAGGCGACGACCAGTCCGCTTTCTGCATTCAGGGCGTCGCGAAGTGCGCCGAGCGCTTCGACGGAAATTCCTACGCTGGCAGCAGCGCCGTTGTGTCCTGCCAGGAAAGAGACGAAATGATCCTCCGAGCCAGGGGCGATCTGCGCGACGTGTGCGGCTTGTTTGGCGAGTTTGATCCTGGTGGAATTGATCACATACAAGCGCGTGTTTCGCAGACGTACGGCGTTGCGAATCTGCCAGGCGAGCAGGGGATGCTGCTCAGTAGGATCGCTGCCAATGAGCAAAATCGCCGGAGCGGTGGCAACCTCGCTCATTGAAGCTGTCTGCGCCTTGCTGGAGGCAATGGCCCGAGCGAACGAGGGGAAGTCGGCTGTGCGATGGTGGTCAATGTTGTTGGTGCCTAGAACTGTGCGCGCGAATTTCTGCAGCAGATAATTCTCTTCGTTGGTCGTGCGATTGGAGCCGATGACGCCGATGGACTGCGGTCCGTGAGAGGTGAGTGCCTGCTGGAATCGGGAGGCCACTAGTTCAATGGCTTCGGTCCAGGTAGCAGGCGTGAACTTGCCATCGCGCTTGATAAGCGGTGTTGTGATGCGCTCGGGGTGGGCAGCAAAGTCGAAGGCATAGCGACCCTTGATGCAGAGGAAGTCATCATTGATGCCGCTGCGGTCGCGATTGTCGCAGCGTACAATCTCCGATCCTGTATCAGAGCGGCGGACGCCGACCGTTGTAAGACAGCCGTCGCCGCAGTGATTGCAGACTGTACCCACGTGAGTCATTTCCCACGGACGCGTCTTGTAACGGTAGGAGCCGCTGGTGAGCGCGCCGACAGGGCAGATGTCGATGCACATGCCGCACTCTTCGCAGTTGAGCGAGTCACCCTGGTTGGGAGCGATCACTGAGCCCTGTCCGCGATTCTGAATGCCAAGAGCCCAGACGTCCATCGCTTCTCCACATACGCGCACGCAGCGGTAGCAGAGGATGCAGCGCGGGCGGTCATAAAAGACTATTGGTGACCACTGCTGCTCGTCGCGATGGCTCTTGATGTCAATGAACTTCGACTCGCCCGCGCCGTACTTGAAGGTCATGTCCTGCAATTCGCATTCGCCACCGGCGTCGCAGACAGGGCAGTCGAGCGGGTGATTCGCCAGCAGGAGTTCGAGCGTGGATTTGCGCGCTTGGACCACCTTCTCGGTCTCGGTCTGCACGACCATGCCCTCGGCTATTGGCGTGGTGCAGGCGGTCTGCATCTTGGGCATCTTCTCGATTTCTACAAGACACATGCGACATGCGCCTTGCAGTGAGAGTCCGGGATAGTAGCAGAAGGCGGGGACTTCAATGCCGTTCTGCTTGCAGGCCTCAATGAGCAGCGTGCCCTTGGGAGCTGCTATCGTTCGTCCGTTCACCGTGAGTGTTACGTCAGCCATTTTTGCTATGCCTTATACCGTGCCGCCGGAAAGGGCGACCACCTGCCTGGCGGTCTCGTTGATCTGCATGGTGTGGCGCGCGGAGTGCATCGCCATAATATTGAAAAGTTGGTAGCCATCGGCCGTGCCGACCAGCGGATGAGGAATCACCCTGCTGCGCAGCTCCTCCGCCGGAAGTCCCTCTACCAGTGCGATTGTTTTGTTGCGCGCGGCCAAGAAGCGCTCTCGCGCCTCTGCCATGGACTGGATGCGGCCCAGTGGGCGTACTCGCTCTGGAGCGACCCTCTTGTTGCTGCGGTTGGACAGTCCGGTACGAATCGCTTCATCAATGGCGTGATCACTTGTGCCAGGTTGCGCCATTTTCTCCCAGAGCTTGAACATTCCCTCTTCGGAGTTGACGACGTGCTCAGCACATTGCAAGGCTGACCAACTCTCCTGTTGGGCGCATTTGTCATGCAAGGTCGCTGGAACCGCATCGAGCGATGCAACGTACTCGTCGCGGGTACGAGAGAGCAGCGACAATACTTCCTGTTTCTCTTCGGACGGGAGTTTCACGCTCATCGCAATACCGCCAAATCTGCCGCCACCCCGTGCTGCTCATAAGGGCAGGGACGGCCATCCAGATGCGCTTCAAATTCTTCGCGAAACTTCTTTACGAAGCCGATGATAGGCATGGCCGCTGCGTCGCCGAGAGGGCAGAAGGTGCGGCCCAGCATGTTCTCGGCGAGGTAGCGGATATCGTCGATGTCCTTGGCTACTCCGCCGCCAGCGTGAAAGCGCTTGAGGCTCTTTGAGAGCCAGTCGGTACCTTCGCGGCAGGGAATGCACCAGCCGCAGCTTTCGTGCCGGTAGAACTGAATTGTGCGAAGTGCAAACTTGACTATGCAAGTCTGGTCGTTGATCACGACGATGCCACCGGAGCCGAGCATGGTTCCGGCCTTCATCATGGAGTCAAAGTCGAGAGCTACGTCAATTTCGTCGGGCTTGAGGCAAGGTACGGAAGAACCACCCGGAACAACGGCCTTAAGAGTGCGACCATCGGCGATGCCTCCGCCCACCTCGTAAATTGCCTTACGCAGACTGTAGCCGAGAGGTAGCTCGTAGACACCGGGTTTTTCGAGGTGCCCGCTGAGCGAGAACAGGCGCGTACCTCCGTTGCGTTCCACTCCGATGTCGGCATAAGCTTTGCCGCCCATGAGCATGATGTGCGGAACACTGGCGAGGGTCTCAGCGTTGTTGATCACCGTGGGCCCGCCCCAGAGGCCGACGACAGCGGGAAAGGGAGGGCGAATGCGAGGAACGCCGCGCTTACCCTCGAGCGACTCCATGAGGGCAGACTCCTCGCCAACCTCGTAAGCGCCTGCTCCACCATGCCAGTAAACGTCGAGGTCATAGCCGGAGCCGAATATATTCCTACCGCAGAACCCGCGAGCATAAGCGTCAGCAATGGCCTTCTGCATAATCTCCAAAAGGTAGCGATACTCGCCGCGAATGTAGATATATGCGTCATGCGAGCCAACGGCGATGGCAGCAATCATTGCGCCTTCGATCACGGCGTGCGGATCGTGCTCGAAGATGAGGCGGTCCTTGCAGGTGCCGGGCTCGCTCTCATCACCATTGCAGAGCACGTACTTTGGCTTGGCGCTCTCTTTAGGTACGAACGACCACTTCATTCCGGTTGGAAAGCCCGCGCCGCCGCGACCGCGAAGATTGCTGGCCTTCATCTCATTGATGATGCCATCGGGGCCAAGTTCGAGCGCCTTCTGCACGGCCTTGTAGCCGTCAAGTTCTAGATAGCGGTCAAGGTTCGCTGCACCCAGGCCGAAGCGCTTGGTGACAACTTTAACCTCGTCGGGATGGGAGACCAGGTATGCCATAGCTGCTATTGGGCCGCCTTCTGCCTGTACTCGTCTAGAATCCGGTCGATTTTCTCCGGCGTGAGGTTCTCGTGAAATTCGTAATTGACCTGCATGGCGGGGGCCCAGGAGCAGGCTCCGATGCACTCAACTTCTTCGACAGAGAAAATGCCGTCAGGAGTGACTCCCTTGTTTACGGCAACACCCAAGCTTTTGCGGGCATGATCGAGCATCTGCTCTCCGCCGCGCAGGAGGCAGCATATATTGGTGCAGACCTGCACGTTGTACTTGCCTGCGGGCTTGGTACGTAGCATCGAGTAATAGCTGATAACGTTGCGAATCTCCAGTGCGGTGATCTCGATGCGGCGCGAGACTTCCTCGATGGACTCATTTGTGACGTAGCCAAACTCGTCCTGAATATAGAGCAGAAAGGGAACGAGCAGAGAGCGCTTCACCGGGTAGTGCGTGAGCATATCGGTGTATCGCGCTTCGAGTTGATCGCTAAATTTCATGTTCCTCTCGAACCCGAGAAAATTAATGGTTAAAGGACGCCATAGATCGGCTTGAGTGTGACTTAAGGCTCAAAGATTTCGTGAAGCATCCACTCCGCTAGTCCGGAAGGATCGGAACACTCGCCAGGGATTCCGTCAGGCTCAAAGCCGTCAGGGGTGTTGTTTAAAGTGGCTTCGAATGTGCGTGGGTTGAAATCGCTGAAGGTCCTGATAAAGATGACCCCAGGAAGGGCAGTGGAGATGAGCGCGGCGGTCTTGTAACCGTTGGTCACTTCGACGTCCTCGCCCTTCACGGTCACTTTGAGAGTGAAGGGGTAATCGCGCGGCGCCTCCTTATTGAACTCCTCGGCCTTCTGTTGCAGCAGGTCAATCAGGTCAAGGGCATAGTCACTCTGTCCTTCACTGCGATGGCCGATTTCCTTTGCGAACTGCGTTCCCCAGTGTTCCAAAATCTCTCCGTTCTAGCGGTCCACGTCGCCGAGGACGATATCGATGCTACCGATTGCTGCAACTACATCGGCCAGCAGATTATGCTCGCACATCACGCCAATGGCGTTGAGATTGGCAAATGAAGGACTTCGCATGTGCACGCGATAGGGTTTGGCCGTACCGTCACTGACGACGTAATAACCCATTTCACCACGCGGCGATTCTACGCCCTGGTAAACCTCGCCCTCGGGAACGGTGAAGCCTTCGGTCACGATCTTGAAGTGATGAATGAGCGACTCCATCTGCGTCTTCATCTTCTCTCGATCAGGCAAAACGATCTTGGGTGCGTCGGCTTTGTAGGGGCCGTCTGGGAGGTTAGCAATCGCTTGTTTGACCATGCTGATGGATTCTCGAAGCTCTTCCATGCGCACCAGGTAGCGAGCAAATACGTCACCGCCTGTTGCGATTGGAACCTTGAAATCGAGCTTTTCGTAGCCGCCGTATGGCATGTCGCGACGGAGATCCCAGTCAACTCCGCTGCCGCGTGCCGTGGGACCGCTGAGCATGAGTTCGAGCGCATCGTTCTTCGTGATGAGCGCGACACCCTTGGTACGCCCCATCCAGATGGGATTGTTGGTGAGCAGGTCCGAGTATTGTTCGATGCGGTCCGGAAAATAGGCTGCGAAGTTCTTGATGTAATCAAGGAAGCCAAGCGGCAGGTCCATGGAGACGCCGCCCACCCGAAAGTAGGAGGTCATCATGCGCTGGCCAGCGACCATCTCGAACATCTTGAGAATTTCCTCGCGCTCTCGGAAGCAGTAGAGGAAGACGGTCATGGCGCCAATATCCATGGCATGAGTACCGAGCCAGACCAGATGCGAGTTGATGCGCGTCAACTCGTTGAGCATCAGGCGAATCCACAAGGCGCGCGGAGGAACCTCCAGCCCCAGTAGCTTCTCAACGGCCAACACATAGGCGAAGTTGTTGGTCATGGGGCAGAGGTAGTCGATGCGGTCGGTCATGGGAATGACCTGCTGATAGAACTTTGCCTCGCAGGTCTTCTCGATGCCGGTGTGGAGGAATCCAATGTCCGGACGAATGCGAACGATGGTTTCGCCATCGATTTCCAGCAGAAGTCTGAGCACGCCATGCGTTGAGGGGTGCTGTGGTCCCATGTTGAGGACCATGGTACGGTCACCGCCAAGGGTCTCGACGACGGGCACGGAGCGGAATTGATCGATGCTCGGCATTAGCGGTAGCCCTCGACAGGGTAGTCCTTGCGTAGAGGGTGCCCCTCCCATTCGTCAGGCATCAGGATGCGACGCAGATCAGGATGGCCCTGAAAGCGGATGCCGAAGAGATCGAAAACTTCGCGCTCGAAAGGCGACGCGCCAGCCCAGAGTCCTGTGACCGACTCAACGTAGGGGTCGGCTCCGCTCACCTTGACCTTGACGCGGATACGCTCGCGAAGCAGGTGCGAGAGCAGCGAATACACCACTTCAAAGCGAGGCTCGGAGGGAAACCAGTCCACGGCGGTTAAATCCGCCAACACCGTGTATCCTGCGGTGCGCAACAGATTCAGCGCGTCCAGCAGATGAATTTGCGATACCCAGAGCGTGAGCTCGTCGCGGTCAAACTTCGCGGATTGCACAGAGTCAGGCAGCCCGGAAAGCAGGCATGCGATGGCTGGGCGGTCCTTCAGCAATTCAATATCTGTCACAGCAGGCTGCAAGGGCATTCGAATCAGAGCGCCTCGTCGCGTGAAGGTTTGTTCCAATCGAGAACGCCCTTCTTCCACACATAGAAGAAACCGATGAGGACAATGAGAACGTAGGTCATCATCTCCCAGAATCCGAACATCTTGAGCCGTTTCAATAAGATCGCCCAAGGATAGAGAAACACTGCCTCCACGTCGAACAGGATGAAGAGCATCGCAACCAGGTAAAACTTGACACTGAATCGCTGGCGCACATCACCCACAGGCTCCATACCACACTCGTAGGGAGACATCTTGCTCTTATTGGCCTTGTGCTGACCTATGAAATACGACAACGTCACGATGGCGGCTGCCAGCAGGCATGCCAAAGTAAAGTGGATCAGCAGAGGTAAATACCTGGCGAAATAGTTGTCAGTCATTCTGTTATGTTACTGGAGTTCACTCCCACACTCAGTGAACTGGCTAGTATAGTTTTTGAATTTTCCTAGTGTCAAGGCCTAGGGTGTGGAAGCTTCCAAAGTGGGCGAGGGCATCGGCGGGGCGACCAGAATAGCACTCGATAGTTGCTTGTTGAGGAACTTCGAACGAAAGTAATGTTGTTATTTTGGTATTCGGACTAGAGAATCCAAGCTACTGAACAACGGGAAGACAGGATGCTGGACGTGGTCTTTGGTCACGTTGGTGGGCCTGCGCGGAAAGAAATCGGCATAGATGATCTTTGGCTTCAACACGGATATCAAGGCGGAAGGCACGGTGTATCACGTGCAGACCGAGGTGCGCGAGACAGAGCGCCGGCTTGAGTCCCAGGTATTCGTGAGCGGACGTTGCATTGGTAAGCGAGCGGCGTCGATGCCGGAAGCGGCTTCTGAGGAAGAGATTCAGGAGCTTGCTCGATCACAACACCGCTGGGTTGTAGAGGCCGTGCGCGAAGGTTTTGTGGACGATGTCTTGAACCAGGAAACTGCCGATTCCCTGGTCGTACAGTTTCTGGGGGCGCAGAGGATCACGGGCGAAGAAGTGATTTTGCACTTCCGCGTTCTTTCGGGCGGATTCTTGGCGGCGAATGTCGAGGTGGGAGCGGAGTGGAAAACAGAATCCGCGTCTGGAGCCCTGACGGGCACACTTACGAACGGTGCAGGTGTTGCGCAAATGCGGCTTGCATTGGCCGGGGGTGCCGCTGAACTGCTGATTAGAGCCTCACTGGACGGACGCGAGACTACACGGCGCTTTCTCGTAAAATCCGCAAGGGACTGAACTCCCATGCGGGTACAATCTTAAGCATGAAGCCATTGATAATATTGTCCCTGACCTTGGCCGGGGCAATGCTCTGCCCGCCATCCCTGGTCGCGCAGCAACAGCCATTTCCCGGTCAGGCAGACGGTCCGCTGACGGAAAACCCTCGCTACAACAAGCCGCAGACGAATCAGACAAAAGATCAAAATGGTCCAGCCAACAGTGCGCCGCCTCGCAGCGGGGACGAGAGCAGCAGCGAACAGACACGTCTGGATCTCTCTCCTCCGAAAGGGGACATGCTGGCGCACCCCGATGGGGGACACGTGGCAGATCAGGTTCTGGGTGTGCAGCACGAGTGGAATCCGCTGCGTGCGATGAAGGACGTGGAGGTAGGTGACTACTACTATGGAAGGGGCAGCTACAAGGCCGCGCTAAGCCGTTATCGGGAGGCGCTTGAGTTCAAGCCCCGCGACGCGGTTGCCACCTTCAAGCTGGCGCGAACCCTTGAAAAGACAAGCGAATTGGATGAGGCGAGGCTCCGCTATGAGGAGTATCTGACGATTCTGAAGGACGGGCCGAATGCGGCAGAGGCCAGGAAGGCTCTGGAGCGTCTCAAGAAGCAGTGAAGAGACCAAAAGCCTCCTTGCATGGGCCGCGTTCAAGCTTCACGTGTCATTTCTCGGCGTGGAGAAAACTGCCACTGGTGGCGTCCACGGCGACATCCAACTTGGAGTCATAGCGGCTGGAGCCATAGATGACGTGCCAGATGAGCTGATTATTCTGGGCGTTAAAATCGAGCGTGTAGAAAACTGGCTGGTTTGGATTGGCGGCTGCTAACTTCTCACCCCCGTGCTTTTGTGCGACCTTAAAGGCCTCATCGGAATCGATTTTCAGAAACTGTACGTCAAAGACGTGCGTGCTGGTGTTGCCCGGATTGTAAGTATCATCTGCGCCATGCGAGATGCCCCGTTCCGGGGCGTCCGGCCCAGCGAGGCCGCTCCAGGTGAAGGTCTTGCTCAGCTTCTTGGATGCCGAGGCAAAGTCGGCACGCCAGAGACCGCTCCGGCCCTCGGTGGCGGGAGAGCCCTTTGTGTAATGCGATTCCATGCGATAAGGTTTCACGTCGCCAGCGACGGCATGGGCGGAGACGTACAGTTTCTGGAAGGCTTCTCGTCCGGCGAGATACTCGGCAGGTTTCGCTGCCGGTGCGGCTTTGGTGGGGGCAGCGGAGTTGCAGGCCGCAAGCGCCAGCATAACCAACTGCGAGATAGCAAGAATAGAGGTAAGCTTACGCATCGAATTCCTTGACCTTCCGAGCACTTGCAAACGAGGCTCTCAAGCGATTGAGACATAAGGTGATCGTGAAATGGATGCATGGCTGGAGCGTTTACGCAAACAAATCGACGGGGCAACTACGGGGTTGACTGACGCAGATTGGAGACGTGCTCCGGAGCTACGCTGGAACAGCGCGCAGATAGTCGAACATCTAGGCCGCAGTTACGGCAGTACCGCAAAGATGTTGGAATTGTCACTTTCGGCGGGCCGACCGGACGTTCGTCCAGCGAAGCTGTTGGAGACCATTCTGCGTGGACTAATCGTGAACCTCGGGATATTTCCTCACGGGGCCAAGGCGCCCGCCATAGTGATGCCAACCGGAAATGATGGTCCCGCTGCTTTGAAGCAGGCGATGGAAAATCTTGAACGCATGGACGCGGCGCTCGCACTGGCGGAACAAAGATGGGGAAGAGGCGTCATCGCCACGCATTTTAGACTTGGGCCAATGAGCGCTGAGGAGTGGCGGAAGTTCCACTACGTTCACTGCCGCCATCATTTGAAGCAGATACGGGACCGGGTCGGGCGTCTGGCTTAGGCTAAGTTCGCTGAAGAGTGTCTGATGCAACTACAGCAGTTGGAAGGTTCAGTGGAAACGCATACGACGCACAGAGCGTGAACTTTCTAATAGTCCAGAGCGTGTGGAACCCCAGCGTGGCGCGCAGCTTCTCGGGCGTCCTCTAGTTGCGAGTTGAGGCTGATGATCAAATTCTTCTGGACCTCGATCTGCTCGTTAAAACTGCGCTGCTGCGCCTCGTACTCCGAAAGCGTGGGAGACATGCCAACCGTGCGCTTGAATTCATTGGTACTGTCGATCTGCTGGATACTTAGCTTTGCCAGTTGCGACTGTGCAGTATTGATCTGTTCATGCAAGGCCGCAATTCGATCGGTGTAGCGCTTGTTGATTTCGTCGCTTCGCTTCTGAGTCTCAAGTTCGCGTTCTTCCTGTTTTTTTTCCGCGTCTTTCTTTTTCGGTTCTGCTGGCTTGTCGGAGACAGACTCTGCATTGGCTCCTTCGGCGGCAGGAAGCTTGGCGCTGTCGGAGCTCTCCTTCGCCGCTCCTTCCTTTGCTGGCGTATCAGTGGCAGGAGTACTCGCGGACACATCCTCTTCCGCGGTCACCTTGGCTGCAGATGGAGTGGCAATGTCTTCGTTGGTAATGACTCTGGTATGAGGCGCGCCGCTTTGCAGCTTCTCTGCACGAACCTCACGTGCTACATCTCCCAGCGATTGCGCAAAACATGCGAGCGGAAAACCAAGTATCAGCAAAGTCAGAGTCGGCAGCCGAAGTTTCATGTGTCGATTACCTTTCCTGTGCTGCTCATTGTAGCGCTGACGGAGTTGATTGCGACAGCCAATACAGTGTCGGCCAGCACGGAAGTCATACGCCGCTCAGCCCGAAAACTAAAGCAAACTCAAGTAGGCGCGAAGCGCTCGCACTCCAAAGAACCAGCCCACGACGGACATGAGACACAGGAACACTCCAAAGGGGATTTCCAGAGAGCGCATGGTGGTCTGCGCTGCCCGCCATGCGCGGGCAGCGGCTCGGTCTCCCAGAGTGGCACGGTAACGCACAAAGCGCTTCCGGAAGACTGTGAGGAGGATGAGGATTCCGAAGATGCCGCCCAGCAACGAGGCTGTGCAGAGAACAAAGATGGTGAGCGCGGGGCCCAGGAACGCTCCGACCATGGCCATCAGCTTCACGTCTCCCAGACCCATTCCGTCCACATTACGCAGCTTGCGGTAAACCCACGCAATGCCGTAAAGAAAGCCGGAGCCGACGGCGGCTCCCGTGATCGCGTTTGCCAAGGAGCGCAGCCCGAACTGAAGCTCCGGTTGCATCCGACCGACCGTGCCGTGGAAGTGTATAGGGAAGAACAGGAATGCTGGCCCGGGCACGAATTCGAAAAGGCTGAGGACCAGAGCAATCGCTAATCCGGGCAACGTCATGGCGTCAGGCAGGAGGTGCGTCTCGGCATCCGTAAAGGTCAGGCCAAGAAGCAGGAAGCTCAGGATGCATCCCTTGACCGCCAACAGGGAGGGCCCGGCTTGCAGGAAGGAGAGCAGGAAGAGCAGGCCGCAGATCAACTCGACGACCGCATAGCGAGGAGTGATAGGCTCGCGGCAGTGGCGGCAGCGGCCACCGAGAATCAACCAGCTAAGCACAGGGATGTTGTCATAGGCGGCAATGGGTACGTGGCACGCCGGGCAGGCGGAACGGGGTGACGCCACGGATAATCCGCGCGGCAGCCTGTAGATGCAGACGTTCAAGAAACTCCCGAAGATCAGGCCGAAAACAAAAAATCCGCAGCCCACAAACCACAAAGGGTACACGCTTAACTCTCGCATAGCAGGTCTTAAGGGAATTATAGGGGTGAGAGGCGGGATTCTGTGAGTTACAAATTTGGTGAGCCACCCCTTTCGGCTTCGCAAAGAGAAGCCGGGGTGCGCAGGAAGCCACTGACGAGGATGACGCCATCCGCGTTACACTCAAACTATTGCCATGCACGATATTGACATTGATCGTCCGTATATCCAGTTTGAAGACGTCAGCAAAGCCTTCGGCGAGAAGGTGATTCTGCGCGACGTGAGCTTCGATGTGAAAGCCGGAGAGTCGGTCTGCATACTGGGACGCAGCGGCGTCGGCAAGTCAGTTGCGTTGCACCACATCATGGGGTTTTTGAAGCCGGACGCTGGCCGCGTCTGGGTGGCTCACGAAGACATTACAGAGTATCCGGAGTCGGAGTTGGAGCGCATCCGCAAGAAGGTCACTATGGTCTTCCAGAATGGGGCTCTCTTTGACTCATTGAGCGTGGGAGAGAATGTTGCGTTTCCGTTGCGCGAACGCAGGGATCTGAACGAATCGCAGATTTACCAGATTGTGGACGGACTGCTGGAGATGGTGAATGTCGGCGAGTATCGCGACCAGTTGCCCTCCGACCTATCCACGGGAATGAAGCGTTCGGTAGCGATAGCGCGCGCGCTGGCTGCTCAGCCTGAAGCGATTCTCTACGACGAGCCGACTACGCAGGTTGACCCGCTTACGGCGCATCTGCTTGGGGACCTGATCAAGAAACTGAAGTACCAGTTAAAGCTCACCAGCATTGTAGTGACCCACGACATGGCGCTGGCTAAGAAGATAGCCGACCGCATTGTGTTTCTCCATGAAGCACAGGTGGTGTTCTTTGGCACTCCGGCGGAGATGGAGCGCTCGGATGTTGAGATTGTGCGCGAATTTCTCGAACTGGATTCGCTCGACCTCACTTACTGGAGACCGGAACCTCCAATGCAATCCGCAGAGTAGCTATCCGCCATTGAAAGAAGCCCGGCATCGTTACCGGGTTCTTTCGTTCTTGAGGTTTCTAGAAACCCTTGGCTACCAGCGCGTCTGTGCTGAGGCGAGGCTGACGATCACGCGCGGTCCACTTCTCCAGATACTTCGCGACGATGTCGGTTTCGACGTTTACAGGGTCGCCGGGTTTCAAGCTGCCGAGGTTTGTGCACTCGACTGTGTGCGGAATGATGGCAACGGAGCAGCGAAGACCTTCAAGCTTTG